>Ga0233385_1000004_pt1 | contig 128976 bp, 116 predicted proteins | sample ElkDunMinimDraft_16_FD_191543 | JGI IMG/M metagenome (GOLD analysis project Ga0233385, IMG submission 191543) | Fecal eukaryotic communites from dung pellets of Tule Elk in California, USA - Elk Dung G36 | ecosystem: Host-associated > Mammals > Digestive system > Large intestine > Fecal...
GGCGGCCAGCACGCCGGCCCGGCCGCGTGCGGTGCGCACGCGGGGGCCGCCGGGCAGGAGCGTGCCCGCGGGGGCGTCGGCGTCGGACCGCTCGACCGGGCGCACGTGCCAGAACGCGAGTGCTGCACCGGCCATGACCGCGAACAGGTGGGTGTCCGTGCCGACGTAGACGCGCGTCGGGTCGGTGCCGGGCTCGTGCAGCAGCGCCATGAGGGCGGCGGACGCGAGCGCCAGGCCGCCCACGATCCACGGCGCGCGCCGCCGCAGCGGGCGCACGACGCAGACCAAGATCACGGCGAGGGGCCACAGCAGGTAGAACTGCTCCTCGACGGCGAGCGACCACAGGTTGCCGAACAGGTGCGGCAGCAGCGCGCCCGAGTACGACGCGCCGCCGGCGACGTCGACCCAGTTGCTCGTGAAGGTCCCCGCGCCGAGGAGCTGCGGGCCGATGCCGACGAGCACGTCGCCGCCCACGACGGCCGCCGCCGCCGTGCACACCGCGACGACGAGCGCGAGGGCCGGCAGGAGGCGACGGGCACGCCGCGCCCAGAACGCCCGGAGGGCGACACGGTGCCGGTCGCGGTGCTCGCGCACGAGAAGGGTCGTGATGAGGAACCCGGACAGGACGAAGAAGACGTCCACGCCCACGTAGCCGCCCGGGACGGCGCCGGGTGCGAGGTGGAAGGCGACGACCGCGACGACCGCCAGCGCGCGCAGCCCGTCGAGGCCGGGCATGCGGCGGTAGCGCACCGTGGGCCGGCCCGGTCGGCGGCCCGGCGCGGGCGCGCGCACGTGCCCGACGACACGAGGCTCCCCGAGCACGGCGCGACCGGTCCCGCGAGGGGTCGGCCCGGGTCGAGGTGTCTCGTAGGTCGTCGTCACTCGTCCGTGATCTCCCGTACCACCGTGTCCGCCAGCAACCGTCCCCGCAGGGTGAGCACCGCACGACCGGCGACCGCCGCACGGCCGTCGAGGAGCCCGCTCGCGACGAGCCCGGCGACGGCGCGGCGTCCGGCCGGGGACAGGACCGCGAGGTCGAGACCCTCGTGCAGCCGCACGCCGAGCATCGCCTGCTCGAGCCGGCCCTGGGCCCGCGTGAGGAGCTCGCGCCCCGCAGCGGGGCTCGTGCCCGCCTCGAGCAGCGCCGCGTACCGACGCGGGTGCTTCACGTTCCACCATCGCACGCCCGCCCGGGCGTCCTCGTCCGACGCGCCCGTGAGGTCGGCCACGTCACCCGCGGGCTCACCCGTCCCGGTGCCGGACGCTGCCGCGACGTACGAGTGGGCGCCCGGGCCGACGCCCCACCAGTCGTCGCCGCGCCAGTACGCGAGGTTGTGGCGGCAGCGGTCGTCGTCGCTCCGAGCCCAGTTGCTCACCTCGTACCAGGTGAGGCCGGCCGCCGTGAGGAGCTCGTCCGCGAGCTCGTACTTCGTCGCCTGGTCGTCCTCGCTCGGCAGCGCGACCTCGCCGCGCCGCACCTGCGCGGCCATCTTCGTCCCCTGCTCGACGACGAGCGCGTACGCGGACACGTGGTCGACGCCGGTCTCCAGCGCCGCGTCGAGGCTCGCGCGCCAGTCGTCCAGGCTCTCCCCCGGCGTCCCGTAGATGAGGTCGAGCGACACCTTCAGCCCGGCGTCGCGCGCCCAGCGCACGACGTCCGGGACGCGCCGCGGGTCGTGCGTCCGCTCGAGGGTCGCCAGCACGTGCGGCACGGCGGACTGCATGCCGAACGACACGCGCGTGAAGCCCGCGGCGGCGAGCTCGGCGAGCGCGCCCGGCGTCACGGAGTCGGGGTTCGCCTCGGTCGTCACCTCGGCGCCGGGTGCCAGCCCCCATGCGTCGCGGACCCCGCCGAGCATGCGGACGAGGTCCCCCGCGGGCAGGAGCGTCGGCGTGCCACCGCCGACGAACACGGTAGACACCGCGCGCTCCGGCAGGCCGGCGTCGCGCAGGACGCGCGCCGCGAGGTCGATCTCGCGCAGGGCCGTGGTGGCGTACGACGCCTGGCTCGCTCCCCCGCCGAGCTCGGACGCGGTGTAGGTGTTGAAGTCGCAGTACCCGCAGCGCACCGAGCAGAACGGGACGTGGAGGTACACCCCGAACCCACGCTGCGCCGTCGGCCCCCGTCCCGACGCCGCGGCCGACGCCGGGTCCGCGCCGCTCGCGGCGGGCTCGCCCGCGCGCGCGGCCACCCAGGCGGGCAGCGCGCCGTCGGGCGGGACCGGCTCGCCGTCGGGCAGGGCCGGGCTCACTTCTTCGACTTGTCCTTGGTGTCCTTGCCGCCCGCGGCGTCGGAGGAGAGCGCGGCGATGAAGGCGTCCTTCGGGACCTCGACCGACCCGATGTTCTTCATCCGCTTCTTGCCCTCCTTCTGCTTCTCGAGCAGCTTGCGCTTGCGGCTGATGTCGCCGCCGTAGCACTTGGCGAGGACGTCCTTGCGCATGGCGCGCACCGTCTCGCGCGCGATCACGCGCGCGCCGACCGCGGCCTGGATCGGCACCTCGAACTGCTGGCGCGGGATGATCTCCTTGAGCTTGGCGGTCATCATCACGCCGTAGTCGTACGCCTTGTCCTTGTGCACGATCGCGCTGAACGCGTCGACCTGCTCGCCCTGCAGCAGGATGTCGACCTTGACGAGGTCGGCCACCTGCTCGCCCGAGGGCTCGTAGTCGAGCGAGGCGTAGCCGCGCGTGCGCGACTTGAGGTGGTCGAAGAAGTCGAAGACGATCTCGGCCATCGGGAGCGTGAAGCGCAGCTCGACCCGGTCCTCCGACAGGTAGTCCATGCCGAGCATCTGGCCGCGGCGGTCGTTGCACAGGCCCATGACGGTACCCACGAACTCGCTCGGCGCGAGGATCGTCGCGCGCACGACCGGCTCGCTCACCTGCTTGATCTTGCCGCCCGGGAACTCCGACGGGTTGGTGACCTTGACCGCCGTGCCGTCCTCGAGCGTCACGTCGTAGACGACGTTCGGCGCGGTCGAGATGAGGTCGAGGTCGAACTCGCGCTCGAGGCGCTCGCGCACGATCTCCAGGTGCAGCAGGCCGAGGAACCCGACGCGGAAGCCGAACCCGAGGGCGACCGACGTCTCGGGCTCGTAGTTGAGCGCGGCGTCGTTGAGCTTGAGCTTGTCGAGCGCGTCGCGCAGCACCGGGTAGTCGGTGCCGTCGATCGGGTACAGGCCCGAGAAGACCATCGGCTTGGGGTCCGAGTACCCGCCGAGGGCGTCGCTCGCGGGCTTCGCGGCGTTCGTCACCGTGTCGCCGACCTTCGACTGGCGCACGTCCTTCACGCCCGTGATGAGGTAGCCGACCTCGCCGACGCCGAGGCCCTTCGTGACGATCGGCTCGGGCGAGATGACGCCGATCTCGAGCAGCTCGTGCGTCGCGCGCGTCGACATCATGACGATGCGCTCGCGCGGGTTGAGGTTGCCGTCGATCACGCGCACGTAGGTCACGACGCCGCGGTAGGTGTCGTAGACGGAGTCGAAGATCATCGCGCGCGCCGGGGCGTCGGCGTCGCCCACCGGCGCGGGCACGCGCTCGACGATGCGGTCGAGCAGGACCTCGACGCCCTCTCCCGTCTTGCCCGAGACCCTGAGGACGTCGGCGGGGTCCCCGCCGACGAGGCCCGCGATCTCCTCCGCGTACTTCTCCGGCTGCGCGGCGGGCAGGTCGATCTTGTTGAGCACCGGGATGATCTCGAGCTCGTTCTCCATCGCGAGGTACAGGTTCGCGAGGGTCTGCGCCTCGATGCCCTGCGCCGCGTCGACGAGCAGCACGGCGCCCTCGCACGCGGCGAGCGAGCGCGAGACCTCGTAGGTGAAGTCGACGTGCCCCGGCGTGTCGATCATGTTCAGCGCGTGCGGCGTCTCGGTCCCGTCCTCGCCCACGACCGACCAGGGCATGCGCACGGCCTGCGACTTGATCGTGATGCCGCGCTCCCGCTCGATGTCCATGCGGTCGAGGTACTGCGCGCGCATGGCACGCGGTTCGACGACACCGGTGAGCTGCAGCATGCGGTCGGCCAGGGTCGACTTGCCGTGGTCGATGTGCGCGATGATGCAGAAGTTCCGGATCAGCTCGGGCGGCGTGGCCGCGGGCTGGATGCGGGTGCTCAGCTGGGCGCTGGGGATCGGGGACAACGCGGGTGCGCTCCTGGGAGTGGTGCGGGTCGGGCCGCGCGCTCGCGAGGCGGCGCACGTCGACGCTCGCTCTCGGGCGGGCGGAAGCATCCATTGTCCCACGTCCGGCGTCGACCCCGCCCGGAGGCCCCGCGGCGCGCCCGGTCGAGGCTCACCCTGCGGGTCCGCGACGCCCGGCCTAGCGTGGACGGCGGGTCGGCATTCTCGCGCCGGCCCCCCGACGAGAGGAGTCCCCATGGCCGCCACCGACCGCACCGGACGCCGCGTGCTGGTGATCGTCACCAACTACGGAGTGGAACAGGACGAGCTCGTCGTGCCCGTCGAGCACCTGCGTGCCGAGGGCCTCGACGTCGACGTCGCGGCGCTCTCGGCGGACGACGTGCAGACCCTCGTCGGCGACAAGGACCCGGGCCGGACCGTGACCCCGACGCTCACCCTCGCGGACGCGGACCCGGACGCGTACGACCTCCTCCTCGTCCCCGGCGGGACGATCAACGCGGACGCGCTGCGCCTCGAGGACGACGCCGTGAGCCTCGTGCGGGCGTTCACGACGGTGGGCAAGCCGGTCGCCGCGATCTGCCACGGACCCTGGGCGCTCGTCGAGGCGGCAGCCGTCGAGGGCAAGACGCTGACGAGCTACCCCTCGCTCGAGACGGACGTGCTCAACGCGGGCGGGGCCTGGGTGGACCGTCCGGTCGTGCGCGACGACGCCGGCGGGTACACGCTCGTCACCTCCCGCAACCCCGGCGACCTCGACGACTTCCTCCGCGAGGTGGACGCGGTCCTCGCCGCCTGACCGGCCCCGGCCGCGGAATACTCACCCCATGGCCGACGACCCGGACCACCTGGCCCTGCTCGCACACCTCCAGGCAGGGTTCCTCGCCGAGATCGGCGACGCGGACCCGCGCGCGCCCGTGCCGGCGTGCGGTCGCTGGCGCGTGCGCAACCTCGTCGAGCACCTCGGCCGCATCCACCACTGGGCCGCGGGACAGGCGCGACGCCGCCAGGAGACCGCGCTCGGACGTGGCCCGTTCGACCTCGCGCCCTTCTACGCCGAGCACGCCGCGGAGCTCCGCGAGACCCTCACCGCCCTGGACCCGGACGCGCGGGCGTGGACGCTCCTCGAGTCCGACGACCCCGCCTCGACCGTGCGCTTCTGGCACCGCCGACAGACGCACGAGACGCTCGTCCACCTGCACGACCTGCGCGCGGCGTCGGACAGGACCCTCGACGACGTCGCGCCGACCGTCTGGGCAGACACCGTCGACGAGGTCGTCACCGTCATGGAGCCGCGCCAGGTCCGCCTCGGCCGCGCGGCCCCGCTCGCCCGCCCGGTCGCGCTGCAGGCGGTCGACGCCGGCAGGACCTGGGTGCTCGGCGGCGGCAGCGCGACGGCTCCTGCGACGGTGGCAGCATCCGCACCCGCGCGCGAGCTCGCGCTCGTGCTGTGGGGTCGGCTCTCCCCCGAGACGGCCGGCGTCGTCGTGGAGGGCGACGCCGACGCGCTCGCGGCCGCGCTCGCGCGGCGCATCACGCCCTGACACACCTCGGGCCGGGACACCACGGACCGCGACGCCGGTGGCGCGCGGCCTTCGGTAGATTGCCCGCGTGGCGAGGAATCGATGGCTAGGACTGCTCGGCGACGCGGCGCGCGCGGTGGTCAAGGAGCTCACGCGCCCCTCGGGCGGACAGGGAGGGACCGCCGCGACGCGCTCGCCCGGGGGAGGGCGGACGCCGTCGAGCACCACGCCGCGCCCGGGGCCGCGCCCTGCGCCGATGCCTGGCCGCCCGACCACGCCCGGCGGCCCGCCGAAGCCGGGCGGCCAGGCGAAGCCCGGCGGCCAGGCGAAGCCCGGCGGCCAGGCGAAGCCCGGCAGCCAGGCGAAGCCGTCCCGCCCGACGCCGCGAGGCGGGCGGACCGACGGCCCCGCCCCCGGCAGCCCGTACCCCGGCGACTACGAGGGGGTCGTGCGCGCCACGTACGCGCCGCACCTGGACGGCGACCCGGACCCGGGCGAGATCGTCTGGACCTGGGTGCCGTACGAGGAGGACTTCTCGCAGGGCAAGGACCGCCCGGTGCTGCTCGTCGGTTCCGACGCGCCGTGGCTGCTGGGCGTCATGCTCACGAGCAAGGACCACTCGCGCGAGGCCGCGGACGAGGCGCGCTGGGGACGGTACTGGCTCGACATCGGGTCCGGGCCCTGGGACGGTCAGGGCCGCGACAGCGAGGTGCGCCTCGACCGTGTCGTCCGCGTCGACCCGGGCGCCGTGCGGCGCGAGGGCGCGGTCATGGGTCGCGACCTGTTCGACCGCGTCGTGCAGGGCATCGCGAAGCACCGCTGACCCCTGCGGACGCCACCCGCGCACTCTCCGACGCCGCGCGCGCCCTGGATGCCGTGCCGGGCGGTCCTGCGACGACCACCGCGACTGGCGCTCCGCGCCCCGTCGCTGGTAGTCTTGTTGGTCGCGTGTCCGCCCAGGTCGGCGGGCACAGCTCTAGCACCTCTCCACGGGTTCCCCACCCCAGTCCCGGAGCTGGAGCCGCCCTCTACGACCTATCCGCTCGCTTCGGCGAACACACCAGAAAGTCCACACGTGGCCAACATCAAGTCCCAGATCAAGCGCATCCGCACGAACGAGAAGGCTCGCCTGCGCAACAAGGCGGTCAAGTCCGAGCTCAAGACGTACGTGCGCCGCGTGCGCGAGGCCGTCGCCGCGGGCGACAAGGACGCGGCGAACACCGCGCTCCAGGCGGCGTCGCGCAAGCTCGACAAGGCCGTCTCGAAGGGCGTCATCCACGCCAACCAGGCCGCGAACCGCAAGTCGGCCATCTCGAAGGCGGTCAACGCTCTCTGAGCGTAGGACTCTCCAGGTCGTCATGACGCGCTGATCGGCGCGACGACCGCACAGGCTTCCCCCGAGGGGCGCCGACCCATCCGGGTCGGCGCCCCTCGTGCGTCCCGCACGCGCCGCGGAGTCGGCCGAAGGGCGCAGCCTCAGCGCCCGTGGGCGCGGGCGATGGTGAGGACCGCCCGCTCGACGGCGAACACGGGGTCGCGGCCCGCGCCCTTGACCTCGGCGTCGGCCTGGGCGACGGCGCTGATCGCCGTCGCCAGGCCCTCGGGCGTCCAGCCGGCGAGCTCCTTGCGCGCGCGGTCGACCTGCCACGGCGCGAGCCCGAGGTCCTTCGCCGACGCGCCGCCCCGGCCACGCATCGCGCCGACCTTCGCGAGCGCGCGCAGCTTCATGGCGAGCGCCGCCACGAGCGGCACCGGGTCGGCACCGGTCGCGAGCGCGTGCCGCAGGAGTGCGACCGCCTCGCCCGCGTGACCGGCCACCGCGGCGTCGGCCACGCGGAAACCCGTCGCCTCGACCCGGCCGCCGTAGTAGCGGTCCACGACCGCCACGGTCACGGTGCCGTCGGTGTCCGTCACGAGCTGGCTGCACGCCGCCGCGAGCTCGCGCAGGTCGTTGCCGAGCGCCTCGACGAGCGCGCGGACGCCTGAGCCGTCGATCCGGCGCCGCGCCCGGCGGAACTCCGCGGTGACGAACGCCGTCTTGTCGGAGTCCTTCTTGATCGCGTCGACCGCGACGACGGGGGCGCCGCTCGCCTTGATCGCGTCGAGCATGCGCTTGCCCCGGACGCCGCCACCGTGCACCACGACGACCGTCGTCTCCGAGTCCGCGACGGGCACGTAGTCGACGACGTCGGCGACCAGCGCGTCCGTGGCGGCCTCCGCGCCCTCGACCACGACGACCTTCGCCTCGCCGAACAGCGACGGGCTCGCGGCGACCGTGAGCATCCCCGGCTGGTACGTCGCCGCCTCCAGCGTGACCTTCTCGACCTCCGGCTCCCGCTCGCGCGCGAGCGCGACGATCCCGTCCACCGCGCGCTCCGCGAGCAACGACTCCGGTCCCTGCACGAGGACGACCGGGGCGAGCCGTACGTCGTCCCACGGGAGCGAGGGGCCGGCGGACGGACGGGCGGGACGGGTCGGCGCGGGCATGGGTCCAGCCTGCCACGGCCCGCCCACTGCCGGGCACGTCGCCCCACGTCACCGCTGCGCGAAGCCGGCGCCGGGCCCGGCGTCATCCGCACCCCGCGGCGCCCAGCACGCCGTCGCGCACGACGAGCGCGAACGTGCCGCACGTGTCGGTGCGCAGCACGCTCGCACCGACGCCCGCGTAGAGGTCCAGCGCCCGGTCGGTCGGGTGCCCGTACGTGTTCTCGCCCGAGCTCACCACCGCGACGGCCGGGGCGAGGATCTCCGCGAGCCGGTCGGACTGCGTGGCCGAGCCGTGGTGCGCGACCTTCACCACGTCGACGTCGCCGAGCCCACGCTGGGCGAGGGTCCGTGCGAGCGCGCCCTGGCCGGCGTCCTCGAGGTCGCCGAGCGTGACGACGTCGATCCCTGCGACGTGCGTGAGGAGCGCGATGCTCGCGTCGTTCGCCCCGCCGTCGCCCTCACCGGACCCGACGCGGCGCGACGACGTCCCTCCGGCCACGTCCCCGTCGCCCGTCCTGCCCGCCTGGAGGACCTCCCACCGCGCCCCGCCCTCCACGCCGGTGTCGCCGGCGACGGCCACCTGCACCGGTACACCGGCCGCGTCGAGCGCGCCGAGCGTCCGGTCCGCCTGCGCCGGCGGGTCGGCCGTGCCCGTCACGAGCGCGCGTGCGACGACGCGCCCGCGCAGCACGGCGTCGAGCCCGCCGACGTGGTCCGCGTGGAAGTGCGTGAGCACGAGCAGGTCGACCCGCTGCACGCCGAGCGCGTCGAGGCACCGGCTGGCGGCGTCGCCCGCAGGACCGACGTCCACCACCACCGCGGACGCCGGGCCCGAGCGCAGCACCAGCGCGTCCCCCTGCCCGACGTCGCACGCGACGACCGCCCAGTCCGCAGGGACGGCACCGCGCCCCACGACGACCGGTCGCACGAGCAGGACCACGAGGGCCAGCACGACGACCAGCAGCACGACCGTCGCGACCTCCCCCGTGCCGCGCGACGGTCGCGCGCGGCCGACCGCCCTGCCCATCGGTCGTGCACGTCCCGCCGGCCCCTGCCCGTCTCGTGGGCGTGTCGCGGCCCGCACCGCTCGCGCGACCCGCGCCCGCAGCGGCGCCGCGGTGGCGCGGCGGGCCTCGCGACGTTCCCCTGCCGCGCGCAGCGCGCGCGAGCGTCCCACGGCGACGAGCACCACCACCGTGACCGTGGCGAGGAGCACGAGCCCGCCGACGCCTCCGGGCCAGGGCAGGCGGGCGCCGGGCAGCCCGGCGAACGCCTGCGCGACCCCCGCGATCCACCCGGTGAACAGGCCCGCCGACCACCCGAGCGCGGTCGCCGCCGCAGGCCACCACGGCGCGACGAGCGTGGCCAGGACGCCGAGGACCGTCGCCGGGCCGAGCGCCGGCGCCGCCACGAGGTTGGCGGCGACGGACCACGTGCTGACGCTCGGGTCGAGCAGGACCAGCACGGGAGCGCACGCGAGCTGTGCCGCGACCGGCACGGCGACGACGTGCGCCGCCGTGCGACCGCACCACGGCGCGAGACGGCGCGCGATCGGCGCCGTGAGGAGCGCGAGTCCCGCGGTCGCGGCGACGGACAGGACGAAGCCGTACGACCGCGCGAGCCACGGGTCGAGCACCAGCAGGACCACCACGCCCGCGCCGAGCGCCGCGACGGCCCGCGAGGGCCTTCCCAGCGCGATCCCGACGACGCCGACCGCGCCCATCGCGGCCGCGCGCAGGACGCTGGGCTCGGGGTGGACCAGCACGACGAAGCCCGCCATCGCCGCACCGGTGACGACGACCCGCACCGCGCGCGGCAGACGGGCAGCCACGCACAACGCCGCGACGCACGCCACGACGATCGCGAAGTGCCCGCCCGAGACGGCCGTCACGTGCGTGAGCGACGTCGTGCGCATCGCGTCGTCGAGCACCGGGTCGAGCCGCGAGGTGTCCCCCACCGCGACGCCCGGCACCAGCCCGCGCGCCTGCGGGCTCAGCCCGTCCGTCGCGTCGAGCAGACCCCGCCGCATCGCGTGCACCCCGCGCAGGAACGGCCCGGGTGGCACGACGACCTGCGGCGTCCCGTCCGTGCGCAGGAGCGTCCGGTCGCCCTGGACGTCCAGGCGCCCGGTGGCGGTGATCGTCGCGCCGTAGGCCACGTCGGGCCAGCCGCCGTCCGGCCGGGCGACGTCACCGGGGCCGGGGACCGCGCCGGGTCCGGTGAGGGCGCCGGGTCCCGTGACGACGAGCGGTCCGGCCGCCGTCGTCGCGACGCCTCGGGCCGTGAGCCCGACGAGCGCGACCCGCACCTCGAGCCGGTCCGTCGCTCCCGTCCAGGGGTTGGTCCGCGGCACGACGGCGGAGCGCACGGTCGCGGTGACCGTCGCCGTCGCCCCCTGAGCGGCGAGGTCCTCGAGCCCTGACCCCGACCGTGCGGCGAGCTGGCCGCCCGCCGAGGCCAGCACGGCCGCGACGCAGGCGAGCACGACCACGACCTGCCCCGCGGCTCGCACCGGCCACGGCGGACCGGCTGACGCGGACCGTCTCCGGGAGCCTCCCGGCGGCGCGGCCCGGCGCGCTGCGGTGGCTGCGACGAGAGCGAGCACGGTCCCGAGCACCGCGACCGCGAGCACCGCGACGGCCGGCACGGCGGCGCGCAGGGTACCGGCGGGCGACCCGCCCACGGCGAGGAATGCCGTCGACCAGGCCGCGAGCGCCGCCGGGACGAGCCGCAGGTCCCTCACACGCGGACGAGGTCGCGCACGTCGGCGAGCACGGCCGGGCCGATGCCGCTCACCTCGCCGAGCTCGTCGACGGTCGTGAACGGACCGTTCTCGTCGCGCCACGCCACGATGCGCTCCGCGAGCACGGGACCGATGCCGGGCAGCGTGTCGAGGGTCGCGGCGTCGGCCGCGTTGAGATCGAGGGGCCCGCCCGCGGGTCCGGCGTCCGTCCCGCCCGCGCCGCCCGCCGGGTCGGGGGCGGCCACGGCCTCTCCCGGTCGCGGCACGACGATCTGCTCCCCGTCCGTCACGGCCCGCGCGAGGTTGAGCGCCGCGAGGTCCGCGTCCGGCGTCGCGCCACCTGCCGCCTCGAGCGCGTCCGCCACGCGTGCGTCCGGCGGGACCGTCACGAGCCCGGGCGCGACGACCTGGCCGACCACGTGCACGACGACTCCTCCGGGCACGCTCGCGCCCGCCGTGGGGTCCTCGGGCGCAGAGCCCTCGGGCGGCACGCTCGCCGCGGCAGGAGCGTCCTCCTCCTGCGGTGCTGTCACCGGCGCGTCGGCCGTCTCCCCCAGCTGGGCGACCGGCGCCACCCCACCGGTCGGGAGCTGGAGCGCCACGACGCCCGCGGCGAGCGCCATCACGACGACGAGCGCGACCACGGCGGTGCGGGGTCGCAGCGACCAGCGGGGAGCGCCCTCGTCGGCGAGTCCGGCGAAGCCGGAGTGCGCGGTGGGGTGCCCGTGGGCGGCGGTGTACGCGTTCGCGACGGTCTCGGCCGCACGGCGGCGCATCGGGCCGACGTCGTCCCGCGCGGTCGACGCGGGCGCCCCCTCGGCCGGTCGCGCCGGAAGCCAGCCGACCTCCTCGTCCGCGAGAGCGACGCCCGTCCCCTCGCCCGGTTGTTCGACGTCGCCCCATCCGCCGTCCCGGGCGGGCCGGTCGAGCACGTCCCGCCAGGGGACGTCACCGTCGTCGGCGCGGGCGGCCCGTGCGTCGACCTGCGCCAGCGCGCCGGTCGCAGGGTGCCAGGCGAGCGCCGGCCGACCCGACCGGGTCACGGCGCGCAGCCGCTGCCGGACGACCGCGTCCTCCCGGTCGCGCCCGATCCGTGCCGGCGGGCTCAGCTCGTGTCGTGGTGTGCTCACGCCCAGGACGCTAGGCACCCGGTGGGCCCAAGCGCCGGGCCCGGCCGACCGGTTGTGGACGGGCACCCCGCCGGGTGGGCCTGTGCACTGCCACGAGGCGCCCGGACCCAGGGAGGTTCGCCGTGGGCCCGGGTGCGCCGGCGCTCGGTCAGCCGGCGGGCGGGTCCCCTGCGCCCGAGCCGCGGCCGGCGAGGTCGGTGACGACGACCGCGAGCACTCCCGGCCCCACGTGCGCCCCGAGCACGGCGCTCACCGGAGTCACCACCGCCCGTAGGCCGGTGCGGTCGGCGAGCTCGTCGGCGAGGCGGCGCGCGGCGTCGTCCGCCCCGACGTGGTGGACGGCGAGCACGGGCTGCGCGCGGCGGCCCGCCGACTCCGCGGCAACCGCGGTCAGACGTTCGACCGCCGCCGCCTTCGTGCGGACCTTCTGGACGACGTCGATCCGCCCGTCGCGCACGGCCAGCAGCGGTCGCACCCCGAGCACCGCCCCCAGCGCGGCGGACGCCGCACTGAGCCGCCCGCCCCGGCGCAGGTGGTCGAGCGAGTCGACGAGGAAGATCGCACGGCTCGCGTCGGCCACCTCGATCGCGCGGCGCGCGACGACGTCCGCGGGCGCGCCCTCGGCCGCCGCCTCGGCGGCAGCACGGGCCGCGAACCCCAGCCCCATCGCGACGGTCCGGGAGTCGACCACACGCACCGGGACCGGCGAGTCCGCGGCTGCGAGCGCCGCGGCGTGCACCGTCCCGGACAGCTCTCCCGAGAGGTGGACGGAGACGATCTCGCGCGCGCCGGCGGCCGCGGCGGCGGTGTAGGCGTCGACGAACGCGCGGGGTGTGGGCTGGGAGGTCGTGACCCGGTGCCCGGCGTGCAGGTGCGCGGCGACGTCCTGTGCGGTCAGACCGACCCCCTCGAGGGAGGACTCGTCGTCCACGACCACGTGCAGGGGGACGACCCGCAGCCGGGGGTCGTCGCGGGGTGGGAGGGACGCCGTCGAGTCGGTGACGACGTGCACGTGGTGGTCGGTCATGGCGGCGCCCACCCTACGGCGCTCACGTGCCGGGGCGCATCATCGCGCCCCGCCGGACGCGAACGGCCCGTGACGCCGAGGAGGCGTCACGGGCCGCTGGACCGGGCGACGGGCTCACACAGCTGCCGCACCCACCCGCTCGTCCGCAGGACGGTCGACGACCGGCTCCGCAGGACGCTCCGCCGCGAGCCGGCGGTAGGACGGGTGGTCGACGTACAGCTCGTCCCGCAGCGGGTTGCGCCGCTTGGTGACGATGACGTACCCCTGGTAGACCGCCACGGCGACGTTGGCCAGGAGCGAGACCAGGCTGACGACGAACAGCGCCTTCGGGTCGTGCGAGGACTGGACGGCGAACGGCGAGTCCGAGACGAACGACGGGACGGCCATCGTGAACATCATCCAGAACGCCAGCGTCTGCGCACGGTGCTGGAGCCAGGCACCCTTGCGGAGGAAGAACGCGGGGATGGTGCACGCGATCAGCAGCGCGGCGCCGGCGTAGAACGCGTGGTCACCGACGCAGTTGTAGACGTACGCGAAGTTCCAGAGGTCGTACGCGATGATCCAGAACCACATCATGTCCGGCCAGATCATGTCCTGGAAGCGGTCGCGCGTGACGAAGATGCCCACCCAGCCGCAGATCGTGACGAGGTTGAGGATCCCGGCGATGCCGTTCATGACGTTCCACGGGCCGCCGACCATGACGACGCCGTCGACGACACCGTCCATGCCGGAGACCTGGAAGTCCCGGATCACCGCCTCCAGGATGTTGAGCCCGAGGATGGCGGGCGGGAACAGCAGGGCGTACCGCATGGCGCGCAGCCGTGGGCTGTAGCGCAGGAGCATGAAGCCGATGCAGCCGGCGAGGGCCGAGTAGACCTTGACCCAGTGGAACCACGTGCCGGTCGAGGAACCGGCGCCGGCGGTGTGCGGCCAGACGAAGATGGTCAGCAGCACGGGCAGGACCACGAAGAGGCCGATCGCGGCGGTCTTCGACCAGCGCACCAGCTCGTTGAGGCCGATGAGAGCGGCCAGCACGATGAACCACATGACAGCCGCCTGCCACGGGATCGAGTCGAACAGGAACATGTCACCTTCTCCTGGGGACGACCGGGCGGCCCACGCCGCCCGGGTACGGTGCGCGCTCGAAGTGGGTCCGGGTCCCGGCGCGCCGGAGGACCCGTGCTCACCCGCCCGAGGTGGTCTCCTCGTCCAGGTGGAGCGTCTGGCGCACGATCGTCGCGAGGACCGCGTCGTCGAGCTCCGGGGAGTGCCGTACGAGCCCGACGAGCCCGTAGACGAGCACGTAGAACGTCTGCGTGACGTGGGCGATCCGGACGCGGTGCCGCGCCGCGTAGGCCTCGACGGTCGTGGCCTCGAGGCTGGCGACGACCGCGCGGACCGCGCGGTCGAGGAACCGGTCGTAGAGGCTGCCGTTCTCGGGTCGCTGCAGGTCGTCGCGCAAGGGGTCGACCGTCTGCAGGTACGTGCGGAACATCGCGACGCAGTCGACGAGCGCCTTCTCGACGTCGCCGACCTGACGTGCGGCGTCCCACGCCCGGACAGCCTCGGTGAACTCCTCGACGTACCCGTCGAGCACGGCATCGACGAGCGCGTCCTTGTCTGCGAAGTAGTAGTAGACGAGTCCCCGCGCTACGCCGGCGCGCTCGGCCACGTCCTTGGTGGACGTCTTCGCGATGCCTTGCTCGACGAAGAGCTCGCGGGCGGCGCGGGCGATCTCCTCGGCCCGCACCTCGGGGGCGGACCGACGCCGTCGCGTCGGGGTCGTCGCACTCATGGAAGCTCCTTCGTCTGGGGACGTCTCCACGCTATGACCACTATTGACACATCGTCAATAAATGCCGACGAAGGGAGGACGAAGGTCCCTGCCCGTCGGGACCACCGTCCGGGCGCGACCAGGCGGGCGCCCCCGCCGCCGCCTAGGATCCGTGGCATGGGCGACGACGCATCGACCGACCCCGACCTCCTGATGCTGCGCGCAGCAGCGGCGCAGGCCGCGGCGGAGGCGGCCGAGGCCCGGGCGCGCGCCGCGCAGGCCGCGCTGGACGCGGCGGAGGCGGCGGAGGCGGCGTCCGGTACCCGCCCCGGCCCGCCGCCAGGCCCGTCGACGGCGCCCGCGGGGTACGCGGCCGAGGTCGCCGAGGGGTACTCGTACCGGGGCGGGACGCTCGCGCTCGGGGCGCTGCTGGAGGGCGAGCCGGGCGGGGACCCGGCTCCGCGCGCGGACGTCCAGGTCGGCTTCGCGCTCTCGATGCTCAACCGGCACGGGCTCGTCGCCGGCGCCACCGGCACCGGGAAGACGAAGACGCTGCAGGGCATGGCGGAGGGCCTGTCGGCGGCGGGCGTGCCCGTCTTCCTCGCGGACGTCAAGGGCGACCTGTCGGGGCTGGCGGTCCCCGGGGAGACGAACGAGAAGATCCTCGAGCGCACGGCGTCGATCGGGCAGGACTGGGCCGCGACGACGTTCCCGGTCGAGGTGTACTCGCTCGGCGGTCTGGGGACGGGCGTGCCGATCCGCACGACCGTCACGGACTTCGGGCCGCTGCTGCTGTCGAAGGTGCTCGGGCTCAACGAGACGCAGGAGTCGAGCCTGGGGCTGATCTTCCACTGGGCGGACACGCAGGGCCTCGCGCTGCTCGACCTCAAGGACCTGCAGTCCACGATCGCGTACCTCACCTCGGACGAGGGCAAGGCGGAGCTCAAGGGGATCGGCGGGGTGTCGAGCGCGACGGCGGGCGTGATCCTGCGCGAGATCGTCGCGCTGCAGGCGCAGAGCGCGGACGTGTTCTTCGGCGAGCCGGCGTTCGCGACGTCCGAGCTGCTGCGCACGGCCCCCGACGGCCGCGGCGTGATCTCCGCGCTCGAGCTGCCCGCCGTGCAGGACCGGCCGGCGCTGTTCTCGACGTTCCTCATGTGGCTGCTCGCGGACCTGTTCCAGGAGCTGCCGGAGGTCGGCGACGTCGAGAAGCCGCGGCTCGTGTTCTTCTTCGACGAGGCCCACCTGCTGTTCACGGGGGCGTCGAAGGAGTTCCTCCAGCAGGTCGTGCAGACCGTGCGGCTCGTCCGGTCGAAGGGCGTCGGCGTGTTCTTCGTGACGCAGAGCCCCAAGGACGTGCCCGCCGACGTGCTCGCGCAGCTCGGCAACCGGGTGCAGCACGCGCTGCGCGCCTTCACGCCCGACGACGCGGCAGCGCTCCGCGCCGCGGTACGCACCTATCCGACGTCGCCCTACGACCTCGAACGCCTGCTGCAGTCGCTCGGGACCGGGGAGGCCGTCGTCACGGTGCTCACGGAGAAGGGCGCGCCGGCACCGGTGGCGTGGACGCGTGTGCGCGCGCCCCAGTCGTCGATGGAGCCCGCGCCCACGGCCGTGCTCGAGCGGATCGTCGCGGCGTCCCCGGGCTTCGCCCGGTACGGGACGGCCGTCGACAACGAGTCCGCGTTCGAGCTGCTCCAGGTCCGCGTGCAGGAGCAGGCTGCGGCGCGCGCGGCAGAGTCCGCCGCCGCGGCCGAGGCGGCGGCGCAGGAGAAGGCCGCGAAGGAGGCGGCCAAGGAGGCCGAGCGCGCCGCGAAGAAGGAGCAGGCCGAGCTCGAGAAGATGCGCGCCAAGCTCGAGCGCGACGCGGCGCGGACCCGCACCGGCTCGTCGGGCTCGGCATCGCGGTCGCGGTCGCGGTCGACGAGCCCGCTCGACTCGTTCCTCCGCTCCGCCGGCACCCAGCTCGGCCGAGAGCTCACCCGCACCATCTTCGGCACCCGCCGCCGCTAACCCCTCCGCTGAGTGCATGAATTAGTCGCGTCCAGGGCCCCTGAGCGCGACTATTTCATGCACTCACGGGGCGGCTGTCCACAGCATCGGGGGCCGGGGTTTCGCCGGCTCGCGGTGGGCGGCATCCTCGGTCGGCATGGTGATCAGCCACAGCCCGGCCCGCCCGTTCCGCACGCGCACGGCGCAGACCTTCGGCATGACGCCTGCCTCGCTGCGCAGCCCGTCGCTCGAGGCCCCGTTCGCCGGGGTGCGGGTGCCGCGCGGGAGCCTCACGTCGGTCGTCGACCTGTGTGCGGCCGCGGGCCGTGTCCTGCCCGACGGCGCGGCGTTCAGCCACGTCACGGCACTCCGGCTGCTCGGCATCGAGGTGCCCTGGCAGCTCGACGACGACGACCGGATCCACGTCGTGGCGCCACGGCGCGACCTGCGGCTGCAGCGTGCGAACGTCGTCGCGCACTTCTGCGGCCAGCGTGCGCTGGCGACGACCACCGCGCACGGGCTCCCGGTCACGTCCGCGGCCCAGACCTGGCTGCACCTCGCCCACGCGCTCCCGCCGGACGACGTCGTCGTGCTCGCCGACTCCATGACCCGGCGGAAGGACCCGGCCGCCACGGTGCACGAGCTCCGACGGCTCATGGACGCGACGTACAAGATGCGCGGCATCGTGCGGTGCCGCGAGGCGATCGACCTCGTCCGGCCCGGCACCGACTCGAGCATGGAGACCCGGACGCGGCTGCTCCTCGTCCAGGCGGGTCTGCCGTGCCCGCAGGTCAACGTCCCGGCGCTCGACGATGCCGGACGATTTCTCGCCCTGCCCGACCTCTCCTACCCGGAGCTGCGCGTCGCGATCGAGTACGACGGCGACATCCACCGGACCGACCCGGCGACGTGGCGTCGCGACGTCGAGCGGCGTCAGCGCCTCGAGGACGCCGGGTGGATCATCGTCACGGCGACGGCCGACGACGTGATCCGGAACCCCGAGCGTCTGGTGCGCCGCGTGCGCGCGGCGAGGGACCGCCGTCGGGCATCCGCCCGCCTGTGAGTGCATGAAATAGTCGCGCCCGAGCAGGTCGGACGCGACTATTTCATGCACTCAGCGGGTCGGGGTCACACGACGATGTTCACGAGCTTCGGCGCGCGGACGACGACCTTGCGGACCTCGGCGCCGTCGATGGCGCGCACGACGTTCGGCTCCGCGAGCGCGGCGGCGGTGAGGTCCTCCTCGGAGATCGACGGCGGCACCTCCAGGCGGCCGCGGACCTTGCCCTTCACCTGGACGATGCACGTCACGGTCTCCTCGACGAGGTAGCGCTCGTCCGCCGTCGGGAACGGCGCGTGCGCGAGCGAGCGCTCGTGGCCCAGGCGCTGCCACAGCTCCTCGGCGATGTGCGGCGCGACGGGCGCCGTCATGAGCACGAGCGGCTCGACGGCCTCGCGCGGCACTCGGTCGAGCGACGTGAGGTGGTTGTTCAGCGTGATGAGCTTGGCGATCGCCGTGTTGGGGCGCATGTGCTCCATCTCGACGCGCACGTCGGCGATGGCGCGGTGCACCGCGCGCAGCGTCTCGGGCGACGCGGGCTCGTCGACGACCGTCACCTCGCCCGTCTCCTCCGAGACGACGTTGCGCCACAGACGCTGCAGGAATCGCTGCGACCCGACGACGGCGCGCGTCTCCCACGGGCGCGACAGGTCGAGCGGGCCCATCGACATCTCGTAGACGCGGAACGTGTCGGCCCCGTACTCGGCGTACATGTCGTCGGGGGTGACGACGTTCTTCAGCGACTTGCCCATCTTGCCGTACTCGCGCTGCACGACCTCGCCGTTCCAGCGGTACACGACCTCGCCCGACCCGTCCGAGGCGGGCTCCTCCGTGACCTCCGCGGCGGGCACGTACTGCCCGCGCGCGTCCGTGAACGCGTACGCCTGGACGTAGCCCTGGTTGAAGAGCTTGTGGAACGGCTCGACGCTCGTCACGTGGCCCAGGTCGTAGAGCACCTTGTGCCAGAAGCGCGCGTAGAGGAGGTGCAGCACGGCGTGCTCGACGCCGCCGACGTACAGGTCCACTCCCCCGGCCCGCCCGGCGGACGGGTTGTGCTCCGGGCCCATCCAGTAGCGCTCGAGGTCCTGGTCGACGACCACGTCGTCGGTCCCGCCGTCCCACTGCGGGTCGAGGTAGCGCAGGTAGTACCAGCACGACCCGGCCCAGTTGGGCATGGTGTTCGTGTCGCGACGGTACTTCCGGGGGCCGTCGCCGAGGTCGAGCGTGACGTTCACCCAGTCGTCGTTGCGGCCGAGCGGCGCCTCGGGCGACGAGCCCGCGTCGTCCGGGTCGAACGTGCGCGGCGCGTAGTCCGGCACGTCGGGCAGGTCGACGGGCAGGAGCGCGTCGGGGATCGCGACGGGCTGGTCGTTCTCGTCCCACACGATGGGGAACGGCTCGCCCCAGTAGCGCTGGCGGCTGAACAGCCAGTCGCGCAGGCGGTAGGTCGTCGTGCCCTCCCCGACCCCCCGCTCCACGAGCCACGCGGTGATGCGCTTCTTCGCCTCGGGCACGGCGAGACCGTCGAGCGAGATCTCGTCGTTCGACGACGCGACCACGACGCCGTCGCCCGTGTACGGGCCCTCGAAGCCCTCGGGCAGCCCGTCCGCGGGCTCGACCGTCCGCACGACCGGCAGCCCGAACGCCTGCGCGAACGCGAAGTCGCGCTCGTCGCCGCCCGGGACGGCCATGATCGCGCCGGTGCCGTAGCCCATGAGGACGTAGTCGGCGGTGAACACGGGGATCGCCTGGCCGTTCACGGGGTTCACCGCGAGGTGACCCGTGAACACGCCCGTCTTCTTCCCGGCGTCGGCCTGGCGCTCGACGGCCGTCTTGGCGGCGGCCTCGCGACGGTAGGCCGCGACGGCCTCGACCGGCGAGCGGTGCCCGCCCGTCCAGGCGCTCGACGTGCCGTCGGGCCAGCGCGCGGGGACCTCGTCGAGCAGCGGGTGCTCGGGCGAGACGACCATGAACGTCGCACCGAACAGCGTGTCGGGGCGCGTCGTGAAGACCTCGACCTCGCTCCCCGACTCGGCGGCGACGTCGTTGGCGCCGTCGGGCGTGCCGAGCACGCCGAACCGCACGAGCGCACCGTGGCTGCGGCCGATCCAGTTGCGCTGCATCGCCGTGACCTTCTCGGGCCAGTCGATGAGGTCGAGGTCGTCCGCGAGGCGGTCGGCGTACGCCGTGATCCGCATCTTCCACTGACGCAGGCTGCGCTGGAAGACAGGGAAGTTGCCGCGCTCGGAACGGCCGTCGGCCGTCACCTCCTCGTTCGCGAGGACCGTGCCCAGGCCGGGCGCCCAGTTGACGGGCGACTCGTCGACGTACGCGAGGCGCTGGGAGTCGACGACGGCGCGCCGCTGCTCCGGCGTGAGCGTGGCCCAGTCCGCACCGGCCTCGACGCCCTCGACACCGGCCGGGACCGGCCGCGAGCCCGACGCGAGCTCGGCCTCGAGCTCGGCGATGCGACGCGCGCGGCCGCGGCCCCCGTCCGGGCGCAGCGCGTCGGGGTCGTACCAGGAGTCGAAGATCTGCAGGAAGATCCACTGCGTCCAGCGCACGTACTCGGGGTCGATCGTGGCGAACGTGCGACGCGAGTCGTGCGCCAGGCCGAGGCGGCGCAGCTGGCGCCGCATGTTCGTGATGTTGGCCTCGGTCGTCACGCGCGGGTGCTGTCCCGTCTGGACGGCGTACTGCTCGGCGGGCAGGCCGAACGCGTCGTACCCGAGCGCGTGCAGCACGTTCTCGCCGCGCATGCGCCGGAAGCGCCCGACGACGTCCGTCGCGATGTACCCGAGCGGGTGCCCGACGTGCAGCCCCGCACCCGACGGGTACGGGAACATGTCCATGATGAAGTACGGGCTCGCGCCCTGCGGGCCCTGGCCCTCGCCGTCGGTGAGCGACCCGTCGGGGTTCGCGGCCCAGAAGGTGCCGCGCTGCTCCCAGAGCTCCTGCCACTTGAGCTCGATCTGCTCCGCGAGCGCCGGCGTGTAGCGGTGGGCGGGGCCGCCCGCGGAGGGGGCGTCCGGGGCGGGCGAGATCTCGGTGGTGTCAGGCGTGGTCACCCGCCCGAGTTTACCGGCCGACCGGCGGCCCAGCGGCGGCCCGTCCACCCCGTGCGAGGATGTGCGCCGTGATCATCGTGACGACGAACGAGGTGCCCGGCTACCGCATCGACGCGGTGCTGGGCGAGGTGATGGGGATGACCGTGCGCAGCGCGAACATCGGGGCGAACTTCGTCGCGTCGTTCCGCTCGATCGGCGGGGGCGAGGTGACCGAGTACACGAAGCTGGTCTACGAGTCCCGCCAGGAGGTCATGCACCGCATGGTGCAGGAGGCCCAGCGCCGCGGGGGCAACGCCGTGGTCGGCATGCGCTTCGACACGGGCGACATCGCGCAGTCCTTCTCCGAGGTGTGCGCCTACGGCACGGCCGTCGTGGTCAGCCCCATCCCCGCCGGGCAGCCGGGCGCGACGGCGCAGTCCGCGCACCAGGCGCAGACGTCACCCCCGGCGCCGCAGGCTCCCGGCGGCCACGGCTACCCGCAGGACGCCGCGCCCGACCAGCCCTGGTCCTGACCGACCGGGCCCGACCAGCGGCCCGTCCCGCCCCGCCGCCCGCCCTGCCGAGCGACCCGCCGACCCGCCGTCACAGGCTGGCGACGATCACCGGGCCCTTGACGAGCAGGACCCAGGCGACGAGCGCGACGTAGCCGATGGCCAGGAACAGGTGGCGGTTGCCGACGAGCGTGCGCCGGAGCCCGTCCCCCGCCGGGAGGTACCCCTCCTGCACGGCGTGCACGACCTGGTACCAGAACAGCGGGAGCATCGCGGCCCACACGACCATGCAGTACGGGCACATCGCCGAGATCGCGTACAGCGTCGTCCAGACGAGGAAGAGGATCAGGCCCACGCCGAGCGTGGTCCCGCCGAGGAGCGCGAGCCAGTACCAGCGCGGCAGGCGCGCACCGACGAGCAGGACCACCCCGGTCGTCACGACCACCGGGAACGCGGCGATGCCGAGCAGCGGGTTGGGGAAGCCGAGGAGCGAGCCCTGCCAGGAACCCATCGCGTCGCCGCAGTCGAGGAACGCGTTGATGCTGCACGACGGCACGTGGTCGGGGTCGGCGAGCTTGAGGTACTTCTCGACCGCGAGGGCGCCCGACGCGAACAGGCCGACCGCCCCGAGCACGACGAGCAGCCATCCCATCGTCCGGGAGCCGATCGGGCGGGGCCCGGTCCGGGTCAGCAGCTCGTCGTCGGGCGTGGCGGACACGCTCGCACCCGCAGTGGTGCTCTTGCTCACGGGGAGGCTCCTCGTGGGTCACCGGCTCCCGCCGGACCGTGACGTGCGCGCACGGCGGTGCGCGCCCGGGCCAACCTACCGCGCCCGACTGGGACCTGGCTGTGTGCCGACGGCGGGTCGCGCCTCCCCGGCCGCGCCGTCGGGCAGCGACGCGACGACGACGCCCGCGGGGCGGCGTCCGACCACGAGGATGATCGCGAGGCCGGCGACCGTGAGCGCGACGCCGGTCCACGCCGGGGCGAGGTAGCCCCACCCGGCCGCGATGACGAGGCCACCGAGGAACGCACCGTTCGCGTTGCCGACGTTGAGCGCGGAGTGGCACAGCGCGGCGCCGAGCGACGGTGCGGCGGGCGACAGGTCCATGAGGCGGGTCTGCAGCGAGAGACCGAGGATCTGGGAGGTCACGCCGAGCAGGAAGAGCGAGGCGACGGCGGGCACCGGGTGCTGTCCCGTGAGCGCGAACAGCACGAGGGTGACGCCCGTTGCGGCGAACCCGAGGTACACGGTGCGCAGGACCGAGCGGTCGGCGAGCCGGCCCCCGAGGACCGTCCCGAGGGTCATGCCCACGCCGAAGATCGCGAGCACGAACGGCACGGCGCCGGAGGCGAGCCCCGTGACCTGTGTGATGGTCGGCTCGACGTAGGAGTACACGGCGAACATCCCGCCGAACCCGATGGAGCCGCCGACGAACCCGATCCACAGCGGCCCGTTGCGCAGCGCACCGAGCTCGCGCCGCACGCTCGACCCCTCGTTCCCCGCGCCCGCGGGGATGAGCCACCACAGGGCCGCAAGGGTGACCAGGCCGAGCGCGCCGACGACCACGAACGCCGCGCGCCACCCGAGCTGCTGCCCCGCGAACGTCGACAGCGGGACGCCGACGACGTTGGCGATCGTGAGCCCCGCCATCATCGTCGCGACGGCGCGCCCGCGGCGCCCCGGCCCTGCGACGGCGGCACCGACCGCCGCCCCGACGCCGAAGAACGCGCCGTGCGGCAGCCCGGCCAGGAATCGGCCGGCGACGAGGGCCTCGATGCTCTCCGCGGTCGCGGAGAACAGGTTGCCCAGCGTGTAGAAGGCCATCAGCGCGATGAGGAGCGTCTTGCGCGGAAGGCGCGCCGCGGCGACGGTGAGCAGCGGCGCACCGACCACGACGCCGACCGCGTACGCCGTGATGGCGTGGCCCGCGGTGGGGATCGACACGTCGAGGTCCGCCGCGATGTCGGAGAGCAGGCCCATCGTGGCGAACTCGGTCGTCCCGATGGTGAACCCGCCCATCGCGAGCGCGAGCAGCGCGGGGCCGGCACCACGCAGGCGGCCCGGTGCCCCTGGGGTCGCGCCGTCGGGCACGGCACCGGGCACGGCGTCGCCCGCGGCGCCGGGTGCTCCGGGCGCCGACGGCGCGGAGGGGTGGGTCATGGCGTGTCCTCAGGGCGTCGGGCGGTCGGCGGGGGTCCTCGAATCGATTCGAGGCGTGTCGGCGACGGCGGCGACGGAGATCAGGGGTGCAGCGGCCAGTCTAGGCGGAGACCGGCTCCGCGCGCACGACCCACACGTGGTCGGCGGCGCGCAGACCGAGCTGCGCGGGCGGCGTCGGGCGGTCGGCGGTGCGGCCCGTGCCGCCGTCGGTCCCGGTCTCGCCGTCGGGCGCCGGGGGCGTCCACACGACCGAGAGGATGCCCGCGTACTCGCGGCGCTCGCGGACCTCGACGCCCGTGTCCAGGCCCACGCCGATCTCGGCGAGGTAGCGCAGGACGTCGGGGTCGGCGTCGGAGATCCGCGCCACCGTCCCCCTGTCCCCCACGACGAGCTCGGCGAGCGGGACCGCGGGCGGCCGGACGACCGTGCCGTCCGGGCCGGGGATCGGGTCCCCGTGCGGGTCGCGCGTGGGGTGGCCGAGCCGGACGTCGATGCGCTCGACGAGCAGGTCCGACACGGCGTGCTCCAGCACCTCCGCCTCGTCGTGCACCTCGTCCCACCCGTACCCCAGCTCCGAGACGAGGTACGTCTCGAGGAGGCGGTGGCGGCGCACCATGGCGAGCGCGAGCGCCCGGCCACGCTCGGTGAGCGTGATCGCGCCGTAGGGGGCGTGCTCGAGCAGGCCCTGGGCGCTGAGCCGGCGCACGGTCTCGGAGACCGTCGAGGCGCCGACACCGATCCGCTCCGCGAGGAGCTTGGTCGTCACGCGCTCGTCCGACCACTCCTGGGCGGCCCAGACCACCTTGAGGTAGTCCTGGGCGACGGCGGTGAGGTCGGTCGGGCGTTCCACGCGAACCACCCTAGGTCACGAGCCCCGAGCGGGGCGTCAGGGTGTCGAGGTCCGGACGACCTCGAGCCGGACCTCGACCGTCCCCTCGTCGTCCACCTGCACCGGGGCAGCGGGTGGCACCGCGATGCCGAAGTCGGAGAACCGCACCGCGATCGCCCCGGTCGCGAGCACCCCCTCGCCCGAGCGCCGCAGGTCGAGCGCGACCGTCACCGGCTGCGTCTCGTCGCGCAGCGTGAGCGCACCCGAGACCTCCAGGCGGACGGGCCCGGTCGTGCTCGACAGCGCACCCACGTCGAGCGGGGAGATGATCGAGAAGAGCGCCGTCGGGTACAGGTCCGTCTCGAGGGCCTGGCGCAGCTGCCGGTCGGCGACCGCCGAGCCGGTCGACAGCGTCGCGGTCTGCGTCGTCACGGTCGCGGTCCGCAGCTCGCCCGCGACCACGCGGAACGTCCCGGAGACGTCCGGCGTCACGCCGAGGAGCACCTCCTCGTCCGAGGGCACGTCCTGCACCTCGGCGCGGAACCCCGCCTCGGATCCCGGCCCGATCGTCCACTCGCCGTCCACGTCGAACGGCCCCGGCTCGGCCGGCTCGGCCGACGCCGTCTCCTCCCCCGGGCTCTGCAGCCCCAGCGGGGGCGGCGTGCGGCCCTCCTGCACCTCCGAGTAGACGAACGGCGCGAGGAGGACCACGACGAGGGCGAGGACCACCGACACGACGATCCAACGCGTGGACCTGCTCATATGCCCCATCCTGCCGTGTCGCACGTCCGGCCGCGAGGACCGACGCGCGCGGGCTCAGCTGCGGTGGCCGAGGACCGACGCGCGGGCTCAGCCGCGGTGGCCGAGGAACGACGCGCAGGCTCAGCCCTCGGTGGCCGGCGCGCCGGACGGGTCGCCCGCCACGCCGCCGTCGCCCACGTCGCCGCCCGGGACCTCGCCGCCGCCCCCGGCCCCGTCCCCCTCGACCTCGGGCTCGTCGACCACGGGCTCGTCGACCACGGGGACGCCGGACGGCGTCGGCCACGCGATGCGCGGCCAGACCTTCGCCGACTCGTCGACGCCGATCTGCACGAGCTGCCAGTCGACGATGCGCCGCCGCTCGGGGTCGAACCGCAGCACCGTCATCTCCGCCGTGCCCTTGAGCGGGCCGACGCGCAGCTGATCCTTGACCGCGCCGGCCGTGCTGCCGCTCACGTAGCGCACGCCGCCGCCGAGGCGCTGCGGCCCGGACCGCGTGTGCATGTGACCGGAGATCTGGTTCGGCACGCACCCGGAGTCGAGCGCCTCGTTGCCCATGCGCGGCGTGTGGATCATGAGGATGTCGATCTTCTCGCCGTCCTCCTGGGCGGCGCACGCGACCTCGGTGAGCCGCGTGGCGTACTCCTCGGGGGTCTCCTCGCGGGGCGGCTGGCTGCCGAGGCCGAGCCGTGTCTCGAGCGGGTCGCGGTCGCCGAGGATGCGGATGCCCTCGACCTCGACGATCTCGCCGTCGAGGACCGTCTGGCCGTTGGCCCGCTCCTGCGCGGACGTCTCGAGGCTGTCGTGGTTGCCGTCGGCGACGACCATGGTCGCGCCCTTCGGCACGGCCGCGGCGAACGAGTCGACGCAGTAGGACTCCACGCTCGTCCCATTCATGGTCGTGTCGCCGGCGTTGAGCACGATGCTCGCCCCCGAGCGCTCCGCGACCGTGCGGATCAGCGGGGTCATGCCGGTGTTGCAGTGCAGGTCGCTCACGAGCAGGAGCGTGACGAGGTCCTCCTCCGCCGCGGGGGCGGGCGTCGCGTCGGTCTCCTCGTCGGTGGTGGCGTCGTCGGTGCTGCCGGCGTCGGCGGTGGCGTCGTCGGTGCCGCCGTCGGACCCTGAGGTGGACCGGTCCCGGGCGGTCCCGTCGTCCGTGCCCGACGCCGGACCGTCGGCACCGTTCTCGGCGTCGCCCTCGGAGCCGGTCCGCGCGCCCGGGGACGCGTCGACGTCGGTGGCGCCGCCGTCGGGCACCGCTGCCCGGGGCGGGGCGGTGAGGCTCTGGATCCGCTCGCGCCGGTCCCACGCCGCGACGAGGTTGGTGTTCGCCCGCTCGTAGAAGTCCTGGTTCTCGCGGTACAGGTCGATGAGCATGGACCCGTACGTGTCGACGACGCCCGCGAGCCGGCCGGTGATGCGGGCTCCTTCGAGGGCGGTCCCGTCGAACACGGGCGACGCGCGGTGGGTGGGACCGCGTGTCGTGCCGGGGTCGCTCGAGGCGAGCGAGGCGGCGAGGAGCGCGACGAGGACGACGCTCGCGGTGATCTCGTAGGTCCGCGGCGCGACGCGCGCGGTGAGCTCACGGCGTCGGGCACCGCCGAGCAGCAGGTAGAGGCCCGCCCCGGCGGCGGCGACGACGAGCACCGCGAAGCCCGTGCGGCGCAGCGCGTCCTGGACGAGCGCGCGCGCGACCGAGCTGACCGTCTCCTGCGGACCGCCGAAGAAGCGCAGGTAGTCCTCGAGGTCCTGCGACAGGCCCTCGAGCGTGTCGGCCTGGCCGACCGCGGTCAGGTCCGCGGGGATCTCCTGCACCGTGACGTCGGCGCCGAGGCCGAGGGGCAGCGGCGAGTCGATCTGGAGCGTGCCGAGCGGCCCGAGGTCGACGGTGACGAGGCCGTTCGTCGTCACCTCGTACCGGGCCTCGTGCGGGCCGAGGCTGCGCTCCGCGGTCGCCGTGGTGACGCCCCACACGACGCACGGGACGAGCGCGAGGAGGATCCCGAGGGTCCAGCGGAGCCAGCGGGGCGGGGTGCGGTGGGGACGACTCATCGTGGAACAGCCTCCCGGATCCACCCCCGCCCCGCCAACTCGCCGCCGGTGCGTCAGTCCCGCGCGCCGCGCAAGGTGACGAGCGCCACGCCCGAGGCCACGAGCATGAGCACGACGCCGATGAGCGACGTCACCCCCACGCCGCTGCCGAACGCGGCGTGCGCGGAGTCGAGCAGCGCCTGCGCCGGACCGGCAGGGAGCGTGGAGGCGACCTGGGTCGCGCCGCCGAGCGTCTCCGCCGCGGCGGCGGCGTCGGACGTCGGCACTCCCGCCGGCACGACGACGTGCGCGTGGTACGACGCCGTGAGGATGCTCCCGAGCACGGCGGTGCCGAGGACGGCCCCGACCTCGTACGCCGTCTCCGAGATGGCCGAGGCGGCTCCTGCCCTCTCGGCCGGGACCGAGGAGACGATGAGGTCGTTCGACACCGTCTCGGCCGCGCCCACGCCGAGCGAGAGCACGACGAACGCCACGACGAGCAGGACGAGGGCGCTCCGCCCCGCGCCCGCGGCGACGATCGCGTAGCCCGCCGCGGAGAAGAGCAGCGCGACCGCGACGACGTGCGCCGGGCGCACGCGCCGCACCACCCGCACGACCGCCAGCCCCGCGACGATCATCACGACGAGCCCGGGCAGCAGCGCGAAGCCCGCCTGCATCGGCGTGAGGCCGAGCACGAGCTGGACGTCCTGGGACACGAAGAACAGGAAGCCGACGAGCGAGAACACCGAGAGCAGGTTGACGAGCACCGCACCGCTGAACGCGGCGTGGGTGAACAGGCGCACGTCGATCATGGGATCGGCCCGGCGCAGCTGGCGGCGCACGAACAGCCCGCCGGCGACGAGCCCGACGACGACGCTCCCCACCGCGAGCGGGCTCGCCCCGGACTTCGCGAGCAGCTTGATGCCGTAGACGACGGGCGTCATGGTCGCCATGACGAGCACGATCGAGAGCACGTCGATCCGTCCCGGAGCCGGGTCGCGCGACTCGGGCACGAAGAACGGCGCGAGCGCGAGCAGCAGCACGAGCACCGGGACCGCGAGGAGGAAGACCGAGCCCCACCAGAATTGCTCGAGCAGGAACCCGCCGACGATGGGGCCGAGCGCGGACCCGGCCGCGAACCCGGCGGCCCAGACGGCGATGGCGAGGCGCCGCTCCTCGCGGTCGACGAACACGTTGCGCAGCAGCGAGAGCGTCGACGGCATGAGCATCGCGCCGAAGAGCCCGAGCGCGGCCCGCGACGCGACGAGCGCCCCCGCGGTCGGTGCGTACGCCGCGACGACGGACAGCGCGGCGAAGCCGACCGCCCCGACGAGGAGCAGCCGGCGCCGTCCGACGCGGTCGGCGAACGAGCCCATCGGCACGAGCAGGCCGGCGAGCACGAGCGGGTAGATGTCGATGATCCACAGGAGCTGCGTCCCGCTGGGCCGCAGCGACTCGGAGATCTGCGGCAGCGCGAAGCTCAGCACGGTGTTGTCGATCGACACGAGCAGCACCGGGAGCATGAGCACGGCGAGCGCGAACCAGCGTCCGGCCGCTCCGCGCACGGGTCCGCGGGCAGCAGGGGCGTGCGCGGCGGCCGCGCCGGTGCGGGTGGCCGCGGGGGCCGTCGTCACGGGGGTCGTCACGGCGAGAGGTCCTTCCACGATTCCGACGGCGGGGCGGCGCGACGACGCCGAACTTCCAAACCGTCCAGACGGTACAGTAACGCCGCCGCGGGTCGCCGTCATCCCCCGCGCGGTGTGACCCTCCCCACCGACCTGCCCCGGTCCGCGCGCACCCTCGTCGCCCCGCGGGCGACCACGTGCGCGCGATCACGTGCGGCGAAGTGCGCCACTACCCTCGGAACCATGCCGCCACCCCCCGCCGCCCGCGTCAAGGTCCTGCGCGCGTTCGCGTCCCTGCTCGTCGAGCAGGGCGAGCGCGCCGCGACCCTCGAGGCCGTCGCCGAACGTGCCGGCGTCTCCAAGGGCGGGCTGCTCTACCACTTCGGGTCCAAGGTCGCGCTCGCCGACGGGCTCACCGAGCACCTGCGCGAGCTCACCGCCGCCGACGTCGCGACGATGCGCGCGGCCCCCGCGGGCGCCGTCGACTACCTCATCCGCACCTCGACCCTCGTGGACACCGAGTTCGAGCTCGTCTACCTCGCGGTCACGCGCCTGGCGCAGGGGTCGTACCCGCGAGCCCGGGCCGCGCTCGACGGCGCGCACGACGCCTGGACGCGCGCCGTCCTCGACGAGGTCGGCGACCCCGTCGTCGCCCACGCGATCGTGCTGCTCAGCGACGGGCTCTACGCGCACGCCGCGCTGAGCGGCGACATGCTCGGTGAGGCTGCCGCGGGCGGGAGCGTGCCCGACGACGGCCCCGTCGAGCCGCGCGACGACCTCGCCTTTCGCGCACCGCGCCCGGGCGACGACGTCGACGACCTCCTCGAGCTCGTCGGCGAGCTCGTCGCGCTCCGCCGTGCGTCGACGGGCAGCTGACGGCACCACCCGGGACACGGGAAGGCCCGGTGGCGCGTCGATCGACGCGCCACCGGGCCTCCGGTGCCCGTGGTTCGCTCGCGACTACCCGCCGAGCCGGAACGGGACGGAACGCTCGCGCGTCACCTGCTCACCGTCGACGTCGGCGGTGAAGGTGACGTCCACCTGGCCCTCGACCGGCTCCGTCGTCCGCACGGCGAACGCCTGGTACGCGCTCGCCCCCGCGGCGACGTCGGCGAACTCCTTGCGGCCGAACGGCGTCACGACGCTCACGTCCGCGGTGCTGTCACCCTCGTTGAGCACGCGCACGGTCAGGTAGAGCCTGCCCGCGAGCCAGCGGTGGCTCACGTCGACGGAGAAGTGCGGACCGGCGTCGTCGGCGCACGGATCCGCGGTGGGCGCGTCCTCCCAGATGGCCTGGTAGTACCGGGCGTAGGTCCACCCGCCGACCCATGCCGACGCCCCGAGCACGAGGTCGACGTCGTCGAGCTTCCACGTCGGGTCATACGTCGGCGAGACCGTCCCGTCGTCATGGGTGATGAACCCCGGCCACGGCTCGCGGGCGACCCAGGTGTGCCCGAGACCGGGGTCCCCGTAGACGACGTCGTACCCGGTGTTCGGCCCCTCCCACGAGATGTTGAACGAGCTCTCGTCCGCGCCGGCAGGCGGGTTGACGACGACGTCGACGAACGGCGCCCCGGCCTCGCACACCGGGGTCACCGAGACGACCTCGAGCGCGCACCGCGGCCGGACGACGGAGTACCACTCGAGGAGGAGCTGCCCGTCGCCGAGCCGCCGCCAGTCACCCGTGGTGCTGGCACCTTCGGGGAACTCGTACCCGGGCGCCGCGGCCGCGACGATCCCTGCGTCGGTGCGGTGGTACGAGACCTGCTCGCTGTCAGCAGGCACGATCACGTCGTCCGGTGACGCCGCGCAGTGGGTGACGGCAGCCGGCGTCTCCGGCAGGACGATCTCGCCACCCGAGCCGCAGAGCGAGACACCTGTCTCGCTCCGGTCGTACGTGTCGTCCTCCGCGTCGACGACGACCCGCCACGTCTGGCCCGACCACTGGTCCAGCTGGGCGCCGAACCAGTAGGAGCCGTACCCGTCGACCGGTCCTTCGCCGACGACCGCACCGTCCACCGTGACCGTGACGACCGAGCCCGCCGGGAAGCCCCCGAGCGAGACGTTCAGGCTCCCGCAGTAGGCGCTGGCGTAGAACCAGTCGGTGGGCGGGGCGTCGCACGGTGTCGTCGTCCCGCTGTCCGCGAAGTCGCCCTCCACGCCGACCGGCACGTCGACGACCACGCTCCAGTCGTGGGGCGCCGAGCCGTCGACGTCGTGCCAGAGGGAGTGGTGACCGTCGAAGACGACGTCCTCGACGGTCTCGCCGTCGACGACGGCGACGAAGCCAGTGCCGTCGGGGTAGTCGTCGAGGACGACGTACAGGGAGGAGCAGGCGGCCTGGACGGTCGGGGTGGCGGCGGACGCCGGGGTCGCGGTGGCGACGCCCAGCCCGCCGAGGGCCAGCACCGTCCCCACGGTGCCGGCAAGGAGCTTCTTCACTCGGTTCGTGGTCCTTCACGAGAGGACGGCATGAGCCGTCGGCGGAGCTGTCGAGCGCATTCAACCAGACCTTGGGACGCTCTGGACATCTCCGACGAACCACCTGAGCGAGGTGTCCCTCCTCCGCCCTCGCGCGTCAGGCCTCGTACGCGGCCCGCAGCGGCCCGAGGTCGAGCTTGGACTGCGTCATCATCACGTCGACGACGCGCTGGACGCGGGCGGGATCCGGGTCCTGCAGCATCGCGAGGAACTCGACGGGCACCACCTGCCACGACAGGCCGAACCGGTCCTTGAGCCACCCGCACTGCGACTCCTGGCCGCCGTCGGTGAGCGCAGCCCAGTACCTGTCCACCTCGTCCTGCGACTCGCACTCGACGATGAACGACACGGCCTCGTTGAACGAGAACTGCGGGCCGCCGTTGATCGCGTCGAACCGCTGCCCGGCGAGCTGGAAGTCCGCGGACACCGCCGTACCGTCGGGCTGGCGGAACACGTCCCCCGTCTTGGCGTCAGGGAAGACGCTCGTGTAGAAGGTGATGGCCTCCTCGAGGTTGCCGTCGAACCACAGGCTCGGCACGATCGCGCGCATCGTCGTCTCCGTTCGTCGCAGGTCGGGCGGCCGGACGGCCACCCACCCGTTCCGACACCCCGCGGACCTCGAACTCATCGGCGGCGGCCACCATCCACGCTCGGGGCCGTGCCCGACGGCGGTGCTCACCGAGCTACGCGGTCGCCTTCTTGCGCGTCGTCTTCGCCGCGGTGGACTTCTCCGTCGACGCCGTCGAGCGGCTCGAGCCCTTCTTGGCAGCGGGCTTCGACGAGGTCTTCTTGTCGTCGCTCGCGCTGCTCGCGCTCTTCGACCGCGAGCCGGACCCGGACGAGCCCGACGAGGCCTTGCTCGACGACGAGCTCTTGCGCCCCGTCCCGCTCTTCGCCGCCGAGCCCGACGACGACCCGGAGCCCTTCGACGAGGACGACCCCGAGCGCGAGCTCTTCGACGACGCGACGGACTTGCGCAGCGCCTCCATGAGGTCGATGACCTCGGCGCCCTCGCTCTCCTCGGGCTGCTCACCGAACGTCTCGGCGGTGTCGAGCGCGTCGCCCTGCTCGAGCTTGGCCTCGATGAGCTGGCGGAGCTGCGCCTGGTAGTCGTCCTCGTACTCCTCGGGCGTGAAGTCGGCCTCGAAGCTCGTGACGAGCTGCGCCGACATCGCGAGCTCCTTGTCGGTCACCTTCGCCTCGTCGTCGAGCGACGGGAACGCGGCCTCGCGCACCTCGTCGGCCCACAGCAGCGTCTGCAGGACGAGCACGTCGTCTCGGACGCGCATCGCCGCGAGCCGGGTGCGCTGGCGCAGGGCGAACTTCACGATGGCGGTGCGGTCGGTGTCCTCGAGCGTGCGCCGCATGAGGACGTACGCCTTGTTGGACTTCGAGTCCGGCTCCAGGTAGTAGCTGCGGTCGAGCAGCAGCGGGTCGATCTGCTCGCTCGGCACGAACTCGACGACCTCGATCTCGCGGCTGCGCTCGGCCGGGAGCGCGGCGAAGTCCTCGCTCGTCAGCACGACGGTGCGCTCGCCGTCGTCGTACGCCTTGTCGATGTGCTCGTACGGCACGACCTCGCCGTCGATCTCGCACACGCGCCGGTAGCGGATGCGCCCGCCGTCCTTGTCGTGCACCTGGTGCAGCGGCACGTCGTGGTCCTCCGTCGCGGAGTACACCTTGACGGGGACGTTGACGAGCCCGAACGTGATCGCGCCCTTCCAGATTGCCCTCATCGGTCCATGGTGGCGCGCCCGGGACTCCCCCGCGAGCGGATTTGGCCGGTTCCGGCCCGGGAGCGGCCCTGCCGGGGACTGTGGGTGGCTCGCGGGAGGATGGGTGCGTGGTGGGGACCAGGTTCGAGTTCGAGGCCGAGCTGTGGCGGTGGGAGGCGCGCACCGACAGCTGGGTCTTCGCCGCGCTGCCGGAGGACGTCAGCGACGAGATCGCGGAGCTCCCGCTCCCGCCCGCGGGGTTCGGCTCCATCAAGGTCGAGGTCACGCTCGGTGCCCAGCGCTGGTCGACGTCGGTCTTCCCCGACGCGCAGCGCCGGACCTTCGTGGTCCCCATCAAGGCGGCGGTGCGCCGGGCCGAGGGCGTCGACGTCGGCGACCACGTGCGGATCGGCGTCGAGACGCAGATCTGACGACTCCCCGCCCGCGGTCCGTCCGGGGTGTCAGCCGAGGACGCCGTGGTGCAGCGCGCGCAGCACGGCACGCGTTCGGTCCCGCGCCCCGAGCTTGAGCAGCACGGTCGACACGTGGTTCTTCACCGTGCCTTCCGCGAGGAAGAGCGCCTGCGCGATCTCCCGGTTCGAGTATCCGGCGGCGACGAGCCGCAGCACCTCGAGCTCGCGCTCGGTGAGCTCCTGGACCACGGTGCCGTCGGGCGCGTCCCCGACCGCCGCCCCTCCCCCGCGCACGGCCCGCAGGAGCCGGTCCGTGATCGACGGCTGGACGAGCGTCCCCCCGGCGGCGAGCGTGCGGACCGCCCCCGTGAGCTGCTCGAGCGTGACGTCCTTGAGCAGGTACCCGCGCGCCCCGGCGCCCAGCGCGCGGAGCACGAGCTCGTCGTCGTCGAACGTCGTGAGCACGAGCACGGGGAGCTCCAGCCCGCCGGCGCGCATCGCCTCGAGCGCCCAGATGCCGTCGTGGCGCGGCATGCGCAGGTCGAGCAGGACGACGTCGGGCACGTGCTCGCGCACGGCGGCGAGCGCCGTCATGCCGTCCTCCGCCTCGGCGACCACGTCGACGTCGGGCGCGAGCTCGAGCAGGCTGCGGATGCCCTGACGGACGAGCGTCTGGTCGTCGACGAGCAGGACGCGGACCGTCTCCGGGCCGCTCACCGGGACGCCTCGCGCGCCACGGCGCGGTGCTCGGCTGCGAGCTCCACCTCGACCCGGAAGCCGGACCGCCCGTCGATGCGGACGCTCCCGCCCTGTGCCCGGACGCGCTCGGTGAGGCCCCGTAGGCCGTTGCCCGGCTCGACACGCGCCACGCCGCGCCCGTCGTCCTGGGCCACCAGGCGCACCCGCCCGTCCTCGGCGGTGAACGCGAGGCTCAGCTCGGTCGCGTCGGCGTGGCGGATGGCGTTCGTCACGACCTCCTGGGCGGCGCGCACGAGCACCGCGGTCTGCTCCTCGTCGACCCGGACGTCGTCGTCCACGAGCACGCGCACGCGTGGCACGCGGACGCGCTCGACCAGCGACCCGACCGCCTCCTGCAGCTGCGGCGCGCGGCGGCGCAGCTCTCCCACGGTCGCGCGCACGTCGCCGAGGAGCTCGCGCGCGACCGTCTTGGCGCGCAGCACGTGCTCGCGCGCCTGCTCGGCGTCCTGGTGGCTCGCGGTCTCGAGCTCGAGCGCGAGCACGGTGAGCTGGTGGCCCAGCACGTCGTGCAGCTCGCGCGCGATGCGCAGTCGTTCGTCGGAACGCGTGGACTCGTCCCGCAGCACCGCCGCCGCCGCGAGCTCGACGTGCGCGGCCGCGAGCTGCTCGCGCATGCTGCGCTCCCGCCGGAGCGCGAGGGTCGAGCCGACGCTCGCGACCTGCAGGAGCAGGTAGATCAGGCCGGTGAGCAGCGCGTCGGTGAGCGGCTCGCGGGCGCCGACCGAGACGGTCACGACGACGACGTTCACCACGACCACGACGGCAGCGACCCGCGCCGGCACGACGTACACGCTCAGGGCGGCGACCGCGACGAGCAGGATCGGGAGCCACCCCGCACCGGGGGCGGTGAGGACCAGGACCGCGACGAGCACGACCTGCGCGACGAGCAGCGCGTACGCGCGCCCCGTCGCGAACCGTGCACCGAGCACGGGCCCGACGGTGACGGCGGCGAACGCCACGAACACGGTGAGCCAGGCGGCGACGGGGATCGTCAGCGCCTCGCGCGCGGCGATCGGCACGAGCGCGCCGAGGCCGAGCAGCACCACGAGCATGGCGACGCCCGCCCACGTCTCCGGGTCCGTGCGTCGCATCCCCCCACCCTACGGACCGCCCCGGCCGGTGCGACGTGCCGGAAGTCATGGCCGACGCCGGTGACGATCGGCACGCGCGGTGGGAGGCCCGCGATCCGTAGCGTCGAAGGAACGCCGGCCTGGCGGCCGGCGACCGCCGGGCACGGCGACCGGCGGGCACGCACGAGCACCGGACAGGAAGGACGGGTCGCCATGAGCGCCGTCGAAGCACGGAGCCTCACGAAGCACTACCGCCGCAGGGGTGCGGTGAAGGTCGCGGTCGACGACGTGAGCCTCACCGCGGCCGAGGGCGAGGTCCTCGGGATCCTCGGACCCAACGGGGCGGGAAAGACGACGACCGTCGAGATGATCGCGGGCGTCCGGCGGCCCGACCACGGGACGGTGCGGGTCGTGGGCCTGGACCCGTTCGCCGACCGGGCCGCGGTGCGACGGGTCCTCGGCGTGCAGCTCCAGGCCGGGTACCTGCACGGCGCGCTCACCGTCCGCGAGCTCGCCCGCCTGTACCGCACGTTCTACCGCGACGGTCGCGACCCCGACGTGCTGATCGAGCGCCTCGGGCTGGCCGAGCAGCGCGAGGTGCGCTACGAGAAGCTCTCGGGCGGTCAGCAGCAGCGGGTCGCGATCGTCCTGGCGCTCGTCGGGGACCCGCGCGTCGTCATCCTCGACGAGCTCACCACGGGGCTCGACCCGCAGGCACGCCGCCAGGTGTGGGCCGTGGTCGAGTCGCTGCGCGACGGCGGCGCGACGGTCCTGCTCGTCTCCCACCAGATGGAGGAGGTCGAGCGGCTGTGCGACCGAGTCGTCCTGCTCGACGCCGGGCGCGTGGTCGCGCACGACACCCCGGCGGGTCTCGTGGCGGGCGCCGGGCTGGACCAGCGCGTCCTGTTCCAGGTCACCGAACCGCTGCCCGCCGCGCTCCTGGAGGCGGTGCCCGGCGTGGACCGGGTCGAGGAGCGCGACGGCCGGGTCGTCGTGACCGGGAGCGGCGACCTGCTCCAGGAGGTCAGCACGGCGCTCGTGCGCGCGGGCGTCGTCGCGACCGGGACACGGCTCGAGCGCGCGACGCTCGACGACGCGTTCCTCGCGCTTGCCGGGCGCCCGCTCGGCGACGACACGTCCGTCCGCACCACCACCGAGGAGGCCGCCTGATGACCACGACCGCTGCCACCACGACGTCCTCGTCGCCCGCACGCCCGCGTCCGACCGGCGGTCCCGGCGTGCGCGCGTGGGGCGCCCTCGTCGCCGCCGAGGCGAGGATGGTCGTGCGCGACACGGCCGGTCTCGTGATGCCCTTCGGCATGCCCGTCCTCATCCTCGTCATGTACGGGATCAGCGAGGCCACCGAGATCGTCCTGCCCGGCTCGGGCGGGCGGACCGCGTTCGACGTGTTCGTCGTCCCCGTGGTCCTCGCGATCGTCGTGGGGATCGTGGGCGTGGTCAACATGCCGAGCTTCCTCGCCACGTACCGGCGCACGGGCGTCCTCAAGCGCCTGTCCGTGACGCCGGCGTCCCCGGCGATGGTGCTCGTCGCGCAGGTCGTGGTGAGCGCCGTGCAGACGGCGCTCGGCGTGGCGATCGCGCTCGTCGTCGCGACCGCCGCGTTCGGCGCGAGCGCGCCCGCCTCGCCCGAGGTCGCGCTCGGCGTGCTGGCCCTCGCCGCGGCCGCGATGTACGCCGTCGGGATGCTCGTGGCCGCGGTCGCGCCCTCGCCGAACGCAGCCCTCGCCCTCGGGCTCGTCGCGTTCTTCGCGTTCGGCGCGACGGGCGGCATGTTCGGCGACGTCTCGAACCTGCCGGAGCCGGTCGCGCGCGTCGGAGAGATGATGCCGTTCGGTGCAGCGGTGCAGGCGCTCGGCGACGCCTGGGCCGGGCAGCCCGTCGCGGCGGCCCACCTCGCCGCGCTGGGCACCGCGGTCGTCGTGTGCTCGCTGCTCGCGGCGCGCCTGTTCCGCTGGACCTGACCCCGGCCCGCCGGGTCGCGCCGTCCTCGCCGTCCGGCGATGGCGGCGCGTCAGCCGTCGCGGCGACGTTCGTGGAACGCCTCGTCGACGACCTGCGCGGTCCGCATGAAGCTCGCGATCATCTCGCGCGGCGGCGTGAGCTCATCGGTGTTCTCGGCGGGCTCGGGGACGCCGTCGAGGCCGCGCACCTCGTCGTGGATGCGCTCCATGGTCGTGTCCAGAGTCGCGGCGACGTCGGCCGCGAGCTTGAGGGCGTCGGTGAGGTGCTGGGGCACGTCGCGCTGGTACTTGTAGTAGATCTTGTGCTCGAGGCTCGCCCAGAAGTCCATGGCGATCGTGCGGAGCTGGATCTCGACCACGACGTCCTCGACGCGGTCGGACAGGAAGACCGGCACCTGGACGATGAGGTGCAGGCTCTTGTACCCGTTGCTCTTCGGGTGGGCGATGTAGTCGCGCTCCTCGAGCACCGTGAGGTCGCGCTGGCCGACGAGCAGGTCCCGCACCCGGTAGATGTCCGAGACGAACGCGCACGTGACGCGGACGCCCGCGACGTCGAACATGTTCTCCCGCACGCCCTCGGGCGTCAGGGGGATGCCCTTGCGTCGCGCCTTCGCGACGATCGAGTCCAGCGACTTCAGGCGTGAGCCGAGGTGCTCGATCGGGTTGTCGTCGTGGACGTGGCGGAACTCGTCGCGCAGGACGGTGATCTTCGTCATCACCTCGTCGATGCCGAACTTGTAGCACATCATCAGGTGCCGGAACTCGCGCACGCGCGGACCGATCTCCGCGGGGAGCGGCACGCCGTCGGTCGTCAGGTGCGTCACGGTGGTCCTCTCGGTCCTTCCTTCGCAGCGGCCCGGATCGAGCCGCCGTCTCCAGTGTGCACGGTCGGGAACGCCCGGAAGTTCCCGCGCCCGGCGGACGTCCCCTGGCGCGCGGCTCCGCCGTGCCCGCGCCACGATGGGGCCCATGGCCACGTCATCGAGCCGCAGCGGGGGCGAGACGGTGAGCGTCGACGGTCACCGCCTGCGCCTGACCAACCTCGACAAGATCCTCTACCCGGCCACCGGCACGACGAAGGCGGACGTCCTCGCCTACCTCGCCGCGGTCGCGGACGTCATGCTCCCCCACTGCGCCAACCGTGCCGCCACGCGCAAGCGCTGGCCCGACGGCGTCGACGGGCAGGTGTTCTTCCAGAAGAACGCCGGACAGGGCGTCCCGTCCTGGGTGCGCACGCGCCGCATCCAGCACAAGAGCAGCGCCAACGACTACGTGCTCGTCAACGACCTCGCGACCCTCACCTGGCTCGGCCAGACCGCGTCGCTCGAGCTGCACGTGCCGCAGTGGCAGTTCGGCCGCACGGGCGTCCACCTCGACCCGGACCGGCTCGTCCTCGACCTCGACCCCGGGCCGGGCGCCGGCCTGCCCGAGTGCGCCGAGGTCGCGCGCCTCGCCCGCCAGATCCTGCAGGGCATGGGCCTGGAGCCCCTCCCCGTGACGAGCGGGTCCAAGGGGATCCACCTGTACGCCGCGCTGGACGGCAAGCAGGACGCGGCGGCCGTCTCCGCCGTCGCGCACGAGCTCGCGCGCTACCTCGAGGCCGAGCACCCCGACCTCGTGGTGAGCGACATGAAGAAGTCGCTGCGCGGCGGCAAGGTCCTCGTGGACTGGAGCCAGAACAACGGCAACAAGACGACCATCGCGCCGTACTCGCTGCGCGGGCGCGAGCACCCCACGGTCGCCGCGCCGCGCACCTGGGAGGAGCTCGACGACCCGGACCTGCGCCACCTCGACAAGGACGAGGTGGTCGAGCGGGTGCGCACGATCGGCGACCCGCTCGCCGCGCTCACCCAGGGCCACCTGTCCGCGCTCGAGCCCACGCCCGAGCGCATGGCGACGTTCGAGCGCAAGGGCGAGACGCCGTCGGGCGCCCGGGGCGGGCGCGCCCGCCGCAGCTCGGGCGACCCGGACGACACGGACGACCCCGACCGCGACGCCCACCGTCCGGACCGCCTGCACACGTACCGCTCGATGCGCGACGCCGCGCGCACGCCCGAGCCCGTCCCCGCCGACGCGCCCCCGCCGACCGAGGGCATGAGCTTCGTCATCCAGGAGCACCACGCACGACGCCTGCACTGGGACTTCCGCCTCGAGCACGACGGCGTCCTCGTGAGCTGGGCTCTCCCCCGCGGCGAGCCGACGGACCCGAAGAAGAACCACCTCGCCGTCCAGACCGAGGACCACCCGCTCGCGTACGGGTCGTTCGAGGGCACCATCCCGAAGGGCGAGTACGGCGGGGGCGAGGTCACGATCTGGGACGCCGGCACGTACGAGCTCGAGAAGTGGCGCGACGGCAAGGAGGTCATCGTCACGCTCCACGGCGAGCAGCACGGCACCCGCCGCCTCGCCCTCATCCACACGGGTGGCCGCGACGGCCGCGACGAGGACAACTGGCTCATCCACCTCATGACCCCGCGCGGCGAGACGACGAGCGCCCCACCCGCCACCCAGCCCGACCACGACCACCGCGACCACGACGGCGCCCAGGAACCGCGGCCGGCCCGGACCGACTGGCGGCCCATGCTCGCGACCGCCGGGACGCCGGGCGAGCTGACCGACGGCGACGCGTGGGCGTTCGAGATGAAGTGGGACGGTTTCCGCGCGCTCGCGCACGTGTCGCACGGCCGGGTCCGGCTCGTCAGCCGCTCCGGGAAGGACATGACGGTGACGTACCCGGAGCTGCAGGCGCTCGCCGACCAGGTGCCGGCCGACACGCTGCCGCTCGTGGTCGACGGCGAGATCGTCGCGCTCGACGCGCGCGGCCGCCCGAGCTTCCGCCGGCTGCAGCAGCGCGCGAACATCGCCAAGCCGGCGGACGTCGCGGCCGCGCGGCGGAAGGTCGCGGTCGACCTCATGGTGTTCGACGTCCTCGAGGCGGCGGGGCGGTCGCTCGCCAAGCGCCCGTACACCGAGCGCCGCGAGGTCCTCGAGGAGGTGCTCGGCGGGGCCGACGCGCCGGTCCACGTGCCGCCCGCGTTCGACGGCGACCTCGACGCGGCGATGGACACGTCGCGGCGGCTCGGCCTGGAGGGCGTCGTCGCGAAGCGGAGGGACGGCACGTACTCGTCGGGCCGGCGCTCGTCGCTGTGGCTCAAGCTCAAGCACACGCAGTCGCAGGAGGTCGTGGTCGTCGGGTGGCGTCCGGGCCACGGCGACCGGTCGCACCTCATGGGCTCGCTGCTGCTCGCCGTGCCCGACGACGGCCGGCTCGTCTACGTGGGGCGGGTCGGGTCCGGCTTCACGGACGCCGAGCGACGCGACCTCGTGACCGAGCTGGGCCGGCTCGAGCGGACGACGCCGGCCGCCGTCGGCGTCCCGCGCGAGGACGCGAAGGACGCGCGCTGGGTCTCGCCGCGACGCGCCGCGGAGGTCGTGTACGCGGAGTGGACCACGGCGGGGAACGACGCCGGCGGGGACGACGGCGACGACATCCCGCTCGGCAAGCTGCGCCACCCCGTGTGGAAGGGGTGGCGCCGGGACAAGGCACCGGACGACGTCGTCCGGGAGCGTTGACCTCGCGGCGCCCGCTGCGGACGGTCAGCCGGCCGTGGCGCGCGAGGCGAGGGCTGTCCGGGTCGCCTCGAGGTGGGCGCGACGCGCGCTGGTCGTGGCCGGGGGTCGCGTCGTCGTGCGCGACGGGGAGGTCCTCGTCTGACCCTGCGGACGACGATGAGTTTTCGGCCGCGCGTGCGTCTAACCCCGCGACACCCCCCATTTCGGGCGAGACGCCCGCGACACCGGAGGACCGGCATGAGCACGCAGATCTTCGTCAACCTGCCCGTCAAGGACCTCGACGCGGCCAAGGCGTTCTACACCGCGCTCGGGTTCACCGTGGACGAGCAGTTCACGGACGAGAACGCGTCGTCGATCGTCGTCAGCGACACGATCTACGTCATGCTCCTCAACGAGGCGTTCGCGAAGCAGTTCACGAACAAGGCCGTGGCCGACGCGACGACGACGACCGAGGTCATCAACGCGCTGAGCGTCGATGCCCGCGGCGAGGTCGACCGGCTCGCCGACGCGGCGTTCGGCGCCGGTGCGACGGCGGTCAAGGACCCGCAGGAGGAGGGTGGCTTCATGTACTCGCGCAGCTTCGCCGACCTCGACGGTCACCAGTGGGAGGTCCTCTACATGGACCCCCGCGCCCTCGAGGGCTGACGTCGCCGCCGCACGGCGGGAATCCGTCGCGCCGGTCGGCCGTTACCGCCCGTATGCGAGCCATCACGTACTCCCGCTACGGCGGCCCCGAGGTCCTCGAGCTCACCGATCTCCCCGTCCCGAAGGTCGGGCCCGACGCCGTCCTCGTGCGCGTGCGCGCCGCGAGCGTCAACCCGGTCGACTGGAAGGTCCGTCAGGGCTACCTGGACCCGCTCATGGACGCGGTGTTCCCCGTCGTCCCGGGGTGGGACGTCGCGGGCGTCGTCGAGCAGGTCGGTCTGGACACTCCCGAGTACCAGGTCGGTGACGAGGTGTACGGATACGTCCGCAAGGACGTCGTCGGCGGCGAGGTCGCCGGCGGCACGTTCGCCGAGCTCGTCGCGGCGCCGGTCCGGACGCTCGCGCGCAAGCCCACGGCGTGGTCGTTCGAGGAGGCCGCCGCGGTGCCGCTGGCGGGCCTCACGGCGTACCAGACGATCCGGCGCGCGGGCCTGGTCGCGGGCCAGACCGTCCTCGTGCACGCGGCGGCGGGCGGCGTGGGGTCGTTCGCGGTCCAGATCGCGCGCGCCCTGGGCGCGCGCGTGATCGGCACGGCGTCCGAGCGCAACCACGAGTTCCTGCGCTCGCTCGGCGCGGAACCGGTGACGTACGGCGAGGGCCTCGCCGAGCGCGTGCGCGCGCTCGCGCCCGAGGGGGTCGACGTCGTGCTCGACTACGTGGGCGGCGACTCCCTCGACTCCGTGCCCCAGGTGCTGCGCGACGGCGGCACCGTCGCCTCGATCACGGACCGTCGCGCGCGCGACGAGCTCGGCGGGCACTACGTGTGGGTGCGTCCCGACGCAGGCGACCTGGCCGAGCTCGCGCGCCTCGGCGACGATGGTCTGCTCCGCCCGGAGGTGGCGCAGGTGTTCGACCTCGCCGACGCCGCAGACGCGCACCGCACGAGCCAGTCCGGCCACGTGCGCGGCAAGGTCGTCGTCCGGGTCTGACGGCGCGGCCGACGACGTCGCGCTCCGGTCAGGTCGTCGGCAGCTCGCGCAGCGGCGCCGTGCGGTCCCCGCCCGCGTCGCCCGTGTTCACCGTCCCCCGCCGCTCGATGAGCACGGCGGAGGTCTCGACGTCCGCGCGGGGCCGGTGCTCGACGCCGCGCGGCACGACGAACACGTCGTGCGGGCGCAGCACCACGACGCGGTCGACGCCGTCCTCGCGCAGGTCGATCGTCAGCTCGCCGGCGAGCACGAGGAACAGCTCGTCCGTGTCGGGGTGCGCGTGCCACACGAACTCGCCGAGCACCGTGACCACCTTGACGTCCTGGTCGTTGAGGCGGGTCACGCGGTACGGCTGCCAGTGGCCGTCGATCGCGTCGAACGCGGCGAGAAGGTTCCGCACGTCGGTCATGCCACCCAGCCTCCCACGCGCCCCGCCACCCGTGGGAGGCTGGCGCCATGAGCACCGACGCCGCACGTCCGGGGGCCTCGTTCGGCCCTGAGGTCTACGCCGCCCGGCGTGAGCGCGCCGCCGCGCACGCGCGCGACGCGGGTCTCGCCGGTCTCCTCGTCTCGCCCGGCCCGGACCTCGCCTACTTCACGGGGTACGCCCCGGCCACGACCGAGCGCCTCACCTTGCTGACGATCCCCGCCGGCGGGACGGACGCGCCGGGCCGCGCGTCCGTCGTCGTGCCGCTGCTGGAGCGCGGCGACCTGGCCGGCGCCCCGGGGACGGAGGGGCTGGACGTCGTCACGTGGCGCGACGGCGACGACGAGCACGACGCGGCGGCGCGGCTCCTCGACCCGGAGGGTGCCTACGCCGTGTCCGACGCGACGTGGGCGCTGCACCTGCTCGGACTGCAGCGCGCGCTGCCGGGCGCACGGTTCACGGCCTTCACCGACGCCGTCCCGACGCTGCGCGCGGTCAAGGACGCGGCGGAGGTGGAGCGGCTCGCCGCGGCCGGCGCGGCCGCCGACGCCGCGTTCGCGGACGTCCTCCAGGTCGCGTTCGCGGGTCGGCGCGAGAGGGACGTCGCAGCGGACCTCGACCGCTTCCTGCGCGACCACGGCCACGAGCAGGTCGACTTCACCCTCGTGTGCGCCGGGCCGAACGGCGCCGACCCGCACCACGACGCCGGTGAGCGCGTCATCGAGGCAGGCGACCTCGTCGTCCTCGACTTCGGCGGGCTGCGCGGCGGCTACGGCTCGGACACCACGCGCACGGTGCTCGTCCAGGGCGACGGCGCCGACGGTGCGGACGAGGCGCTCGTCGCGCAGCAGCGGGAGGTCTACGACGTCGTGCGACGCGCGCAGCAGGCGGGCGTGGACGCGGTGCGCCCGGGCGCGACGTGCCAGGACGTCGACCGCGCCGCGCGCGCGGTGATCGACGCGGCGGGGTACGGCGACTTCTTCGTCCACCGCACGGGCCACGGCATCGGCACGACGACGCACGAGCCGCCCTACATGGTGGAGGGCGAGGAGCGCCCGATCGAGCCGGGGATGTGCTTCTCCGTCGAGCCCGGGATCTACCTGCCCGGCCGCTTCGGAGTGCGGATCGAGGACATCGTCGTCGCGTTCCCGCCGGACGTCCCCGACGGCGCACGGCGCCTCAACACCTCGTCGCACGACCTGCAGACGGTCCGGTGACGACGGCCGACGGGGCGGTCCCCCGGGTCACACGCGCGAGCGGACCCCCGTGCGCACGTGCTCGTTGCGGATGCCGACCCAGCTGAGGACTCCCCCGAGCACGAGCAGCCCGGCGGTCACGAGGAGCGAGCGGCGGAAGCCGTCGAGGTCGAGCACGCCTCCCATGACGACGCCCGCCATGGCGATCATCACGAGGCCCGCGACGCGCGACACCGCGTTGTTCACGGCCGACCCGATGCCGGCGTCGGCGGCGGGGATCGAGCCGAGGATCGCGGAGGTGAGCGGCGCGACCGTCATCGACAGGCCCAGCCCGAAGAGCAGCAGCCCGGGCAGGATCTGCGAGACGTAGACCGCCTCCTCGGAGGACCTGAGCAGGAGCAGGTAGCCCGCGCCGCCGATGATCGGGCCCAGGGTCATGAACAGCCGCGGTCCGTGGCGTCCTGCGAGCGCGCCGAACCGGGTGGAGAGCGCGAGCAGGACGAGCGTCACGGGGAGCTGGGCGAGGCCCGCCGCCGTCGCGCTGTACCCGCCGACCTGCTGGAGGAACAGGGTGACCACGAACCCGCCGAAGTACAGGGCGCCGTAGATCGCCGCGGTCGCGAGGTTGCCCCACGCGAAGTTGCGCACGCCGAACAGGCGCGGCGGCAGCATGGGGTCGGGTGCGTGGCGCTCCCACACGACGAACGCGACGAGGCACGCGGCCCCGACGACCGCGGGTCCCCACACGACCGGGCTGGCCCACCCGAACCGGCCCTGCTCGATGAGCGCGAACACCGTCCCGGCGAGCCCGACGGCCGCGAGCGTCGCCCCCGCGCCGTCGATCCGCCGCGTCGCGACGGCACCCGGCTCCTCCGCTGCGGACCGCGGCACGCCGCGGAGCAGCCACATCGTGACCGCGACGGGCAGCACGTTGATCCAGAACACCCAGCGCCACGAGACGGCGTCGATGAGGATCCCGCCGAGCAGCGGCCCGACGAGCGACGCCGTGCTGGTCCAGGCCGTCCACGACCCGATCGCGCGGGACTGCCGCTCGCCGTCGAACGTCGAGATGATCATGGCGAGCGAGCTCGGCACGAGCAGGGCCCCCGCCACCCCTTGCAGGCCGCGCGCCACGACGAGGAACAGACCGTCGGGCGAGAGCGCGCACGCGACCGACGTCAGGGCGAAGCCCACGAGCCCGATCGCCATGATCCGGCGCCTGCCGTGCACGTCGGACAGCGACCCCGCGAGCAGGATGAGCGCACCGAGCGTGATCATGTACGCGTCGACGACCCACTGCTGCAGCGCCAGGCCGGTGACCGCACCGGTCGTGAGCTCGTCCGAGATCGCGGGCAGCGCGACGTTGACCACCGACCCGTCGAGGAACGACACGAAGGACGCGAGGATCGCGACCACCAGCACGCGCTGCTGCACCGTCACCGGACCACCGTACGACTTCAGCCTCATGCCGTACCGACCGGGTGACGGTCGCCGACGTGACGTCGTCCCCGGCCTCGCCACCATACCTAGAAGTAGGTATGGTGGCGCCCATGACGAGGACCGACACCCGGGAACGCCTCGTCGCCGCGGCCCAGGACCTCTTCTGGGCTCAGGGCGTCGGCGCGACCAGCCCCCGCCAGGTCCTCGCGACGAGCGGGGTCGGCCAGGGCAGCCTGTACCACCACTTCCCCTCCAAGCAGGATCTCGCCGCCGCGGCCGTGCAGGCCACCACGGCCGCGGGCCTGGACGCCGCGCGGCGCGACCTGGAGGCGGACGGCACCGCCGCCGAGCGGCTCGTGCGCTACCTCGAGCGCCCGCGGCCCGCGCTCGCGGGGTGCAAGGTCGGCCGCCTCGTGAGCGACCAGGCCGTCATGGACGACGCCGGCCTGGCGGCCGAGGTCCGCGGCTACTTCACCGGGCTCGTCGACCTCGTCACGACGGTCCTCGTCGAGGGCGGGCTGCCCGACGCCGCGGCCCGCGACCGCGCGCACGCCGCCGTCGCGATCGTCCAGGGCGGGTACGTCCTCGCGCGCGCCCTCGGCGAGCCCGGAGCGATGGCGTCCGCCGCGCGCGGGTTCGTCACCCTGCTCGATCCCGACCCCGCCCACCCGGAGGACGCATGACCGACAGCCGCGACCACCCGACCCTGCGCGAGCGCCTGCGCGCGCTGCCCGTCCTCGCGCCGGACGCGCCCGGCCTCGACGCCGGCACGGCGCCCGACGTGCCCGGCCCCCTCTTCCTCGCGTGGCTCGAGGAGGCGATCGCGGCCGGGCTGCCCGCGCCGCACGCCGCCACGCTCTCCACCTCCGACGCGAGCGGCCGTGTCGACGCCCGCACGCTCCTCCTCAAGGACGTCGACGGAGACGGCTGGGAGTTCGCCGCGCGCTCCGACTCGCCGAAGGGCCGCGCGCTCGCGCAGAACCCGAACGCCGCGCTGACCTTCCTCTGGCGCGAGCACGGCCGCCAGGTCCGGTTGCGCGGGCCCGTCGTGCCGCTCGGGGCCGCCGCGTCGGCCGCCGACTTCCTCGCGCGCTCCGAGCAGTCGCGCGCCACCGCGCTCGCCGGGCAGCAGAGCGACCCGCTGTCCTCGCGCGCGGAGTACCGCGACGCCTGGGACACGGCGCTCGCCCGGGTACGGGCCGAGCCCGGGCTCGTGCTCGACACGTGGTCGGCGTACGCGCTGGAGCCGACCCACGTCGAGTTCTGGGCGTCCTCGCCCGAGGGCCAGACCCGCCTGCTCTACACCGCCGCCCCGGGCGGCACCCCCACCACCCGCTGGACGAAGGAGCTCCTGTGGCCGTGAACCGCGCACCGTCTCCCGCGCTCGACGTCGAGAGCGTCCGCCGCGACGCGAGCAACGCCCTCGCCGCCGTCGTCACCGCGACCCGGACGCTCGACGCCGAGATGCTCGCCGCGCCCTCGACCCTGCCCGGCTGGTCGCGCAGCCACGTCATCGCGCACGTGACGGCGATCGGGGAGGCGATGGCCCGCCAGGCCGAGCGCGCGGCCGAGGGCGGGCTCGTCGAGGTGTACGACGACGGGGCCGCAGGTCGCGAGGCCGGCATCCAGGCCGGCGCGCTGCGTACCGTGCGCGAGCACGTCGCGGCGCTCGACGCGCTCGCCGGCCGGCTCGACGCCGCCTGGCCGGCACCGGGCTCGCCCGGCTGGGACGCACCGGTCGCCTACCGCGACGGGTCCGTGACCGACGCGCTCGTCGCGTGGTGGCGCGAGGTCCGGCTCCACGCGGTCGACCTCGACCTCGGCATCGGGATCGACACCTGGCCGACCGCGCTCGACCTCCACCTCCTCGACTTCCTCGCCGCGCGTCTCCCGGCGGACACCGTCGTCGACGTCGTCGACGTCGCGGGCGCCGTAGGCGTCGCGGGCGCCGTAGGCGTCGCGGGCGCCGAGAACGGCCCGCGCCCCGTGGACGGCACGGTCACGGTCCGCGGCAGCCTCCAGGACGTCGCCGCCTGGCTCGCGGGCCGCGCACCCGACGTCGCCCCCACGGCCCACCGCGGCGGCGAACGCGTCCGCCTGCCCCAGATCGGCCCCTGGCCGTCTCCCTACAACCCGCCGAGCGAGAACCCCGGTGCTGCGAGGCAGAACCGTGGTGTGCCGAGGTAGTACTTCGGTCACCGCGCACGACGGCGTGCGGTCGCCCTGGGTGATGCCCGCTCTGGGACACCCCCGACCTCGCCTTCACGGTGGGGAACCTGGGTTCTCCCTGGGCGGACCGGGGTTCTACCTCGGGCAAGCACGGTTCTCCCTCGGCGATGCTGCGGGCGACGGCGGGCCGGGTGCGCGCGGTCGGGACGGAAGCTCGGGACCTTGGTCCTGACGAACTGTGACGCACGCCCGTGATGCACCGCACACTTAGTGCACTCTTTCACAAGCGTAGGATCGGAGGGTGTCGAGTCGAGCGAGCAACCCCGCAAGCAGCGCAGACCAGATCGACGTAGCCCTCATCGGCGGTGGCATCATGAGCGCCACCCTGGGGGCTCTGCTCAAGGTCCTGGAACCGTCCTGGACGGTGCGCATCTACGAACGCCTGGACGCCGTGGCGCAGGAGTCGTCGAACCCCTGGAACAACGCCGGGACCGGTCATGCGGCCCTGTGCGAGCTGAACTACACCCCCGAGAAGGCGGACGGCTCGATCGACATCACCAAGGCGGTGAAGATCAACGAGCAGTTCGAGGTGTCGCGCGAGTTCTGGCACCACCTGCTCACGACGGGCGCGCTCCCCCAGCCCGCGAGCTTCATCTCCCGCACGCCGCACATGACGTTCGTGCGCGGTGCGGAGAACGTCGACTACCTGCGCCGCCGGTTCGAGACGTTGCGGCAGCACCCGCTGTTCAGCGAGCTCGAGTTCAGCGACGACCCCGCCGTGATCGCCGAGTGGGCACCGCTCCTCGTCGCGGAGCGCGACGGTGACGAGCCGGTCGCGGCGACGCGCGCGACGAGCGGCACGGACGTCGACTTCGGCGCCCTCACGCAGCAGCTCGTCGACCACCTGGTCTCCCAGGGGACCCAGCTCTACCTCGAGCACGAGGTGAAGAACCTCAAGAAGACGAAGGACGGTCGCTGGCGCCTGACGGTCAAGGACCGCTCGTGGAACGCCCCGAAGCGCCGCTCGACGGTCGAGGCGCGCTTCGTGTTCGTCGGGGCTGGCGGCGGCGCGCTCCCCCTCCTGCAGGCGGCGGGCATCCCCGAGGCCAAGGGCTACGGCGGGTTCCCGATCAGCGGGGAGTTCCTGCGCACCGACGACCCGGAGCTCGTCGCGCAGCACCAGGCCAAGGTCTACGGGAAGGCCGACGTCGGCTCACCGCCCATGTCGGTCCCGCACCTGGACACGCGCGTCGTCGAGGGCAGGTCGTACCTCATGTTCGGGCCCTACGCCGGCTTCAGCCCCAAGTACCTCAAGAAGGGCAGGTACCTCGGGCTGTTCACGTCGCTGCGCGCGCACAACCTCGGCTCCATGGTCGGCGCGGGCCTGAAGAACCTCGACCTCACCCAGTACCTCGTGGGCCAGCTCCTCGCGAGCCCGGAGACCAAGTTCACGGCGCTCCAGGCCTTCATGCCGACGGCGCACCCCAAGGACTGGGAGACGATCACCGCGGGCCAGCGCGTCCAGGTGATCAAGAAGGACGCCGACGGCAAGGGCGTCCTCGAGTTCGGCACCGAGGTCATCGCCGCGGCGGACGGTTCGATCGCGGGGCTGCTCGGCGCTTCCCCGGGCGCGTCGACCGCCGTGCCCGCGATGATCGACCTCCTCGAGCGCTGCTTCCCGGACCGCTTCACCAAGTGGCGCCCGGAGCTGGCGACGATGATCCCCAGCCTCGGCCAGGCCCCCTGGGAGGCCCAGGAGCTCGAGGGCCTCGACCAGCTCGGCGGCGGCACCGGCGTCGACCCGGTGGGCTCGCGCGCCTGATCTGACGCTCTTCCCGACGACGGCCCGGACCCCAGCGGTCCGGGCCGTCGTGCGTTCCGGCACGTCAGTGGTCGAGCCGCTCCCGACGACCGGCCGGTGCCGGCGGCCGCCCGCCCTGCACGGCCCGCGGCGGCCGGTTCGGGAGCACCCGCCGCAGCACGAGCTCGGCCGCCAGGTCGTGGGCGTCCCCGTGCACGTCGGCGGCCTCCGGCCGTGCCGCGGCCGCCCGCAGGTCGGCGTCGAGCCGCTGGGCGTCCCGCTCCCAGCGCTCGCCGTGGACGCGCGCGTCGCGGTCGCCCGGCCACGCGCCGTCGGACCCGGCCGGGAACAGCGGCCGGGTCGGGTCCTCGCGGCGCACCGCGAGCGCTGCCGTCGTCGAGGCGACGACCACCAGTACTGCCACCACACCCCAGAAGATGTCCATGCCTCACCTTCGCGGGACGCACGCGGACGCACGAGTGGCAGGACTGACACCTCTCGACAAGATCCCGCCACGCGCGTAGCGTCGCGTCATGCTGCGATCCGTCGCGGCCGTCGTGTGCGACGGCCTGGCCCCGTTCGAGTTCGGCGTCGTGTGCGAGGTGTTCGGTCTCGACCGCACGGACGAAGGCATCCCGCGCTTCGACTTCCGGGTCTGCGGACCGTCCGCCGGCGTCCCGGTGCGCACGTCCGTCGGAGCGTCCGTCGTCCCGGACCACGGGCTCGACGCGACCGACGACGCCGACCTCGTCGTCGTCCCGGCGATACGCATCGGGTCGCCGTACCCGCCCGAGGTGCTCGACGCCGTGCGCCGGGCGTCCGAGCGGGGCGCCCTGCTCCTCAGCGTGTGCTCGGGGGTGTTCCTCCTCGCCGCGGCAGGCGTCGTCGAGGACCGGCGCGTCACGACGCACTGGATGCACGCCGCCGAGCTGCGCCGTCGGCACCCGAGCCTCCGCATCGACCCGGACGTGCTCTTCGTCGACGACGGGAACCTCATCACCAGCGCAGGGACCGCGGCCGGTATCGACGCGTGCCTGCACCTGGTGCGCCGCGAGCTCGGCCCTCGGATCGCCAACGTCATCGCGCGGCGCATGGTCGTGCCTCCGCAACGCGACGGGGGCCAGCGTCAGTTCATCCAACGACCTGTGACCGAGTGCGACGAGGACTCGTTCGCCGAGCTGCTCGACTGGATGAACCAGAACCTGGCCGAACCGCTCGCCGTGCGCGACCTCGCCCGGCGGGCGCAGACCTCGGAGCGCACCTTCGCACGCGCGTTCGTCGCGCAGACCGGCACGACGCCGCTCGCCTGGCTGACCTCCCAGCGCGTCGCGTACGCGCAGTCGCTGCTCGAGGAGACGAGCCTGGACCTCGAAGAGGTCGCGCGCTGCTGCGGCTTCGGGTCCGCCGCGCTGCTGCGCCACCACTTCCGGCGGGCGGTCGGGATCACGCCGACCGAGTACCGCCAGACGTTCCGCTTCGCGGCCTGAGGAACAGCGCCGGTCGAGTCCTGTGCGGCTTCTTCACGCCCTCTGCTCGCGCGTACAACCTACGGTCCCGTAGGGTGGGGCGATCCGCACCACCGAGCACCTGCTCATCTACACGACTGGGAAGTCGACACCAACCCCCTGCGAGGAATCGATGACCTCAGCCGCAGTGCGCCCGGGCTTCCGGGCCACCCGCCCTCGGACCGACGACCCGGGCGCCGTGACGAGCACGTACAGCGCACTGTCGCGCACCGTGCGCGACGCGGGCCTGCTCCACCGGACGCACGCCTACTACCTGTGGATGCTCGCCGCGCTCACGGTGGCGCTCGGCGGGGCCGTCGCCGGGTTCGTCCTGCTGGGCGACTCGTGGTTCCAGCTCCTGATCGCCGGCGCGCTCGGCCTGATCCTCACCCAGTTCGCCTTCGTCGCGCACGAGGCGTCGCACCGGCAGGTCTTCGCGTCCGGCCCGGCGAACGACCGCCTGGGCCGCGTCCTCGCCAACGGCGTCGTGGGCATCAGCCACTCGTGGTGGATGAACAAGCACACGCGGCACCACGCGAACCCCAACCGCCGCGGCAAGGACCCGGACATCGCCCCCGACGTCGTCGTGTTCCTCGAGGAGGACGCCGCCGCGGCGAAGGGCCTGAACGCCGTCATCAACCGGTACCAGGGCTGGCTGTTCTTCCCCCTCCTCACGCTCGAGGGAGTGAACCTGCACGTCCAGGCGTTCCGCTCCCTCTTGGCGGGTGGACGAGCACGCGGCGACCTCCGCGTGCGGGTGATCGAGCTCGTGACGATCACGCTGCGCCTGTCGATCTACGCCGCCGCGATCTTCTGGGTCCTCCCGCTCGGCATGGCGTTCGCGTTCCTGGGCGTACAGCTCGCCGTCTTCGGTGTGTACATGGGTGCGTCGTTCGCGCCCAACCACAAGGGCATGGCGATCATCCCCGAGGACAGCAAGATCGACTTCCTCTCGAAGCAGGTCCTCACGTCGCGCAACATCCGTGGCGGCTGGTGGATGAACATCCTCATGGGTGGGCTCAACTTCCAGATCGAGCACCACCTCTTCCCGAGCATGCCGCGCCCGCACCTCGCGCGGGCGCGCGACATCGTGCGCGAGCACTGCGACACCCTGGGCCTGCCGTACACGGAGACGAGCCTGGTGCAGTCCTACGCCATCGTGGTCCGCTACCTCAACCGGGTCGGCCTGTCCGCGCGCGACCCGTTCGACTGCCCGCTGTTCAAGGAGCTGCGCCGCGTCTGACAGGCGCGGCCACGGGCCCGTCACGATGACGCGGCGCGCCCGTGGCGACATACCCGACGAAGTCGATGTTCGCCTTCGCCACGCCCCGGTCGTCGACGAGGTGACGCCGCACGCCCGTCGCGAGCGAGGACTCCCCGACCGCGTACGCGTAGACCGGCCCTCGACGTACCACGTGCCCGACGAGCGCGTGGGCAGGCTCAGCCGTCCTGGTCGCCCCGGGCGAGGAAGAGGCGGGGCCACTGGTCGAAGCCCCTGGGCGTGAAGAGGTCCAGGCCCTCGCCGCCGAACGTCACGCGTACGACGTTCGGGCTCACGCCCTCGGACCCGAGGAACTCGACCGTGACGACGTGAGCTCCGTCGGCTCGACCATCGTGAGGGTGCGCGCGCGGTCCCGCTCACCCCGCCCTCGCCCTCGCCGTCGCGGTGTGACGGGTGTGCTGGGCACCCTCACGCTCGTCGGAGCCCGGCGAGCCGCTCGGGGTTGCGGAACATCAGGACGCGGGCGATGCGGTCGCCGTCGTACTCGAGGCTCGCCGCCATGACCGGGTCGCCACCGACCGACCACACCCCGCCGACCGCCCCGTTCACGTCGGCGGGCTCGTAGTCCAGCCCGAGCGCCTCGGGCTTGGCCGCGAGACCGACGAGCGTGCGGGCGACCTTCTCGACGCCCTCGATGGGGCGCAGGGCCGCCGTGGCCTTGCCACCCCCGTCGCTGAGGAGGACGACGTCCGGCGCGAGCGCCTCGACGAGCGCCGCCGTGTCGCCCGTCGCGCACGCGGCCATGAACCGCTCCGTCGCGCGCCGCTGCTGGGCGTCAGGTGGGGTGAAGCGCGGCCGGCGCACGCGCACGTGCTCGCGCGCCCGGCGCGCCGTCTGCCGCACGGCGTCCGGCGTCCGCTCCAGGACCTGCGCGATCTCGCCGTAGGGCACGTCGAAGACCTCACGCAGCACGAACACGGCCCGCTCCAGCGGGCTCAGGGTCTCCAGGACCACGAGCATCGCCGCGGACACGTCCTGCGCCTGCTCGACCTGCAGCGCGGCGTCGGGCGTCGTGAGGAGCGGGTCCGGGAGCCACGGGCCGACGTACGTCTCGCGGCGCGTGCGCAGAGCGCGCAGCCGGTCCAGCGCGAGGCGGGTCGTGACGCGGACCAGGTAGGCCCGCGGGTCCAGGACGTCGGACCGGTCCGCCGCGGACCAGCGCAGCCACGCCTCCTGCACGGCGTCCTCCGCGTCCGCCGCGGATCCTGTCAGCTCGTACGCCACCGTGAAGAGCAGGCGACGGTGCCGCGCGAAGGGCTCGAGGTGCGCCTCGTCCGAGGCGACGCGGCCGCGCGAGGCCGGCGCGGCGTCGGACGCCCCTCGTCCGAAGTCGTCGATCACCCGGCCAGCCTGCCAGCCGTTCCCGCCGCACGCAGGCCGCCGGCGATCGGGACCTCGCCCCGGTCGCTGACGCCCTGGTCCGAGAGGCCGAGCGCCGCGTCGACCCGGCTGCGCAGGGTGCGCAGGGTGCGCCAACGGGCGACACGGGCGTCGTGCCCGACAGCGGCGCGCGGCGCGCGCACGGCGCCGTGGCGCCGCCGCGACAGGGCGGTGAGCACGCGGTTGAGCAGGGTCCGGGGCGGGTCGGGCGGGATGCGGGGCACGAGTGTCTCCTTCCGTCCACGGCGCGGGAGAGCGCCGTCGTGCGCGAGGTCGCCCATCCAGACGCGCGCCGGCCGACCCCCGTGACATCCGCTGACGTGATCCACGTCACGCTCGCGTGCGACCGGGGAGCCGCCGGCGCGTCCGGCGTCAACGGCCGTTCGCCCCCGTGGCGTTCACCGCGACGGCGGCGCTGGCGGAGGCGATCGCCGCCGCCGTGCGCTGGACGGCGGTCGCGACTGCGTCGGGCCCCCAGTGGCCGCGCTCCAGCTCCTGGGCGCGGGTCACCGTCACCGACGTCCAGGGCAGGGGTGGCCGCAGGGACGGCAGCGCACCGCTCGCCGAGAGCAGCCCGATGACCGCAGCCGTGCGCGGGTCCGGCTCCGCCCCGTCCTCGAGGACCGCGCGGACCTGAGCCCGCAGCCGCGCCTCGTGCTCCTCGTCGGCGGACGGCCACCGCGTGGTGCGGAAGATGCCGAGCACCTTGCGGTCCTCGCGCCGGACCAGGCCGCGCGCCGCCAGCCGGTCGATCACCTCGGTCCCCAGGTCGGCACCGATCGCCACCAGCAGGGGTTGCACGCGCTGAGGCTTCGCGGCGATCGTGTCGTACGCCGACTGCAGGAGCGGGTCGGGCAGCGGGCCCTCGCCGTCGGGGAAGACCCGCGGCCCGTTGAGGATCCCCGTCTCGTCGACCCGGATCCGGCCCAGCAGCGCGAGCTCGGTGAGCACCGCCCCGCCGAGCGTGTAGTAGAGCGTGCCCGCGGCCTGGATCGAGGCGCCGTCGTCGTCCAGGAGGAGCAGCATGAGGTCGTCGACGATCAGCAGGTCGACGCGGCTGGCGCCGACGCGCGCGCCGTCCGGTGCGCCCCCGGCTCGGGTGACGGCGCCGGGTCCGGTGGTAGGAGTGCGGTCGTTCATGGTCGGTCCTCCAGGAGGCTCGTCGTGGCCCTCGCGCTCGTCTCGTCGGCGCGGGGCGGGTGCGCGGGGGCACGGTCGGTCCGTGCGCGCGCGGGGGTCATCGGCGGGGCTCCCAGCGGAACATCCTCGCCGCGAGCGCGATGGCGACGACGACCCACGCGGCCGTCGGGACGAGGAGCAGGAGCGCGTCGGCGAGCGCGAGGCCGCCGTTCCACGCCCCGACCATGAGCTCGGTCGCCGCGCCCCCGGGCAGGATCCGCTTGAGCTCGGTCAGGTCGTGCGTGCCCGTGATCCCGACCCAGCTCGCGACGGCGATCGTGCCGAGGCTCAGGGGAAGGGTCGTGACCTGCGCGTGCTCGGGCGAGGTCGTCACCCCGGCCGTGCCGATCCCGAGCGCGAGCATCATCGCGAACGTCGCGACGGCCGCGACGACGAAGAGCAGGGCGTCCGCGGGCGTCCCGCCGACGACGGCGAACGTCGTGACGATGACCGCGACCTGGACGAGGGCGATCGCGGAGACCGGGAGCACGAGGCCGGACAGGATCGCGGCGTCCCCGGCCGCGGTCGAGCGCAGCCGCTTGAGGAACAGGCTCTGGCGCCGACCGGCCAGGGTGGTCACCGTCGTCACGTAGAGGCTGAACGCCGCGATCGTGAACACGAGCACCGCGGCGACGTACCCGAGGCTGCCGATCCCGGCGAACACGTCTCGGAAGCCGATGAAGAACGCGCTCGCGGCGAGCGGCATGATGAGGCTGGTGATCAGGACCGCGCGGTCGCGCAGCACCTGGACCAGCTCGCTTCGGGCGATGGGGAACATGGGGTCTTCCTTGTCTGGTAGACGGGTCAGGCGGGGTGGGTGGCGGTCGGTCGCCGTCATCGGGGCGCGGGGACCGCGGGATCGGTGCCGACGGCGCGGAACACGTCGTCGAGGCGGGTCGGGGCTGCGGACAGGCCGTCGAGCTCGACCTCGCTCGCGGCAGCCCAGTCGAGGAGCTGCTTGAGGTCACGCTGGAGCTCGAACGTCTCGATCGCCCACGACCGGTCCTCGAGCGGGACGGCCTGGCGTGGGGGCGTCGCGGCGCCGGGCGGGAGCGAGAAGCGGATGGAGGCCGGCAGGGAGCGGGTCAGCTCGGCGACGGTCCCCTCGCGCCGGAGCGTCCCGCCGTGCATGAGCCCCACCCGGTCGGCGTGCTGCTGCGCCTCCTCGAGGTAGTGCGTGGTCAGCACGATCGTGGTGCCGTCGGCGCGCAGCTGCTCGACGGTCCCCCACAGCGCGTCCCGGGACTGGATGTCGAGCCCCGTCGTGGGTTCGTCGAGGAACAGGAGCTCGGGCCGGCCGTGGACGGCCGTCGCGAAGTCGAGCCGTCGCTTCTCCCCGCCCGAGAGCTGGGCGACGCGGGTGTCGGCCTTGAGCGTGAGGCCGACGAGGCCCAGGACGCGCTCGGCCGAGTCCTCGCGCCCGGAGAGCCGCCCGATGAGGCGGACGGTCTCGACGACCGTGAGGTCCGGGGCGAACCCGCTCTCCTGGAGCATCGTGCCGGTGCGCGGGCGCACCGCACGGCGGTCGGTGGGTGCGGAGCCGAGCACGCGGACCGAGCCCGTCGTCGGCGTCCTGTGCCCCTCCACGACCTCGAGGGTCGAGGTCTTGCCGGCACCGTTGGTGCCGAGGAGCGCGTAGAGCTCGCCGCGTTCGACCTGGAAGGACAGATCCTTCACGGCCTGGAAGGTGCCGTACGTGACGCCGAGCCTGTCGACGTCGATCACTGGGTTGGTAGCCATGGCCCTATATGAGCCCGCACGCCACGCCGTCACCAGTGTCGTGCCGTCAGGTGCGCGTCGTGAGGTCCGCAACCCCTCGGCCATGACGTGGCGTCACTGGCCGGGGCCACGGTGGCACCCGGATACTGGTGCAGACGCCCCGAGAGAGCGAGCCGCCATGGACGACCACCGCGCTCCCCCGGGGCGGGTCGTGCCCGCGACGCCGGGTGCGACGCGGCACGGGCAGACGCGACGGGCGCCGGGGCGCTTCCGCCGCCTCAACCTCGTGACGATGTTCCCTCTCCTCGCCGTCGTCGGGGTGCTGCTCGTCGCGCGGCAGGCGCAGACCTGGGTGGACGCGCTCGTCCTGGGGCTGGGGCTGGCGGCGGCGCTGGTCGCCTTCGAGCGCTGGACGGCCGGCGACGTCCTGCGCGTGGCCGTCCCGTGCCTCGTCGTCTCGGCGGTGGTCTGGCCCTACGGCGCCCTCGTGGTCGGCGGCGACGTGCAGGGCGCGTACTACGCGCTCGCGATCGTCTCGTGCCTGGTGATCCCCGAGCTCTCGCGGCACCGGGCGGCTGCCGCGGTCGCGGTCGGCGCGTACGTCGCCGGGGTGGGGACGTGGGGCCTGCTCGCCGACGGCCCTCCCACCACGGGCGGGCTCGTCTCCCAGGTCATCGTCCCGACGGGCGTCACCGTGGTCGTCATCGGCCTGCGGTTCCCCAACAAGGGGTTCTACGACGTCGTGCGCGAGCTCGAGGAGGCCCGCGCGCGCGAGGCGGAGCTCGCCGTCGTCCGCGAGCGCATGCGCTTCGCGAGCGACCTGCACGACATCCAGGGCCACACGCTGCACGTCGTGAAGCTGAAGATCGCCCTCGCGCAGCGTCTGGTCGCGAGGGACCCGGAGCGCGCCGAGCTCGAGCTGCGCGAGACGTACGACCTGGTCGGCGAGACGATCGCCCAGGCGAGAGAGCTCGCGTACGGACGTCGTAGGCTCAACCTCTCGGCCGAGCTCGAGAACGCCCGCAACCTCTTCGAGGCCGCGGGCATCCACGTGCGCGTCGACCGCCCGCCCGACCTGGGCGAGTCCGCGGACGACCTGCTCGGGCAGGTGCTGCGCGAGACCACGACGAACGTCCTGCGCCACTCGCGCGCGACGCTCGTGCACGTGGCGCTGAGCGAGCGCGGCATCACCGTGGTCAACGACGGCGTCGTCGACGACGGGCCGCCGACGCTGCAGGGGCTGGCCACGCTGGCCGAGCGGGTCGCGGACGACGGCGGCGTGCTCACGGCCGAGGTGGCCGGCGACCGGTTCCGGACGTCGGTCACGCTCCCGGCGTCACGGCACGCAGCCGGAGCCTCCGACGCCGGAGCACCCGGTGCGGGAGCGTCCGGCACGGACCGGGCAGGCGAGCTCCGGTGACGACGATCGTCCTGGCCGACGACGAGGTCCTGCTCCGCAGGGCGCTCGCCTCGCTCCTGCCCCTCGAGGGCGACATCACGGTGCTGGCCGAGGCCGTCGACGGCGCCGAGGCCGTGCGCGCCACGCTCGCCCACCGGCCCGACGTGCTCGTCATCGACCTCGAGATGCCCGGCGTCGACGGTCTTGCCGCCGTCGCCGAGATCCGTCGGGTGCTGCCCGACCAGGTGATCCTCATGCTGACCCGCCACGCCAGGCCGGGCGTCCTGCGCAACGCCCTGCGGCTCGGCGTGCAGGGGTTCGTGAGCAAGTCCGCCGACCCGACCCACATCACGGAGGTCGTCGCCGCGCTGCACGAGGGACGTCGCTGGATCGACCAGGAGGTCTCGGCGGCGGCCATCATCGACGACGTCCCGCTGACCGACCGGGAGCTCGACGTGCTGCGCGTGACCCGCGACGGCTACTCCGTCGCCGAGATCGCCTCGCGCCTGCACCTCGCGCAGGGCACCGTCCGCAACTACCTCTCGAACGCCATGCAGAAGACGCAGACCCGCACCCGGCACGAGGCGGCGCGCTACGCGCGCGAGCGCGACTGGATCTAGGTCCTCCGGCCCGCCCGAGGACGGTGCCGCACGAGGTTCGCGTGCTCCGAGTAGCGCGGGACCCAACGCGCGAGCGCGGCCGCAGACCCGGCGCCGAGGAGCGACGTCGCCCACACCCCCGCCGCGAGGGACCCGAGCGCGGCGCCCGCGGAGAGCACGAGCGGGCCGAGCGCCTCGCCGGTGTCCTGGAAGAGTCGCCACACGCTGAGGAAGGTCGGGCGCACGTCGGCTGGGGCGACGTCGGCCCCGAGCGTCATGACGATGCCCGAGCCCATGCCGTTTCCCACGCCGAGGAGCGCGGCGACGACCGTCACGGCAGCGACCGTGTGGGCGAACGGGAGCAGGGCGAGCCCGGCCGCCATGGTGACCATGGACGGGACCGCGATCCACAGCCGCCCGAACCGGTCCATGACCTTGCCGGCCGGGTAGAAGAGCAGCATGTCGAGCGCGCCCGAGACGCCGAAGACCAGCGACGTGACCTCGGCGTCGAGGCCGAGGTGCTCCCCCCACAGCGGGATGACGGTCTGGCGCGCGCCGCGCACGGCGCTGACGAGGAGGATCGCGACGCCGAGCGTCGCGAAGAGGCGTCGGTGCTCGCGCGCGACGGCGGCGACGGACGCACGGGGCCAGGCCGGCGAGCGCCCCGCCCGCGCAGCGCTCCCCCGGGAGCCGTCGGGCGCCGGCGGCTCCGGGCGCACGACGACGAGCACCGCCACCGCGGTGAGCGCCGCCCCGGTGCCGAGCCAGTAGGCGCCCCGCACGTCGGTCGCGGCGATGACCGCGGCGCCCGCGAACGGGCCGAGGAAGAGTCCGATGCGGTGCACGCCCGCGAGCGTCGACAGCACCCGCGCCCGCCGCAGCGGCGGCGTGATCTCGGTGAGATAGGCCTGGCGCGCCAGGTTGAAGACGGCGGTCGACGCGCCGAGGGCGAGGACGCCCGCGGCCAGGCCCCCCATCCCCGGGGTGAGGGCGATGGTCGTGAACGCGGCCGTCGCGACGCCGCCGGCGAGGAGCATGGCGACGCGGTCCCCGAGCCTCTGGGCCAGTGCTCCGGCGGGCAGGTCGAAGAGGATCTTGCCGATCGGGACGAGCGCCGCGACGAGGCCCGCGACCGTGAGGCTCGCGCCACGCCCGGTCGCCGTGACCGCGACGACCGGCAGCATCGCCCCGACGCCGATCTCGAGGGCGAGGGTGGGCACGAACGCCCCGAGCACCACGCTGCGCAGCGGGAAGAGGGGCGCGTCGACGCCCGCCGCGGTCACGAGGCGTCCGCCGCGACGTCGACCCCCCGGCACGACGGGGCGTCGGCGAGCAGCTCGAGGAGCTGCGGGGCGGCGGAAGCACCCCTGTCCCAGCGCCCGGTGACGACCGAGGCCACCCAGCGGGGTGCGTCGGGCGTCGGCAGCGCCGCGGTCACGAGGCGCTGCGCCTGCGGCTTGGCGGCGACGTGACGGGGCACGATCGCGATGCCGAGCCCGCGGTCGACGAGGTCGAGGAGCGTGTGGACGTCGTTGACCGAGCAGCGCACGCGCCGGTGCACGCCGTGCGCGGCGCACGTGGCGTCGTTCACGGGGCGCACACCCCAGGACGGGTCGAAGTCGACGAACTCGTGGCCGGTGAGGTCCGACCACTCCACACGTCCCTTCGTGGCGAGCGGGTGCTCCGGTGCGCAGACGAGGACGAGCGGCTCGCTGCCGAGGACGGTCTGCGACAGCGGCCCGAGGTGGTCGGTCGTCGCGACGAAGGCGACGTCGAGCCGGCCCTCGCGCACCCGCGCCAGCAGGTCGTGCGAACCGGCCTGGGCGAAGTGGATCTCCACCTGCGGGTAGCGCCGGTGGAAGCGCTCGAGCAGGGCCGTCACGTCGAGGATCCCGAGGCACTGCTCGGACCCGACGCGCAGCGAGCCGGACAGCTCGCGCGTCGCCCGCACGACCGCGTCGCGTCCGGCGGCGGCCTGCGCGAGCATGGAGCGTGCGTGGGGCAGCAGGGCGAGTCCCGCCTCGGTCGGCTCCACGCGCCGGGTCGTGCGCGTGAAGAGGCTCGCGCCGAGCTCCTCCTCGAGGCTGCGCACCGCCGCGGAGAGGCCTGACTGGGACACGCCGACCAGCTGGGCCGCCCGCGTGAACTGGCGCTCGTCCGCGAGCGCCACGAGGTACTCCATCTGACGAAGATCCATCTATTGATCACTCATTCTTCTATATGTGACAACCGTTAGTCGTTGGACTTCTAGGTTATCGCTTCCTAGGCTCGAGCCGTCCGGCCCGAACCGGCGCACGGCCGGGCTCCGTGACCGGGCGACCACCCTTTCTGCCCCTCGACGCGTGAGGAAGTCCCATGCAGCAGCGCACTCTCGGAACTCGGACGGTCTCCGCGATCGGCCTCGGCGGCATGCCGATGTCGATCGAGGGGCGCCCGGACGAAGCCCGGTCCGTCGCCACGATCCACGCCGCTCTCGACGCGGGCGTCACCCTCGTCGACACGGCCGACGCCTACCACCTGCACGCGGACGAGGTCGGGCACAACGAGGAGCTCATCGCCCGCGCCCTGCGCTCGTACGGCGGCGACACGTCCGACGTCCTCGTCGCGACGAAGGGCGGGCACCTGCGCCCCGGTGACGGGACGTGGACGCTCGACGGCGACCCGGCGTACCTCAAGAGGGCGGCGAAGGAGTCCGCGCGGCGGCTCGGCGTCGAGTCGATCGGCCTCTACCAGTTCCACCGCCCGGACCCGGCGGTCCCGTACGCCGACTCGATCGGCGCGCTCGTCGAGCTGCTCGAGGAGGGGGTGATCCAGCAGGCCGGGATCTCGAACGCCGACGTCGCGCAGATCGACCTCGCCCAGGAGCTCCTCGGCGGCCGCCTCGCGTCCGTGCAGAACCAGTTCTCGCCCCGGTTCCGCTCGAGCCAGGGCGAGCTCGAGCACTGCGCGGCCCTCGGCGTCGCGTTCCTGCCCTGGAGCCCGCTCGGCGGGATCGCGAACGCCGCCGAGCTCGGCGCGCGCCACGCCGTCTTCCAGGACGTCGCCGCCACGTACGGCGTGAGCGTCTACCAGGTGACCCTCGCGTGGCAGCTCGCGCTCGCGCCCGTCGTCATCCCCATCCCCGGCGCGTCACGTCCGGCGTCGATCGTCGACTCGGCCGGCGCCGCGGACCTCGTCCTCAGCCCGGAGGACGTCGCGCGGCTCTCCGCCGCGTGACGTCCGCCCCCGGACCGACCGCCCCAGCGAAGGAGCTCCACCGGTGAAGACCTTCCCCCTGACCGGCACCGACCTCGTCGTCCCGAACGTCGTGCTCGGACTCATGCGCATCCAGGACAAGACCGACGACGAGGTCCGCACGCTCGTGCGCACGGCCCGCGACGCGGGCATCACGTTCCTCGACCACGCCGACGTCTACGGCGCCGACCTCCACGGCTGCGAACGACGCTTCGCCGAGGCGCTCGACCTCTCTCCCGCCGAACGTGCCGACTGGGTCATCCAGTCCAAGGCCGGGATCGTGCGCGAAGGCCCGTACTTCGACTTCTCCTCCGAGCACCTCGTGGCCTCCGTGGAGGGCTCGCTCGAGGCCCTGCGCACCGACTACCTCGACATCGTCCTGCTGCACCGCCCCGACGCCCTCGTCGAGCCGGAGGAGGTCGCGCAGGCGTTCTCCGACCTGCAGGCGGCCGGCAAGGTGCGCGCGTTCGGAGTCTCCAACCACACCCCGGGCCAGATCGAGCTGCTGCGCCGCTACGTCGACCAGCCGATCGTCGCGAACCAGCTCCAGCTCTCGATCACGCACGCGCCGATCGTCGCGCAGGGCGTCGCCGCGAACATGCAGAACCTCGACCAGTCGACCGGTCGCGACAACGGGATCCTCGACTACTGCCGCCTGCACGACATCACCGTGCAGGCGTGGTCGCCGTTCCAGGCGGGCTTCTTCACGGGCGTCTTCCTCGGCTCGCCGGAGTACTCCGAGCTCAACGCCGTGATCGACCGGCTCGCCGCACAGTACGACGTGCCGCCCATCGCGGTCGCGACCGCGTGGATCACGCGCCACCCGGCGCGGATGCAGGTCGTGCTCGGGACCACGAGCCCCGAGCGCGTCGCGGGCGCGGCCCTCGGGTCCGAGCTGCCGCTCACCCGGGCGGAGTGGTACGAGCTGTTCCGCGCCGCCGGATACACGGTGCCGTGACCGTGCGGTCCTGACCCCCGTGGGCGACGGCGCACGGCCCGGGGCGTGCGCCGTCGCACCGGGTCCCGTCGTGTCCGAGGTCACGCACCCGCCGTGCGGGACCTCCCACCGCGCGGTCTAGGCTCGTGCCGTGGCGACCTTCTCGGCAGTGACCCGGCAGCACATCCTCCAGGCGATCGCGGACTGGGACGACCGGGGCCGGGACTCCTTCCTGGGCGTCTACGGCTTCACCGCGACCCCCGGCTCCCCCCTGCTCCACGAGGATCGCGTGTACGACGCGCAGGCGATCCTCGGCGTCGCGCACCGCTACGCGACCGGCCGGGTCGCGACGGCCGAGGAGTTCCGCAACAGCCCGGTCGCCGTCGCCGACCTCCTGCGCAAGCGCGGTTTCGACGTGCCGGGCGCCGCTCCCGCCGCAGCCGCCGCCCCTGCGCGGCGGACCACCGCGAGGTCGGCCACGACGCCGCGGGCCGCCACGGCGACGCGCCGCACCTCGACCCGGTCCTCCGAGCCCGAGCGGCCGCCGGCCGTGTGCCCGACGTGCTTCACCACGCTGCCCGCGACGGGCATCTGCGACGAGTGCGGCTGACGCGCAGCGCACGCACCACGAGGGGCACCGTCCGGACGGACGGTGCCCCTCGTCGTGCTGCGGGTGAGGTCAGTTGACCTCGGACGGGTGGTCGCCCACGCGACCCGAGCCGTCGCCCGTGTCCAGCGCGTCGATCGCGGCGACCTCGCCGGCCGTCAGCTCGAAGCCGAAGACGTCGAAGTTCTCCGCCATGCGCTCCTTGCGCGACGACTTGGGGAACACGACGAAACCGCGCTGCAGGTGCCAGCGGATGACCGCCTGCGCGGGCGTCACGCCGTGGGCCTGCGCCGCGGCGACGACAGCCGGGTCCTCGAACAGCGGGTACTTGCCCTGGCCGAGCGGGCCCCACGCCTCGATCGTCGTGCCGTGCGCGTGCGCCCACGCGAGGACGTCGCGCTGCTGGTAGGCGGGGTGCAGCTCGATCTGGTCGACGGCGGGCACCTCGCCCGTGTCCGCGACGATCCGGTCGAGGTGCTCGGGCAGGTGGTTCGAGACGCCGATCGAGCGGGCGAGCCCGGCGTCGCGGAGCTCGATCATCTTCGACCACGCGTGGGAGTACTGGTCGTGGTCGGGCGCGGGCCAGTGCGAGAGGTACAGGTCGACGTGCTCGAGGCCGAGCTTGTCGAGGCTCTCCCGGATCGCGTCGCGCGGCTGGTCGCCGGACTGACGGTCGAACCAGAGCTTGGTCGTGACGAAGAGCTCGTCGCGCGCGATGCCGCTCCTCGCGATCGCGGCGCCGACGCCCTCCTCGTTGCGGTAGATCGCCGCGGTGTCGATGTGCCGGTACCCGACCTCGAGGGCCTCGCTCACCGCCTTCTCGGCCTCGGCCGGGGGGACGCGGAAGACGCCGAAGCCGAGCTGGGGGATGGTGTGACCCGAGCTGAGCGTCACGGTCGGTACAGAGGGGGCGGTCATACGCTCCAGGGTAGGAAGCGGCCGTCGGCGCGTCCAACGACTGCCGGCCATACGACTCAGCGCTCGCGCTCATGAATGGCGGGTTCACGCGCGGTGCCCAGCCGGTGCGGAATGTCCGACTGGACTTCACAGATAACAGTTTGGTTACACTGGCGCCGTCCTGCCCACGAAGAACCGGAGCGCACCATGTCCCGAGGCCGCCACAGCGCAGCCCCCGCCCCCGCGCGTTCCTTCCGGTTCCCGGCCCTGCCCACGCTGCCGGCGCGCTCGCTCAAGCTCCCTGCGCTGGCGCTCGTCACGCTGCTCGGAGCAGGCGTCGTCGGGGCCGGCCCGCAGCCGGCCGAGGGGAACCCCGACCTCGCTCCCCTGAGCGCCGAGCCGCAGGCCGAACGGTCCAGGACCGCCGCCAGCCGCTCGTCCGCACGCGAGGCGCTCGTCCAGCAGCAGGCGGCGTCCGCAACCGCACAGGCACAGGCACAGACCGAGGCAGAGACGCCGCCGGTCACCGTCGTCCCGGCAGCGGAGGCACAGGTCCCGGTGCAGGAGCCCGTACCGGCCGTCGTGGGTCAGCTGTGGACCACCGACGCCGTCAACGTCCGGACAGGGCCGTCCGGCGACACCGAGCGCGTCGCGACGGCCGCGTTCGCGACGGCCGTCGACGTCACCGGTGCGGCCGAGGGCGACTGGAGCCAGGTCGTGTGGGAGGGCGCCGTCGCGTGGATCCACTCCGGCTTCCTCGCGCAGACCCAGCCCACGGCGCAGCAGCCCACGACCGCGAGCGCAGGCGCCGGGACGTCGGACGCCGCGTGCGGCGTGAGCTCCGGGATCGAGTCCTCGCTGCGGGCCAACGCCCAGGCCGTGTACCGGTCCGTGTGCGCGAACTTCCCCCAGGTGACGTCCTACGGCGGGATCCGCCCGGGCGACAGCGGCGACCACGGCAGCGGCCGCGCCGTCGACATCATGATCTCCGGCGAGACGGGCTGGGACATCGCCCGCTACCTCCAGGCCAACGCCGGCTCCCTGGGCATCACGTACCTCATCTACCAGCAGCAGATCTGGATGGCGGGCGACCCCACGAGCGCGTGGTCCGGCATGGAGGACCGCGGCGGCGCGACCGCGAACCACTTCGACCACGTGCACGTCAGCACGTCCTGAGGCCCGCTCAGGGGCGCGATCCCGGCGCGCTCGCGCTCTGGCCGCGGCTGGCGAGACCTGGGGAGGCGCCTCGAGCGTGGGGACGCCGCAGGACCGCGGTACGCGCCTGGGTGTGATGTCCAGGGGGCGGTCAGCCGGCTGATCGGTGCTTGGTTGCCGACCGCGGGGTGGAGCCCGTGGTGATCGTAGAAGTGCAGCCATCCGGGCAGGGCGGCGCACGGGCTGGTCGGACACGGACGCACGATGGGCAAGGTCGTCGTGCATGGCTGGCAACAGGCGGGAACTGCCCGACGAGAGTCAGCTCTCGGGGCGCGCGAGCCGTCTGGCCGCAGTGACCACCGAGGCGCGGCGGCGCGCGTGCTCGGCCTCGTTCTCGGGGGCGGTGATCATCCGAGCGACCTGGGGAACCGCCGACCACCAGCCGGCCAACGCCAGGATCAGGAACATCGCATGGTCTGGATCGAGGTCAGTGGTGACGGTTCCGGCCTGCTGGCCGGCGGTGACCGCGGCGGTCTTGTAGCCGTAGTAGTCCTTCCGCTGCTCCTCGTCGGGGACTTCGGCGTCGAACGCGAGCCCTTCCCAGCGCATGAGCCTGCTGAGCTCGGGGTGCTCGCGGTGATAGTCGTAGACCCTGCCGGCGTAGTCGCCCACGTCCTCGGTCGCGAACGACTCCACGGGCACGTCACGGGCGACCTTCGCCAGCTCCTCCCGCAGCACGAGCGCGAACAGCTCCTGCTTGCCGCCGAAGTAGTTGTACACCCGCTCCTTGTTGACACCAGCGGCCTTCGCGATCCGCTCGACGGTGGTGCCGTCGGGCCCGTGTGCGGCGAACTCAGCCACGGCCGCGTCGAGGATCTTCTGCTTGGTGCCCTCGGTATCCCACGCCATCGCCCCGACCTCCTGGTGCTTGCCGCCAGCATCTCCAACGCTCGCGTTGCTTCTCGCACGCTACCGTACTACGGTCGTTTCCAACGCTTGCGTTGGAAGGTGTTGCAGTGTCCACGTACTCAATTGATCGGATGGCCGTCGTCCGTGCCGACCGAGCCCACCCCGCGGGCGGGAGCACGGTGACGCTCTTGGTGGCGACCGCGCTGCTGGTTCTCATGCAGTTGTATGCGGCAATCCCGCTGATCGCCCCGGTCGGCGTGGCGCTCGGCGCGGAGGTCACGTTCGCCCTGTCGACGGTGTTCAGCGCCTGCTACGCGGTCGGGTTCCTCGTCTGGGGGCCGCTGGCCGACCATTACGGTCGCAGGCGGATCATGTTGATCGGCCTCGCCGCTCTGTCCGTCGCGACCCTTGCCTGTGGGTTCGCTTCGTCGGTTCCGGCGCTGGCGGTGCTGCGCGGGGTTCAGGGGTTGATGGCGTCGAGCTTCGCGCCCGTCGCGCTCGCCTATCTCGCGGAGGCGACGCCACCACCCCGGCGGGCGACGGCGATCGGTGCCATGTCGACCGCGTTCCTCGTCGCCGGGATCGCCGGCCAGGTGCTCGCCTCCGCGATCACGCTCACCCTGGGCTGGGCATGGGTGTTCCTCCTCTCCGGCATCGCGCTCGGCCTCTGCCTGCTCGGTGTGCTCGTGCTCGTCGCCGAACCCGCCCGCATGCCTGGGGATGGGAGTCTGGCGCGACGCTTCGCCGCGGTCGGGAAGGTCGCCACCCGTCCCTCGGTGCTGCTGCTGTGCGCCGCGCACCTGACGCTGCTCCTGTCGTTCGTCGCGATGAGCACCGGACTCGGCCCGCACCTGGCCACGCTCGGCCTCGACGCGTCTCAGATCATCTGGCCGCGCCTGGTCGCACTGCCGGGAGTGTTTGCCTCCCTCTACGCGGGAGCACTCGCCAGACGGCTCGGTGGAGCCGGGGTCGCCCGGGCCGGTTTCGCCCTCGCCGGAACCGGCCTGCTCCTCGGAGCCGTCCTCGCGGGCTCTCTGGTCGGCACCGCCGCCGCGACCCTCGTGTTCGTCACCGGCATCGCGCTCGCCGTGCCCGCGATGATCACCCTGTTCGGCGAGACCGCCGCACCGAACCGGGCCGGAGGGATGGCTCTCAACGGCTTCGTGCTCTTCCTCGGCGCCACCCTCGGCCCGCTGACCGCACGCCTGCACATCGACTTCCCGATCCTGCTCGTCGGCCTCGCCGCGCTCATGGGAGTCGCCGTCGCCAGCCTGACCGGATTCGCCCGAGTCACCCGCACCACGGAGGCATCCGCATGACCCGCATCCTCATCCTCGGCGCAACCGGCCGCACCGGAGCCGCGACCCTCCATGCCCTCCCCGCCGGGGTCGAGGCGACCGCAGCACTACGCGACCCAGCGGATGCGAGCCGCCTCACCCACACCGCGGCATCGCTTCGTCACGTCGTGGTGGACCTCTCAGATCGTGAGAGTCTCCGGCGGGCGATGGACGGTGCGGGGGTCGTGGTCAACACGATCCGCCTCCGCGACGACATTGCTTGGACGGAGCTGATCGCCGTGCATGAGCGGCTTCTCTCGGCAGGCCGCGACCGGCATGACGGTGTTCCTCGTATCGTGACCGTCGGCGGAGCCGGAGCACTCCATCTGCCTGGGGGCGAGCGCTTCTGGCAGGCTCCCGCGTTCCCGCGAGCCACGCTCCCGCGTGGCCGCGGACACGCCGCGCTCCGCGACTACCTCGAAGCAGGCGACGTAGGTGGCGCTTGGGCATATCTGATCCCGCCCCCGGCCTACGACCCCGACGGCCCGGCGACCGGACGGTGGGAACGGATCGCAACCGCCGCAGATGAGACTCCGTTCACTGCTCGGGCGATCAGCTACGCCGACTTCGGAGCCGCGGTCGCGCAGGTTGCTACCGGCGAAGACACGGGCACACAGCTGATCGCCTGGCCCGGGTAGCCGTGGGTCAGCGACATTCACCGAGCACTTCACCCGGAAGGGCAAGGTGTACGGCGCGGTCGTGCTCGACGTCTGCTCGCGGCGCATGGTCGGCTGATCGATCGGCTCCTCGCCGACCGCTGCGCCGATGACGGATGCACTCGGCATGGCGATCGAGAACCGTCGCCCACCGGCCGTGACGATCATCCACCTCGACCACGTGCACGTCAGCACGTCCTGAGGCCCGCGGAAGGGCCGGCGGGGGCGACGACGACCCGTCCGCACCCGGCACCGCTCTCCCCGCACGACGACGTCCCCGCCCTCGGGCGCGACCGCTACGGTTCCTGCATGGCCTGGGACCCGCTCGACGACCTGCCCGGCACGCTCGCTCGCGTCATCGCGGCCGTCCAGCACCTCGTCGACCGCGTCCGTCGCCCCTGAGGCTCGCCGCCCTACGGAGGGCGCGACCGGTACCCGGCCGCACACGACGAAGGCCGTCTCCTCTGTGAGGAAACGGCCTGCGACGTGCGATCTCGGTGGAGCTGAGGGGACTCGAACCCCTGACCCCCTGCATGCCATGCAGGTGCGCTACCAGCTGCGCCACAGCCCCGTGGATCCGTGAAGATCCAGGTCAAATACTGGTTGAACACTCCCCCGGGACGGTTTCCCGCCCTGCGGAGCGTCGCTAGTCTACGCAGAAACCGGCTCCAGATTCCAATCCGGTCCCGCGTTCCACTCGTCGAGCGGGAAGCCGGCGCCGACGTTGTGCGCCACGAGGCGCCAGGCGGGCGTCGCGGCGGGCGCGGAGCGGTGCAGGTGGGACCAGTGGACGTTGTGCAGCCCGGAGATCCCCCGCCAGCCCTCCGGGTCCAGGCCGAGCAGTGCGGTGACCGCGAGCGTGATCGCCGCGCCGTGCGAGACGACCACGAGCGTGTCGTCCGGCTCGAGGGACTCCACGTGCTCCGTGACGGCCTCGACGAGGCGCGCGGCGACGTCCGCCTTGGTCTCCGCACCGGCGCGCGTGGGCTCGCCACCCCGGCGCCACGCCGTGTACTCCTCGGGCCATCGCTCCGCGATCTCGGGGCCCGTGAGGCCCTCCCAGTCGCCGAACCCCCGCTCGCGCAGGCGCGGGTCGAGCTCGACCTCCACGCCGACGGTGGCCGCGTAGGCGCGTGCGGTGTCGGCGGCGCGCACGAGGTCCGACGCGACGACCCGGGTCGCCCGGTGGGCCCCGGCGAGCGCCTTGGCACCCTGCTCCGCCTGCCACTGACCCACGGTGTCGAGCGGGATGTCGACCTGGCCCTGCAGGCGCATCGCGGCGTTGTACGCCGTCCGGCCGTGCCGCAGGAGGACGAGCGTGCCGGCGGTCACGCCAGGGGCTCCCCCGACAGACGGATGGCGCCGTCATGCCGAGCCGTGTCGTCGGCGTCGTCCGCGGCCCCGTCGCCGCCGCGGGCGTCCTCGGGGAGCTCGATGACCGGGCAGTCCTTCCAGAGCCGCTCGAGCGCGTAGTACACGCGGTCCTCGGCGTGCTGCACGTGCACGACGACGTCCCCGAAGTCGATGAGGACCCAGCGGGCCTCCTGCTTGCCCTCGCGACGGATGGGCTTCGAGCCCGCCTTGTGCATGGCCTCTTCGACCGCGTCGACGATCGCCGAGACCTGGCGCTCGCTCGACCCCGACGCGATGAGGAAGACGTCGGTGAGGACGAGCTGCTCGCTGACGTCGAGCGCGATGATCTCCCCGGCCTTGCGGTCGGACGCCGCGCGCGCGGCGGTGATGGCGAGCTCTACGGCTCGTTCGGTGGCAGTCATGGTGTTCCGTTTCGTCGTGCGGCCGCTCAGCGGCCGCTGTCGAGGTGTCCGACGCCGCCCCGCGCCGCCACGGTGTCCGTGACGACGACGGCGGCGCTCGCCTCGTCGGTGGTGATCCCCGGGTCGTCGCGGGAGACGAGCTCCCACACGAGCAGGCCGAGCACGAACGCGACCGCGACGAGGACGAGGTAGTGCAACCAGGTGTACGAGGGCCCGCGCGGCTCGTCGTCCTCGTCCTCGTCCGGCTCGTCGAGGTCGTCGGCGCGCGTGCGGGTCCGCGGGAAGAGGTCGTCCGACGGCCCCGCGGGCGCGGCCGGGGCGTCGTGCACCGTCCCGAACGGAGACGCGGGCTCGCGCGCCGCGCTCGCGGGCTCCGGTGCGGAACCGGACGTGATCGCGGACCACGGCAGGGACGCCGACGGCGCCTCGGCGGGCGGTGCGGGGGCACGCTCCGGCGTGGGGGCCGGGGCCGCGGTCGCGCCCCACGGGGCCGGGTTCGGGGTCGGGGTGGGGGCCGACGGCGCGGGGGCCGGGGCGGCGGGCGGCGCCGAGAAGGCAGAGAGGCGCTGCGGCTGCGCGGTCGGCGCCTGCGGGGGCGCGACGCGCGCGGCGGGCGCCGCGGGCGTCCCAGCGCCGAAACCACCGGGTGCCGCCGGTGTCGGGGGCCGCACAGGACCGGACGCCCCGGGGACGGGCGGGCGGGCGCCGGCGGGGGGACGGGAGCTCGTGCGCGTCGGGACCGCGGGCGCCGGGGCCGGCGGCCGGATCGAGACGCGCTCGGCGGTCTCCTGCACGGGCGTGAGACGACCGGTCTCGTCGAGCCCGCGCATGCCGCCCGAGGCGGCCGGGGGCCGGACGACGGAGGGCTGGGAGGGGTAGTCCGTCGGGCCCGTCGTCTCGCGCAGGGTGCGGCGCGACGGCGGCGGGGCCTGCGGGGCGGCGGGGCGAGCGGGCGCCGGGGGGGCCCAGCCTCCGCCCGGCGCGGGCGCCGGGGGCGCCGGGTCCGCGGGTGCACCGCGCTCGGCCGCTGCCGCCTGCTCACGCTCGCGCATCTCGCGGCGCGTGAGGGGGCGGACGGGCTGCATGTTGCCGTTGTCACTCATCGTGCTGACCTCGATACAAACCGTACTTGGCGATGTACTGGACCACACCGTCCGGAACCAGGTACCACACCGGCTGGCCCGCCTGCGCCCGTCGGCGGCAGTCCGTCGACGAGATCGCGAGGGCGGGCACCTCCAGCGTCGAGACGACGCCCGGGGGCAGTCCCTCGACGCTCAGGCTGTGGCCCGGGCGGGAGACAGCCACGAAGTGTGCCATCTTCCACAGCTCGTCGGCATCCTTCCAGGTCAGGATCTGCTCGACGGCGTCCGCACCCGTGATGAAGAACAGCTCCGCGTCGGGGCGGGCGACGCGCAGGTCGCGCAGCGTGTCGACGGTATAGGTCAGTCCCGGCCGGTCGACGTCGACCCGGCTCACCGTGAAGCGCGGGTTCGACGCGGTCGCGATGACGGTCATGAGGTACCGGTGCTCGGCAGGGCTGACCTGCTGGTGCTGCTTGAAGGACGGGTTCCCCGTCGGCACGAAGACGACCTCGTCGAGCTCGAACCGCGCCGCGGCCTCGCTCGCCGCGACGAGGTGACCGTGGTGGACGGGGTCGAACGTGCCGCCCATCACCCCCAGGCGGGGTCGGCGCGCGCTCATCGGGTCGTCATCGGTCGGGGGGCGCTTCCGTCGGTCAGTGCCGCGTGCCGACGCTGCGGAACGCGTAGGTCACGAGCAGCAGGGCCACGAGCCCACCGAACCCGATCAGCCCGTACGCGATCGGCGGGATGGGCAGGTGCGACGCGGCCTCGGCGCCTTCCTCGGCTGCCAGCACGACGGCAGAGATCACGACGTCCTCCTCGAAAGGTCGTCCCCGACCGGGCCGGGGTCGTGGCGCGGTGCGGGGTGGTGCGTGGAACGGGACGACCGCCGGGAGCCTGCCCCGACGGCGGACCGGGCGACGCCGGTCGCCGACCAGTGTCTCACGGTCGCCCGTGAGCCCGGTCCGGCGAGTAGCAGGAACTACCCGGCGAAGGGTAGTTCACGGACGAACGTGACCGTCACCGTGCACGACCCATTTCGTCGTCGTGAGCTCGGCGAGCCCCATCGGACCGCGTGCGTGCAGCTTCTGCGTCGAGATCCCGATCTCCGCCCCGAGCCCGAACTGACCGCCGTCGGTGAACCGCGTCGAGGCGTTGACCATGATCGCGGCCGAGTCGAGCTCGGCGACGAAGCGCTCCGAGGACGCGAGGTCCCGCGTGACGATCGCCTCGGTGTGGCCCGAGGTCCACGTGCGCACGTGCTCGATCGCGGCGTCGAGGTCGTCCACGACCCGCACGGCGATCTCCGGGGCGAGGTACTCGGTCGCCCAGTCGTGGTCGGTCGCGGCGAGCACCTCGGTCCCCTCGGGGGCCAGGTCGGCGGTGCGGTCGTCGCCGTGCACGACGACCCCCGCCGCCGTGAGCGCGGCGAGCGCCGCGGGGAGGAAGTCCGCTGCGGCGCCCGCGTGCACGAGCAGCGTCTCCGCCGCGTTGCACACGCCGACGCGCTGCGTCTTGGAGTTGAGCAGGATCTCCAGCGCCATGGCGGGGTCCGCGCTCGCGTCGACGTACACGTGGACGTTGCCCACGCCCGTCTCGATGACCGGGACCGTCGACTCGCGCACCACCGTGCGGATGAGGTCCGCCCCGCCGCGCGGGACGAGCACGTCCACGAGGCCGCGCGCGTGCATGAGCGCGACGGCACCGGGGCGCCCGTGGCGGTCGATGGACTGCACGAGGTCGCCGGGCAGCCCTTGCGCCTCGAGCGCGCGGGCGAGCACGCCGACGATCACCTCGTTCGAGCTGGCCGCGGCAGAGCCCCCGCGCAGGATCACCGCGTTGCCGCTCTTGAGCGCGAGCCCGGCCGCGTCGACGGTCACGTTGGGCCGTGCCTCGTAGATCATCCCGACGACGCCCATCGGCACCCGGAGCTGGCGCAGGCGCAGCCCGTTCGGCAGCGTCGAGCCGCGCACGACCTCGCCGACCGGGTCGGGCAGGCCCGCCAGGGCCCGGAGCGCGTCGGCGATCGCCGCGATGCGCGGTCCGTCGAGCGCGAGCCGGTCGAGCAGCCCCTCGCTCATGCCGTGCGCGCGCTCGCGCTCGAGGTCGACGGCGTTCGCGGCCACGATCTCGTCCGTCGCCGCGACGAGCGCGTCGGCGAGGGCGAGCAGCGCCGCGTCCTTGGTGGCCCGCGTCGCGGTCGCGAGCGTGCGCGACGCGACCTTGGCGCGCCGCGCGACGGCCTCGACGGCCGTCGCGACGTCGGAGATCCCGGGCTCGGCGGCGCCCGTGACGACGGGCGCGTCCTGCGTGGTGGTCATGACCCGAGCCTACGTCGGACCCGCCGCTCCCGGGAGAGCCGTCCGGCGCTCAGCGGTGGCGCCTGCGCACGAGCACGAGGTCGTCGCGGTGCACGACCTCCCTGTCGTAGCCCTCCCCGAGCTCCTGCCGCAGCTCCTGCGTCGAGCGGCCGAGCAGGTCGGGGATGTCGCGCGACTCGAAGGCCACGAGCCCGCGCGCCACCACACGCCCGTCGGGGGCCACGAGCTCGACCGGGTCACCGGCGTCGAACTCGCCCTCGACGGCCGTGATCCCCGCGGGGAGCAGCGACGCCCGCCCACCTTGGACGGCCCGCACCGCACCCTCGTCCAGGACGAGCCGGCCCCGTGTCCTCGCGGCGTGCGCGAGCCAGAGCCGACGGCGCGTGGTCCGCTTGCCCGTCGCCGTGAACCAGGTGCCGACGGGCTCTCCGGCCAGGGCCGCCGCCGCGTTCTCCGCCTTGGTGAGCACCACGGGGATGCCCGTGCCCGTCGCGATGGACACCGACTCGAGCTTGGTGAGCATGCCGCCCGTCCCGACGGCGCTCCCCCGCCCTGTGACCTCGACGCCCTCGATGTCGGCGGCGGAGCGCACCTCCGCGATCCGGCGGGTGCCCGGGCGCGAGGGCGGGCCGTCGTACAGGCCGTCGACGTCCGTGAGCAGGACCATGGCGTCGGCGCGCACGAGGTGCGAGACGAGCGCGGCCAGGCGGTCGTTGTCGCCGAACCGGATCTCGTCGGTCGCCACGGCGTCGTTCTCGTTGACGACGGGCACGACGCCGAGGTCGAGGAGGCGCTCGAGCGAGCGCTGGGCGTTGCGGTAGTGGCCGCGGCGCACCGTGTCCTCGGCGGTGAGCAGCACCTGGCCGACGCGCAGGCCGTGGCCCGCGAACGACTCGGCGTACCGGGCAACGAGCAGGCCCTGCCCGACGGATGCGGCGGCCTGCGCCGTCGCGAGGTCGCGCGGCCGTCCGGACAGGCCCAGCGGGCCGATGCCCGCGGCGATCGCGCCGGACGTGACGAGCACGACCTGGGCGCCGGCCGCGCGCCGGGCCGCGAGGACGTCGACGAGCGCGCGCAGGGCCGCGAGGTCGAGGTGGCCGTCGGCGCCGGTGAGCGACGACGAGCCGATCTTCACCACCACGCGGCGGGCGGCGGCGATCTCGGAGCGGGAGGACAGCGCGTTCACGCGACCCATCATCGCCGCCCGGCGTGCCGCGGCGCGCAGGATTTCACGTGGCAGGACGCCTTCGACCGGCCGCGGACGGGGAAGGGCCCGGTTCCCTGGGAGAACCGGGCCCTCTCCACGCCCGCAGCGGCTGGGTCAGTCGGCGTCGGGGTCCGTCCACGTGCCGGCCTCGCGCTCGGTCCACAGCTCGCGGCGCGCCTCCGCCTTGGCGTCCATGCGCTCGTGGTGCTCGCGGCGCTTCTCGGAACGCGTGGGCCGCAGGCGCTCGTCGAGGCGGTTGTCGGACCCGCGCGGCCCGCCGAGCAGCTCGGCCCCCGTCATGAGGGTCGGCTCCCAGTCGAAGACGACGGCGTTCGCGTCGCTGCCGATGCGCACCTCGTCGCCCGCCACGGCGCCCGCGGAGAACAGCTTCTCCTCCACGCCGATCCGCGCGAGGCGGTCGGCGAGGTACCCGACGGCCTCGTCGTTGCTGAAGTCGGTCTGGCGCACCCAGCGCTCGGGCTTGGCGCCCCGCACCTCGAACCAGTAGTCCGTCTCGCCACCCTTGCGCTTGACCGTGAAGCCGGCCTCGTCGACCGCGCGAGGTCGCAGCACGACGCGCGTGGGCTCGGGCGCCGGCGCCTCGGCCCGCGCCTTCTCGACCAGCTCGGCGAGCGCGTACGTCAGCGGGCGCAGGCCCTCGTGGCTCGCCGTCGAGATCTCGAACACGCGCAGGCCGCGCGCCTCGAGCTCGGGCTTGACGAGGTCCGCGAGGTCGCGTGCCTCCGGGACGTCGATCTTGTTGAGCACGACGATGCGCGGCCGATCCATGAGGGGCACGCGCCCCCCCTCGATCTCGAGGTCGCCCGCGTACGAGGCGAGCTCGGCCTCGAGCGTGTCGAGGTCGCTGATCGGGTCACGCCCGGGCTCGAGCGTCGCGCAGTCGAGCACGTGCACGATGACGGCGGTGCGCTCGATGTGCCGCAGGAACTCCAGGCCCAGACCCTTGCCCTCGCTCGCACCCGGGATGAGCCCGGGCACGTCCGCGACGGTGTAGCGCGCGGAGCCGGCCTGGACCACACCCAGGTTCGGCACGAGGGTCGTGAACGGGTAGTCCGCGATCTTCGGGCGCGCGGCCGAGATCGCTGCGACGAGAGACGACTTGCCCGCGCTCGGGTAGCCCACCAGCGCGACGTCGGCGATGGTCTTCAGCTCCAGCACGACGTCGGCCTCCTCCCCCGGCTCGCCGAGGAGCGCGAAGCCGGGCGCCTTGCGCCGCGGGGAGGACAGAGCGGCGTTGCCGAGCCCGCCACGGCCGCCGGCCGCGGCGACGTACTCGGCGCCCGCGCCGACGAGGTCGGCGAGCACCTCGCCCGTGGGGGACTTGACGACGGTCCCGTCCGGGACGGTCAGGACGAGGTCGCCACCGTTCGCGCCGTCGCGGTCGTCCCCCATGCCCTGCGTGCCCGAGGGCGCGTGGCGGTGGGGAGAGTGGTGGTACTCGAGGAGGGTCGTGGTCTGCGGGTCGACGACGAGGCGGACGCTGCCCCCGTCACCCCCGTTTCCCCCGTCGGGGCCCGCGAGCGGCTTGAACTTCTCCCGGCGCACCGACGCGCAACCGTTGCCCCCGTTGCCGCCGGAGACGTGGAGGACGACGCGATCGACGAACGTGGCCATGGGTAGATCCTCTCGCAGGAGTGCGCGCACCGGCTCTCGACGAGCACATGCACGAGAACAGCAGGAGGGGCGCACCACCAGGTGCGCCCCTCCTGCGGGAAGACTCGGGTGTCGCTCAGCCCTCGACGGAGACGATGTCGATGACCTTGCGGCCACGACGGGTGCCGAACTGGACCGCGCCGGCAGCCAGGGCGAACAGCGTGTCGTCCTTGCCGCGGCCGACGTTCTCACCGGGGTGGAAGTGGGTGCCGCGCTGGCGGACGATGATCTCGCCCGACTTGACGACCTGCCCGCCGAAGCGCTTCACGCCGAGGCGCTGGGCGTTCGAGTCGCGACCGTTGCGCGAGGAGCTCGCGCCCTTCTTGTGTGCCATGACGAACCTGCTTTCGTGCTGGTGCTGAGGGAGGGTGCCGGTCGGCGCCCGGTCGGTCCCGCAGGACTACCGCGCGCCGGACGAGATCACTTGATGCCGGTGACCTTGAGGCGGGTCAGGTACTGACGGTGACCCTGGCGACGGCGGTAACCGGTCTTGTTCTTGTAGCGCAGGATCGTGATCTTCGGACCCTTCTCGTCCCGCACGACCTCGGCGGTGACCTTGACCTTCGCGAGCTTCGCGGCGTCCGTGGTCACCTTCTCCCCGTCCACCAGCAGGAGAGCGGGCAGCTCGACGGACTCACCGACACCGGCGGACAGCCTGTCCACCACGACGATGTCGCCGACAGAAACCTTCTCCTGGCGGCCACCGGCCTTGACGATCGCGTACACCACGTTGCTGCTCATCTCTCCTAGTCTTGGCGTGCTCGTCACGGCGAGTTCGTCTTGGATACTCCGACCACGCCGCGGCGTGCGAGTGCGAGTCGTCCGTGGGCACACGGGACCGGCGCGCCTGGGCGCGCCGACGTTCAAGATTACGGACAGGGAGCGCGCAGGTCAAATGCCGTGGTCCCGGCGTTGGGCCTGCGGACGGGCCCGCGGAGCACCTCGCGGACACGGCCCACGGCAAGACCACCGACGGGACCAGCGGTCCTGGTCACTCGAGGACGAACGTCACCTCGAGCACGACCTGCCAGGCGACGATACGCCCGTCCTGGATGTCGACCTTCTGCTCCTTGACCCACGCGCCCGAGACGTTGCGCAACGTGCTCGCCGCGCGCTCGACGCCCACCTGCACGGCGTCCTCGAAGCTCGTGTCCGACCGTGCGCTGAGGTGCGTGATCCGTGCCACCGTGCCGCTCATGCTGGGCTCCCCCGGTTCGGGCGGACGCACCGGCGCGCCCGCGCACCCGTCGAGCATCCCGCCGTCGCCGGAGGTTCGCCACCCGGGCCCCCGGGCGCCCGGGCCCCGGCGCCGGCCCATCCCTGCCCCTTGCCCATCCCGGCCCATCCCGGCCCGTGCGGCCCCGTGCCGCGCGCGGTCCCGTTCCGTGCCTACGCTGGCCGGACGGAGGTGAACCCATGCGACCCCACCCCGGCCCCCGCCACGCCGACGACGGCACGGACGCCGTCGTCGCGGCGATGCGGGCCGTGGACCGACGCGCGTTCCTCCCCCGCGCGCAGCGACGGTGGGCGGGCGAGGACCGCCCGCTCGCGATCGGCCACGGCCAGACGAACTCGCAGCCCTCCACGGTCGCGGCCATGCTCCGCCTCCTCGACGTCCGCCCGGGAGCGCGCGTCCTCGACGTGGGCGCCGGCTCCGGGTGGACGACGGCGCTGCTCGCCGTGCTCGTCGGGCCCACCGGGCACGTGGTGGGCGTCGAGCGGGACGCCGGCATCGCGGCGTGGGGAGCAGCGAACCTGGCCACCGTCGAGGCGCCGTGGGCGACCATCACCACCGCGCGGCCAGGCGCGCTCGGCACGCCGGGCGAGCGCTACGACCGGATCCTCGTCTCCGCAGCGGCGGTCGCCCTACCCCGCGCGCTCGTCGGACAGCTCGGACCCGGGGGCCGGATGGTGGTCCCCGTGCGGCACACCATGCTGCTCGTCGAGCACGACCCCGGAGCGCCCGACGGGTTCCGGACGAGCGAGCACGGCTCCTACTCGTTCGTCCCGCTCGTCGAGGACCCGCCGTCGTCGTGACCGCGCCACGGCGCGGACGGCAGGTGCGTGCGGCAGCGCGCCTCGTACGTCTCCGCGCCGCCCACGTGCGCGGCGGTCGGGACGAGCGGGTCCCCCGCACCACCGTCGGGCCACGACGCTCCCGCGGTCCCCGCGCCCGAGCTCGGGCCGGCCCCTGCGACACGCACGTGGAACGCCGCGTCCTCCCCGCACACCGCACACACGGCCGTGAGCTTGTCGACCCGCTCGGCGAGCGCGGCGAGCGCGGGCAGCGGCTCGAACGGGCGCGCGTCGAACGTCACGTCGAGCCCTGCCACGACCACGACGAGCCCTTCGTCGGCGAGCCGCTGGACGACGTCGACGAGCGCCGGCCCGAAGAACTGCGCCTCGTCGACCGCGACGAGGTCGAGCGGGCCCGACGCGCGCACGAGGGACTCGAGGTCCGCGGCGTCGCGCACCGTGCGCGACGGGATGGTCATCCCCGAGTGGGAGCTGACGACGCCCGTGCCGCGACGCGCGTCCAGCACGTGCCCCACGACCTCCACGCGACGTCCGGCGACCTCCGCCCGGCGGACGCGGCGCAGCAGCTCCTCGGTCTTGCCCGCGAACATCGGGCCGCAGACGACCTCGACGCGCCCGCCCGGTCGGGCGGACGCGTCGGGTCGACCTGAGGTGCGGCTCATGCCAGCAGTGAACCACCCGGTGCCCACGAGCGCCGTCGGCGGGGGCACGGTCGTCAGTGGTGGCGGGCGGTGCCGTTCGACGACGGGCGCACCGGCAGCGGCTTGGGCTCGCCGCCGAGGACCGAGACACGGTCGGGCAGGCCGGGGCGGGCGCTCTCGCGCCGGGTCGCGACCTCGGTGCCCACGGGCTGGGCGGCGGGCTCCGCAGGCTCGGCGGGGCTCTGCACGACGGCCCGGCTCTCGCTCGGGCGCGGTCCGTCCTCGTGCTCACGACGCGGCGCGTCGGCCCCGCGGCGCGGGGCGTCGCCCTCCACGGCCTCGCCGCGGTCGACGGCGGTCGCGAGCGTCGTCCCGCCGCCGAGACCGCCTCCGACGCCCGGGACGGACCGGACGAGCGGCAGCTCGCGCGTGCCCGTGGCACGCGACCGGGAGTCCGAGGAGCGCGCGGCGGCGGGCCCGTCGTCGGCCACCCGGTCCGACGACACGGAAGCCGGCGCGGCGGGCACCGGCGGCGGGTCGTCGGCGCGGCCGGCGTCCGCACGACGGCCGGCGACGTCGCCGCGCTCCCCCGCACGCGTCCCGTCGACCGGCAGCACGCCCCGGTTCAACGCCCCGTACGGGACGTGGACCGACGGCGCCACGCGCCGGGCGGCCTCCACCTGCGACCGCTGGTCGTCGAAGAAGATGTGCGGGCGCAGGACCTCGAGCACGCCGTCCTTGTCGATACCGCCGAGGAAGAACGCGTCGTCGACCGTCACGCCCCACGACGACAGCGTCGAGACCGCGCGCTCGTGCGACGGCGCGGAGCGCGCCGTGACGAGCGAGACGTGCACGCGCGGGCGGTAGGACGGGTCCGACTCGTGCTGCTCGCGCTCGACGACCTGCACCCGGTGGATGCCGACGAGCAGGTCGCGCAGGGGCCCACGGCCGATCGGCACGTCCGCGTTGAGCTCCTCGTGCGCGCGGAACGACGCGAGGCCACCCTCCTGGAAGTGCTGCTCCGACGAGTCGTCCGCGAGGACGCCGTCGAAGTCGAACGCGATGCGCAGCTCCTCCCCCGGCTCGTCCGCGAACGTCGAGTCCAGGACGTACCCGGCGGGCAGCCCCAGGTCGACCGCGTCGCGCACGGAACGCTCGTCGGCCGACAGGAACAGGTCGACGTGCAGCGGGCGGATGAACTCGTGCGGGCTGCGGCCCTGGCGGAACACGGCGCGCGTGATGTCGAGGTCGTGGTGACGGATCGACCGCATGACGCGCAGGCCCGTCTCCGGGGAGTTGCGCGACATGATGATCACCTCGACGAGCGGGTCGTCGATCGCCGGCGCCAGGTCGTTGAGCGCGAGCAGCCGACGGACGAAGCCGAAGGCGACGCCCGGAGCGAGCGCGTCGTCGCGGTGACGCTGCTGGAAGTCTCGGTACGCGGCCTCGCCCTGCGTGCGGAACACGCGGTCGGACTCGGTGAGGTCGAACAGTGCGGACGAGGCGACGCCGACGACGAGGCGGCCTGAGAGGTCGTAACCCATGGCCCGCATGATGCCAGTTCCGACCGTCAGGGCGAAGACGGTCCTCGGGGACCGACGGCCGGACGCACCGACGACGCGGTGGCCGCACACGTGACGTGTGCGGCCACCGCGTCGGTCGACCGTCGGTCAACCCGTGGCCCTGCCGCCCTACCCGAGGACGACGGGGGTCACTCGTCGGTCTCGGCGACGTCCTCGCGCGCCGGCTCACTTGCGTCGTCGAGCGCCTCGGGCTCCTCGGGCTCCTCGCCCGGGACGACCACGACCTCGTGGACCTCGACCGCCTCGGTCACGACGACGTCGCTCGCGGGCTCGGCCGGGGCGTCGCCCTCGGGGTGGTCGTGATCGTGGTCGTGGTCGTGGTCGTGGGCGTGGGCGGCGGCCGCCGCGATCGTGGCGAGCGTGGCCTTGACCGCGGCGCGAGCCTCCGACGTGACCTCGGGCAGCACCGGCACCGCCGGCTGCGGGAGGCTGATGCCCGTGTCCTTGGCAGCACCCGAGGCCGAGCCGCGCTTGCGGCGCGAGCGCGCGCGGCCGGCCTCGCCCGGCTCCTCCGTGCCCGCGGCCGGGGCCGGGGCGTGATGGTGGCCTCCGCCGTTGCCGCCCGACTTCTCGATCGGGTCGGTGTGCACGATGAACCCGCGCCCGTGGCAGTGCTCGCACGTCTCGCTGAACGCCTCGACCAGGCCCTGGCCCACGCGCTTGCGCGTCATCTGGACCAGACCCAGCGACGTCACCTCCGCGACCTGGTGCTTGGTCCGGTCGCGGCCCAGGCACTCCACCAGACGGCGGAGCACCAGGTCGCGGTTGGACTCGAGGACCATGTCGATGAAGTCGATGACGATGATGCCGCCGATGTCGCGCAGCCGGAGCTGGCGGACGATCTCCTCGGCCGCCTCCAGGTTGTTGCGCGTCACCGTCTCCTCGAGCGTGCCGCCCGAGCCCGTGAACTTGCCCGTGTTGACGTCGACGACCGTCATGGCCTCGGTGCGGTCGATGACGAGCGAGCCTCCGGACGGCAGCCAGACCTTGCGGTCCATGCCCTTGGCGAGCTGCTCGTCGACGCGGTGCACCGTGAAGACGTCCTGCGTGCCCGTCCACTTCGAGACGCGCTCGCGCAGGTCGGGCGCGAGCTCCTCGACGTACGAGGAGATCTCGCTCCACGCCCCGTCGCCCTCGACGACGAGCGAGCTGAAGTCGTCGTTGAAGATGTCGCGGACCACGCGGATCGCGAGGTCGGGCTCGCCCTGGAGCAGGGCCGGGGCGGAGGCGCTCTTCGCCTTCTTCTCGATGGCCTCCCACTGACCGCGCAGGCGCTCGACGTCCGCGCGCAGCTCCTCCTCGCTCGCCCCCTCGGCGGCGGTGCGCACGATGACGCCCGCACCGTCGGGCACGACCTCCTTGAGGATCTTCTTGAGCCGGTTGCGCTCGGTGTCGGGGAGCTTGCGGCTGATGCCCGTCATGCCGCCGCCGGGGACGAACACGAGGTAGCGGCCGGCGAGCGTGATCTGCGACGTGAGCCGCGCACCCTTGTGCCCGATCGGGTCCTTGGTCACCTGCACGAGCACGGAGTCGCCCGACTTGAGCGCCTGCTCGATGCGGCGCGGCTGCCCCTCGAGCCCGGCGGCGTCCCAGTTCACCTCGCCGGCGTACAGGACGGCGTTGCGCCCCTTGCCGACGTCGATGAAGGCCGCCTCCATGCTCGGCAGCACGTTCTGGACCCGGCCGAGGTACACGTTGCCGGCCATCGAGGACTGCGACTGCTGGGAGACGTAGTGCTCCACGAGCACGCCGTCCTCGAGCACGGCGATCTGGGTGCGCCCCGCCCGCTCGCGCACGACCATCGACCGCTCGACGGACTCGCGGCGCGCGAGAAACTCCGCCTCGGTGATGATCTGGCGGCGCCGGCCGGCGTCGCGTCCCTCGCGGCGGCGCTGACGCTTCGCCTCGAGGCGCGTCGAGCCCTTGAGCGCCGTCACCTCGTCGGCGAGGCTGCGCTCGCGAGGACGCGTGCGGGTCGGCGTGCTCTCCGCGGCGCTCTCCCCGCGGCCCCCGCGACGACGACGGCGACGACGACGGCTGCTGCCCGACTCCTCGTCACCCGTCTCGCTCTCGGCGGCGTCCTGCTCGGGCTCGTCGTCCTCCGCACCGGCGTCGCCGGTCACGGGCTCCTCCGAGCCCGTGCCGCCCGGGGCCTGCTCGTCCGTGTCGTCCTGCTCGCGCGGGGCGTCGTTGCGGCCACGGCGGCCGCGGCCGCCCCGTCGACGACGGCGACGCGGGCCGGAGTCCTGGTCCTCCCCCGCGTGCTGCTCCTCGTCGGCCTCGTCGTCGGCCTCGGCCTCGGCGTCGGCGTCGGCGTCGGTCTCGTCCTCGACGAAGTCGGCGGGGCCGAACACGTCCTCGGGCAGCTCGAGGCCCTCCGAGACGAGCTCCGTCTCGATGGCCTCGACCTCCTCGACCGCCGCGCGGTCCTCGCCGCTGAGCACGAGCTCGACGGGCGCCTCGGCCGCGGCCTCGGGTGCGCGCTCGGCAGCGGCCTCGGGCGCCTGGGGAGCCGTCTCGGGCGCGCTCCGGCGCGCGGCCCGGGGTGCGCGCTCGGCCGTGGCCCGTGCCCGCGCGGGGGCCGGCTCGGTGCCCTGTGCCGGCGCGGGTGCCGGCTCGGTCGTCGCGGACGGCTCGACGTGCCGCGGCGGACCGGCCGGGCTCTGCGCACGACGCGGGCGACGCGGAGCGGCCGCCGGGTCGGGTGCCTGGAACAGCAGCGCCGTCGTCGCGAGCCGGGGGGTGCTCGTGCCCCCACCGGTCGCCGCCGGAGAGACCGGGGCGGGCTCCACGGCGCCTGCCTCCGCGGCGCGGGAAGCGGGCTCCGGCGCCGGCGGGGCGACCTCCGGGGCCGGCTTCGACGTCGCACGGCGCGCGCGTCGCGCGGGCTTCTTCGCGGGCTCCGCGGGGGTCTCGGCCACGGCAGGGACGTCGGCCGGGGCCGAGGCGTCGGCCGCACCGGGCTCGTCGGCCACCGCCGGCGTGCCGGCCGCGGCGGAAGCGTCCGTCGCGGCGGGAGCGTCGTCCGCGCCGGCGGCGGGCGTGCTGGCGGCGGGCGTGCCGACGGCGGCCGGAGCCGCCGCGGCGTCCGCCGGCTTCGACGTCGCACGGCGCGATCGGCGGGCGGGCTTCTTCGCGGGCTCGGCCGGCGCAGCCTCCGTCTCGACGGCGGGTGTCGCGACGGCCTCGGCCTGGGCGGGACCGCTCTCGACGGGCTCGGCCTCCGGGGCGGGAGCGACGGTGGCGGGCGCGGTGGCCTTGCGCGACCTCTTCGCGGCCGGCTTCTTCTTCGCGCGGGTCGCGTCGGTGCCGAGGAGCGCGTCGGCGTCCGGCTCCGTGCTCGCTGCGGGAACGACGGCGTCGTCCGCCGGCGGGGCGCTGAGACCGAACTCGGAGAGCACGTCGAGGACCGGTGCCCCGGTCGCGTCCGCGGCCTTGGCGCGCTTGCCGCCGCCCTGCGCCCGCCGCGTCGTGCGGGCGCGCGCGGGAGGCGCCTCGACGACGGGCTCGTCACCGGGCTCTGCGGACGGCGGGGCGGTGGTGGCCACCGGTGCGGGCTGCGTCGGTTCCGCGGGCGACTCGGCGACGGGCGCGGTGCTCCGGGTCGCGCGCCGGGACCGGCGCGCGGGCTTCGAGGGAGCGGACTCCGCCTCTCCCGCCTGCGCGGCGTCGACGGTGGTCGGTGCGACGTCGGCGAGCGGCGCGTCGTCGGACGCGGCTCGCCCTCCCGCTGCGGGAGGCTCCTCGCCGGGGGTGGCCGTCACGGCCGGCGGCGGGGCGGCGCTGCGCGTCGCGCGGCGGCGGCCGGGCTTGCGGCCCGTCGCGGGGGTCGAGCTGTCGACCCCGCCCTGCGCGGCGTCAACCGTCGTCTCTGAGGGGGTGCTGTCGGAGGTGCTGTCGAGCGTCACGCGTCGTGCTCCTGCTGCCACAGGGGCCGCCCCGCACCGTGCGGCCCTTCGGGGCGGTCGGTCGTCGCACATGACGAGCGCACCGGAGCGCGTCGTCCGGCGACGGAAGTCGTCGGTCACGGCCGCTGCACGCGTGGGCGGCGCGGGCGCCTGCCTCCGGGCCCTTCGCCCCGGGCGGCGCGCCGACAGCCGCGGTCCGCGGTAGCTGCGAGCTCGTGCTCGTCGGGGGGCGATGCGGAGCCCACCCGGCTCCGCCCAGTATCGCACAGGGGCGCGAACGAACCCCGGCGACACGCACCTGTGCTCCGGGCGGTGGTCCCGATCCCCGCGGGACCAACGTCCCGGACGCTTGTGAACATGGTCACAAGCGCCGAGTTTTCAGCACTTCCCGTCATCTCCCGGCCCCCGCATGGGGCAGATTGGATGTAGCGGCGGCGATCCACCGACGGCCCACCGGACCGTCCGGACGGCACCACCGCCCAGCAACTCTCCCTGAAGCTCGCCCGACCCCCGGTCGGCCCCCCGAGGAGCGCACGTGGATGCCCTAGCTCTGGCCCGGTGGCAGTTCGCCATCACGACCGTCTACCACTTCATCTTCGTCCCGCTGACGATCGGGCTCTCACCCCTCGTCGCGATCATGCAGACGGCATGGGTACGCACCGGCAACGAGCGGTGGCTGCGCCTGACGAAGTTCTTCGGCAAGCTCCTGCTCATCAACTTCGCGCTCGGCGTCGTCACCGGCATCGTGCAGGAGTTCCAGTTCGGCATGAACTGGAGCGAGTACTCGCGCTTCGTCGGCGACGTGTTCGGCGCACCGCTCGCGATGGAGGCCCTCGCCGCGTTCTTCATCGAGTCGACCTTCCTCGGGCTGTGGATCTTCGGGTGGGACCGCCTCAACAAGAAGGTGCACCTGGCGTGCATCTGGGCCGTGGCGATCGCGACCAACCTGTCCGCGTTCTTCATCCTCGCCGCGAACTCCTGGATGCAGCACCCGGTGGGCGCGGTCTTCAACCCCGAGACCGGACGCGCCGAGATGAACGACATCGGCGCGGTCCTCACGAACAACACGCTCTGGGCCGCGTTCCCGCACCAGATCACGGCCACGTTCCTCACCGCGGGCACGTTCGTCACCGGCGTCGCGGCGTGGTGGATGGTCCGGCTCGTGCGCACCAAGAAGGCCGAGAACGTCGAGCTCGCGCGCGAGGTCTACCGCCCCGCCGTCACCCTCGGCGTCATCGCGATGCTGGTCGGCGGGATCGGGGTCGCCGTCTCGGGCGACATCCAGGGCAAGATCATGTACGAGCAGCAGCCCGGCAAGATGTCGGCGGCCGAGGCGCTGTGCGAGGGGCAGGAGGGGGCCCCGTTCTCGATCCTCACGATCGGCGACCTGACCGACTCCTGCGAGAACGTCACGCACCTCATCGAGGTGCCCGGTCTCGCGTCCTACCTCGGCACCGGCCACTTCTCCGGCCCCGAGAGCTACCTGCCCGGGGTCGAGGACGTCCAGGAGCAGATGACGGAGCGCTACGGCGACGTCACGGCGGCGGGCGACCCCGTCACGTACACGCCGAACCTCGCGATGACGTACTGGTCCTTCCGCCTCATGATCGGCATGGCCGCCGGATCCGTCCTCCTCGCCCTCATGGCGCTGTGGCTCACCCGCAAGGGCCGGGTCACGGACAACAAGTGGTTCGCCCGCGTCGCCCTCGTCGCGATCCCGATGCCCTTCCTCGCGAACTCCTTCGGCTGGATCTTCACCGAGATGGGCCGCCAGCCGTGGGTCGTGGCGCCCAACCCGACCGGCATCGACCAGATCCGCCTGCTCACCGAGCGCGGCGTGTCCACCGTGGTGAGCCCCGGCGTCGTGCTCACGTCGATGATCGTCTTCACGCTGGTCTACGGGGTGCTCGCCGCCGTCTGGTTCACGCTCATGCGGCGCTACGCGATCGAGGGCGTGCCGCTCACGGTCCGCGACGAGTCCCCTGAGGCGCAGGAGCCGCCGGACGAGGACTCCGAGAGCGCCGACCGTCCCCTGTCCTTCGCGTACTGACGCGCCGCGACCCCGCCCAGAACACTCAGGAGACATCGTGGATCTCGCCGTCGTCTGGTTCGTGCTCATCGCGGTCCTCTGGACCGGCTACCTCGTCCTGGAGGGCTTCGACTTCGGGGTCGGCATGCTGTTGTCGATCCTCCCCCGGGGTGACAAGGAGCACCGCGAGAAGGAGCGCCGCGTCCTCATCAACACCATCGGCCCCGTCTGGGACGGGAACGAGGTCTGGCTTCTCACCGCGGGCGGCGCGACCTTCGCCGCGTTCCCCGAGTGGTACGCCACGCTCTTCTCGGGCTTCTACCTGCCCCTCCTGCTCATCCTCGTCGCGCTCATCGTGCGCGGCGTGGCGTTCGAGTACCGCGGCAAGATCCGCGACGAGGGCTGGGCCCGGCGCTGCGACGTCGCGATCCAGGTGGGGTCGTGGGTTCCCGCCCTCCTGTGGGGCGTCGCGTTCGCCAACCTCGTGCGTGGCGTGCAGCTCGACACCGACCACCAGTTCGTCGGCGGCTTCTTCTCGCTCCTGTCCCCGTTCGCGCTCCTCGGCGGTCTCGTCACGCTGAGCCTGTTCCTGCTGCACGGCTCGGTGTTCGTCGCGCTCAAGACCGACGGCGAGATCCGGGCCCGCGCACGCCAGCACGCGTCCGTCTTCGGCGTCGCCGCGCTCGTGCTCGCGGGCGGCTGGGCCGTGTGGGCCCAGGTCGCCTACTCCGTGCCGTGGACCTGGCTCGCCGTCCTGCTCGCGGCCGCCGGACTCGTCACGACCCTGCTCGCCAACCGCAAGGGCTCCGAGGGCCGGGCGTTCACGGCGTCGGCCGTGACGATCGTCGCCGCCGTCGTGCTCATCTTCGGCTCGATGTACCCCGACGTCATGCCCGCCGTCGAGCCGGCGAACTCGCTGACGGTCCACAACGCGTCGTCGACCGACTACACGCTCACCGTGATGACCTGGGTCGCCGTGATCCTCACGCCGCTCGTCATCGCCTACCAGTCGTGGACGTACTGGGTGTTCCGCCGTCGCCTGTCGACCCACGACATCCCGGCCCCCGCCGGGCTGTCGCTGAAGAAGGTCCGCGAGGCGGCGTTCGGCGGCGCCTCCTCGGGCGGGTCCGCCGGACGCGACCTGACCGACGACGGGGGACCCGGCGCGTGAAGCCGCTCGACCCGCGGCTCCTGCGCCACGCGCGGGCCGCGCGAGGATACGTCGTCCTGACGGCGGTGCTCGGGTTCGCCACGGCGGCCCTGGTCGTCGCCCAGGCCGTCGTCCTCGCGTCGGTCCTCGCCCCGGCCATCCAGGGGACGGCCGACCTGGCCGCCCTCGGGCCGCGGGTCGGGCTGCTCGCCGCCGTCGTGGCGGCCCGCGCAGGTACCTCCTGGGCGCAGGAACGGTTCGCTCTGCGCGCCGCGACCCGGACGGTGGCCGAGCTGCGCGAGCAGGTCGTCTCGCACGCCGTCGCGCTGGGACCACGGTGGCTGGCGTCCGGGCGCGGGCCCGAGGTCGCGACCCTCGCGACGCGCGGGCTCGACGCGCTCGAGCCGTACATGGTGCGCTACCTGCCGCAGCTCCTGCTCGCCGCGACGGTCACGCCCGCGACGCTCGCCGTCGTCCTCGGGCTCGACTGGGTCTCGGCGGTCGTCATCGCGGTGACGATCCCGCTCGTCCCGCTCTTCATGGTCCTCGTGGGCCGGCTCACGGCCGGGACGTCGGAGCGCCGGCTCGTCGTCATGCAGCGTCTCGGCGCGCAGGTGCTCGACCTGCTCGCCGGGCTGCCCACGCTCCTCGCGTTCGGCCGGGCCCGCGGGCCGGAGCGTCGCGTGCGAGCGCTCGGCGAGGCGAACCGGCGCGCGACCATGGGCACGCTGCGCATCGCCTTCCTCTCCGGCATGGTCCTCGAGCTCCTCACGACGCTGTCCGTCGCGATCGTCGCGGTGGGCGTCGGCCTGCGCCTCGTGCACGGCGGCATGGACCTCGAGCCCGCGCTGGCGGTGCTCGTGCTCGCCCCCGAGGTGTACCTGCCGCTGCGCCAGGTCGGCATGCACTTCCACGCCTCCACCGACGGGATCGCCGCCGCCGACCAGGCCTTCGCGATCCTCGACGAGGACGCGCCCGAGCCCGGGCGCACGCCTGCCCCGCCGCTCGCCGGTGCCACGCTCGCGCTGCGCGGCGTCGGCGTGCGCGCCGGCGACCGCGACGTCCACGCCCCCGACGGGCTCGACCTCGAGCTCCGCGTCGGGACGACCGGACGCGTCGTGGCCCTCACCGGCCCGAGCGGCGCGGGCAAGACGACCACCGCGCTCGTCCTGCTCGGGCTCGTGCGCCCCGACCGGGGGACCGTCACCGTCACGTCCGCGACGGGCGAGCGCAGCGACCTCGCCGACGTGGACCTCCGCACGTACTGGCCGCAGGTCGCATGGCTGCCCCAGCGCCCCGCGCTCGACCCGGGCCGCCTCCGCGACGTCGTCACCGGCGGGCTCGACGTCGACGACGCCGACGTCGAGCGAGCCGCCCGCAGCGCGGGCCTCGATGCCGTCCTCGCGACGCTCCCCGACGGCTGGGACACCGAGGTCGGCCGCGGCGGCGTCGGGCTGAGCGTCGGTCAGCGCCAGCGCGTGGCTCTCGCCGCCGCACTGCTCGGCGACCCCCGCCGTGCGCCGCTCGTCGTGCTCGACGAGCCGACCGCCCACCTCGACGCGCGGGGCGAGCAGGTCGTGCTCGACGCCGTGCGAGCCTTCCGCGACCAGGGCCGGACCGTGCTCGTCGTGGCCCACCGGGCGTCGCTCGTCCGGGCCGCCGACGAGGTCGTCGAGGTCCGGTCCGCCCCGCTCGACACGACGATCGAGAGGACGAGCCCGTGACCGGTCCCCGCACCCGCCTCGCCGCCGACCCGCTGTGGCGCACGGTCCGCCTGCTCGACGTGCGCTGGCGGCGCGTCGTGTGGGCCGTCGTCCTCGGCACGCTGTCCCTCGGCAGCGCCGTCGGGCTCGCCGCCGTCGCCGCGTGGCTCGTCGCACGCGCCTCGCAGATGCCGCCCGTGCTCACCCTCTCCGTCGCGGTCGTCGCCGTGCGCGCGTTCGGCATCTCGCGCGGCGTCTTCCGCTACCTCGAGCGCCTCGCCTCGCACGACGTCGCCCTGCGCGGCATGGCGGCGCTGCGCGCCAACCTCTACACCGCGCTCGCCGAGGGCTCGCCCGCACGGCTCGTCGGGCTCCGGCGCGGTGACCTGCTCGCGCGCGTCGGCGCGGACGTCGACGCCGTGGGCGACGTCGTCGTGCGCGCGCTCGTCCCGGCCGGGGTCGCGCTCGTCGTGTCGGTCGGGTCGGTCGTGCTCGTCGGCGCGTTCCTGCCGGCCGCCGGGGTCGCGCTCGCGCTGTGCCTCGTGCTGGCGGCCGTCGTGGCGCCGTGGCTGTCCGCACGCTCGGCGCGCGAGGTCGAGGCCCGCGGCGCCGCGACGCGCGCGGCCATGACCGCGACGACCCTCGAGATCCTCGAGCAGTCCGGGCCGCTCGCCGTCTCGGGTCGCCTCGGCGGTCGGCTCGACGACCTGCGTGCGAGCGATCGCGACCTCGCACGCGTGACCGACGACGGGGCGCGTCCCGCGGGCACCGCGGCCGGGATCGCGGCGCTCGCCGTCGGACTGGCGGTGCTCGCCGCGCTCGTGCTCGGCATCCCCGCCGTGGCCGCCGGGACGCTCGCGCCGGTCGAGCTGTCGGTCGTCGTCCTCACCCCGCTCGCGGTGTTCGAGGCGGCGAACGCGCTGCCCGCGGCCGCCGTCCAGCTCCACCGCTCGCGTCAGGCCGCGGTACGCGTCGTCGACCTGCTCGGCACGTCCGCGGCGCCCGACGCCGTGGAGAGCACCGCGACCCGAGCAGCGACCGAGGACCCCGAGGCGCCGACGAGGACGTCGGGGTGCGACCTCGTGCTCGACGACGTCGCGGCGGGCTGGCCCGCCACCACCGGGTCGCGCGTCGTCCTCGCGGGTGTCGACCTGGCCGTGCGCCCGGGCTGCGCGGTCGCGCTCGTGGGACCGTCCGGCGTCGGCAAGACGACGCTGCTCGCCACCGCCGCCGGGCTCGTCCCCGCCCTCGGCGGGCGCGTCACGCTCGACGGCGCCGACGTGCGGGACCTACCGCGCGCCCAGGCCGCACACGGCGTCGTGCTGGCTGCGGAGGACGGCCACGTGTTCGACACCACGGTGCTCGAGAACCTGCGCGTCGCACGCGGGGACGTGACGGCCGACGAAGCCGTCGCGACCCTGCGCGACGTCGGCCTCGACGGCTGGCTCGACGCCCTGCCCGAGGGCGTGGAGACCCTGCTCGGGCCCGACGCCACGACCGTCTCCGGCGGGGAGCGGCGCCGACTGCTCGTCGCCCGGGCGCTCCTGTCCCCCGCGCCGCTGCTCCTGCTCGACGAGCCCGCGGAGCACCTCGACGCCGCGAGCGCCGACGCGCTCGTGCAGCACCTCGTCGCGACGACCCGGAGCGAGACCGGCCGTCGGGGCGTCGTCCTGGCGACCCATCGGCTGAGCGCGCTGGAGGCGGTCGACGAGGTCGTGCTCCTCGGCGTGCCGGACGGCGAGGAGGGCCCGGCTCGCGTCGTCGCGCGGGGCACGCACGCCGAGCTGCTCGCCCTGCCCGCCTACCGCTGGGCACTGGACCAGGAGGCCCCCACCGCGCGGTGAGCGCGCGCCGCGCGTGCCGGTGGTACGTTCGCGACGCGGTCGGACGGCGACGCGCTCGCGCGGCCGCGGCCAGCCGCCCACGACCAGGCCCGGGAGTCCCCGCGTGAAGATCCTCGTCCCCGACACCCTCCCGCTGGACGTCCGCGCCGGGACGGACGACATCGTCGTGTACGACGCGGCCGCGCCGCTGCCGTCCGGCGTCGACGACGCGGAGGTGCTCGTCGTGTGGGCGAACGCTCCGGAGAACCTCTCCGACTGCGCGGCACGGCTGACCCGGCTGCGGTGGGTGCAGACCCTCGCGGCCGGGCCCGACGCCGTGCTCGCGGCCGGGTTCGGCCCGGGCGTGACGATCACCTCGGGACGCTCCCTGCACGACGGGCCGGTCGCGGAGCACGCTCTCGCGCTCGTCCTCGCCGCGGTCCGGCGCCTCGACGAGCTCTCCGCGGCGCAGCGCGAGCACCGGTGGGACACCGCCGTCGGCCGGGCGCAGGCCGACCCGGAGACCGCGGCCCGCTACACGCTCGACGGGGCGCACGTGACGATCTGGGGCTTCGGCTCGATCGCGGCCCGCCTCGCGCCGCTGCTCGCGGCGCTGGGCGCCGAGGTGACGGGCGTCGCGGGATCGCGCGGCGAGCGGCACGGCTTCCCCGTCGTCACCGACGACGACCTGCCCGGCCTGCTCGCGACGACCGACGTGCTCGTCTCGCTCCTGCCCGCCCTCGACGCGACCCGTCACGCGCTCGACGCGGCCCGGATCGACCGGCTCCCCGACCACGCGGTCGTCGTCAACGTCGGCCGCGGCACGACCGTCGACGAGGCGGCGCTCGTGGCCGCGCTGCGTGACGGACGGCTCGGGGCCGCGGCCCTCGACGTCACCGAGACCGAGCCGCTGCCCGCGACGTCACCGCTGTGGGACGCGCCCCGCCTGATCCTCACCCCGCACGTCGCGGGCGGCCGCCCCCAGCGCGCGTCCGAGCTCGTGAACGCCAACCTCGACGCCCTGCGCGCCGGTCACGAGCTGCGCAACGTCGTCCCCCGCTGATCCCCTGAGTGCATGAAATAGTCGCGTTCGCAGGGCTCGAACGCGACTATTTCATGCACTCAGCGGGCGGGGGTGAGGTCACCAGCGCCCGTTGCGCGGGCGCGGCTGGCACCGCGGGCACGTGTACGACGAACGGTTCATGAACTCGTCGCGCCGCACCGGCGTCCCGCAGCGCGGGCACGGCTCGCCCTCCTGCCCGTACACGGCGAGCGAGCGCGAGAAGTACCCCGACTGCCCGTTGACGTTCACGTAGAGGGAGTCGAAGCTCGTTCCGCCCTGGGCGAGCGCCTCGCCCATGACGTCGGCCGCGGCGTCGAGCAGCCGGTGCGCCTCGGGACGCCGCAGCGTGTCGGTCGCGCGCGCGAAGTGCAGGCGCGCCCGCCACAGCGCCTCGTCGGCGTAGATGTTGCCGACCCCGGACACCACGGTCTGGTCCAGCAGCGCGCGCTTGACCCCCGTCCGACGACGCCGGATCGCCTCGACGACGTCGTCGCGCCGCAGCGCAGGGTCGAGCAGGTCGCGACCGATGTGCACGACCGGACCCGGGACCGCGGCCAGGTCGGACCCGAGCCCGCCCGGGGCACCGTCGGGCGTGGGCACGAGATCCTGGACGGACAGGTGCCCGAACGTGCGCTGGTCGACGAAGTCGAGCGCCTGGACGCCCGCGCCTCCGAGGCCGTCGTGCTCGACGGTGATCCGCACGCGCAGGTGGGGCGAGCGCTCGGCGAGGCCGGCGCCGGACCGGACGAGGAGCTGCCCCGACATGCCCAGGTGGGCCAGCAGCGCGGCCGCCGGCCCGTCTGCTCCGGCCCCCGGACCGTGCGCAGGAACGAGGGGGAGCCAGAGGAACTTGCCGCGGCGTGCGGCGGCGACGAACCGCTGACCGCGCAGCTGGTCGCCGAAGTCCTGCGGTCCGCCGTCGTGGCGGCGGACGCTGTAGTCGCGCAGCACCTCGACGTCGAGCACCCGCGCACCCACGACGTGACGGTCGAGACCGTCACGGACGGTCTCGACCTCGGGGAGCTCAGGCACCGGCATCCTCGGCCGCGACCCCGTCGTGGTCCTCGGCCGTCTGCGACGCGGCGCGCTTCTCCGCCTGCTCGACGGCGAGCGTCCGGTAGGCGCGCTCGGCGGCCTCCTGCTCGGCGTACTTCTTGGCCGTCCCGCTCCCGGTCCCGTACAGGCGGCCGTCGAGGCGGACGTAGGACGTGAACACGCGCGCGTGGTCGGGCCCGACGGCGTCGCTCGAGTAGACGGGCGCACTCAGTCCCGCGGCTGCAGCCGCCTCCTGGAGCGACGTCTTCCAGTCGAGCCCCGCACCCAGGCCGGCGGCCGCGGCCAGCGTCGTGTCGACGAGGCGGAGCACGAGCTCGCGCGCCGGCTCGAGGCCGTGGCTCAGGTAGACCGCGCCGATGATCGCCTCGACGGTGTCGGACAGGATCGAGTCCTTGTCGTTGCCGCGGGTGCGGATCTCGCCCTTGCCGAGCAGGACGTACTGGCCCAGCTCGAGCGTGCGCGCGATCGCCGCGAGCGACTTCTGCGACACGGTCGCGGCCCGCATCTTGGCGAGCTCGCCCTCGGACAGGTCGGGGTGCCGGCGGTAGAGGGTCTCCGTCACGACCAGGCCCAGGACGGTGTCACCGAGGAACTCGAGACGTTCGTTCGTCGGGATGCCGCCGTTCTCGTGCGCGAACGACCGGTGCGTGAGCGCAAGCACGAGAAGCTCGGGATCCAGATGGACCCCGAGCTTCTCGAGAAGACCGGATGCCGGTGCAGCCGGTGCCACGCGCCTCAGCCTGCGTGCTCGGTGCGCAGCGCCTCGGCGTACTGGCGGCCCTTGTAGGTGCCGCACGTCGGGCACGCTGCGTGCGACAGCTTGTCGCCCTTGCACTGCGGGCAGGTCGTGAGGTTCGCGGCGGTCGTCTTCCACTGCGAACGACGCGCACGGGTGTTGCTGCGCGACATCTTGCGCTTCGGAACAGCCACGGCTAGCTCTCTTTCGTCTCGTCGGACACGTTCGAGGTGTCGAACATGCTCTCCAGCGCCGACCACCGAGGGTCGACAAGTTCGTGTGCGTGCCCCGGGTCGTCGGCGAGGCGTGCCCCGCACTCGGAGCACAGACCCGGGCAGTCCGGTCGGCACACCGGACTGAATGGTAGTGCAGTGACCACCGAATCCCGTAGCGCGGGCTCGATGTCCGCGAGGTCGCCGTCGAGGTCGTAGACGTCCTCGGCGTCCTCGAGGTCATCGCCCGAGTCCTGGGCCGCCTTCGCGCGCTCCTCGTAGGCGAAGAGCTCGCCGAGCTCCACCGTGACGTCCTGCCGCACCACGTCGAGGCAGCGCGAGCACTCCCCGACCGCGTGACCGGTCACCGTCCCGGAGACGAGCACGCCCTCCATCACGGCCTCGAGGCGCAGGTCGAGCTCGAGCTCGCTGCCCTCGGGGATGCCGATGACCGCGGTGCCGAGGTCCGCCGGCGCGGGGACGGTCGCGACGACCGTCCGCATGCTTCCGGGTCGCCGACCGAGCTCGTGCGTGTCGAGCACGAGCGGCGACGTCTTCTCGGCGGTGATGGCGCACTCCTGATTCGGTGCCACGGGCACGTGTGCTCGCGGACTGCGGTGTTCGGGGGGTCCGGTGGACGCTCGACGGCGGCTACCGGGCACGGGCCAGCGCGCGACGCGCCGAGCCAACAGTCGATCTTACGTCACCGGACGCCCCCGACGCCACCTGCCCCCGCCCGCCCGAGCGACGGGACCACCCGCTCCGGCCTGGCCGGCCTACCGGGCCGGACGCTCGCGCATCGTCGCCGGGAACGGCGACTCGTCGGAGTCCGCGGGGAACGTCCCGAGCCGCTCCGCGAGCTTGGCCCGGCCGCCCTGGACCTGCGCCAGGAGCTTGCCGAGGTCCACCTCGAAGTCCGCCAGCCGGCGGTCGCAGTAGTCGTCCGCGTCGCGCCGCAGCCCCGTCGCGGCCTCCTGCGCCTCGTCGACGATCTCCAGGGCCCGTGACTGCGCCTGGACGACGACCTGCTCCGTCTGCACGAGCTCGATGGCCCGGGCACGCGCCGTCGTGAGGATCTCCTCGGCCTGCCGGTGCGCGTCCTCGAGGACCCGGTCCGCCTCGGCCAGCACCTCGTCGGCGTGCGCGAGCTGCTCCGGGAGCGCGGCACGCAGCTCGTCCACGAGCGCGAGCGCGTCCCCCTTGTGCACCAGCACGGACGACGACATCGGCATCGTGCGCGCCGTCTCCACGAGGTGCGCGAGGTCGTCGAGGATCGCGTTGAGCCCGACCTGCGCCTCCTCGACCGCCTGCTCGTCGCCCTGCGTGTTCGCCCGGCGGTCCTGCTGCTCGCTCACGTACCCGGTCCTTCCCGTCGTGCTCACCTGCTGCTCCCCTGCACCCGTGCCAGCGCCGCACGGACGGCGTCCCCCACGCCCGGCGGGACGAGGTCGTCGACCGGTCCCCCGTGCCGTGCGATGTCCTTGACCAACGACGACGCGACGTGCTGCAGCGCGGCGTCGCCCGCGACGAAGACCGTCTCGACACCGGCGAGGTGCCGGTTCATGAGCGCCATCGGCAGCTCGGCGTCGAAGTCCGCGCCCCCGCGCAGTCCCTTGACCACCGCACCGGCCCCCACCTCGCGGCAGAAGTCCACGAGCAGGCCGGGCACCACGGCGACGCGGACGCCGTCGAGCCGGGCGTCCTCGACCGCGGACCGGGCCAGCGCGACCCGTTCCTCGACGTCCAGGAGCGCGGTCTTCGACGCGTTGCGCGCGACGCCGACGACGACCTCGTCGAACATCGCTCGGGCTCGTCGGACGATGTCGAGATGGCCCAGGGTGATCGGGTCGAACGACCCGGGACAGACGGCTGTGGTCACCTCGTCACGGTAGTACACGAGACCCCTGCGTCCGTGGCGGCACGACCGGGGACCGCCGACTCCGCCCGCGCCCGCCGACGTGGGCGCGCGCCGTCGTCCCGCCCGCGCCACGATGGGCTCGTGGACACCCCGGAGAGCGCCGTCGTCCCGCTCGACACGCCGGGTCTCCTGCGCTCCCTGTACCGCGACGTGCTCGCGCCCTCGTTCCCGCCCGCCGAGCTGGTGGACGAGCGGACGTTCCTCGCCGGCCACGACGCGGGCCGCCTGCGGAGCCTCGGCGTGGTCCGCGACGGCCGCGTCGTCGCCGGCGTCGTCGGGCAGTGGTTCCCGGACGCGCGGGTCCTGCTCGTGCAGTACCTGGCCATCGCGCCGGGCGCGCGCGGCTGCGGGATCGGCAGCCGCCTCGTCACGGCAGCCGTCGCGAGCTGGCGCGCGCTCGAACCGCTCCTCGTCGTCGCGGAGGTCGAGCACCCCGACCACCACACGGGCAGCGAGGCCCACGGCGACCCCGTCGCCCGGCTGCGGTTCTACGCGCGCCTCGGCGCGCGGGTGCTCGCACTCCCCTACTTCCAGCCCGGCGGCGGTCCCGGCGGCGAGCGCGTGCCCGCGCTCCTGCTCATGTCGCTCCCGCTCGACGCCGCGACGGGCGCGTCGGGCGCGTCGCGCAGGTGGGGCGGGTCGGGTGACGTCCCCGCGTCCCCGGTACGCACGTTCCTCGAGGCGAACCTCCGCTCGAGCGAGGGCGTCCTCGCGCACGACGCAGCGACCCGCCGCCTGCTCGACGCGGCGCGCGGGGACCGTGTCGCGCTCGTCGACCCCGCCGACCCCGACGCCCTCGCGACGGTCCCGACCGGCCTCCTCGCCCCGCACGAGACCCACGCGCCCCGACCCTGACCGGCCGCGCGACGCGGCCACGGCCGCCACGACGCACAACCCCGAACCGCCCCGCCGAGGCAGAACCCCGGTCCCCCGAGGGAGAACCGTGGTCGCGAGATGGGACCCCGCGAGCTACGGAGCGCCGTCCTCGGTCAGCTCCGGGCCGACGAAGAACACGGCGGTCTCGCCGTAGTCCTTGTGCGCGAGGACCTCCCAGCCGGCGGGCCAGGCCGGCTCGGGGGTGCGCGTCGAGCGTTCCACCACGACGACGGCCGTCGGGTCGAGCACGCCCGGTGCGGCAAGGTGACCGAGCACGCGTTCGAGGGCGTCCGACGCGAGGTCGTACGGCGGGTCGACGAGCACGAGGTGGTAGGGGCCGCGTCCGTCCCCGACCGGTGCTGTCGAGTCCGCGAGCGCCGCGACGAACGCCTCGGCGGCCTGGGCCACGACGCGCACGCCCGGCAGGCCGAGGGCTGCGACGTTGCGACGGGCGACGTCGACGGCCACGCGGGCGGAGTCGACGAGCGTGACGTCCGTCGCGCCGCGGCTCGCCGCCTCGAGGCCGAGGGCTCCCGAGCCGGTGTACAGGTCGAGGACGCGCGCGTCGTCGACGACGCCGAGGTGCTCGAGGCGGGAGAAGATCGCCTCCCGCACGCGCTCGCTCGTGGGGCGCGTCCCTCGGGGCGGAACCTGCAGCGTGCGTCCGCCGACGGTCCCGGCCACGATCCTCGTCACGCGCACAGCCTAGCGACGTCGGGACCGGCCTCGCCCGTCCCCACCCGCGACCGTGCCCCTCTCCAGCGAGGCCGCGCGGCGGCACGGCGCCACCTCACGCGCGCTCGAGGAACTCCTCGCGCTCGGGGTCGAGCTGCTCGCGGATCGCGTCGGCGAGCGCGGGGTGCTCGACGAGGTCCGGGTCCTCGGCGACGATGCCTGCGGCGTCGGCCCGGGCGGTCGCGATGACGTCCGCGTCCTTGACGACCCGCAGGAGTCGCAGCGAGCTCGCCCGACCGGACTGCGCGGCGCCCAGCACGTCCCCCTCGCTGCGCAGCTCGAGGTCGACGGTCGCGAGCTCGAAGCCGTCGGTCGTGCGCGCGAGCGTCTCGACGCGCGTCGCGGCCGGCGTGCCGGGCTGCGCCGTCGACACGAGCAGGCACAGGCCGGCCGCGGACCCGCGTCCGACGCGGCCGCGGAGCTGGTGGAGCTGGGAGATGCCGAACCGGTCCGCGTCGAGCACGACCATGACGGTGGCCTCGGGGACGTCGACGCCCACCTCGACGACGGTCGTGGAGACGAGCACCTGCACGGCACCGGACGCGAAGTCCGCCATGACCGCGTCCTTCTCGGCCGGGGGCAGCTGCCCGTGCAGCACGCCGACGGACAGACCGGCGAGCCGAGGGTGGGCGCGCAGCTCCTCGGCGACCTCGAGCACGGCCCGCAGCGGGGCCCGGTCCGCGGCGTCGGGCGCCTCGGGGTCGAGGAGGAAGTCGGGCAGCTCGTCGAAGTCGTCGGGGTCCTTCGAGGCTCCCGCGTCCGGCTCGTCCGGGTGGATGCGCGCGCACACGACGTACGCGCGGTGCCCGGCGTCGACCTCCTCGCGCACGCGCGCCCAGGTGCGCTCCATCCAGGCCTCGTTCCCGGCGGGGACGACGTGCGTCGTGATGCCGGCACGTCCGGCCGGGATCTCGGTGAGCGAGGACGTCTCGAGGTCGCCGAACACCGTCATCGCGACGGTGCGCGGGATCGGCGTCGCCGTCATGACGAGCAGGTGCGGGGCGGTCCGCGCCTTGGCCCGCAGCGCGTCGCGCTGCTCGACGCCGAACCGGTGCTGCTCGTCGACGACGACCAGGCCCAGGTCGGCGAACTGCACGTTCTGCGACAGCAGCGCGTGCGTACCGACGACGATCCCGGCGCCCCCGCTCGCGGCGTCGAGCAGCGCCTCCTTGCGTGCCGCCGCACCGAGCGACCCGGTGAGGAGGGCGACGCGCGTCCCGTCCTCCGCCCCGCCGAGGAGCCCACCCTCCGCCAGCGGGCCGAGCAGCGCCCGCAGGGTGCGGGCGTGCTGCGCGGCGAGCACCTCTGTGGGCGCGAGGAGCGCCGCCTGGCCGCCGGCGTCGATCACCTGGAGCATCGCGCGCAGCGCGACGACCGTCTTGCCCGAGCCGACCTCGCCCTGCAGGAGCCGCTGCATCGGCCGCGCGAGCGCGAGGTCCGCCGCGATCTCCTCCCCGACCTCGCGCTGGCCGCGCGTGAGCGCGAACGGGAGCGCTGCGTCGAACGCGGCGAGGATGCCCGCCTCCCCCGGCGCCCGGCCGGGGCGCGCGGTCGCGGGCTCGGCGGCGGCCCGCGCACGGCGCTGGGCGAGGGCCGCCTGCAGGACGAACGCCTCCTCGAACCGCAGCCGGTCGCGCCCGCGCTGCCACTGGCGCTCGTCGTAGGGCTCGTGCACGTCCCGCAGCGCCTCGAGCCGGGTCCCGAGCGCGCGGCGCTCACGGACGGCGTCCGGGATCGGGTCCGGGACGTCCTCCTCGCGCAGCGGGTCGAGGACGGTGCGGACCGCGGGCTGGATCTTCCAGCTCGGGATGCTCGCGCTCGCGGGATAGATCGGGATCGGCCGGCTGGCCTCGAGCAGCGCGGTCTCGGCGTCCTCCGCGTCGTCGTCCATCCCGATGATCTTGTAGTCCGGGTGCGTGAGCTGTCGCGTGCCCCGGTACAGCCCCACGACGCCCGTGAACAGACCGTGCCGACCGGGCGCGAGGCGCTGCTCGTGGTAGCGCAGCACGTTGGGGCTCTTCGCGAAGAACGTCAGCGAGAGCTGCTGCGGACCGTCGGTCACGACGGCCTCGAGGATCGCGCCCGCACGGTTGCGCATGCGCCGGACCGTCGCGCTGCGCACCTGCGCGACGATCGTCACGTGCTCCCCGAGCGACAGGCCGCCGAGGTCGGTCGGGCGGCCCGGGTCGCCGTACCGGCGCGGGTAGTGGCGCAGGAGGTCGCCCACCGTCTCGAGACCGAGCTTCGCGAGCGGTCCCGCGCTGCGCGCCCCGACCGCCTTCGTCAGCGGTTCGGCCAACCGGTCCGTCATGCCTCGTCCTCCTCGGCGGGGTCGGCGGCGGGGCCCGGGGCCTCGACCGCGAGCGTGACGGCGGTCCCCGCGCGTCCCGAACGGAGCACCACGGCTTCGACGCCCGCGCGGCCGGCCACCGCGGCGAGCTCTGCGAGCGCGTCGTCGGGGACGTCGTCGTCCGCGAGCACGGTGACGACCTCGACGGCGCGCGCCCGTGCGAGGAGCTCGCCGAGCGCGCCCGTACCCGCCGCGCCGTCGGCGCGCGCGACCCGTATCCCGGCGAGCGCCGCACGGGCCGCCGCGACGCGCCGCGCGCCGTCGGGCTCGACGAGCTGGGCCGCGGCGAGCGCGACGGCGACGTGCAGGTCCGTCGGGGCGGGCAGGACGTCGAGCCGCACGACGCCGTCGTCCCGCACCGCCGCGCGCAGGTCGCGCAGGGCGTCGTCCTCGAGGGGCGCGCCGGGCAGGAGCGCGACGTGCGCCGCCCGCGTGTCGACGACCACGCGGCGCATCGCCGCCAGGTCGGGGGCTCCGTCCGCGTCCCGCAGCAGCACGACGGCGCCCGCGCGTGCGAGGTCCGCGACGAGAGCCGGCGCCGAGGTGACGGCGACCAGGCCCGGACCGGTCCTGTCGACGTCGCGCGGCGCACGGCCCGGCGAGGGCGCGACGCCGGGGAGCGGCGCGTGCTCGTCGCGGCCCGGCAGGTGACGCACGCGGATCTGGCGCAGTGCGCCACCGGCGGCGTCCGGTATCGCGGCGGGGCCGCGGGCGGTCGCCGCGCGTCCCACGGCGACCGCGGCCATGGGGTCGTCGGTGTGGACGTGCGCCTGCCAGAGGCCGGCACCGGTCGGACCGGCGGCGTCCGCGCCACCGACGACGACGACCGAGTCGCCGACCGTCGCGAGGCGGGCCCGGAGGCCCTCCGCGGGGTCGCCCACCGGATCGGCGCCCTGTGCGCCCCCGTGCGACGAGGTGCCCGCGTGCGACGAGCCGTCGACGACGTACATCACCTCGAACTCGCCTCCCTCGTGCGCGGCGTGCGGGCCGGTCCCGGTGCCGCGCGACCCGACGACCGGCACCATGCCGGACATCATGCCGAGCACCTCCGACACGGCGCTGCCCGGGGCCTCGGGTGCGTCGACGTCGGCCGGGCCGGGCTGCGGGGCCAGCACGGAGACCAGCGCGTCGAGCACGAGGACGAGCCCGAGCGCGCCGGCGTCGAGCACCTGGGCGCGCGCGAGCACGTCCAGCTCGCCCGTGCTGCGCAGCGCGGCGGCGCGCGCACCGTCCCGCGCGGCGGCGGCCACCGTCGCGACGGAGGGTTCCCCGCGACCGACGGCGAGGGCGGCGGAGCGGGCGGCGGCGTCGGCCGCGGTGAGGATCGTCCCGGGCGCGGGCCGGGCCACGGCACCCCGGGCGGTGCGCGCCGCCCGTCGGAGAGCGCCGGCGAGCGCCGGAGGGTCGACCTCCGCCTGACCGGCGAGGTCGACGGCGAGCCCGCGCAGGTACTCGCTGAGGATCACGCCCGAGTTCCCGCGCGCCCCCACGAGCGCGCCGCGCGCGACCCGGACGAGCAGGTCGCCCGCGCCGGTGCCGACGGGGACGGGGTCCGGCAGGGCACGCACCGCGTCGAGCAGCGTGAGGTACATGTTCGTGCCCGTGTCCGCGTCCGGTACGGGAAAGACGTTGACCCGGTCCAGGGCCTCGCGCGCGACGCCCAGGGAGCGGACCGCGGCACGGGCCCAGGCGGCGACGGCGTGGGCGTCGACCACGTCGGCTCCGCGGCTCACGTCGGTCCGGCTCCTCGCTCTCGGTCACGGCCCGCGCGCGCGGCGAGCGGGCCGGACGACCGGCGGGCCGTCGACAACACCGTAGTGTGCGCGGGCACGGGGTCCGTCGCACGCGGCGCGTGCCGAGCGTCACGACCGGCCGCTGCCCCCGGTTTGAGCGGAGGCCGTCGGATCGGCTACCCTGGCGAGGTTGCCTGGAGTGCTTCGCGCGCCCTCGACCCTGTCGGGGCCGGCCGAGGAAGTCCGGGCGAGACACCCTACAGACCATTCAGGACGTCGCCGCTGCCTGCGCGACGTGCACGACGATCAGGAGAAACCGTGGCTGCCAACTGCGACGTCTGCGGCAAGGGCCCGGGCTTCGGGCACAGCATCTCGCACTCCCACATCCGCACGAAGCGCCGCTGGAACCCGAACATCCAGCGCGTGCGTGCGGTGGTCGCGGGGACGCCCAAGCGTCTCAACGTGTGCACCTCCTGCCTCAAGGCCGGGAAGGTCACCCGCCCCGCCTGAGCATCGCGAGCACCTTTCGACGAGAGCGTCTGCCGGTTTCGGCAGGCGCTCTCGTCGTCTTCCCCGCGGTCTTCCCCGCGCGAGCCCGTCCGCCCTGGCTCCGGGCCGCGGGCGCGACCCGCCGCAAGATGCGGAGATCCCCTGAAGATCGGGGCAAACCGGTTTGTTGGATCCCGTCCCGGGTGGCAGTCTTTGTGCATGGTGACGGAACTGAGCGAGGTAACCATCCGCCCTGCCGGTCCCGCGGACGCGAGCGCCATCGCGGCCGTGCACATCGCGTCGTGGCGCGGCGCGTACGCGGGCATCGTGCCCGACGAGTACCTGGCCTCGCTCGACCACGACCAGCGCGAGAAGCACTGGGTCGAGAGCCTGCGCACCGCGGGCGCCCGCACCTGGCTCGCCGACGCCGACAGCCGCACGATCGGCTTCGCCACGCTCGGCCCGAGCCGCGACGAGGACGCCGAGCCGGGCGACCTCGAGATCTACGCCATGTACCTCGACCCCGAGTCCTGGGGTCGCGGCGTCGCACGCGACCTCATGCGGACCATGCTGGGCGAGGTGCGCCCGGGCACCACGGTGACCCTCTGGGTCCTCGCCGACGCGGAGCGAGCCCGCCGGTTCTACCGCCGCCACGGCTTCTCCCCCGACGGCGTGGAGCGTCGTGACGACATCGGTGGCCGCGACCTCACGGCGGTCCGCTACCGCCGCAGCTGAGGCGCACCTGACGCGGCGATCACACCCCGCACCGCGCGCAGGCTCACGCCCGACGACCGCACGCGCGCGTGAGGCACCGCGCGGGGGCTCACGCGTGGAAGTGGTCCCAGCCCGTCGCGCGGTGCGAGGCCCGGCCGTCGACGAGGACGCCCGCCTCCCCACCCCGGGGAAGGACCCGGCCGATCACCCGGAACGGTGCGGGCAGGGGCGCGCCCGCGGGGAACGTCGCCAGGAGACCGTGGTCCTCGCCGCCCGCGAGGACCCAGCTGTCGACCCGCTCGTCCACGTCCGCCGTGCCGCCCTGGTCGCCGAGCGACGTCGCGGCCGCGCGCAACCGCTCCCGGTCCGCGTCGAGCGCCGACGCGTCCAGGTCGAGGACCACGCCGCTCGCTCGCGCGACGCGCCCGGCGTCACGCAGCAACCCGTCCGAGACGTCCATCATCGCCGTCGCCGCGGCGCGTGCCGCGCGGGGCCCGGCGGCGAGCGGGGGGTCGGGCCGCAGGTACGCACCGACGAGCTCGTCGTCGCGCTGCGCGCGCCCGGCCTCGAGCAGCGCGAGCCCCGCCGCCGAGCGACCCAGCGTGCCGGCCAGCGCCACGGCGTCGCCCGGACGGGCTCCCGAGCGCAGGACGGGGTCGCGGCCCTCGAGGTCGCCGTGCACCGTCACCGCGACGACGACCTGCTCACCACCGGACAGGTCACCGCCCACGACGGCCGCGCCGAGGGGTGTGCACGCCGCGGCGAGGCCGCGCGCGAGACCCGTCACCCAGTCGACGGGCAGGTCGCCCGGCATGACGAGCGACACGACGAGCGCGGCCGGTCGCGCCCCCATGGAGACGACGTCGGCGAGGTTCTGCACCGCGGCACGCCACCCGACGTCGTAGCCCGAGGACCAGCGCCGCCGGAAGTGCCGGTCCTCGACCAGGACGTCGGTCGAGACGACGTAGCGCCCGTCCGGAGCGGCGACGACGGCGCAGTCGTCGCCGGGGCCGACGAGGGTCGTCGGTGCGGTGGGCAGCAGGGGGAAGATCCGGGCGAGGAGCGCCTCCTCGGGCACGTCGCGGACCAGCAGGGGCGTCTCGCTCACGCGGCCACCCTAGCGGCCGTCCTCGCGGTCCCGAGCACGCGGGCGGGGCGGCTACGGTGGTCGCGTGCCCGACGTCGTCCCCTGCCACGCGCCCTCCCCCTCGCCGACCCGCCCCGCGCCCCGTCCGGGGCGTCGCCTCGCCCGGGCGCTCGCCGTCCCGGCGCTCCTCGGCGTCGTCGCCGCGACCGCGGCGTGCGCGCCGCGCATCGGCGTCCCGGTGGCGGACGACGCGGCGGACCCGCTCTGCGCGGACGTCGTCCTCGCGCTGCCGGACGCGCTCGCCGAGGACCTGCCCCGGGTGGGCACGACGAGCCAGGCGACCGCCGCCTGGGGAGCGCCCGGGGCTGCCGTGACGCTGCGGTGCGGCGTGGAGGTGCCCGGGCCGACCACGACGGAGTGCCAGAGCGTCGAGTCGGACGCCGGGACCGTGGACTGGCTGGTCGTCGAGGACGACGGCACGTGGACCTTCACGACGTACGGACGCGACCCGGCGGTCCAGGTCGTCGTCCCGCCCGCCGTGGCCGAGACGCACTCCACGGCGTTCGTCGCGGACCTCGCCCGCGCCGTCATGGAGGTCCCGCAGACGCGCGCGTGCGTCGGTGTCGCGGACGTGGGCTGAACCTCAGCGCAGGCCGGTGGGGCGCTCCAGGGCGAGCGTGATGAGCTCGTCGATGAGGTCCGGGTAGGCCAGCCCCGAGCGCTCCCACATGCGGGGGTACATCGAGAACGGCGTGAACCCGGGCATGGTGTTGATCTCGTTGACGACGACCTGCTCGTCGGGCGTGACGAACACGTCGACGCGCGAGAGGCCCTCGGCGCCGACCGCCTCGAACGTGCGCACGGCGATCTCGCGCACCTCCTGGACCACGTGGTCGGGCAGGTCCGCCGGGCACGAGAGCTCGACACCGCCCTCGTCGAGGTACTTGGCCTCGAAGTCGTAGAAGTCGTGCGCCGCGTCGGTGACGACGATCTCGCCGGGCAGCGACGCGCGCGGACGCTCGCCGTCGCGGCCGCCCAGGACCGCGCACTCGATCTCCCGGCCCACGATGGCGGCCTCGACGACCACCTTCGGGTCGTGCACCTGTGCGGCGGCGATCGCGGCGGGGAGGTCGGCGAGGTCGTCGACCTTGGTGATGCCCAGGCTCGAGCCGGCGCGCGCGGGCTTGACGAAGACGGGCAGGCCGAGGGTCTCGACCGTCTGGGTCCACGTCTGCGGGGCGCTCGCGAACTCGCCCGGCCGGATGACGACGTACGGGCCGACGGGCAGCCCCTGGCCCGCGAGCACGAGCTTCATGAAGTGCTTGTCCATGCCCACCGCGGACGCGAGCACGCCCGCGCCGACGTAGCGCACGTCGGCCAGCTCGAGCATGCCCTGGAGCGTGCCGTCCTCCCCGTAGGGGCCGTGCAGCAGCGGGAAGACGACGTCCACCTCGCCGAGCACGCGCGGGACGTCGCCGGGGGTCAGCACGCGCAGCTCCCGGTGCCCGGTCGCCAGCGGCAGGATGACCTCCTCGCCGGTCGGCTCGACCTGCGGCAGGCGTCCGTCGGCGATCTCCCAGCGCGCGGGCTCGTCCGCCGCCAGGACCCACTCCCCCGCCGGCGTGATACCGACCGGGACGACGTCGTAGCGCGACCGGTCGATCGCGCGCAGGACGCCCGCGGCGGTCGCGGCGGAGATGGCGTGCTCGCCGGAGCGCCCGCCGAAGAGCACGAGGACGCGAGGCTTGCGGGGCGTACCGGTGGGGTGCTCGTCGGTGGAGGGCACGGACCGGTCGCGGCTCTGGCTGGACATCGCGGACGACCCTACCGGACCCCGGCGCGGCCGCGGGTCACGCCGCAGGCCGCCGGTTCACCCGCTCGTCGCGCACCGTCCGGGAACTTTTCGTCCGCGCACCGCGTTGACCGCGCCGTGGAAGACACGACGATCGAGGCCCCCGCGGCCGACGACCCTGACCATAGTCCCGGCCGCACCGGCCCCGAACCGGCGAGCGCCGCACCCGCGGCCCGCCACCCGAGGACGGTGCGGACCCCGTGATCCCCGTCGTCTCCCTCCTGCTCGGCGTCCTCGTGGTCCTCGCGATCACCGCCGTCACCGCCTACTTCGTGGCGCAGGAGTTCGCGTACATGACCGTCGACCGCTCGCGCCTGGCCGCGCGGGCCGCGTCCGGTGACACCACGGCGCAGCGCGCCCTCGCGGTGACCCGCCGCACGTCCTTCGTCCTGTCCGGGGCCCAGCTCGGGATCACCGTGACGGGCCTCCTCGTGGGCTACGTGGCGGAGCCCCTCATCGGCGACGCGCTCGGCGAGATGCTCGGCGGCGTGGGCGTGCCCACGGGCGTCGGCGTCGCGGTCGGCACGGTGCTGGCGCTCCTGGCGTCGACGATCATCCAGATGCTCTTCGGCGAGCTCTTCCCGAAGAACCTCGCGATCGCTCGGCCCGAGCCCACGGCCCTGCGCCTCGCCGGCTCGACGACGGCCTACCTCACCGTGTTCGGCTGGCTCATCGCCGTCTTCGACAGGGCGTCGAACGCGCTCCTGCGCACGCTGCGCATCGAGCCGGTCCACGACGTCGAGCACTCGGCGACCGTGCGCGACCTCGAGCACATCGTGGCCGACTCGCGCGAGAGCGGCGACCTCCCGGACGAGCTGTCGGTCCTGCTCGACCGCATCCTCGACTTCCCGCAGCACGACGTCGAGCACGCGATGATCCCGCGCTCGCGCGTCGGGACCGTCCGCCCCGACGCGACGGTCGCGGACGTCCGGGTGCTCATGGCCACGGGCCACTCGCGCTACCCGGTCGTCGACGAGTCGGACCAGGCGATCGGCGTCGTCCAGCTCGCGGACCTGCTGCGCTCCGACCTGCCCGACGACGCACCCGTCACCGACCTCATGCGGCCGGTGACCGTCCTGCCGACCCTGATGGCGCTGCCCGACGCCCTGGCCGAGCTCACGGGGTCGCGCAACCAGATCGCGTGCGTCGTCGACGAGTACGGCGGCTTCGCCGGCGTGCTCACGCTCGAGGACCTCGCCGAGGAGCTCGTCGGCGAGATCACCGACGAGCACGACCCCGAGCAGCCGGTCACCGTGACGGCCGAGGACGACGGGGCATGGGTCATGGGCGGCGACGTCCACCTCGACGAGGCCGAGCGCGCCGTCGGGCACGACCTCCCGCGCGGCGACTACGAGACCGTCGCCGGTCTGCTCATCGCCCACCACGGGACGCTCCCGCGCGCGGGCGACACGGTCGACGTCGAGCTGCCGGCCGACCCGGCAGACCTCGTGCGCCTCGCGCCCGTGACGCGCCGCGTCGTCGTGGACGTGCTCTCCGTCGAGCGGCACGTGCCGCGCCTCGTCCGCGTGCGTCTCGTGGAGTCGACGCAGGGCCGGCAGACCGTGGGCGGCCCCGACCGGGACCTGACCGTCGACCACGGGGAGGAGACCCGATGAGCAACCCCTGGGTCGTGGTCACCGCGACCGTCGCCATCATCGCGCTCAGCGCGTTCTTCGTCGCCGTCGAGTTCGCGCTCCTCGGCGCCAAGCGGCACCGACTCGAGGACGCCGCCCCCACGAGCCGCTCGGCGCGCGCCGCGCTGCGCAGCTCGTCGGAGCTCACCCTCCTGCTCGCCGGCTCCCAGCTCGGCATCACCGCATGCACCCTCGCGCTGGGCGCGATCACCAAGCCGGCCGTCCACCACTGGCTGACCCCGGTGTTCGAGTCGTGGGGGCTGCCCCTGTGGGGCGCGGACGTCGCGGGGTTCGTCCTCGCGCTCGTCATCGTGACGTTCCTGCACCTCGTCGTCGGGGAGATGGCGCCGAAGTCGTGGGCGATCGCCCACCCGGAGGCGTCGGCGACGCTCCTCGCGCTGCCGATGCGCGCGTTCATGGCCGTCACCCGTCCGGTGCTGCGGTGGCTCAACGCCCTGGCCAACCGCTGCCTGCGGGTCGTCGGCGTCGAGCCCGTCGACCAGGTCGAGGGCGGGCAGGACCCGGCGGCCCTGCGCCACCTCGTCGAGCACTCGGCGAACGTGGGCGCGCTCGACGCGTCGTACACGGCGCAGATCTCGAGCGCGCTCGAGATCGAGACGCTCACCGTCGACGCCCTCCTCCCGGCCGGCACGGCCCCGACGGCGGTCGCTCCCGACGCGACCGCCGCCGACGTGCGCGCCGCGTCGGTCCGGTCCGGGCACCTGCGCATCCTCGTGGGCTCGGGCGACGACGTCCGTGGCGTCGTGCACGTGCGCGACACCCTGCTCGAGCCCGACGACGCGCCCGTCGCGCCGCTCGCGCGCACGCCGTTCGTGCTGGACGCCGCGACGACCGTGCACGTGGCGCTCGCGCGCATGCGCGAGTCGAGCGAGCAGCTCGCGCTCGTCACGCGCGCCGGACACGTGGTCGGCGTCGTCACGCTCGCGGACGTGCTGCGCCGTCTGCTCCCCCACCCGGAGGAGCCCGCGGCGCTCGTCGGCTGACACCGGGCGTACGGTGGGAAGGCCCTGGTGACGTGCGTCGCCGGGGCCTTCCGCACACCTCGACCGAAGGCAGGCCATGTCCACGCCCGTCCCGTCCCCCGAGCCGTTCGCCCGACCGTTCGCCGAGCCCCGCACCCTCCTCACCGACGAGCTGCTCGACGACGTCCGCTCGCGCGCCGCGGGCTACGACCGCGACAACGCGTTCTTCACCGAGGACCTCGCCGCGCTCACGGACGCGGGCTACCTCCGCGCCCTCGTCCCGGCGTCGTTCGGCGGCGGTGGGCTGGGACTGCGCGAGGTCGCCCGCGAGCAGGCCCGCCTCGCGGGCGCCGGCCCGGCGACGGCCCTCGCGGTGAACATGCACCACGTGTGGACCGGCGTCGCGCGCTACCTGCACGAGCGCGGCGACTCCTCGCTCGACTGGCTCCTCGAGGAGGCGGGGCGTGGCGAGGTGTTCGGCTTCGGCTACTCCGAGGGCGGGAACGACCTCGTGCTGCTCGGCTCGCGCACCGAGGCGCGCCCGGACGGGGCCGGCGGCTACACGTTCCACGGCCGCAAGATCTTCACGTCGAACTCGCCCGCCTGGACCCGCCTCGGGGTCCTCGGCCTGGACACCGCGTCCGACGACGGACCGCACCTCGTGCACGCGTTCGTCTCCCGGGACGGCGGCGGGGTCGAGGTGCTCGACGACTGGGACACGATGGGCATGCGCGCGTCGCAGTCACGCTCGACCGTCCTCGACGGCGCGCACGCCCCCGCCGACCGCGTCGTGCGGCGCCTCGCCCCGGGGCCGACGCTCGACCCCCTCGTCGTGGGCATCTTCACGACGTTCGAGACCCTGCTCGCGTCCGTCTACACGGGGATCGCGGAGCGCGCGCTCGAGCTCGGGGTCGCCGCCGCCCGCCGGCGCACGTCGATGAAGAACGACGGCGCCCCGCTCTCCCAGGACCCCGACATCCGCTGGCGGCTCGCGGACGCCGCCCTCGCGCTCGACGCCGTCTGGCCGCAGATCGACACCGTCGCCGGCGAGCTCGACGCCCGCGTCGACCGCGGTGCCGGCTGGTTCCGGGCGACCGCCGGCCTCAAGGTGCGGGCGACCGAGACCGCGAAGACCGTCGTCGACCAGGCCGTGCGCGTCGCCGGCGGGTCGAGCTACTTCAGCGGGAACGAGCTCGGGCGCCTGTACCGGGACGTCCTCGCGGGGATCTTCCACCCGTCCGACGACGAGTCGGCGCACTCGACCGTCGCGCAGTCCCTCCTCGGGCCCCTCGCCTGACGACGCGTGGTCGACGACCGGTCGCCCGGGGCACGCGACGCGTCCGCGGCGTAACGTGCGGGCCATGAGCGACGCGCAGGTCCCCGCCCCCCTCTCCCCCGCCACGGTCGCCGTGTCCGCGGGACGGCCCGAGCGTGCGCAGGGCGCACCGGTGAACCCGCCGGTCGTGCTGTCGTCCACGTACGTGTCGCAGGGCGTGCAGCAGCCCGGTGAGCTCCTGTACACGCGCATGGACACCGAGACGTGGCACCCGTTCGAGGAGGCGCTCGCCGCGCTCGAGGGCGGCGAGCACCCCGGCGTGGTCTTCGGCTCGGGGATGGCGGCGATCGCGGCGGTGTTCTCGTCGGTGCCCGCGGGCGGGAAGGTCGTGCTCCCCCGCCACGCGTACCAGGTGACGCTCGGGTTCGCGGACGACCTCGCCGCACGCGCCGGCGTCGAGGTGGTCCGGGTCGACGTCGCGGACACGGACCAGGTCGTCGCCGCGCTCGACGGCGCGTCCCTCCTCCTCGTCGAGTCGCCCACCAACCCGATGCTCGAGGTGGCGGACCTGCCCGCGCTCCTCGCGGCGGCGCGCACGCGGGGCGTGCTCACCGCGGTCGACAACACGTTCGCCACGCCCCTGGGCCAGCGCCCGCTCGACCACGGTGCGGACGTCGTCGTGCACTCGGTGACCAAGTACCTCGCCGGGCACTCCGACGTCGTCCTGGGGGCCGCCGTCGCACGCACGGCCGAGGGCACGGCGGCGCTGCGCGCCTACCGGACCCTGCACGGCTCGATCCCCGGTCCCTTCGAGGTGTGGCTCGCGCTGCGCGGCCTGCGGACGCTCGCGCTGCGCGTCGAGCGTTCGCAGGCGAACGCCGCGGAGCTCGCGCGGCGGCTCGCGGACCACCCGGACGTCGTCGAGGTGCGCCACCCGAGCCTGCCCGACGACCCGGGCCACGACCGCGCGACCCGCCTCATGTCGGGGTACGGGTCGGTCCTCGGCCTGCGGCCGCGCGGTGGCGCGGACGGTGCCGACGCCCTCGTCGCGGCCGTGCGCCTGTGGGTGCCCGCCACGAGCCTCGGCGGGGTCGAGTCGAGCCTCGAGCGGCGGCGGCGGTTCGGGACCGAGTCCGTCACCGTCCCCGAGGACCTCCTGCGGCTGTCCGTCGGGATCGAGGACGTGGAGGACCTGTGGCGCGACCTCGACCAGGCGCTGCGAGCGCTGCCGGGCGCATCGCGCTGACCGCGGCGCGCGGTCACCACGACGCCGGCCGCGAGGGGTGGCTCCCGCCAGGGCGCACGGTCGTCCGGACCCGCGCCCTCCGAGACCGGTCCGTGACCGGACCGGGACCCGACCGTGCCCGACCCGCCGCGCGAGCGTGACCAGCACTTTCTACGATCGACGCATGAGGACACGAGGCGCGCTGCGCACGACCACCCGGGACGAGCACGGCCGACGTACCGCGGGCGCCGCGTCGCGGCCCTTGGCGTCGGTCGCGGCAGGGCTGCTCGCCCTCGCGCTCGCGGCGTGCGGCACCGGGGGCGGGACGGACGACTCCCCCTCGCCGACGGACAGCCCGTCGAGCGACTCGCCGAGCCCGACGGACACCACCACCGACACCTCGTCCCCGACGCCCACCGACGACGGCACGACCCCCACCGACGACGCGACCGAGGCCCCGCTCCCGTTCCCCGCGAACACCGACCCGGACACCGAGGACCCGTCCGCGGGCGCCGCGCTGACCGTCACCGACATCCGCATCGGCCACCACGACGGGTTCGACCGGGTCGTCTTCGAGCTCGGCGGCACCGGGACACCGGGGTGGCGCGTCGAGTACGTCGACCAGCCGATCGACGACGGCAGCGGCAACGTCGCCACGGTCGACGGCGACGCGTACCTCCAGGTCATGATCTCCGGCTCGGGGTACCCGATGGACACCGGAGTCGAGGAGTACACCGAGCCGAACCCGGTCCGCGCGGACGACGGCGAGATCGAGGAGGTCCTCCTGCGCGGCGTGTTCGAGGGCTACACGCAGGCGTTCGTCGGCGTGGACGACGAGCGCCGCCCGTTCCGCGTCTTCTCGCTCGAGAACCCGACGCGCGTCGTCGTCGACGTGCGCGACGACGACTGACAGCGCCCGGCACGGGACGCACCGGGCGCCTCCGCGGTCAGCGCTCCGACGAGATCCCCTCGGACTTCTGCGGGCGCGACAGGAGGCCGCGCGCCATGTCGTCGACGGGCATGCCCTCGTGCAGGACCGCGACGACCCCGGCCGTGATGGGCATCTCGACGCCGACCTTCTGCGCCAGCTCGAGGACCGACCGGCAGGACTTGACGCCCTCGGCGGTCCCACCGGTCGCGGCGACCGCCTCGTCCAGGCTCATCCCCTGACCGACGTGCTTGCCGAGCGTGTGGTTGCGCGAGAGCGGCGAGGAGCAGGTGGCCACGAGGTCACCCATGCCGGCGAGGCCGGGGAAGGTCTCGGCGTCGGCGCCGAGCGCGAGCCCGAGCCGGGTGATCTCGACGAGCCCGCGCGTGATGACGGTGGCGGTCGTGTTGTACCCGAACCCGCGACCCTGCGCGATGCCGACGGCGAGCGCGATGACGTTCTTCACCGCGCCGCACAGCTCGACGCCGACGACGTCGCGGTTGGTGTACGGGCGGAAGTACGACGACGAGCACGCGCGTGCGACGTAGCGGGCCACGTCCTCGTCGACGCACGACACGACGGTCGCGGTGGGCTGGCGGTGCGCGATCTCGCGCGCCAGGTTCGGGCCGGAGACGACGGCCACGCGCTCCGGTGGCAGCCCGAGCGACTCCGCGACGACCTCGCTCATGCGGCGGTCGGTGCTCAGCTCGACGCCCTTCATGAGCGACACCGCGACGGCGCCGGGCTCGAGGTGCTCGCGCAGCTCCGCGAGGGTGGCCCGGGCGACCTGCGACGGGATAGCGACGACCACGAGCCCTGCGCCGACGAGCGCCTCGCGCGCGTCGGTCGTGGCGAGGATGCCGTCCGGGAGGTCGATCCCGGGGAGCCGCTTCTCGTTGCGCCGCGCGGCGTTGACCTGCTCGGCGACCTCCGCGTCGCGACCCCACAGCCGGACCTCGCAGCCCGCGTCGGCGAGCACGGCCGCGAAGGTCGTGCCCCAGCTGCCGGACCCGAGGACCGCGGCGACGACCCGCTCGTCCGGGACCGAGGCGGCCGGGACCGGGACCTCGGGGGCCGGGGTCTGCGCGGGACGGACGACGCCGGGCGTGCCCGCGCTCACCGGCCGCGCTCCGAGCCGGGGTTCTTGCGCAGGTCGAAACGCTCGGCAGGGGCCTTCTCGCCCCGGATCTTCTCGAGCTCGGTCGTGATCGCGGCCATGATGCGCTCGGTCGCCTCGCGCAGGGTCGCGGTGTCCTGAGGCCGGTCGTAGAGGTCGGAGAGGTCCACGGGCGAGGCCGCGTGGACCGAGACGCGCTTGGGCGGGATCGGCTTGAACAGCTTGCCGTACGGCGCCAGGATCTGCTCCGCACCCCACTGCGCGATGGGCACGACGGGTGCGCGGCTGGTCAGGGCGAGACGGGCGACGCCCGTCTTGCCGACCATGGGCCAGCCGTCCGGGTCGCGCGTGAGGGTGCCCTCCGGGAAGAACACGACGCACTCCCCCTCGTCGAGCCGGGCCGTCGAGTCGACGAGCGACTGCGCCGCCCCGGACGTGCCGCGGTGCACGGGGATCATGCCCGTGCGGCGCAGGAGGGGCCCGAGCACGGGCACGGTGAACAACGACGCCTTGGCCGTGATCTTGGGCGCGCGACCCTGGTCGTAGAGGAAGTGCGCGAGCGTGAGCGGGTCGAGCTCCGTGACGTGGTTGGCCGCGGCGATGAAGCCGCGGTCGGGCAGGTTCTCGACACCCTGCCAGTCACGGCGGGTGATCGCGAACAGGATCGGTCGCAGGAAGAACGCGAGGATCTTGTACGCGCGCGGGGTCTGGGGCAGGCTCGGCACGGTCACCGAGCCTACCGGGCGGAGCGGGACGCTCAGATCCAGCCGTGCCGCCGCGCGACGTGCGCGGCCTCGTGCCGGTTCGCCGCCCCGAGCTTCGCCGCGGCCGACGACAGGTAGTTGCGCACGGTGCCCGGCGCGAGGTGTGCGCGCGTCGCGATCTCCTCGACGGGCGAGCCGTCGGCGGCGAGCTCGAGCACGTCCGCCTCGCGCGCGGTGAGCGGGCTCGCGCCCGCCGCGATGGCCTCGGCGGCGAGCTCCGGGTCGACGTACCGCCCGCCGTCGTGGACCTGACGCACCACGCCCGCGAGCACGCGCGCCGAGACCGTCTTGGGCAGGAAGCCGCGCGCCCCCGCCTCGAGCGCACGCTTGAGGTAGCCCGGACGCCCGTGGCTCGTGACGATGACGACCCCGCAGCCGGGCAGATCGGTCGCGAGGCGCTCCGCGACCTCCACGCCGTCGAGGCCGGGCATCTGGAGGTCGAGCACCGCGACGTCGGGCGTGTGCTTGAGCGCCGCGGCCACCGCCTCGGGCCCGGAGGCGGCCTGGGCGACCACCTCGAGGTCGTCCTCGAGGGCGAGCAGCGAGGCGACGGCGTCGCGGATGAGGTTCTCGTCGTCGGCGAGCAGGATGCGGATCACGCGGGGGTGGTCCTCTCAGGGCTGGGGGCGAAAAGGTCGCGGGCAGGATGGTGGTGCGGCGGTCCGCCGCGGGCCGCGCCGTCGTCGGGCACGCTCGCGACGAGGCCGAAGTACCCGTCCTCCGCCCAGGTCCGCAGGCTTCCGCCAGCCCCCTCGAGCCGCTCCGCGAGGCCGAGCAGGCCCGAGCCGCCGCCCGTGCCCGTCGTCGTGGTGACGCCGTCGTTGACGACCTCCACGACGCTCGACCGCTGGTCGCGGTGCACCGTGATGGTGCACACGCGGGCCGTCGAGTGCCGGACCACGTTGGTGACGGCCTCCCGCACGGCCCACGCGAGGGCGGCCTGCGCGGCCTCGCCGACCGGTGTCTCGTCCCCGTGCACGGTCGTCTCGATCCCGGCGGAGCGCAGCACGGAGCGGGCGCCGACGAGCTCGGCGGCGAGGTCCGCCGTGCGGTAGCCGGCGACGACGGCGCGCACCTCGCGCAGCGCGTCCTGCGCGATCCGGCGCACCTCGAGCATCTGCTCCTCCGCGCCGGGGCGCCCGCGCGCCGCGAGCTCCGCGGCGAGCTCGCTCTTGACGGCCACGACGGACAGGGTGCGACCGAAGACGTCGTGCAGGTCGCGCGAGAACCGCAGACGCTCCTCGGCGACCGCGAGCCGGGCGTGCAGCACGCGAGTGCGCTCCTGCTCCCACACGATGCCGAGCATCCACACCGAGACGCGGTACGAGCCGAAGATCCCGACGAGCATGACGCCGCACGCGAGCGCGAGGCCGAGTGCCATGCCCGCGGTCGTCCGGGTGACCGGTCCGGTCCCCACCCACGTGGAGCACCCCGTGGCCGTCGCGAGCACGACGGCGACGAGGGCCAGACGCCGGAAGGTCAGGAGCGGCACGACGGCGAGCACCCCGAACCCGGCGCCCAGCAGGAACGCGTAGTACCGGGAGCTCCCCACGACGTCGCCGGCCGAGGCGACCGGGAAGGTCCAGAACCCCAGCGTCGCGACCGCGACCGAGAGAGCCCCGTGGAGGGCGAGCAGCCACGGGCGCACCACCTCGCCCCCGAGGAAGTGCACGACCCCCGCCCGCAGCACGAGGATGCACGAGACGGTGTGCGCGAGGACGAGGATCAGCCACGGGCCGACGGTCGCCGACCGGAAGGCCGGGTCGGCACCGACGAGCCCGAGCGCGACGAACGGCTCGAACAGCGAGAGCAGGTACAGCGACCACCGTGTGTAGGCGTCGAACCGCTCGGGCGGGGTCCGGCGGCTCCACACGTCGAGGAACGTGCGCGGTCGTGTGATCACCACGTCAGCGTGCCATGCACTGGGGGCGCGACGCCGTGACAGTCGTCATGACCTGCCGCGACGCCGCGCTCCCTCAGCCGCGGGAGACGTCGGCGCCGAGCGCGACGAGCTTGTCCTGGAAGCTCTCGTAGCCCCGGTCGATGAGGCTGATGCCCCGGACCGTCGAGGTCCCCTTCGCGGCGAGCGCGGCGATGAGGTGGGAGAAGCCGCCGCGCAGGTCCGGGACCTCGATGTCGGCGGCCGACAGCGGCGTCGGGCCGGACACGACCGCGGAGTGGTGGAAGTTGCGCTGCCCGAACCGGCAGTCCGCACCGCCGAGGCACTCCTTGTAGACCTGGATGGTCGCGCCCATGCCGCGCAGCGCGTCGGTGAAGCCGAACCGGTTCTCGTAGACGGTCTCGTGCACGATGGACAGGCCCTTGGCCTGGGTGAGCGCGACGACGAGCGGCTGCTGCCAGTCCGTCATGAAGCCGGGGTGCACGTCGGTCTCGAGCACGATCGGGGACAGGTCGCCCCCCGGGTGCCAGAACCGGATGCCGTCGTCCTGCACGTCGAACCGGCCGCCGACCTTGCGGAACGTGTTGAGGAACGTCATCATCTCGGGCTGCGTGGCCCCCTTGACGGTGATGTCGCCGCCGGTGGCGAGTGCCGCTGACGCCCACGAGGCCGCCTCGATGCGGTCGCCGAGCGCGGTGTGGGTGTACCCCTCCAGGCGGTCGACGCCCTCGATGCGGATCACGCGGTCGGTGTCGACCGAGATGATGGCGCCCATCTTCTGCAGCACCGCGATGAGGTCCATAATCTCGGGCTCGATCGCCGCGTTCGCGAGCTCGGTGATGCCCTCGGCCCGCACGGCGGTGAGCAGGAGCTGCTCGGTCGCGCCCACCGACGGGTACGGCAGCGCGATCTTGGTGCCCTGGAGGCGCCGCGGAGCCCGGATGTGGATCCCGTTCTCGCGCTTGTCCACCACCGCGCCGAACTGGCGCAGGATGTCCAGGTGGTAGTTGATCGGCCGGTCGCCGATCCGGCACCCGCCCAGGTCGGGGATGAAGGCCTCCCCGAGCCGGTGCAGCAGCGGGCCGCAGAACAGGATCGGGATGCGGCTCGAGCCGGCGTGCGCGTCGATGTCCGCGACGTGGGCGGACTCGACGTTCGACGGGTCCAGGTCGAGGATCCCGGCGTCGGGGTCGGACTTCACGGCCACGCCGTGCAGCTCGAGCAGCCCGGTCACCACACCCACGTCGCGGATCTGCGGCACGTTGCGCAGCACGCTCGGCGACTCGCCCAGCAACGACGCCACCATGGCCTTCGACACGAAGTTCTTCGCGCCACGCACGGTGATCGTCCCGTCCAGCGGGGTCCCGCCGTTGACGTACAGCACATCCTTCATGAGCTCAGGTCGCCCTCTCGAAAAGACTGGTGGTCCGTCGTGCCCGTGCAGGCGGGAGCCCGCGCGTCCGGGTGGTCCGCGGCTCCTCCGCGGGCGCGGTCCGAGCGCGCCGACGCGAGGCACCCGGAGATTATTCACCCCCTCCGGGGTACGCACCGAACTCGGCGGCCCGTGAGCACGCAATCCGCACGAGCCCTCCTCTCGCGCGGACCGAATCGTGAGACGGGCCCTCCGAGATGCGAGACCCGCCGTCCGTGCTCGACGTTACCCCCTGGTACGCCCCCTCGGGAGCCTTCACCACGATGACGCCGGACGCACGTCAGCGCGTCCGCGCCGGTTGCCTCGGGCAACTCCCAGGATGGGCTCGGCGCGCGCTCGTCGGCAACCTCTCCCCACCCCGCGCGGGAGAGCCCTGGCCGCCCGAGGGAGGCCCCTCGTCGGGCGAGGGAGGCCCCTCGTCGGCCGAGGGAGGACCGTGGCCAGGGCCACGGTCCTCCCTCGCGGGACCGGGATTCTCCCTCGGTCCCTGGGCGTCGGTGTCAGACGGCGGTCGCGTCGTAGGCGGCGACGTACCGGTCGATCTCGGCGAGGTAGGCCGCGCGCTGGGACTCCCCGAGCCACGACGCCTCGAACGAGTTGCGCGCGAGCTGCACGACCTCCTCGGTCGTGAGCCCCGCGGCGTCCGCGAGCGCCACGTAGTTGTCGGCCACGTACCCGCCGAAGTAGGCCGGGTCGTCGGAGTTCACGGTGACGCGCACGCCGGAGCGCAGCAGGCCGGCGATCTCGGTCGCCTTCATGTCGTCGGTGACGAACGAGTTCGAGATCGGGCAGGTCGTGAGCCCCAGCCCCCGCTCGCGCACGACGTCGACGAGCGCCGGGTCCTCGACGACGTTCGTGCCGTGGTCCACGCGGTCGACGCCGATCTGGTCGAGCACCGTGCGGATGTTGTCGATGCTCCCGACCTGGTCGATGTCGCAGTGCATCGTCAGCCGGTACCCGAGCTCGCGGGCGCGGGCGAAGACCTCGGCGAACTTCTGCGGCGGGTTGTCGCGCTCGTCCGAGTCGAGCCCGATGCCCAGGATCTTGTCCCGGAACGGCACCGACGCCTCGAGGGTCTCCGCGGCGCTCTCGGCCGACAGGTCGCGCAGGAAGCACAGGATGAGGTGGGCGTCGATCCCGTGCGTGCTCGGCGCCTCGGCCGCGGCGCGGTGGTAGCCGGTCACGACCGCCTCGAACGGCACGCCGCGCGACGTGTGCGCCTGCGGGTCGAAGAACATCTCGACGTGCTTGACCCCGTCCGCTGCGGCGCGCGCGAGGTACGCGTCGGCGAGCTCGTAGAAGTCGTCCGCGGTCTGCAGCACCTCCATCGCCGGGTAGTACACGGCGAGGAAGCTCGTCAGCGAGTCGAACGCGTACGTCGCGCGCACCTCCTCGACGGTCGACTGGCCGATGTCGATCCCGTTCTTCTGCGCGAGGCGCAGCTTGAGATCGGGCTCGAGCGTCCCCTCGAGGTGCAGGTGCAGCTCCGCCTTGGGCAGGCCGGTGACGAAGTCGCGGGTGGGCGCGGTGGGCGCGGGCATGGGTCTCCTTCTCGGTCGGTGTCCCCTGCCCCTATCCTCTCTCGTCCCGACGAGGCGCCCCGTCCCGCGACGTCGGGCGCGGCGTCCGCGGCGCCGGGACGCACGCCACCCGAATCGATTAGGCGATGTCGCGGGGAGCCGCCGTCGGGCATCGTCGTCGTGTTCGACGTCCGCGAGCGAAGGAGCTTGACATGCGACGACTAGCAGCATGGGCCGCCGTGGTGGTCCTCGGCGCCGCCGGCCTGGTGGCGGCCGGTCCACCAGCCCCCGCCGAGGCCCACGGCGCCGAGGTGTTCCCCGGCAGTCGCCAGTACCTGTGCTGGGTCGACGGTCTGACGGAGTCCGGTGCGGTGAGCCCGCAGAACCCCGCGTGCGCCCACGCCTACGACGTCAGCGGGACCTCCGCGTTCTACAACTGGTTCGGCAACCTCGACTCGAACGGTGCGGGCCGGACGGAGGGGTACGTCCCCGACGGGCAGATCTGCGACGGCGGCGGCCGGGGCCCGTACGACTTCTCGGGCTTCAACGCCGTGCGGGACGACTGGCCGAATACTCACCTCACGGCCGGCGACACCTACCAGTTCCAGCACAACAACTGGGCGCAGCACCCCGGGCGCTTCGACGTGTACGTCACCGAGGAGGGCTGGGACCCGTCGGGCCCGCTCGCGTGGAGCGACCTCGAGCTGATCGACAGCGTGACCAACCCGCCCGACACGGGCGGCCCGGGCGCCCTGAACTACTACTACTGGGACGTCACCCTGCCCGCCGACCGCACGGGTGACCACATGGTCTTCACGCACTGGGTGCGGTCGGACAGCAACGAGAACTTCTACAGCTGCTCGGACGTCACGTTCGACGGCGGCGACGGCGAGGTCACGGGGGTCGGGGGCGGCGAGGACCCGACGGAGCCCGTGTGCCCGGACGAGGCGCCGGGATCGCCGGGCGCGGTGATGGCCATGTCCGTGACCGGCACGAGCGCGCACGTCATGTGGGGGGTCGCCGAGTCCGGGTGCGTCACGGGGTACGACGTCGTCGACGCGGGGACGGGTGAGGTCGTCGTCAGCACCGACGGGTCGCCCATGGTCGACCTCACCGGGCTGGAACCAGGCACCACCTACACGGTGGAGGTGCGGTCGCGCAACGACCACACAGGCACCTTCTCGGGGACGAGGGCGGTCACGTTCACCACCCTGGAGGACGACGAGACGCCCGTCCCGGTCGGCGACTGCACGGTCGACTACTCCGCGTCCTCCTGGGGCGGGCAGAGCACCGGGTTCACCGCGTCGGTCACGGTGACCAACACGTCCGCCGCGACCGTCCCGAGCTGGGTCGTCACGTTCCGCTACCCGGGTGGCCAGACGGTCGACGCACCGGGCTGGAGCGCGGCGGTCGCACAGCAGGCGACGGCGGTCACGGCCACCCACCCGGCGTGGCAGACCGGTATCGCGCCGGGTCAGTCCGTCACGTTCGGCTACAACGGCGCGACGGCGACGGCGGGGAGCCACCCGGCACCCACGGGCTTCGCGCTCAACGGCGTCGCCTGCGACTGACCGGACGACCACGGTGCGCCGGCGGGACGTCCCGCCGGCGCACCGTCAGGTCCGGGGAGCCGTCAGATCCGGGGAGCCGTCGCCGGGCCGCGCCTCCTCAGAGGAGCCGACCACCCGTCACGCCGACGCGGTCGCCGGTGATGTAGCTGGACTCCTGGGACGCGAAGAACACGTACGCCGGCGCGAGCTCGGCGGGCTGCCCGGCGCGGCCCAGCGGCGTGTCGGCGCCGAACTGCTCGACCTTCTCGTCGGGCATCGTGGCGGGGATGAGCGGCGTCCAGATCGGTCCCGGCGCCACCGCGTTGACACGGATGCCCTCCGGCGCGAGCTGCTGCGCGAGGCCCTTCGTGAAGTTGAGGATCGCCGCCTTGGTCGTGGCGTAGTCGAGCAGCTGCGGGCTGGGCTCGAACGCCTGCACCGACGTGGTGTTGACGATCGCCCCGCCGCGGGGCAGATGGTCGAGCGCCGCCTTCGTGATCCAGAACAGCGCGTAGACGTTCGTCTTCAGGACGCGGTCGAGCTGGTCGGTCGTGATCCCGCGCAGGCCCGCGTCCTGCGACATCTGGTACGCGGCGTTGTTCACGAGGACGTCGAGGCCGCCCAGGCCCGCGACGGCGTCGGCGACGAGCTGCCGGCAGAACTCCTCGTCGCGGATGTCGCCCGGGAGCAGGACCGCGGTGCGGCCCGCGTCCTCGACCCAGCGGGCGGTCGTGCGGGCGTCCTCCTCCTCTTCCGGGAGGTAGGAGATCGCGACGTCCGCTCCCTCGCGCGCGAAGGCGATCGCGACCGCGCGACCGATGCCGGAGTCGCCTCCCGTGATCAGCGCGCGCCTGCCCTCGAGCCGGCCGGAACCTCGGTACGTGGACTCCCCGTGGTCGGGCTCCTGGGACATGTCGCCCGTGAGCCCCGGCGGTTCCAGCTGGTCCGCGGGCTGCTCCGGCTGCGGGTGCTCGGTGGTGGGGTCCTGCGGCGTGGTCTGGTCGGACATGTACATCTCCCCTGTCGACGTTCGGCGGAACGTCCAGCATGAGTGCGCTGCTGCCCGCTCGCAGCCCGCCGCCAGGCATCGCGTCACGCCGAGGCCCTACACCTCGTCCGTCGCCGAGACCAGACCCACCCGGTAGGCGAGCACGACCGCCTGCACCCTGTCGCGCAGGCCGAGCTTGGCCAGGATCCGGGACACGTACGTCTTGACCGTCTCCGGGGTGATGACGAGCTCTCTGGCGATCTCCGCGTTGGACAACCCGGCGGCGAGCTGTTCGAGCACCTCCCGTTCGCGCGGGGTCAGGCTGCGCACGACCTCGTCCCGTGCGCGGCGGGACGTGTCGGTCGGCCGCACCCGCTCGGCGTAGCGGCCGATGAGGGTGCGGGTGACGGACGGGGCCAGCAACGACTCGCCCCGGGCGATCGTCCGGATGCCGTCCACCAGCTCGGCGGGAGGAGCGTCCTTGAGCAGGAACCCGCTGGCCCCGGCACGCAGCGCCTCGTAGACGTACTCGTCGACGTTGAAGGTGGTCACCATGAGCACCTTGGCCGGCGTCTCGGCGTCCGGGCCGGCGATCTGCCGCGTCGCCTCGATGCCGTCGAGCACGGGCATCCGGATGTCCATGACCACGACGTCGGGGCGCAGCCGTCGTGCGGCCTCGACGGCCGCGCGACCGTCCTCCGCCTCGCCGACGACCTCCATGTCGGCCTGCGCGGAGAAGATCGTGACGTAGCCGACCCGGACCAGCTCCTGGTCCTCGCAGACCAGGACGCGGATCGGGGATGGTTGCTCCGGCGGCGAGACGGTCATGGGCTGCTCCTGGTCGTGGCGGACGGGATCGAGGCCCGCACGCGGAAACCCCCGTCGGGCGTCGGGCCGGCCTCCAGCTTGCCGTCGAGGACGCGGACACGTTCGCGCAGACCGGCGAGTCCGCGCCCGGCGGGTGGTGCTCCCTCCACGGTGGCCGGCCGGTCCGGTGCGAGGGTGCTCGGCGTCGCCACCGATGAGCCGGATCCGCCGGTGGTCACCTCGGCCTCGAGCTGCTCGGCGCCGTGACGCAGGCGCACCGCGGTGGGTCGCCCCGGCGCGTGCTTGAGCGCGTTGGTGAGGCCCTCCTGCACCACCCGGTACGCGGCGAGCTCGACGGCGCCGGGCAGGTCGCGCCGTCCGCCCTCCTCGGTCCACTCCACCGGCTGGCCCGACCGGCGGGCCTGCTCGACGAGGTCGCCCACCCGGCCGAGGGCGGGCGCCCGCCCCGTCGACGCCGACTCGCCCGTCGCCTCGAGCACGCCCAGCAGGTACCGGAGCTCGGTCAGGGCTCGTCGCCCCGTGCCGCTGATCGCGACCAGCCCGTCGGCCGCACGGTCCGGCGTCGTGGGAAGGAGGTACTGCGCGGCGTCGGCCTGCACGACCATCGCCGTCACGTGGTGCGTCACCACGTCGTGCAGCTCCCTCGCGATCCGGGCTCGCTCCTGGGACGTCGCGACGGCGGCGGCCAGACGCCGACGCTCGACCTCCTCGGCCCGCCGGCGACGCACCCCCGTGCCGGCCAGCCAGATCACCGCCAGGACGAGGTAGAACGCGAGGAACACGGGCAGCCGGTTGGGCGAGCCGAGGGCGGACAGCGTGGCGGCGAAGGCGACGTAGCCCCCGGTCACCAGTGCGGCCGTGCTTCGCCGGAACCGCACCTGGTAGGCCCCGGCGGTGTACAGCGCGACGTAGAGGGCGACGCTCGCGAACGTCGGCGGGTACGAGAGGACCTGGTCGGCGGTGAACGCCGCCCCGACGACGGCGAGGCAGGTCCCGGGGCCGCGGCGGCGGAGCGCGAGCGGCAGGCCCTGCGCGAGGACCAGCATCACCCCCAGCGCGTCCGTCGGCCGCTCGGGCAGGTCCCCGAGCTCGACGCCGATCGCCGAGAGCGTCGGGACGAACCCGAGCGCCGCGAGAGCGACCGCGAGCGAGGCGTCCCGGGCGTCCTGCCGGCTCGCTCGCCACCGTCGAGGTGACCGGCCTGCGAGCGAGCCCCGGACGGTGGCGGAGGTGACGGGCACGGCCCGAGCCTACGGGCGACGGCGGCGGGCGGCGACGAGCATCCCACGGCGCCGTGCGAGCACGAGCATCGGGACGGCGAGCAGCACACCGAGCGCGACGGTCACAACGGATCCCTCGATGCCGAAGGCGCCGCCGGTCAGCGCGGGCGTCCCGGCGACGTCCGCGACCAGCAGGCCCGGAGCAGCGTGACCCGAGACCGGGATGCCGAGCAGCGCGACGGTGGCGTTCCAGGCGAAGTGCAGGCCGATGACGAACCAGAGGTTGCGACGCCAGAGGAACGCGGCGCCGAGCAGGCCACCTGCCTCGATCGCGATCGCCACCGCGCTCCAGGGGGTCGCACCCGGGTTGAAGAGGTGCGTCAGGCCGAAGAACAGGGCCGTGATCACCAGGGCGACCCAGCTGCCGAGCAGACGCTCGAGAGCCTGGAGCGCGAAGCCGCGGAACATGAGCTCCTCGGTGACCGCGGCGCCGACGGTGACCGCGAGGATCGGCGCCACCACGGCGAGGAGGTCGACGTCCGCGACGCGGAACGTGTAGCCGCCGAGGGCCGTGACGACGGCCGCGGACACCGCGACGAAACCGAGCCCGAGCGCGGCACCCAGCAGTGCCTCCGGGACCGCGCGGCGGGCGGCGATCTCGGGCGTGCGGCGGCGGGCGACGAACCGCATGACCACCCGGTACACGACGACCGCGAGCACGGCGCCCAGCACGGGGAGCACCAGGAACGGTTCGGCCGGCGCCGTCAGGCGCGCGACGACGCCGACGCCGACCACGCCGATCAGCATCCAGGTCAGGGGGTGCCGCACGAAGCGGGCTACCGGGCCGCCGCCGTCACCGTCCAGGGCGTCGGGTCGGGATGTTGCGGTCGTCGTGCTCATGGGGGCCTCCGTCGCTGCGCGGCCGCCCGGCTCGGCGACCAGCAGCAACGCTAGGAGGGCACGGCCGCGAGCGAATCGCCCACAGGTAAGCAGCCCGGGTAGCTCTCCCGGGGGACCCGAGTTCCGTCGCTCGACGACGAAGGCCCGGACCTCCGGAGCTCGCAGGTCCGGGCCTCTGGACCGGTGGTCGTGCGCATGGACGACCAGGTCGTGTCGATCAGAAGTTGATCATGTGCCCCGCGAGGCCGTGGATCGACTCCTGGACGGCCTCGGACAGCGTCGGGTGGGTGTGCACGTTGCGCGCGACGTCGTAGACGGTGAGGTCCCACTTCTGCGCGAGCGTGAGCTCGGGCAGCAGCTCGGACGCGTCCGGCCCGATGAGGTGGCCGCCGAGGAGCTCGCCGTACGTCGCGTCGGAGATGAGCTTGACGAAGCCGGTCGGGTCGCCGAGGCCGTGGGCCTTGCCGTTCGCCATGAACGGGAAGGTCGCGACCTTCACGTCGTAGCCCTCGTCGCGCGCCTGCTGCTCGGTGAGGCCGAAGCTTGCGACCTGCGGCTGGCAGAAGGTGGCACGCGGCATCATGCGGTAGTCGCCGAGCGTGAGGGTCTCGGCGCCGCCGATGGTCTCGGCCGCGACGACGCCCTGCGCCTCGGCGACGTGGGCGAGCATGAGCTTCGCGGTGACGTCGCCGATCGCGTAGATGTGCTCGACGTTGGTGCGCATCACGTCGTCGATCGCGATGGCGCCGCGCTCGGTGAGCTGGACGCCGGTGTTCTCGAGGCCGAAGCCCTCGACGTTGGGCGCGAAGCCGACGGCCATGAGGACCTTGTCGACGACGAGCTCGCCCGGCTTGTCGTCCTTGACGCCCTTGTAGGAGACGGTCACGGAGGAGCCGTCGTCCTTCACCGTCTGGACGGCGGTCGACGTGAGGAGCTTGACGCCGAGCTTCTTGTACTGCTTGGCGATCTCCTTCGACACGTCGGCGTCCTCGTTGGGCAGCGCGCGGTCGAGGAACTCGATGATCGTGACGTCCACGCCGTAGTTCTTGAGGACGTAGCCGAACTCCATGCCGATCGCGCCGGCACCGACGATGGCGATCGACTTCGGCAGCTCGCGCGTGAGGATCTGCTTCTCGTACGTGACGACGTTCTCGGACAGCTCGACGCCCGGGAGCAGGCGCACCTTCGAGCCGGTCGCGATGATGACGTTGTCGAACGTCACCTGGTCGGTCGAGCCGTCGGCGAGCCTCACGTCGAGCGTGTGCGCGTCGCGGAACGTGCCGCGGCCGTCGTACTCGGTGATCTTGTTCTTCTTCATGAGGAAGTGCACGCCCTTGACGCGCCCCTCCGCGACGGTGCGCGAGCGGTCGAACGCCGCGCCGAAGTCGAAGCTGACGTCTCCGGAGATGCCGAAGGTCTTCGCGTCGTGCTGGAAGATGTGCGCGAGCTCGGCGTTGCGCAGGAGCGCCTTGGACGGGATGCAGCCGACGTTGAGGCACACCCCTCCCCAGTACTTCTCCTCCACGACCGCGACCGACAGGCCCAGCTGGGCTGCACGGATCGCGGCCACGTAACCACCGGGACCTGCACCGAGGACGACGACGTCGTAGTGGGATGCCATGGCGACCAGCCTACTGGCGCCGGATCGGCCCTGGGGTGCGTGCGCGGGCGACGTCCGCCACACCCACCGGGCCGCGAGGGTTGACCCTGCGCCGTCGGGCGGGCCACGATGTCCGGGATGCGACACCTGCGGCTCCTCCTCCGCCGGCCGCGCTGAGCCCGCCGGGCGGGCACGCTCAGCGCGGCGGTGCCCGCGCGTCCCCACGGGGCCATCGAGCGCACGGCGAGTGCCCGACGACGAAGCCCACCTTCTCGAGGAGCCTCACCGTGGACGCCGCACACCCACCCCACCCCGCCACTCCCCCGCCGTCGACCACGCGATCGGCGACCGCCGAGCACGGGATCAGCGACCGCAATCCGCCGGATCCGGTCGCCCACCCCGTGTTCGGCGCGACCCGGGGGATCGAGGATCGAGGACCGCTAGCGCGCCGGTACGGGGTGCCGCCGCGACGTGGCCGGTCGTCGACCCGGTGCTGCTCGCCGCGGACGAGGTCGAGGCCGTCGTCCAGGTCGACGGCCGGGTCCGCGACCGCCTGCGGGTGCCCGCCGACGTGGACGAGCGCAGGCTGCACGAGCTCGCGCTCGCGACGGCGGGCGTCGCGCGGGCGAGCTCCGGGCGCGAGGTGGTGCGCGTCGTCGTGCGCGCGCCGCGCGTGGTGAACGTCGTGACGCGCGCGGCGAAGACGGGGTGAGCGACCGCCGAGCACGGGATCGGCGACCGGAACCCGCCGGATCCGGTCCCTGATCCCGTGCTCGGCGGGGACGCGGACCCACCGACGCGGGGTGGGGGTGAAGTCGCTACGATGCTGCAGCCGCGTCGACACGACCTGCCGGCCCGTGCGCGGCGACACGGGCCTGCGCATGGAGCATCTCCCCATGGCCTTCGGACTCGCCGCCCTCCTGGACGACATCGCCGCGTTCGCCAAGCTCGCCGCCGCGTCGATCGACGACGTGGGCGCTGCCGCCGGGCGCGCGAGCGCCAAGGCGACGGGCGTCGTCATCGACGACACGGCGGTCACGCCGCGCTACGTCGAGGGCCTGGCCGCGAAGCGCGAGCTGCCCGTGATCAAGCGCATCGCAATCGGGTCGCTGCGCAACAAGCTGCTCTTCATCCTTCCGGCGATCCTGCTGCTGAGCGAGTTCCTGCCGTTCCTGCTCACGCCCCTGCTCATGCTCGGCGGCACCTACCTCGCGTTCGAGGGCGCCGAGAAGGTGTGGGAGCTCGTCTCCGGCCAGCACCACGCCGAGGTCGAGACGAAGACGGCGAAGAAGGCGGTCGACGAGGACTCGGTCGTCTCCAGCGCGGTGCGCACCGACTTCATCCTCAGCGCGGAGATCATGGTCATCGCGCTCAACGAGGTCGCCTCGGAGGGCTTCTGGTCGCGCCTGGTCATCCTCGCGGTCGTCGCGGTCCTCATCACCGTGCTGGTCTACGGGGTCGTGGCCCTCATCGTGAAGATGGACGACATCGGCCTGCACCTCGCGCGCCGGGAGACGCCGTGGGTCCAGTCGTTCGGACGCGGTCTGGTCGGCGCGATGCCGAAGGTCATGGCCGTGATCTCGTTCGTCGGGATCATCGCGATGCTCTGGGTCGGTGGGCACATCCTGCTCCAGGGCGCGTACGACGTGGGCTGGCACGGCCCGTACGACGTCGTGCACCACCTCGAGCACGCCGTGACCGGCGTCGCGGGCGTGGGCGGGTTCCTCGGCTGGCTGGTCAACACCGCGTGCTCGGCCGTCGTGGGCATCCTCGTGGGCGGCGTCGTGGTGCTCGTCGCGCATCTGATCCCGCGCCGCAAGCACGGCGCGCCCGACGCCGCGGAGACGGCCCCCCCGGAGCACCCGACGCCCACCGACGGCTGAGCCCGCGGCCGGCCGGGCAGCCTGCTTGGATGGAGCATGGACTCCGGCACCTGGGCCAACATCGGCCTCGTCCTGCTCTTCATCCTCGTCGGCGGCGTGTTCGCCGGTACCGAGATCGCGCTCGTCTCGCTGCGCGAGAGCCAGGTCGCGCGGCTCGAGCGGCAGTCGGCGCGCGGCGCGCGCGTCGCGGCCGTGGCGCGCGACCCCAACCGCTTCCTCGCGGCCGTGCAGATCGGCGTGACCGTCGCCGGGTTCTTCTCGGCCGCGTACGGCGCGTCGACGCTCGCGCCCGACCTCGCGCCCGTCCTCGAGGACGCGGGGCTCGCCCCCGCGCTCGCCGGCACGGTCGCGCTCGTCGCGCTGACGCTCGTCATCGCCTACCTCTCGCTCGTGCTCGGGGAGCTCGTGCCCAAGCGCATCGCGCTGCAGCGCGCGGCGGGTGTCGCGCTCGTCGTCGCGCCGCCGCTGGACCGGTTCGCGACGCTCATGCGCCCGGTCATCTGGCTGCTGTCGCGCTCGACCGACGGCGTGGTGCGCCTGGTCGGCGGCGACCCCTCGGCCCGCAGCGAGCAGATGAGCGAGGAGGAGCTGCGCGAGATCGTCCTCGCCCACGAGTCGCTGCCCGAGGACGAGCGCCGCATCCTCGACGACGTGTTCCAGGCGGGCGACCGCTCGCTGGCCGAGGCGATGACACCGCGCGGCGAGGTCGCCTTCCTGCGCGCCGACACGACCCTGGCCGACGCGGCCCGGACCGTGGCCGCCGGGCCGTACTCCCGCTACCCCGTGACCGGCGAGGACTTCGACGACGTGATCGGCTTCCTCCACGTCCGCGACCTGCTGGGTCGCGACTCGGCGTCCGCCCCGGAGCAGGACCCCGCGACGGGCCGCCTGCTCACCGTGCGCGACGTCGCCCGGCCGATCCTCGCGCTGCCCGCGACCAACACCGTGCTTCCGGCGATGTCCCGGATGCGCCGCGAGGGCGTGCACATCGCCGTCGTGGTGGACGAGTACGGCGGCACGGACGGCATCGTCACGCTCGAGGACCTGGTCGAGGAGCTCGTGGGCGACATCCGCGACGAGTACGACCCCGCCGAGCCCTCCGCGGTGCGCGAGCACGGCACCGCGACGAGCGTCGACGCCGGCCAGACGATCGAGGAGTTCGCGCGACGCACGGG
>Ga0233385_1000006_pt1 | contig 118765 bp, 99 predicted proteins | sample ElkDunMinimDraft_16_FD_191543 | JGI IMG/M metagenome (GOLD analysis project Ga0233385, IMG submission 191543) | Fecal eukaryotic communites from dung pellets of Tule Elk in California, USA - Elk Dung G36 | ecosystem: Host-associated > Mammals > Digestive system > Large intestine > Fecal...
CGGGTTGTCGGCCGCGACGTCGGACCGCGCGGGCAGGTCCTCGACGGGCGTCTCGGTCACGGTGACCACCGCGTGCCGGCGCTTCTTGAGCGCGGGCAGCCCGACGGCGTCGGGCGACTCGCCGCGTGCCACGCGCACGAGCGGCTCCATGAGCCGCAGCCCCTCGAACGCATCGCGCGCGTACCGGACGACGCCGGGGAACTGGCCCGCGAGGTCGTCCTCGACGTACGTGCGCGTGAGCGCCGCGCCGCCGAGCAGCACGGGCCAGCGGCCCGCGAGCCCGCGCGACGCGAGCTCCGCGAGGTTCTCCTTCATCACGACGGTGGACTTCACGAGCAGCCCGGACATGCCGATGACGTCGGCGTCGTGCTCCTCGGCGGCCTCGATCATCGCGGAGATCGGCTGCTTGATACCGATGTTGACGACCGTGTAGCCGTTGTTCGTGAGGATGATGTCGACGAGGTTCTTGCCGATGTCGTGCACGTCGCCGCGCACGGTCGCGAGCACGATCGTGCCCTTCGAGCCGGACTCGCCCTCGACCTTCTCCATGTGCGGCTCGAGGTACGCGACCGCCGTCTTCATGGCCTCCGCGGACTGCAGCACGAACGGGAGCTGCATCTCACCGCGACCGAACAGGTCGCCCACGACCTTCATGCCCTCGAGCAGGTGGTCGTTGACGATCTCGAGCGGCTTCAGGCCGGACGCCATCGCCGCGTCGAGGTCCTCCTCGAGGCCCTTGCGCGCGCCGTCGACGATGCGTCGCTCGAGCCGCTCGCCGACGGGCAGCGCCGCCATCTCGGCGGCACGGGCGTCCTTGAGCGCCGCCGAGTCCACGCCCTCGAACAGGTCGAGCAGGCGGGCGAGCGGGTCGTGCACGAGGTTCCCCTCGTCGTCGTACACCCGCCGGTCCCACACGAGGTCGAGCGCGGCCTCGCGCTGCTCGTCGGGGATCTGAGCGAGGGGGAGGATCTTCGCCGCGTGCACGATCGCGGAGTCGAGCCCGGCCTGGACGGCCTCGTGGAGGAACACCGAGTTGAGCACCGTGCGCGCCGCGGGGTTGAGCCCGAACGACACGTTCGACACCCCGAGCGTCGTGTGGATGCCGGGGTAGCGGCGCGTGATCTCGCGGATCGCCTCGATCGTCTCGATCGCGTCGCGCCGCGTCTCCTCCTGGCCGGTCGCGATGGGGAACGTCAGCGCGTCGACGATGATGTCGTCCACGCGCAGGCCCCAGTCGCGCGTCAGCGTCTCGACGAGCCGCGATGCGATCGCGACCTTGGTCTGCGCGGTGCGCGCCTGGCCCTCCTCGTCGATCGTCAGTGCGACGACGGCGGCCCCGTGCTCGACGACGTGCGGCATGACCCGGGCGAACCGCGACGTCGGGCCGTCGCCGTCCTCGAAGTTCACCGAGTTCACGACGGCGCGCCCGCCCACGAGCTCGAGTCCTGCCGCGACGACCTCGGGCTCGGTCGAGTCGATGACGAGCGGCAGCGTCGAGGCGCTCGCGAGGCGCGAGACGACCTCACGGACGTCCGCGACGCCGTCGCGCCCCACGTAGTCGACGCAGACGTCGAGCAGGTGCGCGCCGTCGCGCGTCTGCGAGCGCGCGATCTCGACGCACTCGTCCCAGTTCTCCGCCAGCATCGCCTCGCGGAACGCCTTGGAGCCGTTCGCGTTGGTGCGCTCGCCGATCGCGAGGAACGACGCGTCCTGGTGCAGGTCGGTGTGCGAGTACAGGCTCGCGACGCCGTTCTCCCGCACCGGGTGGCGCTCGGCGACCGGGCGCGCGCGGACCGCCTCGACGACGCGGCGCAGGTGCTCCGGCGTCGTGCCGCAGCAACCGCCCACGAGGCCGAGCCCGAACTCGCCGACGAACTGCGTGTGCGCGGCCGCGAGCTCGTCGGGCGTGAGCGGGTACGTCGCGCCGTCAGGCCCGAGCACGGGAAGGCCGGCGTTCGGCATGCACGTCACGGGGATCTCCGCGTGCCGCGACAGGTGGCGCAGGTGCTCGCTCATCTCGGCCGGGCCGGTCGCGCAGTTGAGGCCGATCGCGTCGACGCCGAGCGCCTGGAGCGTCGTGAGCGCGGCCCCGATCTCGGAGCCCATGAGCATGGTGCCCGTGGTCTCGACCGTCACCTGGACGATCACGGGGACCTTGCGCCCGACGTCGCGCATCGCCGCGCGGGACCCGTTCACCGCCGCCTTCGCCTGCAGCAGGTCCTGGCTCGTCTCGACCAGGATCGCGTCGGCCCCGCCGTCGAGCAGGCCTGCGGCCTGCTCGGCGAACGTGTCGCGCAGGTGCGCATAGGTCGTGTGCCCGAGGCTCGGCAGCTTCGTGCCCGGACCCATCGAGCCCAGCACCCAGCGGGGGTGCTCCTCGGTGGCGAACGCGTCGGCGCGCTCCCGCGCGATGCGCGCACCGGCAGCCGCGAGCTCGCGGATGCGGTCGTCGATGTCGTAGTCCGACAGGTTCGACCAGTTGGCGCCGAACGTGTTCGTCTCGATCGCGTCGACCCCGACCTCGAGGTACGCGTCGTGCACCGTCGCGATGATGTCGGGCCGTGAGACGTTGAGGATCTCGTTGCACCCCTCGAGGCCCTGGTAGTCGTCCAGGCTCGGGTCCTGCGCCTGGATCATCGTCCCCATCGCGCCGTCCGCGACGACCACGCGCGTGCGCAGCGCGTCGGCGAGGGCCCGGGAACGGGCGTCGGCGAGGTCCTGAGGAACGGCAGTGGGCATGCCACGCAGCGTAGGACGCCCGCGGCCGGTCGTGGGGTGCCGTCTCAGCGCACCGTCCGGCGCCCCGGACGCGAGGCGAAAAGTGCGTGCCCGACGACGCCTGCGCACCTACCGTGGTCGGCATGTCCTCTCCCTCGACGACCGACCAGGTCGAGAACCCGGCCACCGCGACGCTCGCCCCGATCGCCGAGCGCGCGGCCGCGCCGTCGACGCTCCCGGCCGTCACCGCGGGCGATCTGGCCTGGCGTCCTGCCGTCGCCGACGACGCGCCGGCACTGCTCACGCTGAAGAACGCGATCGCCGAGGCGGACCAGGAGCCCTTCCGCGAGACGATCGCCGAGGTCGAGGAGCTCTTCACCGCCCCGTGGCGCGACGTCGCGACCGACTCGCTCGTCGGCGTCGACGCCGACGGGACGCTGCGCGCGTACGCGTTCGTCGACACCGCACCCGGCGACGTCACGACGGTGCGCACGTTCCTGTGGGGCGGCGTGCACCCGACGCACCGCGGGCGCGGCATCGGCCGCGAGCTGCTCGCGTGGGAGGCCGCGCGGGGTCGCCAGCTCCTGGCGGCCAGCGGCAAGGAGATCCCGGGACGCATCGCGCTCTACGGCGAGGACACCGACCCGCCGTCCAAGCAGCGCCTCTACGCGCGGCTCGGCTTCGCACCGCGCCGCTTCTACTCCGACCTGCGCCGCGACCTCGCCGCGCCCGTGCCCGACGTCCCGCTCGACGGGTCCCTGCGGGTCGTGCCGTGGTCCACCGAGCTCGACGAGGCGACGCGCCTCGCGCACAACGACGCGTTCCGCGACCACTGGGGGAGCGAGCCGCGCACCACGGAGTCATGGACGCACGGGCGCAGCGAGTTCGCGCCCCAGTGGTCCTTCCTCGTGGTCGACGACGACCCGGACTTCGACGCGCTGCTCGCGGACCCCTCGACCGACCCCGAGACCGCTGCCGCGCTGCGTGCCGGTGAGCCGCTCGTCGTCGGCTACGAGATGGCGGGTCGGTACGACGAGGACTTCCCCGTGCGGGGCTACACGTTCGGCTACACCGAGACGCTCGGCGTGCGTCGCGCCTACCGAGGGCGCAAGGTCGCCGTCGCGGCGCTCGCAGCCGGCATGCGTGCGTTCGCCGCGGACGGCATGCAGTACGCCGCGCTCGACGTCGACACGGAGAACCCGTCCGGCGCGCACGGCCTCTACGCGAGCCTGGGCTACGAGAAGGTCAGCGGCTCGCGGATGTACTCGATCGAGCTCTGACGCGCGCCGCGTCGACGGCTGGTGTGCCGGGCGTCGGTCGCTGGAGTCGTTGTCGTCCTCGCCGATCGCGGGCGTCGCGTCACGGCCGCCACCGCTCAGGCCGGCGATTCCGCCGCGGTCGTGCACCAGCGTTCGAGCTCGGCGACGGCGGAACGCTCGTCGTCGGACGAGCCCTGCGCGACGCGCTCGGTCGCGGCGACGAGGGCGTCGTCCACCACGCCGTCGGTCACAGGGACGAGGCGTCGAGGGCGTTGCAGTCCTGGATGGTGCCGCCGTTGTAGCCGATGGTGAACCAGCGTTGGCGCTGCTCGCTCGAGCCGTGGGTCCAGCCCTCGGGGTTGACCTGGCCGGTGGCGGCCTCCTGGATGCGGTCGTCGCCGACGGCGGACGCCGCCGACAGCGCGTCCTCGAGCTGCTGCTCGGTGATGGGTTCGAGGAACGTCACGCCGGTGTCGGGATCGGGCGTGCTCGCGGCGTGCCCCGCCCACATGCCGGCGAGGCAGTCGGCCATGAGCTCGATGCGCACGGAGTCGGACTCGGGACCGGTGCCCCGGCGGTCCGCGGCGTCCATCGCCCCGACGAGCTGCTCGATGTGGTGCCCGAACTCGTGCGCCACGACGTACATGCGCGCGAGGCCGCCGTCGTTGGCCCCGAACCGCGACGTGAGGTCGTCGTAGAAGCTGACGTCGATGTAGACCGTCTGGTCGGGCGGGCAGTAGAACGGCCCGACGGCGCTCGTCGCCGCGCCGCACCCGGTGGAGATCTGGTTCGTGAAGCTCGACACCGGCGGCACGACGTACTCGACACCCGCCTGCTGGGGGAGCGCCTCGGCCCAGTAGGCGTCGAGCGCCTGCGCGGTCGCGCTGAGCTCGCACTCCAGGTCCGTGTTCGCCTGCTCGGCGGTGCATGCGTCGATGTACTCCTGCTGCCCTTCGCCGAGCGCGTTCGACGAGGTGCCGCCATCCCCGCCCGTGAGCCCGCTGAGGTCGATGCCGGTCTGGTTGCTGAGGAACGCCACGGCGAGCGCGACGAGCACCGCGCCGATGCCGCCACCCGCGATCAACGGACCTCGGCCGCGGCCGCCGCCCTTGCGGACGCGGCCGCCCTCGAACGAGCCACCCTCCTGGAAAGTCACAGGTCAACGCTACCGCCGCGCCGTCGGCCCGGCGTCCTCACGGCCGCACGGTGCGCGTCCTGACGGCCGCACGGCGCGCGTCCCGACGGCCGTGGCCGATCTCGTCGGTGGAATCGGGTGGGACCGTGCGCCCGACCCCCGTAGACTCGACGAGGCCCGGACGCCGGGGCGCACGCACCCGGCCCACGACGAGCCGCCGGCCGACCGGCCTGGCGAGGGCCGTCGCCGGACACCCGCACCACCCGAGAGGACCCTCCCGTGATCACCGCTCACGGCGTCGAGCTGCGCGTCGGCGCCCGCGTCCTGCTGCACGAGGCGTCGTTCCAGATCGCCTCGGGCGACCGGATCGGTCTCGTCGGGCGCAACGGCGCCGGCAAGACGACCCTGACCAAGACGCTCGCGGGCGAGACCCAGCCGACGGCGGGGAAGATCACGCGCGGCAACGAGATCGGCTACCTGCCGCAGGACCCGCGCACGGGCGACCTCGACGTCATCGCGATGGACCGGGTCCTCTCCGCCCGGAGCCTCGACAAGATCGTGCGCCAGATGCGCGAGACGGAGGGCGCCATGGCGAGCGCCGACGTCGAGACGCACGAGGCAGCGATGGAGCGGTACCCGAAGCTCGAGGCGCGGTTCCTCGCCGCCGGTGGCTACGCCGCCGAGAGCGAGGCGCACCGCATCACGAGCAACCTCGGTCTGGACGACCGGGTGCTCGGGCAGCCGCTGAGCACGCTCTCCGGTGGCCAGCGCCGCCGGATCGAGCTCGCGCGCATCCTCTTCTCCGGGGTGGAGACGCTCCTGCTCGACGAGCCGACGAACCACCTCGACGCCGACTCGATCATCTGGCTGCGTGACTACCTCAAGTCGTACAACGGGGGGTTCGTCGTGATCTCCCACGACGTCGACCTCCTGCGCGCGACGGTGAACAAGGTCTTCCACCTCGACGCGAACCGTGGCGAGCTCGACCAGTACAACCTCGGCTGGGACGCCTACCTCGCGCAGCGCGAGTCGGACGAGCGTCGTCGTCGCCGCGAGCGGCAGAACGCCGAGAAGAAGGCGGGCGCGCTGCTCGCGCAGGGCGAGAAGATGCGGGCGAAGGCCACCAAGGCCGTCGCGGCGCAGAACATGATGCGGCGGGCCGAGAAGATGCTGGCCGGGATCGAGGGGGAGCGCCAGAGCGACAAGGTCGCCAAGCTGCGCTTCCCGAAGCCCGCCCCGTGCGGTCGCACGCCCCTCACCGCGAGCGGTCTGTCCAAGGCCTACGGGTCGCAGGAGGTGTTCGCGGGGGTCGACCTCGCGATCGACCGCGGCAGCCGCGTCGTCGTGCTCGGCCTCAACGGTGCCGGCAAGACGACCCTGCTGCGCATCCTCGGTGGCGTCGAGAAGCCGGACACGGGCGAGGTCCACCCCGGGCACGGCCTGAAGATCGGCTACTACGCGCAGGAGCACGACACGCTCGACATGGACGTGACCGTCGTGGAGAACCTGCGGCACGCGGCACCGGACCTCACCGACACCGAGGTCCGCTCGACGCTCGGCTCGTTCCTGTTCTCCGGGGACGACGCGGACAAGCCGACGAACGTGCTGTCGGGCGGGGAGAAGACGCGGCTCGCGCTCGCGACGCTCGTCGTGTCCTCGGCGAACGTCCTGCTGCTCGACGAGCCCACCAACAACCTCGACCCCGCCTCGCGCGCCGAGATCCTCGGGGCGCTCAAGACGTACGAGGGTGCCGTCGTCATGGTGACCCACGACGACGGCGCGGTCGAGGCCCTCGAGCCCGAGCGCGTGCTGCTCCTGCCCGACGGCGACGAGGACCTCTGGAACGAGGGCTATGCGGAGCTCGTCTCCCTCGCCTGACCGGACCGTCCGGGCACGGCCTGCTCCGCCTGCTGGATCGCCCACGCGGCGTTGACCAGGCCGATGTGGCTGAACGCCTGCGGGAAGTTGCCGACCAGCTCGCCGGTGGTGGGGTCGACCTCCTCGGCGAGCAGACCGACGTCGTTGGCGTACCCCGCCGCGCGCGTGAACACGGCCCGCGCCCGGTCGACCTGCCCCGCCATCGCCAGCGCCTGCGCGAGCCAGAACGTGCACAGCAGGAAGGCGCCCTCCGTCCCGTCGAGCCCGTCCGGCGCGCTGTAGCGGCGGACGAGACCCCGGGCGTCGGCGAGCCGCGTCGCGATCGCGTCGATCGTGGCCAGCATCCGCGGGTCGTCGGCAGGCAGGAAGCCGACGATCGGCATCATGAGGTTGGACGCGTCGAGGGTACCGGAGCCGATGGACTGCGTGAACGCCCCGGCGCGGGCGTCCCAGCCGTCGCGCAGCACGGTCCGGTGGATCTCGTCCCTCGTCGCCACCCATCCGGCGACCCGGTCGGCGGCGTCCAGCCGGTCGGCCAGCCGGACGGCCCGGTCCAGGGCCACCCAGCACATCACCTTCGAGAACAGGAAGTGCTGCGGCTCCCCACGGACCTCCCAGATGCCCTGGTCGGGCTCCCGCCACCGGTGGGCGGCCGAGTCGGCGAGCGCGACGAGGAAGCCGCGCACGTCGTCGTCGATCTCGGTGATCCTCGCCTCGAGCCGGTGTGCCGCGCTCAGCAGCTCCCCGTACACGTCGATCTGCTGCTGGGTCCAGGCGCCGTTGCCCACCCGGACCGGCCGGCTGCCGCGCCAGCCCGCGAGGTGGGGCAGGGTGCGCTCGGTGAGGTCGTGCTCGCCGCCGACGCCGAACATGATCTGCAGCGGCGTGGTCGGACCCACGGACGCCGCGGCCGCGGTCGTCATGAACGTGAAGAAGCTGCTCGCCTCGTCGGGGCACGCCGCGACCCACAGGGCCTCCATGGTGAGACTCGCGTCCCGGGCCCAGGAGTAGCGGTAGTCCCAGTTGCGGGCGCCTCCGACCACCTCGGGCAGCGACGTGGTCGCGGCGGCGACCACGGCACCGCTCGGCCGGAACGTCAGTCCCTGCAGCACACGCCCGCTGTGCCGCACCTCGTCGCGCCACGGCCCGTCGTAGCCCTGGTGCAGGTCCGACCACGACTGCCACGCGGTCACGGTGTCCTGCAGCCGCTCCGCCAGCTCGTCCTGCGACCAGGTCCTCGCGGGCGGCTCGTCGAACGTCGACCGGTGCAGCGCGAGGACGACCTCGTCACCGGCCCGCAGCGTCACCCGGGCTCGCGCCGTCGAGTCCTCGACGACCAGACGGACCGGGCTCGACAGCGCCAGCCGCTCGGCGCCGCCGCGCGCCGTGATCCCTCCGGGCGCCCACGACAGCAGAGGACTGAGGAGCCCGTACTCCGGGCGCGGCCGGTAGACGACCTCGACCTCGACCTCACCGTCGGTCGCGGCCAGCGACCGGATCAGCAGGTGCGGCGCCCCGTCGCCCAGCGCGTGGCCCCTGTTGCCGGCCCCCGTCGCGAGGGCGTCGGTGAGGGTGACCGTGCCGGTCGACGTCCGGAAGGTCGTCTCGAGGACGAGGGTGCGGCTGACGTACCGCCGGGTGCTCTCGTACGCGCCGACGGGTCGGACGGACCAGTGCCCGGCCGCGTCGTCCAGCAGCCGGCCGAACACCGACGGGCTGTCGAACCGGGGCCAGCACAGCCAGTCGACCGACCCGTCCGCCGAGACGAGGGCGGCCGAGTGGCAGTCGGACAGCAGCGCGTGGTCGGCGACGGCGGTGCTGCTCATCGCGCCGAGGACGGCTCCCGGCCCGCCCGCACCTGGTCGTGCACGCCCTTGAGAGCGGCGACGAAGATCTCGGAGAACGTCGGGAACGGCTGGATCGTGTCGCGCAGCACGTCGAGCGGGACCCTGGCCCGGATCGCCAGCGTCGCCTGCTGCAGCCACTCGCCCGCCTCGGGTCCGAGGGCGTACGCGCCGGTCAGCACCTCGCCGTCGCTGAGGAGGGTGAGGAAGCCGGGGGAGTCGGCGTACGCGTGGGTGTACGTCGCGGTCTTCGCGACCTCGGCGAGCGGCACGGTCGTGCTGAACCGCGCCTCGCTCGCCCCGACGGCCGCCGCCTGCGGGTCGGTGAAGACGACGCGCGGCACGGCCGCGTAGTCGGCCTCGCGGGGGCGGCCCAGGATGTTGTCCGCGACGACCTCGCCCTGATACTTGCCGACGTGGGTCAGCATCCAGAGACCGGTGGCGTCCCCGACGACCCACAGGTTGTCCGCCGCCCGCAGGTGCCCGTCGACGGGGATCCCGTTCGCGTCCGCGGTCACCCCGACGGTCTCCAGACCGATGTCGTGCACCCGGGGGCGGCGCCCGGTCGCGACGAGCAGGCGGTCGCCCCGCAGCTCCTGGCCGTCGTCGAGGACGAGGACGTAGTCCGCACCGTCCCGGCGCGCCCCGACCGCCCGGCGCCCGAGCTCGAGCTCGATGCCGTCCCTGCGCAGGACCTCGTCGAGCGCCTCGCCGAGCGGGGCGGGCTCACGCGGCAGCACGTGGTCCTCACGACCCGTGAGGACCACCTCGCCGCCCAGGCGTCGCACCGCCTGCGACATCTCCACGCCGACCGGACCGGCACCGAGCACGAGGAGCCGCCGCGGGACGGACCTCATCCCCGTCGCCTCGCGGTTGGTCCAGATGCCCGGGAGGTCGCGCAGCCCCGGTAGCGGGGGGATGACCGGGTCGGCACCGGTGGCGACCACCACGTGGTCCGCGGTGTGCCGGGTCCCGGCCACCTCGACGGCCCCCGGACCGGCGAGGCGGCCCTCGCCGCGCAGCAGGTCGATGCCGGTCGTGCTCAGCCAGCGCTCCTGTCCCGCGTCCGAGTAGTCGGACACCATGAAGTCCCGCCAGGCGAGGACCTTCTGGACGTCGACCTCGGCGGTGGCAGCCGCCTCGCGCGCACCCTGGACCGCCTCGCCCGGTCGCAGGAGCGACTTGGAGGGGATGCACGCCCAGTAGGAGCACTCGCCACCGACGAGCTCGCGCTCCACCAGCGCGACGCGCGCGCCGCCGTCCGCCAGCGCCCCCGCGCAGTGCTCGCCCGGCGATCCGCCGCCGATGACGATGACGTCGTAGTCGCTCATGACCGAACCTCCTGTCGACCTCGTCGGTCCGTCATCGCGGAAGCTCGGACCCGGACTGCTCGGCCACCACGTACGCGGCGTACCAGTCGGGCCAGTCGGCGTCCTCGACGCCGGTCCGCGCCTCGTGCTCGCCGTGCGCCTCCGCCGCCCGTCGCAGGGCGCCGGCGAGGTCGTCGGTCGAGGAGAACGCGGTGAGGGACGGGTCGAGGCGGCCCGGGAGCCGGTGGGTGATCTCCTGCAGGAGCCAGCCGTTGCCGTCCGGGTCGCTGAAGGACAGGAACGAGCCGTAGCTCGTGCGCTGCGGGTCGGGACCGGGCACCCGCGCGTCGGTGCCGCCGTGGTGGAAGACGCCGCCGGCGTCGTGGAAGACGTCGCTCGGGTCGGCTCCCAGCCTCTTCAGGTCGTCGTGCGCGGCGTCGATGTCGGCGACGACCAGGTGCAGCCCCTCGGCGGAGCCCGGTGGCTGCTGTGTGACCGAGTTGCCGAAGATGACGGAGGTCGGCGACCCCGGTGGCGTCACCTGCACCACCCGGAAGCTCTCGTCCGTCGCCACGTCGGCGTCGAGCCGCCATCCCAGCGTCGTGTAGAAGTCCTTGGCCCGGTCGACGTCCGACACCGGGACCACGACGACCTCGAGCTTCATGTCCATGGTCTGCTCCTGTGCTCGTGCTGTGCTCCGACCCCTCGAGCCTGCGGCGTGCGGCGTCCGGTTCGCGCCCGTGGAGACCCCTGGTGCAGGGCCCCGGGGGCACGGCCGGGGGGTCCGACGGGCGCGACGGCCGCCACCCCGCTCCGATGCTGGGGAGGCACCAGCGAGCGGACGGTCGGAGGCGCGGACATGGCTCGGACGACGACGGTCGCCGTACGGAGCAGGACCGGCGCCGCGGTGATCGCGGCGACGGTGCTCGCCTCGACGGTCGGCTTCCTCGACGCCTACATGGTCAACGTGGCCGTCCCGGCGATCGGCGAGGACCTGCACGCGGACGTCGGAGAGGTCCAGTGGGTCCTGACCGGTTACCTCGTCACGGTCGCCGCGCTGCTGCTCCTCGCCGGGGCGCTCGCGGACCACTTCGGGTCCCGTCGCGTGCTCGTCGCCGGGCTCCTCGTGATGCTGGGGGCGTCGCTCGTGTGCGCCGCAGCCCCGACCGTGGAGGCGCTCATCGCCGCCCGGGTGGTGCAGGGCGTCGGCGGGGCGCTCGTCGTGCCGAGCAGCCTCGCCCTGCTCAACGGCACCCTGCGCGCGGAGGACCGGGCACGCGGGATCGGCGTCTGGGCGGGCATCTCCACCCTCGGCACCACGCTCGGGCCCTACGGGGGCGGGTGGCTCGTCGACCACGCGTCGTGGCGCTACGTGTTCCTGCTCAACCTGCCGCTGGTCGTCGGCGCGCTGTGGGTCCTGCGGCACGTGCCCCCGCCCGCGACGGTCCGGCGGCCCCTCTCGGTGGACGTCGTCGGCGCCCTGCTCGCCGTGGTCGGTCTCGGCGGAGCCGTCTACGCGCTCACGGCCGGGCCGGGGTCCGGCTGGACCGCGCCGCCGGTGCTGGTGGCGGCGGCCCTCGGTCTGGTCTGCCTCGTCGCGCTCGTCCCGGTGGAGCGGCGTCGGCGCCGCCCCATGCTGCGCACGTCGTTGTTCCGGTCCCGACCGTTCGTCGCGATCAACGCGGCGACGCTGCTGTTCTACGGGTCGCTGGCCGCGGCCGGCTACCTCGTGGTGCTGCAGTGCCAGCTGCAGCTCGGGTACAGCGCCACCGCCTCCGGTGCTGCGCTGATCCCCGAGTCCGTCGTGTTCCTCGTCGTCTCGCCCGTCGTCGGCGGCCTCGTCGCCCGGGTCGGCACACGCTGGCCGATGACCCTCGGGATCCTGCTCGTCGCCGCGGCGCTCGTGTGGCTGTCCGCCGCCCGGCCCGGCACCGGGTACGCCGAGGCGATCCTGCCCGGGGCGCTGCTCTGGGGTCTCGGGATCGGCCTGACCGTCGCTCCGCTGACGGCCGGGGTGCTGGCCGCCGTCGACGACAGCGACCTCGGTGAGGCGTCCGCCGTCAACGACGCCGCGTCCCGGGTCGGCGGCGTCGTCCTGGTGGCGCTGGTGCCCGTCCTGCTCGGCGCGAGCGGCGCGGCCGGCGGGCTGGCCGAGCCGCTTGCGGAACGGTACGGCACGGCGATGCTCGTCCTGGCGGGGCTGTCCGTGGTCGCCGCACTGCTGGTCGCGCTGTTCGTCCCCAGCCGTCGCACCGTCGGACGGCACGCACCGCCGGCGCCGCGCGTGCACGCGTGCGCCGTCCCGGACCTCGAACCCGAGCTCGACCTGGACGCGCTGAGGAGAGCATCATGAACCCGCTCGCAGGAACGACCGTCGTCGTCATCGGTGGGACGTCGGGCATCGGGCTCGAGACCGCCCGCCAGGCCCGCGCGGCCGGAGCCGACCTCGTGGTCACCGGCCGCGACCGCAGCAGGCTGGACGCCGTGCGGGACGAGCTGGGCGCCGAGGTCGAGCACCTCGAGCTCGGCGATCCCGACGGCGTGCAGCAGCTCTTCCGGGCTCTGCCCTCCCTCGTGGACCACGTGCTCGTCAGCGGGAGCGGGCCGATCTACGCGCCGATCATGGAGGTCGACCTCGAGGAGGCGCGCCGCGTGCTCGACGAGCACCTGATCGGCGCGCTGCGGGTCGCCCGGGAGTGCGCGACGCGCGTGCGGGCCGGCGGGTCGTTGACGTTCATCACGGGTACGGGCGCGCGTCGGCCGGGCCGGGGGCTGGTGGTCGCCGGCATCGGTACCGTCGCGCTGCCCGTCATCGCGGCGACGGCGGCCCTGGAGCTCGCCCCGGTGCGGGTCAACGCGGTCGCGCCGGGGTTCGTCGACACCCCTCTGTCGGCACGTCTGCTCGGCGACGCGCTCGACGCCCGGCGGCACGAGCTCGAGGCCTCCCTGCCGATCCGTCGGGTCGTGGGTCCGGCGGACGTGGCGGCGCTCGCGGTGCACCTCATGCTGAACACGGCGCTCACGGGCGCGACCTACGACGTCGACGGCGGTCAGCAGCTCCTCCCGTGACCCGGACCGCCGGGCTCACCGGGGCGGACGGTCCCGGTCCCCGGTCGGCGTCTCGGCCCGCCTCACGAGCGCGTCCCCGATCTCCTCGCGGGACGCGATGCCGAGCTTCGAGTAGACCTGCCGCAGGTGCGACTCCACGGTGCGGGCGCCGATGAACAGCTGGTCCGCGATCTCGGGGTTGGTCCGGCCCTCGACGGCGAGCCGGGCGACGTGCTCCTCCCGCTCCGTCAGCAGCACCACCGCCTCGACGCTGCGCCGACGGGCCGTCGCGCCCGTCGCCGCGAGCTCGTGCCGGGCCCGTTCGGCGAACGCCTGCGAGCCCATCTCGGCGAGCATCCGGTGCGCGACGCCGAGCTCTGCCCGGGCGTCGACCCGGCGGTTCGCCCGCCGGAGCCACTCGCCGTACACGAGGTGGGTCCGGGCGACGACCCACCGCAGGCGCGTCCGGGACAGGTGCTCGATCGCCTCGCGGTAGAGCGCGTCCGCGCCGGCTCCCCGCGTGAGCAGTGCCTGGCAGCGGGCGGTGGTGCCCAGCGCCCAGTCCGTGGCACCCGCTCCGGCCACGTCCGCGACCCGTCGCGCGGCGTCCGCCGCACGCTCCGGCACGCCGGAACGCGCCGCCGCCTCGACGAGCTCGACCAGGGACCAGGTCGCGAACCCGAGCCCTTCCGTGCGCCTGCTCGCCCGGTCCGCCGCCTCGAGCGCCTCGCCGTACCGGCCCCGCCCGTTGAGCAGGACGGCCCGGCCCCAGGCGGACGCCGTGTCCCGCTGCCCGTCGCTCGTCCCGGCGTCCGCCCCGGCCACGTCCTCGGGCGGCTCGTGGCCGCGCCACGCGGCCACGACCGTCCCGACGCACGGTTGCGGGCGGTCGCGGGTCGCCCGGGCGACGGTCGCGTGCTCGTCCGCCAGGGCCGCCGCCCGGGAGAGGCGCCCGGCGAACAGGTGCAGGACGACGCTCGACTCCAGCGCGACGGGCAGCATCCGCAGCTCGCCGCGTCGGCGCATGATCGTGCACGTCCGCTCCGTGAGTACCTCCCACGCCCGGTCGTCCCACACGTCGTGCGCCGCTCGGGCGGCGAGCGGGAGCCAGCACAGCGTCGCGTCCGTCGGCGACTCGTCGGCCAGCAGCGCGCCGAGCGCGCGCCGCAGCCGGGGGCCGCCGGCCGCTGGACCGTCGAGCAGGACGGCGGTGAGCCCTTCGAGGAGGAGCTCCGTCGCCGAGCGGTCCGCCCGGGCCGCGGTCGTCCGCGCCACGGACGCGCGCACGGCGTCCGCCACACCGAGCACCCCGTCGTCCCCGTCGACGGGCCCGTTCCTCAGCACGGCGTAGAACGCGTCGCGGTACGCCTCCTGCGCGAGCTCTCCGTCGAGCGCGTCCAGCCTCCGGCCGAGGTCGAGCAGGGGCGCGACCCGTCCCTGCCCGGCGGCCGTCGCGACCTGCGCGCGCAGCAGCCGCGCCCGGGCCGCGGGAAGGGCCTCGCGCGCGCCCGCCGCCGCCACGGGCAGCAGCCGCAGCGCGCGCTCGACCGCCCCGGACCGGAAAGTGGCACGCGCCGCCCAGAGCGTGCGCTCGGCGCGGCTCGTGGGGTCCGGGCTCAGCATGGCCGCGCGCTCCCAGAAGGCGGCAGCGGCGGCGAATCCTCCGCGCTCCTGGGCACGCCGCGTGCACCGGTCCAGCTCGCGTGCGACCGCCTCGTCCAGCCCGGAGGCCGCGTGCGCCCGGTGCCATGCGCGGAAGTCGGGGTCCGGGCCGGGGTACGTCGCCTCGGCCAGAGCACGGTGGGCCGTGCGCCGGGCCTGCGCCGACGCGGCCTCGTACACGGCCGGGCGGACGAGGGGGTGCCCGAACCGGATCCCGCCGTCGAGGCGGACGAGGCCGTCGGCGACCGCCGGCGAGGCGTCGTCGGGCGTGAGCCCCAGGCGTGCCGCGGCCCGACGGACGAGGTTTGGGTCCAGCCGGGGCTCGGCGGCGAGGACGAGGAGGAGGCGTCGAGCCGCCGGGGGCAGCGCGGCGACCCGGTCCGCGTAGCCCGGGTCGACCCGACCCCCCGACGTGCGGGGTACGGGCACGACGAAGCCACCGGCGAGCCGCTCGGGCCGCAGGCTCCCGGACGCCTCGAGCAGCGCCAGGGGGTTGCCGTGGGCCTCGGCGAGGAGGCGGCGCAGCACGCGCGCGTCGACCGGTCCCGCGACGACCGAGCGCAGCAGCGACGCGGCCTCGTCGTCGGGGAGCGCGTCGACGACGAGCTCGGGCAGACCTCGCGCCAGGGGCCCGGCCGACCCGTCGTGCGTCGCCGTGACGATCGCGACCGGCGCGGGGCCGAGGCGAGCGGCCACGAGACCGAGGGCCTCCCGCGACGCGCGGTCGAGCCAGTGGGCGTCGTCGACGAGGCAGACGAGTGGTCGCTCGCGTGCGGCGGCGGCGACGAGCGCGAGGACGGCGAGCCCCACGAGGGACCGGTCCGGCGGCGCCCCGCCGGCGAGGCCGAACGCCACACGGAGCGCCTCCTGCTGCGCCCGGGGGAGCGCGTCGAGACGGCCCAGCAGCGGCGCGCACAGCTGGTGGAGGCCGGCGTGGTCGAGCTCGGTCTCGGAGGGCGCGGTCGTCGCGCGCACGACGGTGCACCCCGTGGCGCGCTCGCCGACGTACCTCAGGAGCGCCGACGTGCCCACGCCCGACCGACCACGGAGGGTGAGCACGGCGCTCCGGCCGGCCCGCACGTCGGTGAGGAGGGCGTCGAGGACGGCCCGCTCGCGTGCGCGACCGACGAGTGGACGTGCTGCGGGGCGTGCGCTCATGGTGTGTCCCTCCGGGCACCCCTGGCCACCATGCTAGCCAGCACTGCCGGTCCCGGGCCATGCCTGGCCTCCGGGCGACCCCCGGGCCCGGGCCCCGGGCCTCACCCGTGGGTCGCCCCGGGTCGCACCCGGGCGCGACGCGACCGCGGGGCGAGGACCGTGAGAGGGAGCTCGCCGCGGTTCCTGTGGGCGAGCGTCGGACGGGGGCTGCTCGCATGACCGACACGGCACCGGCCGCCGGGCCGGCACGGGTCTGGCTGGTCACCGGAAGCTCGCGCGGCCTCGGTCGCGCGCTCGTGACGGCCGTCGTGGAGCACGGGGACCGGGTCGCCGCGACCGTCCGGAGCCGGCTGGACCTGGGCCGCCTCACGGAGCGCTACGGCGAGGACCAGGTGCTCGAGACCACTCTCGACGTGACGGACCCGCACGACGCGCGGCGGGCCGTCGCCGAGTGCGTCGAGCGGTTCGGTCGCCTCGACGTCGTCGTCAACAACGCCGGGTACGCGAACAGCGCACCGATCGAGGAGATGCCGGAGGACGACTTCCGGGCGCAGGTCGAGACCGACCTCTTCGGCGTCGTCAACGTGACACGGGCAGCCCTGCCGGTGCTGCGCCGGCAGCGCAGCGGTCTCTTCGTGCAGGTCTCGTCCGTCGGCGGGCGCGCCGGCGGCACGCCGGGCATGGGTGCCTACCAGTCGGCCAAGTTCGGGGTCGAGGGATTCTCCGCGGTCCTGGCCGCGGAGGTACGTCCGTTCGGGGTGCGGGTCGTCGTCGTCGAGCCGGGCGCGATGCGCACGGAGTGGCAGGGCGACTCCATGACCCTCTTCCCGGTGGGCCCGGACTACCTCGGCACGGTCGGTGCCGTGCACGAGCGCCGGCGCGCGGTCCAGGGTCGTCAGCCGGGCGATCCGGCGCGGGCAGCCCTCCTGCTGCTGGAGCTCGCGCGGGGCGACGAGCTTCCCGCGCGGCTGCCGCTCGGTGCTGCGGCGGTCGACGAGGTGCTCGTCCACGAGGCGGCGAGCCTCGCCGAGGCGAGGACCTGGGCCGCCGTCAGCCGGTCGGCGGACCTCCCGGCGCGCTGACCTCGACGCGTGCGTCGGCGAGCGCCTCCGCGAGCTCATGTCGCGACGCGATGCCCAGCTTGAGGAAGACCTTGTGCAGGTGCCACTCCACCGTGCGCGGGCTGACGAAGAGCGTCGAGCCGATCTCGGGGTTGCTGCGCCCGCTCGCGGCGAGCCGCGCGATCTCGGCCTCCTGCGCGGTCAGGCCCTCGAGGGCGTCGGTCCGCCGGCCCCGCAGCCGCACGCCCGACTCCGTCAGACCGTGCCGTGCTCTCTCCTCGAACGCCTCCATCCGGCAGGCGACGAAGAGGTCGTGCGCCGTGCGCAGCTGCGCGCGCGCCTCGTCGGGGCGGTCGGCGCGGCGCAGCCACTCCCCGTAGAGCAGGTGCGTCCGCGCGAGCTCGGGGCGGACCCGGGTCCGTCCGAGCCGTCCGATCGCCTCCCGGAACAGGTCCTCCGCGGTGCCGTCCCGGCTCACCAGCGCGCGACCGCGCGCGCTGATCCCCCGGGCCCAGTCGGTGTCCGCGGCGTCCGCCGCCTCGCAGAGGCCGGCGAGCGCCTCGAGAGCGACGTCGCGCTGACCGACGGCCGTGGCGGCCTCGACGACCTCGCTCGCGGACCACGCCGAGACGAAGAGCTGCGGCGTCTCCACCCACGCGGCCCGCGCCGCGCGGAGCGCGTCCTCGTGCCGGCCCAGACCGTTGTAGAGGATCGCGGTCGCCCACCGCGCGTACTGGACGGCGGTTCCCTGGCCCCAGGCGGTGGCCCGTCCCACGGTGTCGTCGACGAGCGCGAGCGCCTCCGCCTCACGGCCTCTCAGCCCGGCCAGGACGAGCCCGCCGAAGGCGGCGACCTGGCTGCCGGTCGCGTCGGTGACGGCGGCCGCCTCGTCCACGAGGGTCGCGGCGGCGTCGAGGTCGCCGGTGAGGCAGACGGCCTGCGCGTGGACGTTGAGGCTCACCGCGAGGACGGTGAGCGCACCGCTGTCCCGTGCGACCCGGACCCCTTGGGACGACACGACGAGGCACGCGTCGTGGTCCCAGACCATGGCGGCCGCGGCGGTCGCGAGCCACCCCCAGCGGAGCATCTCCTCGAGGGACGCGCCGTCGCCGACGAAGGTCGCCGCGCAGCGCTCGAGCACGGGTGCCGCCGCACGGCGCCCCTGGGTCATCGCCAGCGCGAACCCGCGCAGGAGCAGGTCGAACGGCATCGTGAGGTCCGCCGGCGCGGGTGCGGCGAGGGCGCGGTGCGCGACCTCCTCCTGCCCGGCGCCCGGAGACGCCATCGACCCCGCGAACAGCGCGGCGCTCCACGCGTCGAGGTAGGTCTTGCGCGCCAGCACCGGGTCGAGCGGTTCGAGCGCGGCCGCCGCGCGCAGCAGCAGGGTGGGCCCGTCGCCTCCTCTGCCGTGCGAGTACGCGGCGTCGGCACGCACGAGGTCCACCTGGGCGCGCTGCAGGTCGGAGAGCGGGCCGCTCCCCGCGACGGTGAGCAGATGGTGGGTCGCCTCGAAGTCTCCCGCGGCGAGGCTCGACTGCGCCGCGCGCAGGGCGCGGGCCGCGCGCAACGCCGGGTCCCGGGTGACGACGACCGTCCGGCGCAGGAAGGCGGCCCCGGCGGCGAGCCCGCCGCGGGCCTCGGCCCGTTCGGCGCAGCGCTCGAGCTCGCGCGCGACCGCGTCGTCGGGGCCGGGCGCGGCGGCCGCGAGGTGCCACGCCCACCGGTCGGGGTCGACGTCCCGGTCCGTGACCTCGCTGAGCGCGACGTGCGCCGCGCGCCGTTCGGCCGCCGGCGCGGACCGGTAGGCGGCCGAGCGGGCGAGGGGGTGCCGGAAGACGACCCGTTCGCCGATCGTCAGCAACCCGTCCGTCTGGGCGACGTCCGCCGTCGCGGGCGAGATGCCGAGGCGCTCCGCGGCGCGCCACAGCAGGATCGGATCGCCGCTCGGCTCGGCGGCTGCCAGGACGAGGAGCCGTCGCACGTCGGGCGTGAGCGTCTCCAGGCGACGCAGGAACGTCGCCTCGACCCGGCTGGGCACCGCCCGGCCGTCCGTGGTCCCGATCCCGCCGGCGAGCTCCTCGGCACCCAGGCCGCGGGTCAGCTCGACGAGGGCGAGCGGGTTGCCGCGGGTCTCCGCGACGATCCGGTCGCGCACCTGCTCGTCCACGAGCCCGGCGACGACCACCCGGAGCAGCGCGCGCGCGTCCGCGTCCCGCAGGCCGTGCACGCCGATCCGCTGCAGCCCGGCCAGCTCTGGCTCGGCGCTCGCGTCGCGGACGGCGAACACGAGCGCGACCGACTCGGCGACCAGGCGGCGCGCGACGAACGCGAGGACCTGCAGGGAGGGGCGGTCGAGCCACTGCGCGTCGTCGACGACGCAGACCACCGGTCTCTCACCGGCCGTCTCGGCGAGGAGCGACAGCGTGGCCAGGCCCACGAGGAAGCGGTCCGGGACCTCGCCGCCCTCGATGCCGAACACGATGCGCAACGCCTGCGCCTGCGGCTCGGGAAGCCGGTCGATCCGGTCGAGGAAGGGGGCGCACGCCTGGTGCAGGCCCGCGAGGACGAGCTCCATCTCCGACTCGACCCCGGCGACGCGCACGACGCGGCACCCCGTCGCCCGCGCGCACAGGTGGTCGAGCAGGGCGCTCTTGCCGACGCCGGGCTCGCCGTTGACGACCAGCGCGCCGCTGCGGCCGGACCGTACCCTGACGACCAGTCGGTCCAGCTCGTCGCACTCCCGCTGCCGTCCGACCAGCACCGGCAGCGGGCCGCGAGATCCCATCGCCTCAGTATGCAGGTTCGGTCGGCACCGGACACGTGCCGGGCGCCGGGTCCTACCGCGGTGCGGGGTGCTCGTCCTGGGTCTCGAGCTGGGCGTCGATGAGGGCGTCCTCCTCGTCCTCGGCACTCGGGCGTCGTGAGCGCGGCTCGCGTCGCGCCCGCGCCGCGGACGGGTCCTGCGAGGCGAGCAGGTCGCCCGCGGTGAGCGTGACGGCCTCGCCGCGCGCGTCGCGCCGGTCACGGCGCACCAGGAGCCAGAAGCCGGCCACCGCGCCGATCGCGAACACCCCCCACTGGAACGCGTAGGACAGGTGCGAGCCCGGGTCGGTGTCGGGCTTCGGCAGCGTCTCGAGGACCTCGGCCGCCGCAGGGACGTCCGCGCGCAGCTGCCCGTACGCGCCCACGGTCCGCCCGTCGGCCCAGGCGGCGCCGTCCGGTCCCGCGGCGAGCACCTGCGCCGTCGAGATCGCCTGGACCTGGCCCTCGGGCGCGTCGCGGCCCGACGCCGGCTCGTCGGCCCGCAGCGTGACGGTCGCCTCGACCTCGCCCGCGGGCGGGGCGGGCAGGTCCCCGGGAGTGACGGCGTCCGTGCCGAGCGGTACGAAGCCGCGGTCGACGACGACGACGAGGCCGTCGGGCGCGGCCGGCGTCGGATCCGTCACGAACGGGACGAGCACGTGGAACCCGGGGCTCCCGCCCACGGGACGGTTGCGCAGCAGGACGGTCGCGTCGGGCTCGTAGCGGCCCTCCAGCGTCACCGGTCGCCACACGTCCTGCTCGTCGAGGTCGGCGCCGGGGGAGCCGAGCACGTCCGCGACCGGGACGGGTGTCGCGCTGTAGTTGGCCTCGATCTGGGCGATCTGGGCCTCGCGCGCGACGTACCGGTTCCACTGCCAGCGCCCGGCGACGAGGCACAGCGCCACGAGCACCAGGACCCCGACGGCGAGCGTCGCCCACTGCCGGCGCGTGCGGGGGTGGTGCGCGTCCGCGGCGGCGTGCTCCGGCGCCGGGCGTGCGGGCCCCGACCCGGACGGCGGTGCGTCCGGACCGGGGGACCGCTGCGTCACGGGGCCGCCCGGCGCTCGAGCTCGTCGACGGGCACCGTGGTGCGCCAGAACGAGCGCGCGCCGAGGAACGTCTCCAGGTGCTCGCGGTGCGCGTCGCACGCGAGCCAGACCTTGCGCCGCTCGGGCGTGTGGATCTTGGGGTTGTTCCACAGCAGGCCCCACGTGGCGCTCTCGCGGCACCCCTTCGCGCTGCACACGAGCTCCTCCTCGCCGACGGGGTCGGCGAGTCCGAGGACGTCGGTCATCGAGGGTCCTTCCTGTCCTGCCCGTCGTCGCCGGCGATGCCGTGCGTGCCGGGAGCCCCCGCGGAGGGCAGCGCGTGGTGCTCCATGGGGGACGTGTCGTAGTGGGCCTGGTCGCGGCCGGCGTTGGCGATGAGCACGGCGCTGTACGGCAGGACGATCGCGGCGGCGGCGAACACCCAGGTCAGCCAGCTCGGGGCCACGAGGATCGCCGCCACGAAGCACACGATGCGGACGCCCATCTGGATCAGGTACTTGCGCTCACGGCGCGCCTGGTCCGCGGCCAACGGTTCCTGGGCTGACGTGATGCTCGGGACCGCTTCGGCCGACCTGCGGGCCTCGCGTCGTGTGCTCACCCGCTCAGTCTACGTTTGTCGGGACCCGACAAAGTGTGCCGACGGGGTGTGACGCTGCGCGCGCGCACGACGGCCCGTTCGCACGGTACGGTCGGTCCGGCGCGTGTGCGCCGGGCCCGCTCCGGGCCCACCCGGCACCGGCCGTGCGGGACGAGGTCCCCGGCCGCCGTCCCACCCGACCGTCCCGAGGAGCCGCACCGTGTCCGAAGCCACCGCACCCGCCCCGCGCACCGTCGTCGTCACCGGCGCGAACCGGGGGATCGGCCGCGCCATCGCCGAGCGCTTCGTGGCGAGCGGCGACCGCGTGGCGACCGTCTACCGCGGCGGGGACCTGCCCGAGGGCGTGTTCGGCGCCGTGGCGGACATCACCGACACCGCCGCCGTGGACGCCGCGTTCACCGAGATCGAGAAGGAGCTCGGCCCGGTCGAGGTGCTCGTCGCGAACGCGGGCGTCACGCACGACCAGCTCCTGCTGCGCATGACCGACGAGGACTTCGAGTCCGTCATCGACGTCAACCTCACGGGCACGTTCCGCTGCGTGCGCCGGGTGAGCAAGGGCATGATCCGCCTGCGCCGGGGCCGCATCGTGCTCGTCTCGTCCGTCATCGGCCTCTACGGCGGCGCGGGGCAGGTCAACTACGCGGCGTCGAAGTCGGCGCTCATCGGGATGGCGCGCTCGATCACGCGCGAGCTCGGGTCGCGCAACATCACCGCGAACGTCGTCGCCCCCGGGTTCATCGACACCGCGATGACCGCCGAGCTGCCCGCGGAGCGCCAGACCGCGTACAAGGCGGCCATCCCCGCGGGCCGCTTCGCGCAGCCGGACGAGGTCGCCGGAGTCGTGGAGTTCCTCGCGTCCGACGCCGCCGCGTACGTCTCGGGGGCCGTCATCCCCGTGGACGGCGGGCTCGGCATGGGTCACTGACCTCTGGCGCTCCCGCGCTCCGGCTCCCGCGCCCCGGCGCGGCCACCGGCGGCCCGCGCCGCCCCTTCTTCAGTACGCTCGCCTCAGCGCGCCCGCTCACCGGGCGCAGGACGGAAGGAAACCGATGGGTCTGCTCGACGGCAAGAAGCTCCTGATCACCGGGGTGCTCACCGACTCCTCGATCGCGTTCCACGCGGCGCGGCTCGCGCAGGAGGAGGGTGCCGAGGTCGTGCTCTCCTCGTTCGGCCGCCAGATGAAGCTCACGCAGGCGTTCGCCAAGCGCCTCCCCGTCGAGGCCCCCGTCGTGCAGCTCGACGTGACGAACGACGAGGACCTCGCGGGCCTCGCCGACGCGGTGCGCGAGCACACCGACCGCCTCGACGGCGTCGTGCACTCGATCGGCTTCGCCCCGCAGAGCGTCATGGGCGGGAACTTCCTCTCCGCGACGTGGGAGGACGTGGCCACGGCGCTGCAGGTCTCGACGTTCTCCTACAAGTCGCTCGCGGTCGCGGCCAAGCCGCTCATGACGGACGGCGGCGCGCTCGTCGGCCTGACCTTCGACGCGCAGTTCGCCTGGCCGGTCTACGACTGGATGGGCGTCGCGAAGGCGGGCCTCGAGTCCGCCAACCGCTACCTCGCACGCGACCTCGGCCCGGACGGCATCCGGGCCAACCTCGTCTCGGCGGGCCCGATCCGGACGACGGCGGCCAAGTCGATCCCGGGCTTCGAGCAGATGGAGGACGGCTGGCCCCAGCGCGCACCCCTCGGCTGGGACCAGACGACGGCCGAGCCGGCCGCCCGCGCGGTCGTCGCGCTGCTGTCCGACTGGTTCCCGGCGACCACCGGCGAGATCGTGCACGTCGACGGCGGCGTGCACGCCATGGGGCTGTGAGCCAGGAGGAGCGCATGGGCGCGGAGACCTCGGACGCGGGCACCCGTCGCCTCGTCCTCCTGCGCCACGCGAAGGCCGAGCCCGGCGGCGGGAGCGTCGACGACGTGCTGCGTCCCCTCGCGCTCAACGGGCGGCGCCAGGCCGCCGGCGTCGGCGCGGCGCTGCGCGGGTCGGGGCTCGTCCCCGAGCGCGTGCTGTGCTCGTCGGCGCTGCGCACGCGCCAGACGTGGGAGCTGCTGTCCGCCCACCTGGGCGACGTCGAGCCGGACGTCGTCGTGAGCGACGCGCTCTACGCGGCCGACGTGACCGACGTGCTGGACCTCGTCCGCGCGACGGACGCACGCGTGCGCACGCTGCTCGTCGTCGGGCACGAGCCCACGATGGCGGCGACGGCGTCGCACCTCGCCGACCCCGCGTCCGACGGCGGCGCGCTCGCGCAGGTGCGCGTCGGTGTCCCCACCGCCACCTACAGCGTCCTCGAGGCGGCGACGGCGTGGGACGCGTGGGACGCCCGGGGCGCGCTGCTGACCTACGTCGGCCGCCCCGGCTGAGGTCCGCGGACCCGGCGACGAACGCCCGAGGGACGCACTCCATGAGTGCGTCCCTCGGGCGTTCGTGCTCCCCGCGCAGGTCGGTGCGTCGCGGGAGCGGCTCAGGGCGTCGCGTCGAGGCGGTCGACGACCTCGAGCACCTCGTCGATCCGCGGGCCGTCGACGCTGTGCGGGGCCCGGGCCCGCACGACAGGCTTGGCGGCGAACGCGATGCCGATCCCCGCGGCGCAGATCATGTCGAGGTCGTTCGCACCGTCGCCCACCGCGACGGTCGCGCTCATCGGCAGCCCGAGCTCCGCGGCGAACGCGCGCAGGGCGTCCTCCTTCGCGGCGCGGTCGACGACCGGACCGACGGTGCGGCCCGTGAGGCGGCCGTCCGCGACCTCGAGCCGGTTCGCCCGGAAGCGCGTGATCCCCAGCTCGGCGGCGAGGTCGGCCACGATCTCCTCGAACCCGCCCGAGACGAGCGCGACCTCCCAGCCGCGACGGTGCGCCTCGGCGACGAGCTCGCGCACCCCCGGCGTGAACGTCGCGCGGGAGCGCACGTCGGCGAACGCCTCGACGGGCACGCCCGCGAGCGTCGCGACGCGCTCGCGCAGCGACGCGCCGAAGTCGATCTCGCCGCGCATCGCGCGCTCGGTCACCTCGGCGACCTCGGCACGCGTCCCGGCGTGGTCGGCGAGGAGCTCGACGACCTCCTGCTCGATGAGCGTCGAGTCGACGTCCATGACGAGGAGCCGGACCGGTCGGTCCGCGCGGCTCGTGGGGGCGGGGGTCACCGGGAGGCTCCTCGGGGTGGCGTCGGGCGCGGGCAGGGGAGGGCTCGTCGCGGCGTCGCGCACGACGCCGGTCGTGGAAGGGCTCACTCGACGACCGTGCCCTTGGGGACGACGGTGATGCCGGACTCGGTGACGGTGAAGCCGCGCTTGCGGTCCTGCTCGGGGTCGAGCCCGATGCGCGCCTGCTCGCCCACGACGACGTTCTTGTCGATGATCGCGCGGTGGATCTGTGCGTGGCGGTGCACCTGGACCCCGTCCATGAGCACGGAGTCGGAGACCGACGCCCACGAGTGCAGGTAGGTCCCGGGGGACAGGACGGAGCCGACCGCCGTCGCGCCGGAGATGATGACGCCGGGGGAGACGATCGAGTCCGCGGCGTGCCCGAGACGCCCGCGCCCCGCGTGCACGAACTTCGCGGGCGGGAGGCCCGTGTACCCGGTGTGCAGCGGCCACTCGTCGTTGTAGAGGTTGAACACCGGCGTGACGGAGATGAGGTCCTTGTTCGCGTCGTAGTACGAGTCGATCGTCCCGACGTCGCGCCAGTAGTCGCGGTCGCGGTCGGTCGAGCCCGGGACGTCGTTGCGGATGAAGTCGTAGACCGCGGCGGTGCCCTTCTCGACGAACGCGGGGACGATGTCCCCGCCCATGTCGTGGCGCGAGTCGGCGCTCGCGGCGTCCGACGTCACCGCGTCCACCAGCGCGTCGGTGGAGATGACGTAGTTGCCCATCGACGCGAGCACCTCGCCGGGCGAGTCGGCCAGGCCCACGGGGTCCGTCGGCTTCTCGCGGAACGCCGCGATCTTCGTCGGGTCGTTCGGGTCCGTCTCGATGACGCCGAACTGGTCCGCCATGGAGATGGGCTGGCGGATGCCGGCGACGGTGATCTGCGCGCCGGACTCGACGTGCGCGTCGACCATCTGGGAGAAGTCCATGCGGTACACGTGGTCGGCGCCGACCACGACGACGATGTCCGGCCGCTCGTCGTCGATGATGTTGAGGCACTGGTAGATCGCGTCGGCGCTGCCGAGGTACCAGTGCTTGCCCACCCGCTGCTGCGCAGGCACCGGGGCCACGTAGTTGCCGAGCAGCGACGACATGCGCCACGTCTTCGTGATGTGGCGGTCGAGGCTGTGCGACTTGTACTGCGTGAGCACGATGATGTGCAGGTAGTGCGAGTTCACGAGGTTGGACAGCGCGAAGTCCACGAGGCGGTAGATGCCCCCGAACGGCACCGCGGGCTTGGCCCTCGAGGCGGTGAGCGGCATGAGGCGCTTGCCCTCGCCCCCGGCGAGGACGATGGCGAGGACTCGTGGTGCGGCGGCCATGCCCAGACCGTAGTCCCTGCGGGCACGACCGCGCAGCACGACCCGCATGATGGTCGACTCGGCTACCGTGTGGCGCGTGAGAGTCGACCTGCTGACCCGTGAGTACCCGCCGCACGTCTACGGCGGTGCCGGCGTGCACGTGGCCGAGCTGTCCGCCGTCCTGCGCCGCCACGTCGACGTGCGCGTGCGCTGCTTCGACGGCCCGCGCAGCGAGGAGGACGTGACCGGCTACTCGGTGCCGAGCGTCCTGGCGGGGGCCAACGCCGCCCTCGGGACCTTCGGCGTCGACCTGCAGATGGCCGACGACGTGGCGGGGGCCGACCTCGTGCACTCCCACACCTGGTACGCGAACCTGGGCGGTCACGTCGCAGGTCTCCTGCACGGCGTCCCGCACGTGCTGTCCGCGCACTCGCTCGAGCCGCTGCGCCCCTGGAAGGCCGAGCAGCTCGGCGGCGGGTACGCGCTGTCGTCGTGGGCCGAGCGCACCGCCTACGAGGGTGCCGCCGGGGTCATCGCCGTGTCCGGGGGCATGCGCGACGACATCCTGCGCGTGTACCCGCAGGTCGACCCGGCGAGGGTGCACGTGGTGCACAACGGGATCGACCTCGACGGCTGGCGTCGGCCGGAGCCGGGGACGCAGACGGACGTCGCGGCCCGGGTCGTGCGCGGGCTGGGTATCGACCCCGACCGTCCCGCCGTCGTCTTCGTCGGGCGGATCACGCGCCAGAAGGGCCTGCCGTACCTCCTGCGCGCCGCCCGCTCCCTGCCCGAGGACGTCCAGCTCGTCCTGTGCGCCGGCGCGCCCGACACCCCGGAGATCGCGGCCGAGGTCGGCGACGCGGTCGCGCAGCTGCAGACCGAGCGTGGCGGGGTCGTCTGGATCGAGCAGATGCTGCCGCGCGCCGAGCTCGTCGCGGTGCTCGCCGCGTCGACCGTCTTCGTGTGCCCGTCCGTCTACGAGCCCCTCGGCATCGTCAACCTCGAGGCCATGGCCGTCAGCCTGCCCGTCGTCGGGACCGCCACCGGCGGCATCCCGGAGGTCGTGGAGGACGGCGTGACCGGCCTCCTCGTCCCGGTCGACCAGGCCGACGACGGCACGGGCACCCCGCTCGACCCCGACCGCTTCGTCGCGGACCTCGCGGCCGCGCTGACTCAGGTCGTGAGCGACCCGGAGCGCGCCGCCGAGATGGGCCGTGCGGCGCGGCGACGCGTCGAGGAGCACTTCGCGTGGGACGCGATCGGCGAGCGCACGCTCGAGGTCTACCGGGCGGTGCTGGAGCAGGCGTGACCCCTCGTTCCGCGGCGGGCCGACGTGCGCCCGACCGCGGCGGGGCTCAGGCCCGCTCGGCGGGGACCCAGAGCGTGGCGGCGCCGACCGCGTGACGGGAGGCGCGGTCGACCTCCCGCAGGGCGGTGGAGCGCTGGTCGGCCTGCCAGAGGTTGACGGCGCCGCCGTCGTCCGCCGTCGCGAGGTCGACGATGGCGCGCAGCCGGACCGCCTGGGTGAGCACCTGGACGGCGCGCGGGTCGACGTCGCGGGGGAGCTGCCACGCGGGTGCGCCGCCGGAGCGGAGGCCGGCGATGGCGTCGGCGGCGTCCTCGCGCCAGCGGGCGACGTCGAGGTCGTCGAGCGCGCGGGTGGCGAGCAGCAGCGCGGTGCGCAGCTCGCGCTCGGCGTCCGGGAGGGTGCCGACGGCGCCGAGCACACGCGTGGCCCACGGGCCGACGGGTGTCACGTGCCACGAGACGAGGTGGCCGGGCTCCAGCTCGCTCCCGAACTCCGTGACCTCGGGCACGAGCGCCCAGGCACCGGACGACGTGGTCGCGACGACGCACTCCCCGACGTCGGTCGCCCGAGGACCGACCTCGGGCGGTACGCCGGTGACGTCACCCGGCGCGGGGGCGAGCGCGACGACGGAGCGCACGTCACCCGCCCACGCGCCCGTCAGGTCCTCGAGCCGGACGTCGCCGAGCGCCCCGGTCACGACGTGCGGCTCGTCGTCGCGCTGGACGGCGCGCAGCAGGCGGGCGAGCCCTTCGTCGTCCCCGTGGGGCGGCGAGGACCGCAGCCACAGCGCCAGGAGGGCGCTGCGGGGCAGCGCACCGGTGCCGGACGCCGACCCGGCGCCGGGGACGTGGGACGAGTGTGAGACCACGTCGGCAAACCTATAGGGTCGGGGACCATGAGCGCGGTTCTCGACCTGCACGGCGTCACCGTCCGACGCGACACCAAGAACATCCTCGACGCGGTGGACTGGCAGGTGAACGAGGGTGAGCGCTGGGTGGTGCTCGGTCGTAACGGCGCCGGCAAGACGACGCTCCTGCAGATCGCCTCGGCGCGCATGCATCCCACGGCGGGGTCGGTGGACGTCCTCGGCGAGAGGCTGGGCCGGGTCGACGTGTTCGAGCTGCGCCCGCGCATCGGGCTGGCGTCCGCGGCGCTCGCGGAGCGGATCCCGGGCGACGAGACGGTGCGCGACGTCGTGCTCACCGCCGCCTACGGCGTGACCGGCCGGTGGCGCGAGGAGTACGAGGAGTTCGACGCCGAGCGCGCGGACGCCCTGCTCGCGGCGTTCGGCGTGGACCACCTCGCCGACCGGTACTTCGGCACCCTGTCGGAGGGCGAGCGCAAGCGTACGCAGATCGCGCGGGCGCTCATGACGGACCCGGAGCTGCTGCTGCTCGACGAGCCGGCCGCCGGGCTGGACCTGGGCGGCCGCGAGGAGCTCGTCGCGGCGCTGTCGGAGCTCGCGAGCGACCCGGCGTCGCCGGTGCTGGTCCTGGTGACGCACCACGTGGAGGAGATCCCGCCAGGGTTCACGCACCTGCTGCTCCTGCGCGACGGGCTCGTGCACAAGGCGGGGCCCATCGGGGAGGTCCTCACCGCCGACAACCTCAGCGAGGCGTTCGGCATGCCGCTGCTCGTGGCGCACGGCGGCGGGCGCTGGATGGCGCGCGCGGCGCGCCCCTGACGCCTCCCGCAACCCCTCCGGACGCGTGCACGCGGGGCGGAACGTCGGTAAAGTACGTGTAAAGGCGGCATCTGGGAACGGGGGTCGGAGATGGACTGGCTGTGGTGGGTCGGAGCGGCGCTGCTCTTCGGTCTCGTGGAGATCATCTCGCTCGACCTCGTGCTCATCATGTTCGCCGGAGGCGCCCTCGCTGCGGCCGGCGTGAACGCGGCCGGGGGGCCGCTGTGGTTGCAGATCGTGACGTTCGCCGTCGTGAGCGTGATCCTGCTCATCACCCTGCGCCCGTGGCTCCTGCGCCACCTGCGCTCGCGCGTCCCGCTCACGGAGACGAACGTCGCCGCGCACGTGGGCCGGAGCGCTCTGGCCGTCGACCGCGTGAGCGAGTTCGGCGGTCGCGTGAAGCTCGTCGGCGAGGTCTGGACCGCGCGGACCGAGCCCGACGCCGCCCCGATCCCCGTGGGGACGGAGGTCCGCGTCGTCCGGATCGACGGCGCGACGGCCGTCGTCGCGCCGCTCCCCGCACAGCACCCGACCGGGTCGTGACCGCCCGGCACACCCGCACCGCGCCGCCGGACGACCGGTCGCGCGACCGACGACCAGGAGGCAGTCGATGAACGACCCCAGTCCCGGAACGATCCTCGCGTACGTCGTCCTCGCGCTGATCCTGATCTTCGTCATCGTCGCGCTCGTCAAAGCCGTGCGCATCGTGCCGCAGGCGGTCGCGATCATCGTCGAGCGGCTGGGCCGCTACTCGCGCACGCTCGAGCCGGGGCTGCACCTGCTCGTGCCGTTCATCGACCGCGTGCGCGCGTCGGTGGACCTGCGCGAGCAGGTCGTGTCGTTCCCGCCGCAGCCCGTCATCACGTCCGACAACCTCGTGGTCAGCATCGACACGGTGATCTACTTCCAGGTCACCGAGCCGAAGTCCGCGGTCTACGAGATCGCGAACTACATCACGGCGATCGAGCAGCTCACGGTCACCACGCTGCGCAACGTCATCGGGTCCATGGACCTCGAGCAGACCCTGACGAGCCGCGACCAGATCAACGGCCAGCTCCGTGGGGTGCTCGACGAGGCGACCGGGCGCTGGGGCATCCGCGTCAACCGCGTCGAGCTGAAGTCGATCGACCCGCCGCCGAGCGTGCAGGGCTCGATGGAGCAGCAGATGCGCGCCGAGCGCGACCGCCGCGCCGCGATCCTCACGGCGGAAGGCGTCAAGCAGTCCCAGATCCTCACGGCCGAGGGCGAGAAGCAGGCCGCGATCCTGCGGGCCGAGGGTGACGCGCAGTCCCAGATCCTGCGGGCCGAGGGCGAGGCGCGCGCGATCCTCCAGGTGTTCGACGCCATCCACGAGGGCGACCCCGACCCCAAGCTGCTCGCGTACCAGTACCTGCAGATGCTCCCGCAGATCGCCAACGGCACCGCGAGCAAGCTGTGGGTCGTCCCGACGGAGTTCACCGCGGCGCTCGGGTCCATCGCCAAGGGCTTCGGCGGCGTGCCGGGGATCACCGGCGGGGGAGTGCCCGGCGGTACGCCCGTCGAGGACGAGGAGACGGCCGAGGCGAGCGCCGAGGCGCGCCGCGAGCGTGAGCGCGACCGCGTGAAGTTTGGGGTGCCGTCGCTCACCGACCCGTCCGAGGCCCTGGCCGAGGCTCGACGTCAGGCCGAGGCCGCGACCGCCGACGCGACGAGTGCGGGGACGCGCTCCGGTCTGCCGTTCGACCCGCAGAGCGAGCGTGGGCAGCACCCCGGGGGCGCGGGGGAGCACCGCGTGCCGCCGACCGAGCCCGGCACGGCCGCGCCACGTCCGCTCGGGGGGCCGACGCAGTTCGCGCCGCCCCCGCCACCGGTGGAGGACGCCCCGTCCGCCGACGAGCCGCCCGCCGACGGGCCGCCGCCGTCGTACCCGCCGTCCCGGTAGGTGCTGGCGAGCCGCCGAGGCGGCACGCTGCGACGACCCGGCGAGGCGAGCCGCGACAGCCCCGCACCCGATCCTGGTGCGGGGCTCTCGCGTCGTCGCGTTCTGCCGTGGGCGGAGATCGTTGCGAGTGAGTGCTCACTCAATTAGGGTCGCGTCGTGATCCGGACGCCCCTCTTCTCCACGGAAGCCCCGGCCGCGGCCGGGCCCGCCGCGACGGAGCGGACGCGTGCGCGGCCGTTGTCGCGCGAGGAGCGGCGCGACGCGATCGCGGCCGCGACGATCCCGCTGCTGGTCGAGCACGGTGCCGCGGTCACGACCCGTCAGATCGCCGACGCCGCCGGGGTCGCCGAGGGGACGCTGTTCCGTGCGTTCGCCGACAAGGACGAGATCCTGCGGGCCGCGGTGGTGCGCTCGCTCGACCCGGCGCCCGCGGTCGCGGCCTTCGAGGCGATGCCCGACGACGGCGGCCTGCGCCCGCTCGTCACTGGCATCGTCGAGCTCCTCATCGAGGCGCAGCGGATCGGCCTGCGCATCTTCGCCGCAGCGCACCAGGTGCTCGACCCGCACCGCCACGGCACGCCGCGGGGCATGCCGGTCGCGCCCGGCAGCGACGCCCACCGGATGGGGTTCGACGCCCGGGAACGCTCCGCGCTCGCCATCGTCGGGGCGATCGAGAGCAAGCTCGGCGCGCACCGCGACGAGCTGCGCGTCGATCCCTCGGTCGCCGCCCGGGCCGTGTTCTCCCTGGTCTTCGGAAACGCCTTGCCGCACGCCACCGGCGGTGACAGGCTCGACGCCGGACAGCTCGCCGACCTGGTCCTGGGCGGCATCGGCGCGTCCGACACGACCGACCCGTCGCCCTGACCGCGACGTCGCTCGCCCGACGCACCGCTCGCACCCGCCCCACGGCGCACCGCGGCACCGCCGTGCCCGTCCCGAAGCCCCCACCCGGACAGGAAACCCATGCTCGTCAGCCTCCTGCGGACGCGGTTGCGTCCCTACCGGACGCCGATCGTCCTCCTCCTCGTGCTCCAGCTCCTCGCGACGCTCGCGTCGCTCTACCTGCCGAGCCTCAACGCCGACATCATCGACCAGGGCGTGACGCGCGGCGACACCGCGTACATCATGCGCACGGGCGGGGTCATGCTCCTCGTGAGCCTCGGCCAGGTGGTGTGCGCGGTCGCCGCGGTGTACTTCGGCGCACGCGTCGCCATGTCCTTCGGGCGTGACGTGCGCGCCGGCCTGTTCACCAACGTCCAGCGGTTCTCCGCGCAGGAGATGGGTCAGTTCGGCGCGCCGTCGCTCATCACGCGCACGACCAACGACGTCCAGCAGGTCCAGATGCTCGTCCTGCTGTCCCTGACGATCATGGTCATGGCCCCGATCATGCTCGTGGGCGGGGTGGTCATGGCGCTGCAGGAGAACGTGGAGCTGTCCGGGCTCCTCCTCGTGATCGTGCCGGTCCTGGGCGTGAGCGTCGGCCTGATCATCTGGCGGATGGTCCCGTACTTCCGGCAGATGCAGAAGAAGATCGACGGCATCAACGCCGTCCTGCGCGAGCAGATCACCGGCATCCGCGTCATCCGCGCGTTCGTGCGCGAGCGGCGTGAGGCCGAGCGGTTCGACGTCGCGAACGACGCGCTGTTCGACGTCTCGCTCAAGGCGGGCAAGCTCATGGCGCTGATGTTCCCGACGGTCATGCTCATCATGAACGCGTCGAGCATCGCGGTGCTGTGGTTCGGCGGCCGGCAGATCGACGAGGGCGTCATGGAGGTCGGCGCGCTGACGGCCTTCCTGTCCTACCTCATGTACATCCTCATGGCCGTGATGATGTCGACGATGATGTTCATGATGGTGCCGCGCGCGGCGGTCTCCGCGGAGCGCATCACGGACGTCCTGAGCACGCAGGCCACGGTCGTCGAGCCCGAGCGACCCGCCACCCTCACGACCCGGACCGGCCGCGTCGAGCTCGACGGCGTCGAGTTCCGCTACCCGGGCGCCGAGGACCCGGTGCTCCACGGCGTCTCGTTCGTCGCCGAGCCCGGTCGGACGACCGCGATCATCGGCTCCACCGGCTCCGGGAAGACGACGCTCCTCAACCTCGTGCCGCGCCTGTTCGACGTCACGGCCGGCGCCGTGCGGATCGACGGCACGGACGTGCGCGACCTCACCGGCGCGGACCTCGGCTCGCTCCTCGGCCTCGTCCCGCAGAAGGCGTACCTGTTCTCCGGGACGATCGCCGACAACCTGCGCTACGGCAAGCCCGACGCGACCGAGGAGGAGATGTGGGCCGCGCTCGACGTCGCCCAGGCGCGCGAGTTCGTCGAGGCCCTCGAGGCCGGGCTCGACACTCCCGTCGCGCAGGGCGGCACGAACTTCTCGGGCGGGCAGCGCCAACGGCTCGCGATCGCCCGCGCGATCGTGCGCGACCCCGCGGTCTACCTGTTCGACGACTCGTTCTCCGCGCTCGACTACGCGACCGACGCGCGGCTGCGCGCGGCCCTCGCACCGCGCACCCGGCACGCCACCGTGATCGTCGTCGCGCAGCGCGTCGCGACGATCCGCGGCGCCGACCAGATCCTCGTGCTGGACCACGGCCGCATCGTCGGCCGTGGCACGCACACCGAGCTCCTCGAGTCCAACGAGACCTACCAGGAGATCGTCTACTCCCAGCTCTCCATGGAGGAGGCAGCATGAGCCGCGAGCAGGACGCCTCGCGCACGCCGGCGAAGGGCGCGCGCCTCGAGGGCCGGCCGCGCGGCGGTGGGCACGGCCCGATGGGCGGCATGGGCATGCCCGCGGAGAAGGCGATGGACTTCAGGGGGTCGCTGCGCCGGTTCGCCGCGTCCCTGCGCCCCGAGCGCGTGCCGATCGTCGCGGTCGTGATCCTCGGCGTCGTCTCCGTGGCGCTCGCGGTCTCCGGCCCCAAGCTCCTGGGCAACGCCACGAACATCATCTTCGCGGGCGTCGTCGGGTCCCAGCTGCCCGCCGGCACGACGCAGGCGCAGGCGGTCGACGCGCTGCGGGCGCAGGGCCAGGACCAGATCGCGGACCTCGTCTCCGGCGTGCCGAACCTCGTGCCCGGGCAGGGCATCGACTTCACCGCTCTCGCGACGGTGCTCGCCTGGGTGCTCGCGGTCTACGTGGGCTCGTTCCTGTTCGGCTGGCTCCAGGGCCGCATCACGGCGATCGTCGTGCAGCGCACGGTGTACCGGCTGCGGGGCGAGGTGCAGGCCAAGCTCGCGCGCCTGCCCCTGTCGTACTTCGACCGCAACCAGCGCGGCGAGATCCTCTCGCGCGTGACGAACGACATCGACAACATCTCCCAGACGCTCACGCAGACGCTGTCCCAGCTGGTCACCTCGGTGCTCACGGTGGTCGGCGTGCTGGGCGTGATGTTCTGGATCTCGCCCCTGCTCGCGGTCGTCGCGCTGGTGACCGTGCCGCTGTCGGTGCTCGTCACCGCGCAGATCGCCAAGCGGTCCCAGCCGCAGTTCATCCAGCAGTGGGCGGCGACGGGGCGCCTGAACGCCCACATCGAGGAGATGTACACGGGCCACACGCTGGTCAAGGTCTACGGCCACCAGCAGGCAGCGATCGACGAGTTCGAGCGCGAGAACGGGGCGCTCTACGACGCGAGCTTCAAGGCGCAGTTCATCTCCGGCACCATCCAGCCGGCGATGGGCTTCGTCGCGAACCTCAACTACGTCATCGTCGCGGTGGTCGGCGGCCTGCGGGTCGCGTCCGGCACCCTGACGCTCGGCGACGTGCAGGCGTTCATCCAGTACTCGCGCCAGTTCACGCAGCCCATCACGCAGATCGCGTCGATGATGAACCTGCTCCAGTCCGGTGTGGCGTCGGCCGAGCGCGTGTACGACCTGCTCGACGCCGAGGAGCAGACGCCGGACCCGTCTCCCGCCGTCACGGTCGACCCGGTCCGGGGCCGGGTCGCGTTCGAGGACGTGTCGTTCTCCTACGACCCCGAGGTCCCGCTCATCGAGCACCTCGACCTCGTCGTGGAGCCGGGCCAGACGATCGCGATCGTCGGCCCGACGGGCGCCGGGAAGACGACGCTCGTCAACCTCCTCATGCGGTTCTACGACGTCGGCTCGGGCCGGATCACGCTCGACGGCGTGGACACGCGCGACATGACGCGCGACGGCCTGCGCTCGGACATCGGGATGGTGCTCCAGGACACCTGGCTGTTCAAGGGCACGATCGAGGAGAACCTGCGCTACGGGGTCCGCGACGGGCGCGACGTCGGCGAGGAGGCCTTCCTCGCCGCGACACGCGCCACGCACGTCGACCCGTTCGTGCGCACGCTGCCCGACGGGTACGCGACCGTGATCGACGACGAGGGCTCGAGCGTGAGCGCGGGGGAGAAGCAGCTCCTCACGATCGCGCGCGCGTTCCTCGCCGACCCGGCGATCCTGGTGCTCGACGAGGCGACGAGCTCGGTGGACACCCGCACCGAGGTGCTCGTGCAGCAGGCGATGAACGCGCTGCGCGCCGGGCGCACGTCGTTCGTCATCGCCCACCGGCTGTCGACGATCCGCGACGCGGACACCATCCTCGTGATGGAGCACGGCTCGATCGTCGAGCAGGGCTCGCACGACGTGCTGCTCGCGGCCGGCGGCGCGTACGCGCGGCTGTACCAGAGCCAGTTCGCCGCCCCCGTCGGCGCCGAGGCGCAGGACCCTCAGGACGTCCCGGCGGGCGCGGGCGGACCTGCGGGCGAGTGACGCGTCGGGCCCGCCTCCGGGCGGGCCCGACGGCGCTCAGGCGAGCGAGAGGAACAGCTTCTCGAGCTTCGCCACGTCGAGCGAGGGGTCCGTGCCGTCCTCGGCCGGTTCGGTGAGGCACTGGCGCATGCCGGACGCGATGATCGCGAAGCCCGCACGGTCGAGCGCGCGCGAGACGGCCGAGAGCTGCGTGACGACGTCCTCGCAGTCCCGTTCCTCGTCGATCATGCGCACGACGGCCGCCAGCTGCCCCTGGGCGCGCTTGAGCCGGTTGACGACCTTGTCCATGTCGGTGCGGTCGAGCTCCACGGTCGTTCTCCTGGTCGTCTCGGGTGGTGGGTCGGTGGGTCGGTGGTGTGGAGCGGGACGGCTCCGGGGCCTCACGCGCAGGTGCAGCGCTGCTCGGGCGGCACCTCGGCCATGACCTCGTCGGCGTGCATGCCGCAGCCGGTCCAGGTGGTCTTGCCGCACGTGCGGCACAGGGCGGGACTGCACATGGTGTCGTCTCTCCTCGGGGTGGTTCGGGTGGTTCGGGTGGTTCGGGTGGTCAGGTAGTCAGGATCAGCGTCGCACGGCGCCGCCCGCGGCCTGCCACGCGCCCAGCCCGCCGGACAGGCTCGTCGCGGCGTACCCGAGCGCGCGCAGCTGCCGGGCGGCGGTGCGCGAGCGCATCCCGGACGCGCACACCACGACGACGGTCGCGCCGTCCTCGAGTCGTCGCGGCGCGGCGGCGGCGACGTCGGCGAGCGGCACGTGCACGGCCTGGGGCGCGTGGCCGGCGCGCCACTCGTCGCGCTCGCGCACGTCGAGGAGCGTCGCGCCGTCGCGGACGAGCTGCAGCGCGGTGGCGGCGTCGACCGTCGGGCGGACACCGCCGTCGTCGGTGGAGCGCGAGAACAGGCGGCGGAGGCGGTCGATCATGCGGGGACTCCTTCGAGCGCGCGTACCGCGCGCGGCGTGGTGGTGAGGGAGAGCCAGCCGCCGGAGAGGTTGCGCGCGTCGAGCCCGGCGGCGAGCAGGACACGGGTCGCGAGGTAGGAGCGCACGCCGCTCGCGCAGTGCACGGCGACGGGCCGTCCGGCCGCTGCGGCGAGCACCTCGTCGAGCCGCTCGCGCAGCTCGGTGTGCGGGACGTTGAGCGCGCCGTCGAGGTGGCTGGCGGCGTGCTCGGCGCGCGACCGGACGTCGAGCACGAGCGACGTCGCCACCACGTCGTCCAGCTCGGCCGCGTGCCACTGCGGCATCGTGCCGTCGAGGACGTTCTGCGCGACGAAGCCGAGCATGTTCACGACGTCCTTGGCCGCCCCGAACGGCGGGGCGTACGCGAGCTCGAGCTCGGCGAGGTCGTCGGCGGTGAGGCCGGCGCGCAGCGCCGTCGCGAGCACGTCGACGCGCTTGTCCACCCCGGCGCGGCCCACGGCCTGGGCGCCGAGGAGACGGCCGTCGGGCGCGAAGCTCGCCGTCACGTGGACGGGCTCCGCCCCGGGGAACCAGCCCGCGTGGTGGGCGGCGTGGACTCGCACCTGCTCGTGCTCGATCCCCGCCGCGCCGAGCGTCGCGTGGCTCGGCCCGGTGACCGCGGCGGTCAGACCGAAGACGCGCACGACCGCGGTGCCGAGGACGGGCGCCTGCGGTGTGGTGCGACGGCCGATCATGGAGTCGGCCGCTCGCCGCCCCTGCCGGTTCGCGGGCCCGGCGAGCGGGACGGGGCCCGTCGCGCCGGTCACGGCGTGCACGACCTCGACGGCGTCGCCCACCGCCCACACGTGCGGGTCGGACGTGCGCTGGTCGGCGTCGACCCGGATCGCGCCGCGCTCGCCGAGCGCGAGCCCGGCGGCCGCGGCGAGGTCGCTCGCGGGCCGCACCCCGACGCTCACGAGCACGACGTCCGCGTCGAGGACGGTGCCGTCGGCGAGCTCGATCCCGACCGCGTGGGCCGCCCCGTCGGGCCGGGGCACGACGGCGGTCGCGGAGGTCCCGAGGTGCAGTCCCACGCCGTGGTCGCGCAGCTCGTCCGCGAGGAGCGGCGCGAGGTCCGGCTCGAGGGGCGGGAGCACCTGGCCGGCGCGCTCGACGACGTCGACCACCAGACCGCGCGCGACGAGCGCCTCGACCGCCTCGAGCCCGATGAACCCGGCGCCGACGACGACGGCCCGCACCGGCGCGGTGCGGCCGGCGGCGACCTCGGCCTCCAGGTCCGCCAGCCGGGCGGTCAGCGCGTCCAGGTCCGCCATGGTCCGCAGCGTGCGCACGGCCGGGTGGTCGAGACCTGCGACCGGGGGGAGCACCGTCGTCGCGCCGGGCGCGAGCAGGAGCGCGTCGTACCCGAGCTCGTACGTCTCGCCCTCGGCGGCGACGGTGACCGTGCGAGCGGTGCGGTCGACCGCGACGACCCGGTGCCGCGTGCGCACGTCGAGGTCGAGGCTCGCGCGCAGCGTCGCGGGGGTGTGCAGGAGCAGGGTGTCGCGGTCCGCGATCTCGCCCGCCACCTGGTACGGCAGGCCGCAGCCGGCGAAGGACACGTGCTCGGACTGCTCGAGCACGACGATCGACGCGCGCTCGTCGAGTCGACGGGCGCGCGCGGCGGCGCTCATGCCGCCGGCGACGCCCCCGACGACGACGATGCGACGGCGGTGGTCGTCGTCGAGCGGACGGGCCGTCGAGCCGGATGCTGAGGTGATCATGGTCCCAGGATACCCCCGGGGGTATCGATCGACGCAAGTCGGCCCGGGGGGCGTCGATCACGACGGAGGGTGGCGGGGGATCGGCCGGGGCGTCGGCGCTGCGGCAGGCGGTGACGACACGGACGTGGTCACGGGTCGGGGCCGGCGCATCGCGCCGGCGGTAGCCGGGAGTAAGATACAGACGCGGCGTCGGTAAGACGTGCCGCGCCTCACCCCGGAGAGAAGGACGCCGTGAGCGACACCCAGGATCGTGCAGCCGTGACCCCGCCCGACCCCCGGCGCTGGTTCGCCATGGCGACCGTGGCGCTCGCGGTGTCGATCATCATCATGGACGCCACCGTGGTCAACGTGATCCTGCCGGTGCTGATCCAGGACCTCTCGCTCACCGTCTCCCAGGCGGAATGGGCCAACTCGATCTACGCGCTCGTCTTCGCGGCTCTCCTCATCACCGTCGGCCGCATGAGCGACCTCTTCGGCCGCCGCAGGCTGCTCCTCGTGGGGATCGTGGTCTTCGTGGGCGCCAGCGTCCTCGCCGCGGCGGCCGAGAGCGGGAGCGTGCTGCTCGCCGGCCGGTTCCTGCAGGGTGTGGGCGGAGCCATGATCCTGCCGTCGACGCTGTCGACCGTGAACGCCATGTTCACCGGGCGCGAGCGTGGCATCGCCTTCGCGATCTGGGGATCGACCATCGGCGGTATGGCGGCCGTCGGGCCGTTGCTCGGCGGCTGGCTGGCCACCGACTTCAGCTGGCACTGGGCGTTCCTGATCAACGTCCCCATCGGGATCCTCATCGTGGTCGGCACGCTCCTGTGGGTGCCGGAGACGCGCGACCCGTCCGCGCGGCGGGGTGTGGACGTGCCGGGTATCGCCCTGTCCGTCGTGGGCCTGTCGGCGATCGTCTTCGGCCTGATCGAGGGCCAGAGCTACGGCTGGTGGCTGACCGACCGTGCGCCGGCGGTCGGTGGGGTGAGCTGGCCCTTCACGCTGTCACCCATCCCCTTCGTCCTCGCGGCCGGGCTCCTGGCTCTCGTCGCGTTCGTGCTCGTCGAGAGGTCCCGGGCCCGGGCGGGCCGGCTCGTCGTGCTCGATCTCTCGCTCCTGCGCATCCGCAGCCTCCGGTACGGGTCGATCGCGGCCCTGATCGTGGCCCTCGGCGAGTTCGGGATGCTGTTCGCCCTCCCTCTCTACGTCCAGGGCGTGCTCGGGTTCACCGCCCTGAACACCGGCGTGCTGGTGCTCGCCCTGGCCATCGGGACGTTCCTGATCTCCGGCGGGACCGCCCAGCTCAGCCGCCGCCTCGGCGGCCGGGCTGTCGTGCGCCTCGGACTGCTGCTCGAGGTGGTCGCCGTCACCGGCCTGGCCCTGAGCATCACGATGACGGCGAACGCCTGGACGCTGGCCGCCTGGCTCTTCCTCTACGGCATCGGCGTCGGGCTCGCCACCGCCCAGCTCACCAACGTGATCATGGTCGACGTCCCCGTGGCGGAGAGCGGCCAGGCCTCCGGCTTCCAGAGCACCGTGCGCCAGCTCGGCTCGGCCCTGGGCATCGCGATCCTGGGAACGGTGCTCGTCAGCACGCTCGCCGCCGCGACCGCCTCGAACCTCGAGCAGGTGGAGGGCGTCGACGCCGGCGCGCAGGAACAGCTGGTCACGGTCGTGAAGCAGTCCGCCGGCGCGGCCATCCCTGACCTCGCCTCGGTCCCGGGATCCAGCGCCGCCGTCCAGACCGCCGCTGAGGAAGCCATGGTGACCGCGGCGCGCGTGACCACGCTGACCGCGGCCGGCGTCCTGCTGGTCGGTCTGCTCGCCACCGCGGGCCTGCCGCCGACGCCGGTGCAGCGCCCCGACGCGGCCCGTGCGGGCGAGGACGGGACCGGCGACGCGCGCGCCGTGAGCGGCTGAGGCGTCTCTCCGCCCCGGCACGAGGAGATGGTGCGAGCGCGTCGCCGAGGCCGTCGTGCTCCCGGTCGACGACCGCAGCACGACGGGGACGCGGCCGGGTCAGCGCGTGCCGGGCCGGCCGCCGGGACGCTCGTCGCCGTGCTCGTCACGACCCGGGGCGGCGTGGCGCTCGACGAGCGTGGGCACGTGGTCGCGGGCGGTCCAGCGCCGATCGACCCACTTGACGACCTCGACGAGGAGGAAGACGACGAGGGCGAGCCCGATCGTCTTGCCCCACTCCGACACGGCGATGGGCGCCGAGTCGAACCACGAGTGCATGAACGGCGCGTAGACGAACACGGCCTGCAGCCCGAGGAGCGTGACCGCCGAGACCCACACGACGCGGTTGCCGCGCAGCACGTCGAGCGTGAGGCTCGACCGGTCGAGGAACCGGCAGTTGAAGAGGTACGCGAGCTGGCCCAGCGCGAGCATCGTCACCGCGGTCGTCTGGGCCTCGGCCAGCGGGACGCCCTGGGCGCGCTCGACGTAGAACAGCAGGATCGTCGCGCCGCCGATGAGGAGCGAGACGATCAGGACCCGTCGCACGTACGCGCCGTCGAGGATCGACGCCTTGGGGTCGCGGGGGGCGCGGCGCATGACGTCGGGCTCCGCCTTCTCGTAGGCGAGCGCGAGCGACAGCGTGACCGCGGTGATCATGTTGATCCAGAGCACCTGCACCGGCTGCAGGGGCAGGGTGAGCCCGAACAGCACGGCGACGAGGATGACGAGCGACTGCGCTCCGTTGGTCGGGAGCAGGAACAGCACGGACTTGCGGATGTTGTCGTAGATCCGGCGCCCTTCCTTCACGGCCCGCTCGATGGTCGCGAAGTTGTCGTCGGCGAGGACGACCTCGGCGGCCTCCTTGGTCGCCTCGGTGCCCTTGATGCCCATCGCGACCCCGACGTCCGCCTGCGTGAGCGCCGGGGCGTCGTTGACGCCGTCGCCCGTCATCGCGACGACCTCGCCGTGCGACTGGAGCGCCGAGACGATGCGGATCTTGTGCTCGGGGCTCGTGCGCGCGTAGACGTCGACGTCGCGCACGACCTGGCGCAGCTGCTCGGTGCTCATCTCCTCGAGCTCCGGCCCGGTGAGCACGGCGGGGGCGGACCCGGAGCCGGCGGGGCCGTCGACGATGCCCATCTCGCGCCCGATCGCGAGCGCGGTCCCGGCGTGGTCGCCGGTGATCATCTTCACGCGGATACCCGCGTCGCGGCACTCGGCGATCGCGTCGATGGCCTCCGGTCGCGGCGGGTCGACGATCCCCACGAGCCCGCACAGCTCGAACCCGTCCGCCACGTCCTCGACGTCGAGGTCGTCGGTGCCCGTCGCGGCCGGGCGCCGTGCGGCGGCCAGCACGCGCAGCCCGCGCCCGCCGAGCGCGTCGATCTGCTGCTCCCAGAACGCGCGGTCGAGGGCCTCGGGCGCCCCGTCGGGACCGATCTGGGTGGTGCAGCGGTCGAGCACGCGGTCGGGCGCGCCCTTGAGGTGCACGTGCAGGCCGCCGTCGGGGTCGGCGTCGAGCGTCGCCATGAACTTGTTCTCCGACTCGAACGGCACGACGGCGACGCGCCGCCACCCCGCCGGGTCGACCCCCGCCTTCATGCCGAGCGTGCGCAGCGCCCCCTCGGTCGGCTCGCCCACGAGGCGCCACCCGTCCGTGTCGGACCCGTCCGGGACGATCCGCGCGTCGTTGCACAGCATCATGACCGTCGCGAGGGCCGCGAGGTCGCGGTCCTCGGCGAGGTCCGCGTGCCGCGGCTCGCCGGCCCCGTCGAGCGTGACGTCGCCGACGGGGGCGTAGCCGGCACCCTCGACCGCGAAGGTGCGCTCGCTCGTGCGGACCGTGCGCGCCGTCATCTCGTTCTTCGTCAGGGTGCCGGTCTTGTCGGAGCAGATCGTCGTGACGGAGCCGAGGGTCTCCACGGCCGGGAGCTTGCGCGTGATCGCGCGACGTCGTGCCATCTGCTGCACGCCGAGCGCGAGCGTGATGGTGACGAGCGCGGGCAGGCCCTCCGGGACGGCCGCGACCGCGAAGCCGATCGAGGCCGAGATCAGGTCGGGGACGGAGAAGTCGTGCACGACGCGGCCGATGAGGACCATGACGACCGCCATCGCCAGGATGAGCACCGCGAGGAGCTTGCCGAACCGGTCGAGCTGGCGCGTCAGCGGCGTCGCGAGGCTGCGGACCTCGGAGATCATCGTCTGGATCCGGCCGATCTCCGTCGCGCTCCCCGTCGCGGTCACGACCCCCACGCCCTGGCCCGCCGCCACGAGCGTGCTCGAGAAGAGCATGCTCGAGCGGTCTCCGACGCCGGCGTCCGCACCCACGGCGTCGACCGACTTCGCCGCCGCCACGGACTCCCCGGTGAGCGCCGACTCCTCGACGCGCAGGTTCGTCGCCTGGATCAGCCGGACGTCCGCCGGGACGCGGTCGCCCGAGCGCACCCGGACGACGTCGCCCGGCACGACGTCGTCCGCGTCCACGCGCGCCCACGCGCCGTCGCGGCGGACCTCCGCGTTGACGGACAGCATGTTGCGGATGCCCTCGAGCGCGCTCTCGGCGCGCCCCTCCTGGATGAACCCGATCGCCGCGTTGATCACCGCGACCGCGAGGATCACCGTGAAGTCGACCCAGTCGCCGAGGATCGCCTTGAGCACGGCGGACACGAGCAGGATGTAGATCAGGATGTCGTCGAAGTGGACGAGGATCCGCTTCCACAGCGGGTCGCGCTGCGGCGGCGGCAGCCGGTTGGGCCCCACCTCCGCGAGCCGTGTCGCGGCGTCGGCGCTGGAGAGGCCGCCCGCGTCCGTGCCGAGCTCGGCGAGGACGGCGTCGGGCGGACGCGACCACGGCGCGTCGAGCGAGCGCTCGGTCGTGCTCGCCGAGGTCGAGGAGGCCGCCGTGGCGGGGGTCGGTGCAGCGTCCGGCGCGGGTCCCATGCCCCTATTCGACCCCCGATGCCGGGACCGCGCGAGGGGCGAAGGACCGTGAGGACCATCACGCCCCGCGGCACGTGCCGAACCTGGGATCGCGCGTCACGCGGGCCGGGTCGTGACGCACGACCCCGGGTTCGGCACACGTGGCGAGGCTGGGAGAATCGACGTGTGAGCGACACCAGCACCCGTGCCGGCCTGCGGGTCGTGCACGTCACCGACCCCGCCGACGACCGCCTCGCGGACTACAACCGCCTGACCGACGTCGCGCTGCGGGCCAAGCACGAGCCCGAGAAGGGGCTGTACATCGCGGAGAGCTCGACGGTCATCCGGCGCGCGCTCGCCGCGGGGCACCGGCCGCGGTCGTTCCTCATGGCGGAGCGCTGGCTCGACGACCTCGCCGACGAGATCGCGGCGCTCCCCGTCGACGACGCGCCCGGCGGCACGGGCGAGCCCGTCCCCGTGTACGTCGGCGCGCCCGACGTGCTCGAGGCGATCACCGGGTTCCACCTGCACCGCGGGGCGCTCGCGGCCATGCACCGCCCGGCGATCGTCCCGGTGCACGACCTGCTCTCCGCGGCGCGCGGCGGGACGGGCGCGCGCCGGGTCGCGGTGCTCGAGGACATCGTGGACCACACGAACGTCGGTGCGATCTTCCGGTCGGCCGCCGCGCTCGGGGTCGACGCCGTCCTCGTCTCGCCGCGCTGCTCCGACCCGCTCTACCGCCGGTCGGTGCGCGTGAGCATGGGCACGGTGTTCCAGGTGCCGTGGTCGCGGTTCGAGACGTGGCCGGGCGGCCTGGACGTGCTGCGCGAGGAGGGGTTCGAGGTCGCGGCCCTCGCGCTCGCGGGCGACGCAGTGAGCCTCGACGACGTCGTCGCCGACCCGCCCGAGCGGCTCGCGCTCGTGCTCGGTACCGAGGGTGACGGGCTGTCGCGCGGCGCGATCGAGGCGGCCGACCGGGTCGTGACCATCCCCATGGCCGGGGGAGTGGACTCGCTCAACGTCGCCGCGGCGTCGGCCGTCGCGTTCTGGGCGACGCGCGTGCCCTGACCTTCCGGACGTCGCGCGACAGGTCCGGTCGCTCGCCGGGAACAACCCGGCCCCGTGGCGCGTTGGCCTCGTGTCCGTACGTCGTACGAGAAGAGGTCCCGTGCCGGTCCACCCTTTCCCCTCCCCGCCCGACGCCTCCCCGACCTCCGCGGCGTACGCCGTCGCGGAGGAGCAGCACCACCTCGACGCCGCGCTCGCGCGCCGCGCGCAGCTCCTCGCCGAGCTGGACGTCGAGCTCGCCGCACCCGCCGACCCCGAAGCTCCCGGCACCGACGCCGTGGTCGAGCGCTCCCGTCGCGCCGGGCTCCGCCGTCGACGCACCGAGCTCGAGCGTGCCCAGAGCGGGCTCGTCTTCGGCCGCCTCGACACCGTCGACGGGACGACGCGCCGCGTCGGCCGGGTCGGGATCGCGGCGCCCGACGACGACGCGGACCCGCTCGTGCTCGACTGGCGCGCACCCGGCGCGCGCGCCTTCTACACCGCGACGGCGCGCGAGCCGCAGGGCCTGGCGCGGCGCCGGCACGTGCGGACCACGGGGGAGCGGGTCACCGGCGTGGACGACGAGCCGCTCGACGGCTCGGGGCGCGGGGCGGGCGACGAGGACGGCCTCGTCGGCGAGGGCGCTCTGCTCGCCGCGCTCTCCGAGCGCCGGACCGGCCGCATGGGCACGGCGGTCGCGACGCTCCAGGTCGAGCAGGACGCGATCGTGCGCGCCCCGGCCGAGCAGACGCTCGTCGTGCAGGGCGGCCCGGGGACGGGCAAGACGGTCGTCGCGCTGCACCGCGTCGCGTACCTGCTGTTCACCCACCCGCACCTCGCGGAGCGGGGAGTCCTCCTGCTCGGGCCGTCGCCGCGCTTCCTCGCGTACGTGGCCCAGGTGCTGCCCGCGCTCGGCGAGACGGCGGTCGTGTCGGCGACGTGCGACACGCTCGTCCCCGGCGTCGCACCCGGACGGGACGAGGCGCGCGACGTGGCCGAGATCAAGGGGCGCGCGCTGTGGCAGGACGTCGTCACCCGGTACGCCGACTCGTTCGTCCCGGACGCGCGACCGCTCGCGGTCCGGGTCGACGGCGAGCCGATCGTGCTGGACGCGTCGCGGGTCGCCCGGGTACTGCGCGCCGCCCGGGCCGGGGGGCGCAGCGTGCTGGCCGCGCGCCGTCGGGCCGTCGACCTGCTGCTCGACGCTCTCGTGGACGAGGCCGCGGCGCGCCACGCCGAGATGCTCGAGCGCGTCGAGGAGGGGTTCGAGGACGTGCTCGGAAAGGTCGACGCGGGGCTCGCCGCACGCGACGACCGTGCACCGACGACCGGCGCGCGCGGCGGTGACGTCGACGGCGAGCTCACGGAGGACGACCTCGACCGGCTGCGCGGCGAGCTGGCGCACGACGTCGCGGTCGAGGCGGTGCTCGACGCCTGGTGGCCCGTCGTGGACGCCCGGACCGCGCTGACCGACCTGCTGCGCGACGGCGCGCTGCTCGCCCGCCACGCACCGGAGCTCTCGCCCGCCGAGGTCGCCCGGGTCGCGGCCGAGCCGGCCGCGCTCGCACCGAGCGACGTCCCGCTCCTCGACGCGCTCGCCGACGCGCTCGGGACACCTGGCGAGCAGGACGCACGCGGCGACCAGGGAGAGTTCCTCGCCGGGCGCGCGGCGGCGCGGCGCGACTGGGTGTACGGGCACGTGGTGGTCGACGAGGCGCAGGAGCTCTCGCCCATGCAGTGGCACATGGTGGCGCGCCGCTGTCCGACGCGGTCGGTGACCGCCGTCGGGGACGTGGACCAGACCGAGGCGCCGCACCGCCACACGGACTGGGCGGACGCCGTCGGGCCGGTCTTCGGCGAGCGCTGGCACCGCGCGGACCTGACGATCTGCTACCGCACGCCGCGCGAGGTCATGGCGCTCGTCGGGCCCGTCCTGCGCGCGGCGGGCAGCCGCAACGCGCCGCCGCGCGCGGTGCGCGACGCCGGGGTCGCGCCGCGCGACGTCACGGTCCCGGGCGGCACCGGGCCGGACCTGTCCGCACGGCTCGCCGCGACGGTCGCCGCCGAGGTCGCACTGCTCGCCGAGCGGTACGACGGCGGCACGGTCGGCGTCGTGGTCCCGACGGACCGGCTCGCGGCCCTGCGCGACGCCGTCGGCCACGTCCCCGTCCTCACCCCGACGCAGGCCAAGGGGCTCGAGTGGGACGCGGTCGTGGTCGTGGACCCGGACGCCATCGCGGCCGAACCGCGTGGCTGGAACGGGCTGTACGTCGCCATGACCCGGTGCACGCAGGAGCTCGTGCGGGTCACGCCCGCCGTTCCCTGACGACCCTCAGCCGCGGGAGGTGGACCGGGCGAACCGGTCGACCTCCCGCACCACGACCTCGACGAGCGACGGGTCGCCGAGCGGGAGGAAGTGCCCGGCGAGCGGCAGCTCGACGTTCCGCGCTCCCTCGAGCGCCCCGGTCTCGGGGATGTGCGGGTCGAAGCGCGGGTAGACGGCGGTGATGCGGGAGTCGACGTCGCGCTCCGCGGCGAGCGCGAGCAGCGCGGCGTCACGGGGCGAGAACGCGCGCAGCGTGCGGCCCACGAGGTACCGCGCGTAGCGCGAGCCGTGGAAGGGTGTCGCGACGGCGACCATCCCGGTCACGCGCGACCCGGCGGGGGAGAGCATGACGCGCTTGCCGACGAGCCCACCCTTGCTGTGGGCGACGAGGACGACGTCGTGCAGGTCCGACTCCTCGAGGAACGCTGCCGTGCGGTCCGCGCCGTCGGCCACCGGGCGGCGGTTGTACCCGAGGCCCGGGACCGCGTGGACGGGGTGGCCCGCGCGCGCGAGTGCCATGGCGACCGGCGCGAGCAGCTGCCACGTCTCGTAGACGCCCGGCAGGAGGACCACGGGCGCGCGGCCGCCCGGGCCGCCCGGGACGGGCCGCCGCGCGGCGAGCACGCCCGCGACCTGGCGCGCCGCCACGTACGCGTAGTCCGCGGCGCGGTCGCGCAGGCGCAGGGAGCCGGACCAGCGGGGGACCCTCATGACAGCTCCCCGGCCTCGAGCACGGCCGCGACGATTCCCTCCGGGTCGGCGTCCATCGCGTGGTGCCGCCCTCGCACCTCGCGGAACGCGGCCCGCGGGGCGGCGAGCGCGAGCTCGCGGCACCACCTGCGCGGCGCGATCGGGTCGTGCGCGCCCCGCGCGACGACGACGCGGCCCGGCACGCGCGGCATGACGTCCTCGAGCCGGTGCCCGAGCATGGTCCGGACCTGGCGCGCATAGTACGGCAGCGAGCAGCGGAGCACGTAGTCGACGGCGAGGGTCGCGAGCGCGCGCGGACGCTCACCCACCGCGTTGCGGGCGAGCCGCAGGGCCTGGCGCGGTGCGGTGCGGGCGCGGCGGTCCGCCGTCGGTCCGACGAGCACCCCGGCGGGTGCCTCGTGCGGGTGGTCGGCCATCGCCTGGCCCACGACCTGGGCGCCCATGGAGTGGCCGACGAGCACGACGGCAGGACGCGGGGCGCCGTGCGGGACGGCGAGCACGTGCCGGCGCACGTACCCCGCGACGACGGCGGCGTGCTCCTCGATCGGCACGTCGCGCCGGGTGCGCGGGGCCGGCCCGAAGCCGGGCAGGTCGATCGCGTGGACGGCGACCGGGGGCAGCAGGCCCCGGCGCAGGAGCGCGCGCCGCACCGGATTGAGGGCACGTGCCGAGGACCCGACGCCGTGCACGAGCACGACCGCGAGCTGCGGTGCGTCCGGGCCCGACACGTGCGCGACGGCGGTCACGTCGCCGACGGTCCAGCGCACCTGCGCGGTGCCCGCCGTGCCGGACGCGACGGAGCGGACCCGCAGGACACGGGCCCGCTCCGTCACGGCGGCGGCCGGCGCCGCCGCTCGTCGGGTCGTCAGCTCACGTCTCCTCGCCACGCGCCCGTCTCGGCCCCGCGGGACTCGATGAACTCCTTGAACCGGCCGAGGTCGCCCTTGACGCGGCGCTCGTCGAGCTGCAGCAGGTCGCCGACCTTCTCCACGACGCCCTCGGGCGACCAGTCGAGCTGCACGGTGACGCGCGTCTCGGCGTCGCTCAGCCGGTGGAAGGTCACGACGCCCGCGTGGTCGGGGCCGGACGTGCTGTTCCACGCGACGCGCTCGTCGGGGTGCTGCTCGGTGATCTCCGCGTCGAACTCGCGCTCGACGCCCCCGATCTTCGTCCGCCAGTGCGTGTGCGTCGGGTCGAGCTGACGGATCTCCTCCACGCCCTCCATGAAGCGGGGGAACTGCTCGAACTGCGTCCACTGGTCGTAGGCCGTGCGGACGGGGACGTCGACGTCGATCGACTGGGTGACCGTGCTCATCGGTGATACCTCCTGTGGTTGCGGGCGGTACCGCTCCACCCTGTCCGGGGACGTCCCCGCTCGCGCGGCGAACGGCGCGGCCGGCTCACTCCAGCGGGCTCGACGGGTCCCCGGACGCCGGCTCCGCCGCGTCGGCACGGGAGCGGAGCGAGCCGTCGCGCATGTCCTGCGCGTCCACGACGCCGAGCTCGTCCAGGAGGAAGAGGAACGCGCGCGCGTACGGGTTGTCGTCCACGCGCTCGCGGACCTCGGACCAGTCGATCTGCTCGCGCATCGCGCGCGCGACCGGCAGGAGGCGCGAGAAGTCGCAGTAGTGCTCGCCGACGACCCGCAGCTTCGACGTCATGATCTCCGTCGCGGACAGGACGGGCATGCGCACCGCGAGCACCTCGATCTCGTCGGTGCGCGCCAGCAGGTCGTCGTCGATCGGCTCGCCCACCATCCGGTAGAGGACGTCGATGAGCTCGCCGCCGTGGTAGGCCTTGAACAGCCAGTTCTCCGTGGGCTCCGTGATCTCGAGCCCCGCCGCGCGCAGCACCTCGCGCGCGCGGTCCACGTCGACCTCGCGGATCGCGAAGTCGGCGTCGTGGCTCGGCTCGGGCGCGCCTCGGGCCCACGCGGCGTACCCGCCGACGAGCGCGTGCGGGATCTCGGCCTCGGCCAGCGCCGCGGCGGTCATGCGCAGGCCGTCGTGCAGTGCATCCCTGTCGTCCACCATGCCCAGGGTCTACACCAGTCGGCCCGCGCTGGCACGCCCGGCCGCGGAGGGGTCTCGGCACGCCGAGCGCGTGCGCCGCCGGGCGGGCGTGCCCAGAATCGTGAGGGTGCGCCTCGCGACGTTCAACATCCTGCACGGGCGGTCGCTCGTCGACGACCGGGTCGACGTCGACCGCTTCGCCGACGCCGTCCGGTCCCTCGACGCGGACGTGCTCGCGCTGCAGGAGGTGGACCGCGACCAGCCGCGCTCGCACCGCGCCGACCTCACGACGGTCGCGGCCGACGCGGCGGGCGCGCCCGAGCATCGGTTCGTCGCCACGCTCGTCGGAGAGCCGGGCGTATGGACCGCGCCCACGGGGGAGCACCAGCCGGGCCGCGCCGCGTACGGGATCGCGGTGGTCAGCCGGTACCCGGTCTCGGCGTGGCGCACGGTGCTCCTGCCCGCGCCCCGCACGCGCGTCCCCGTCCGGTTCCCCGGGCGCCGCCTGCCGACGCTCGTGCGCGACGAGCCGCGCGCGGCGCTCGTCGCGCGGGTCGAGACCTCGGCCGGACCGGTGACCGTCGCGTGCACGCACCTGACCTTCGTCCCCGGGCGCAACCTCACGCAGCTCGTGCGGCTCACCCGGTCGCTCGTCGCCGAGGCCACCGACGGCGAGCCCGTCGTGCTCCTCGGCGACCTCAACATCGAGGCCCCGCACGCGGCCCGGACGAGCGGGTGGCGCCCGCTCGCGTCGGCGCCGACGTTCCCCGTCGGCGAGCCCGCGCGGCAGCTCGACCACGTGCTCGCCCACGGGCCGGTCCGCGCGACGGAGCCCGCGGTCGCGGTGGACACGGGCGTGTCCGACCACCGGGCGCTCGTCGTCCCGGTCGCGCTCGGCGGTGAGCACCACGCGTCCCCGACGCGGTCGCACGCGGCCGACGAGGACCGCCCGCCCCCGCCGACCGGCCCGAGGGAGCCGGGGCGCCGGGCCGGTCGCGCCGACGAGGGCTGAACGGCGACGCGCCGCTCGTGAACCGCGTCACACGCGCCCGAAGGGCTGGTTCGGACGCGGGACCATAGATTAGCCTCACCTATGTGAGTGGAACCTCAGCTGTCCCCGTCCTGACGCGAGCACCGGCGGCCCCGACGCTCGCGGGGCGCGACCTGCGGCTGTCCTACGACACGCGCACGGTCGTCCACGGCGCCGCGCTCGAGCTCGCGCCGGGGGCCGTGACGGCGCTCATCGGCCCCAACGGCTCGGGCAAGTCGACGCTCCTGCGCTCGCTCGCGCGCCTGCACACTCCGGACGCCGGCACGGTCTCGCTCGACGACGCGCCCGACGCGCTCGCGCTGCACCCCAAGGACTTCGCGCGCCGCGTGACGCTCCTGTCGCAGAGCCGGCCCACGCCGTCGGGCGTGAGCGTGCGCGACGTCGTCGCGTACGGACGCCACCCGTACCGCGGCCGCTTCCGCTCGAACGACCCCGACGGCCCGCGCGCGATCGCGCACGCCATGGACGTCACGGGCATCACCGCGATGGCCGAGCGCGGCGTCGACGAGCTGTCTGGCGGCGAGCTGCAGCGCGTGTGGCTCGCGACGTGCCTCGCGCAGGACACGGGGGTCGTGCTCCTCGACGAGCCGACGACCTACCTCGACCTGCGCTACCAGGTCGAGCTGCTCGACCTCGTGCGCGACCTCGCGACCCGGCACGGCGTGGCCGTCGGCGTCGTCCTGCACGACCTCAACCAGGCGGCCGCCGTCGCCGACCAGGTCGTCATGCTCCACCAGGGCGTCGTGCGCGCCACGGGACCCGCCGACGAGGTGCTCACCTCCGAGCTGCTCTCCGAGGTCTACGGCATCCACGTCGACGTCTACAGGCACCCCCTCACGGGTCGCACGTGCTGCGAGCCGCTCGGGCGCCACGCCGCGCGCGTCGAGGCCGTCGTCACGGTCTGACGCCCGACCCACCGCTCCGCCTCCTCGTCCGGACCTCGCGCGGCCTGCTGCGCCGCCGACCGGGCACCGACCGACACCGAAGGACACCCATGCGCTCGACCCGATCCCGCTCCCTCGCCGCAGGCGCTCTCGCGCTCGCCACGACGTTCGCGCTCGCCGCGTGCGGCACGACGGAGGAGCCGGCCGACACCGCGACCGACGACGCGTCGACGGACGCCGCGGCGTCCGGGCCCGTGACCTACACCGACGAGCGCGGGGAGCACACGCTCGACGCGGTCGCGACCGACGTCGTCGCGCTCGAGTGGGGCCTCACCGAGAACCTCCTCGCGCTCGGTGTCGAGCCCGTCGGCCAGGCCGACGTCGAGGGCTACAACACGTGGGCCACCGTCGCCCCGCTCGACGCGAGCACGCCGGACGTCGGCATGCGCGGCGAGCCCAGCCTCGACGCCATCTCGGCGCTCGAGCCGGACCTCGTCGTGACGACCACCGACGTCCCGGAGAACGTCATCGCGCAGATCGAGGAGGTCGCGCCCGTGCTCGCGCTGCGCGGCTCCGACGGCGAGGACCCGATCGGCTACATGCGCTCGACCGTCGAGACGCTCGCCGAGGTGACCGGCACGCAGGACGAGGCCGAGACCGTCCTCGCGGACTTCGACGCGAAGGTCGCCGAGGCGACGACGGCCCTCGACGAGGCCGGGCTCGCGGGCGCCGAGTTCACCATGGCCGACGGCTGGATCGCGAACGGTGCCGTCTCGATCCGCATGTACACCCCGGGCTCGTTCTTCGGCGCGCTCGGCGAGGAGATCGGGCTCGTCAACGCGTGGACCGAGGGCGGCGACCCCGACTACGGCCTCGCGCAGACCGACGTCGAGGGCCTCACGGCGCTCGGCGACGTGCAGTTCCTCTACGTCGCGAGCGAGTCCGAGGCGAACCCCTTCACCGACGGGCTCGCCGGCAACGCCGTGTGGGAGCAGCTCCCGTTCGTCACGGCCGGTGACGTGCACCGCCTGCCCGACGGCATCTGGATGTTCGGCGGCCCGCTGTCCGCGGGCGCGTACATCGACGCCGTCGTCGAGACGCTGACGGCCTGACCGCCCTCGGGCCGCGCGCGAGCGACGAGAGACTGACGGGACGACCGTGACGAGGCGAGAGCGCACGGCGGCGGAGCCGGACACCCTCCTCCTGGAGGACCCGGCTCCGGCCGTCGTCCCGGCAGGCGCAGCGGCCGCCGGGGGAGGGGCGGCAGGCCCGGGTGCGCCCGGCCCGACGGCGGTCGCGCCCCCCGTGCGCTCGTCGCGCCTCGGGATCACGGGGGCGTTCGTCGTCGCGATCCTGGTCGCCGTCGTCCTCGCCGCCGTGCACCTCACGCAGGGCACCGCGGACGTCGGACCGCTCGACCTGCTGCGCCTGGCCACCGGCGGGGACGGCGTGGACCGGACGGTCGCCGTGCTCGTCGCCTCCCGCGTGCCGCGCCTGCTCGCCGGCCTCCTGCTCGGCGTCGCGCTGGGCGTCGCGGGCGCCGTGCTGCAGTCGGTCGCGCGCAACCCGCTCGCGTCCCCCGACACGCTCGCGGTCAACGCCGGCGCCTACCTCACGGTCGTCGTCGTCGCCGCGTTCGGCATCTCCGTCCCGTTCTACCTCCAGGGCGGACTCGCCTTCGGCGGCGGGCTCCTCGCCGCTGGGCTCGTGCTCGTCCTCGCGCGCGGCGGGGCGGACGGCCCGACGCGCCTCGTGCTCGCCGGGTCGGCGATCATGCTCGCGCTGCACTCGCTGACGGTGGTCCTGCTCGTGCTGTTCGAGCAGGAGACCACCGGCCTGTTCGCGTGGGGGAGCGGGTCGATCGTCCAGTCCGGCACGCGCACCGTCACGATGGCCGCCCCGGTCGTCGCGGTCGTGGTCCTCGCCGCCCTGGTCCTCGCGCGCCGCCTCGACCTGCTCGGGCTCGGGGACGACGCCGCGACGGTCCTCGGCGTGGACGTGCGCCGCACGCGTGTCGTGGCCGTGCTCGTCGCGGTGCTGCTCGCCGCGATCGGGGTGACGGTCGCCGGGCCCGTCGGGTTCGTCGGCCTCGCGGCGCCCGTCGTCGCACGGCTCGTCGCGCGCCGCGTCCCCGGGCTCGGGCGCCACGTCCTGCTCCTGCCGTTCGCCGCCGTCGTCGGCGTGGTCGTCGTGCTCGGGGCGGACGTGCTGCTCCGGGTCCTGCTGCCCGGGATGCTGTCCATCGCGGTGCCGACCGGCATCGTCACGACCGTGCTCGGCGCGGCCCTGCTCATCTGGCTCGCGCGCCGGCTGCGCGACTCCGGTCCGTCCTCCGCCCGCGGGGCGCACGGCTCGCTGAGCCGTCCGCGCTCGACGCGGGCCGTGCTCGTGGTCGTCGTCGTCCTCTCGCTCGCCGTCGCGGCCGCGGCCGTCGCGGGGCTCCTGCTCGGCGACCGCGTCGTGCTGCTGGGCGACGTCGCGAACTGGTGGAACGGCCTCGCCGGGCGGCACGTCACGTTCGTGCTCGACCAGCGCCTCCCGCGCGTCCTCGCCGCCCTGCTCGCGGGCGCGGCCCTCGCGCTCGCCGGGACGATCGTCCAGGCGGTGTGCCGCAACCCGCTCGCCGAGCCCAGCCTGCTCGGCGTCACCTCCGGTGCCGGCCTCGGCGCCGTGCTCATGATCCTGCTCGTCCCGGGCGTGGGGATCTGGCCCATGTCCGCCGCGGCGGCGATCGGGGCGTTCGCCGTGTTCGGGCTCGTCTACGGGCTCGCGTACCGCGGCGGACTGAGCTCCGACCGGCTCGTGCTCATCGGCATCGGCGCCCAGGCGGGCGTCATGGCGCTCATCACGCTCGTCGTCGTGGTCGTCGCGCCGTGGGACGTGAACCTCGCGCTCACGTGGCTGTCGGGGTCGACGTACGGGCGCACGCTCGAGCAGCTCGTCCCCGTCGCCGCGGCGCTCGTCCTCGTCACGCCCCTGGTCGCGCTGCACCGCCGCGACCTCGACGTCCTCGCCCTCGACGACGACACCCCGCGCGTCCTCGGCGTCGCGCTCGACCGCACGCGCCTGCTCCTGCTCGGCGCGGCCGCGCTGCTCACGGCCGCGGCCGTGTGCGCGATCGGGGCGCTCGCGTTCGTCGGGCTGGTCGCGCCGCACGCCGCCCGCGCGCTCGTCGGGGCCCGGCACGCGCGCGTCGCCCCCGTCGCGATGCTCCTGGGCGCGCTGCTCGTCTCGGTCGCGGACACGCTGGGGCGCGTCGTCATCGCGCCGGGACAGATCCCGGCGGGGCTGGGCACCGCGCTGCTCGGCGCCCCGTACTTCGTCTACCTGCTGTGGCGCAGCCGCGGCCGCGGTGCGTGACGCGTCTCACGGTCGTGAGCGCCGCCGGGGGGCCGCAGCGGGTTGACGGGCCACCGGACGCGTAGGTTAGCCTCACCTGTGTGAGCCAGACCGTCTCCGCACCTCGTTCCCGCGCTCGTCGAGCCGCCTCCCCTCGCGTCGCCGCGCGGGCGACGGCGCCGTGGCGCTTCTTCGACGTCGAGGTGGCGCGCGTCGAGCAGCTCACCCCGAGCTTCCGGCGCTTCACCTTCACCGGCCCCGAGCTCGACCTCTTCGGCGACCCGGGTCTCGACGTGCGCATCAAGTTCGTGCTCCCCGCGCCCGACGGCGACTACGAGCACCTCGTGCGCGACCCCGAGGAGTGGTACGCCGCGTGGCGCGCCCAGCCCGAGGAGCGTCGCAACCCGCTGCGCACGTACACGACCGTCGCGGTGCGCCCCGAGGCGCGCGAGGTCGACGTGGACGTCGTGCTGCACGGCGACGGCGGCCCGGCGTCACGCTGGGCCCTGCACGCCGAGGTCGGCACACGGCTCGTCCTCCTCGGCCCGGACGCGGCGTTCGACGGCCCGGTCGGCGGCATCGAGTTCCGGCCCCCGGCGCGGGACCACGCGCTGCTGCTGGCCGGTGACGAGACGGCGCTGCCCGCGATCGCCGCGATCTGCGAGGACCTGCCCGCCGACGCGTGGGGCGAGGTCTACGTCGAGGTCCCGCACGCCGCCGACGAGCGCCCGCTCGTCGCGCCGCCGGGCGTGCGCGTGACCTGGTTGGGCCGCGACGCGGCGCAGGGCGACGGCGCGGCCCCGGCCGCGCACGGGGCCCTCCTCGTGGACGCGGTCAAGGAGGCGGCCGGGCGCATGCTCGGTGCCGGCGTCCTGGGGACGGACCCGCCCGCCCAGTGCCGCACCGCGGAGGACCTGGAGGACGTCGACGTCGACGCGTCGATCCTCTGGGAGGTTCCCGGGCTGCTCGAGGAGGAGACCGTCCTGTACGCGTGGCTCGCGGGCGAGGCGAGCGCGATCAAGACGCTGCGCCGCCACCTCGTCTCCGAGCTCGGCGTCGACCGCCGCGCCGTCGCGTTCATGGGCTACTGGCGCGAAGGCCGCGCCGAGAGCTGACGCGCACCCGAGCTGCGAGAAGTGGCCCCGCACCGAGCTCGGTGCGGGGCCACTTCTCGCATCTCGCCGGAACAGGCACGAGAAACGGGCGCGAGAAAGGGAGGCCGACCGGCCTCCCTCCCTTCTCAACTTATAGCGCAGGGGGGGTCTTGCGGCAAGACCCCCCAGGGGGCGCAGAATCTCCGCTCGTGCGCGGACCGTGGCGGTCCGCGCGGACCTCGAGCCGGAGCTGATGACGTTGCCCTCAGACGACACGACCGCCGCGACCACCCGTACCTTCGACCTCCCCGACCGTCTTGCCGCCAAGGCCGACCCCGCGCTCGTCGACGCCGACGAGCGGCACTTCGCCGCGATCGCGGCGAGCCTCGAGCACTCCGTCGCCGACCTCGCGCGGCGCCTCGACGCCGCGCGCCGCGCCCCGGGCGGGAGCGGGACGGAGGCGCTGGAGCGCGACCAGGAGATCCACCGGCTCAGCGGGCGCCTGCGCCTGCTGCAGCGCTACGGCGTCGACCTGTGCCTGGGCCGCATGACGTTCGCGGACGGCTCCGACCCCGTCTACGTCGGCCGTGCCGGCCTGACCGACGCGACGGGGGAGCAGCTCCTCGTCGACTGGCGCTCGCGCGCGGCCGAGCCGTACTTCGCGGCGACGCCCGCGCACCCGCTCGGCGTCGCGGCGCGCCGGCGCTACCGGTGGACGCGCGGGCGCGTCACCGACTACTGGGACGAGGAGCTCGTGCCGGGCGGTGCCGGGTCGGGCGCGACGCTCGACGACCAGTCGGCGTTCGTCGCGAGCCTCGGTGCGAGCCGGTCGCCGCGCATGCGCGACGTGCTCGGCACGATCCAGGCCGACCAGGACGCGATCGTGCGCGCCGGGTCGCGCGGCGCGCTCGTCGTGGACGGCGGGCCCGGCACGGGCAAGACCGTCGTGGCCCTGCACCGTGCCGCCTACCTGCTGTACGCCGACCCGCACGTGGGCGACGGGCGCGGTGGCGTGCTCGTCGTCGGGCCGAGCCGCCCCTACCTCGGCTACGTCGCCGACGTGCTCCCGAGCCTCGGCGAGGAGGGCGTGCAGACGTGCACGCTGCGCGACCTCGTCCCGGAGGGCGCGACCGCGCGCGTCGAGCCCGACCCGGAGGTGGCCCGGCTCAAGGCGTCCGCCGACCTCGTCGCGGCGGTCGAGCCGGCCGTGCGCTTCTCCGAGCGCCCGCCCGCCGAGGGCATGGAGGTCGAGACGCCGTGGGCCGACGTCTGGCTCTCCACCGCCGACTGGGCGGAGGCGTTCGAGTCCGTCGACCCCGGCACCCCGCACAACGAGGCGCGCGACGACGTCTGGGCCGCGCTCGTCGAGATCCTGGTGGACAAGGCGGTGGGCGAGGTCGAGGACCTGGCCGCCGACGACGTGCGCCGTGCCCTGCGCAGCCACCGCGGGCTCGGCGCGGCGTTCGACCGCGCCTGGCCGCTCGTCGAGGCGACGGACCTGGTCGCCGACCTGTGGTCCGTGCCCGCCTACCTGCGGCTGTGCGCCCCGTCGCTGACGCCCGAGCAGGTGCGCATGCTGCAGCGGGAGGACGCCCGCGCGTGGACGACGGCGGACCTGCCGCTGCTCGACGCCGCGCGCCGCCGTCTGGGCGACCCGGAGGCGTCACGCCGCCGGCGGCGCAACGAGGCCGCCGCCGCCGCCGAGCGTGCCCGCATGGACGACGTCGTCGACCACCTGGTCGCGGCCGACGACACCGAGCTCGGGCTCATGCAGATGCTGCGCGGCCAGGACCTGCGCGACGCGCTCGTCGACGAGGGCGCGCTGGTCACGGCCACGCCCGACCGTCTCGCGGGCCCGTTCGCCCACGTCGTCGTGGACGAGGCGCAGGAGCTCACCGACGCCGAGTGGCAGATGGTGCTGAGCCGGTGCCCGTCGCGCAGCGTCACGGTCGTCGGGGACCGTGCGCAGGCACGCCACGGGTTCCCCGAGCCCTGGCGCGAGCGCCTCGAGCGCGTCGGCCTCGACCGGGTCGCGCAGGCGTCGCTGACCATCAACTACCGCACGCCGCAGGAGGTCATGGCCGAGGCGGAGCCCGTCATCCGAGCCGCGCTCCCCGACGCCAACGTCCCGACGTCGGTGCGCAGCACGGGCGTGCCGGTCGCGCACGGGGCGGTCGCGGACCTCGACGCGGTGCTCGAGGGCTGGCTCGCCGAGCACGCGGACGGCACCGCGTGCGTCGTCGGCGGCGCGGGGTTCGCCGCCGCGTCCCGCGAGACCCTCGCCCGCACGCCGCGCGTGCGGGTGCTCACGCCCGAGACGGCGAAGGGCCTCGAGTTCGACCTCGTCGTGCTCGTGGACCCGCAGGGGTTCGGAGACGGCGTCGCGGGAGCCGTGGACCGCTACGTCGCGATGACGCGCGCGACCCAGCGGCTGGTCGTCCTCGAGCGCTGAGGGACGGTCAGGGGACCGGGACCGCCAGGTCCTCGACGACCTCGACGCCCGGCAGCCGGCCGAGCAGGTCGCCGGGGAGCAGGAGCTTCGAGGCGCGCACGCCGCTGCCGATCAGCGCGAGCTCGCCGTCGGTCACGACGCGGGCGTCCACGAGCACGCGCCACCCGGCGGGCAGCCCGACGGGTGTGATGCCGCCGTACTCCATGCCGGACTCGGCCGTCGCACGCTCGGTCGGCAGGAAGGAGGCCTTGCGCACGTCGAGGAGCTTGCGGAGGCGCGTGTTGACGTCGGCGCGCGTGTGCGCGCGGACCACCGCGGCGGCGACCCGCTCGTCGCCCGCCCGCGCGCCGCCCACGACGACGCAGTTCGCCGACGCCGCGACGGGCAGGTCGAACGCGGCGTTGAGCGTCGCGGTGTCGGCGAGGTCGGGGTCGATCCGGGTCACGGCGACCAGCCCCGCGACGTCCGGGTCGGCATCGGCCCAGCGGCGCAGGGCGTCCGCCGTCACGGGGGCGACGAGGTCGAGGTGGTCGAGCGCCGGCTCCCAGACGAGCGAGCCGAGCGAGGGCAGGGTGGCACGGGCTTCCATGGCGTCAGCCTGCCACGTCGGCGGACGAGGGTCAGGTGCCTCAGGACGACGAGGGTGAGGTGGAGGTCAAGGGTCAGGTGGAGGTCGAGGGTTCCGGTCAACCCTCGACCGGCGGTCGAGGGTTCGGGGGGCATCTCGGACGAAGCGCGCGGCTCCCACCTGCGGAGTTGACACCCCCTCCGGACCGGTCGTTCACTGGAAATGTTCGAACATCTGTTCGACCCGTGAAGGCGGTCGAACGCCCGCACATCCTCGGCGCGCGTCCGCGCGCCGGCCGAGCAGCACCTGGAGGCGAGATGACCGTTCTCGCCGACCCCGCCGAGCGTGCGGGGACGCAGGCCGCGACGGACAAGGCCGCGCGGGCCCGGGCCGCCCTGCGTCGCGCCGAGGAGCGGACCGGGGTCCGCGGGCACCGTCCCGTCCCCGCCGCCGCGCCGGCCACCCCGCCGACCCCTCCGCCCGCCACCCCGCCCGCCACGCCGCAGACTCCCGCCCAGACTCCCGCCCAGACTCTCGCCCCGGTCGCCCCGGTGCCCGGGCCCGCCGTCGTCCCCGGTGCCCCGCCCCCCGGCCGCCGTCCGCACGCCACCTCCGGACGGCGTCGCACCGTCGGCGAGCCGGACGAGCGCACGTGGCCGGTGCACGACGCGCTCGCCCCCCTCCTCCCGCTGGGCGGGCTCCAGCGCGGGACGGTCCTGGCCGTGCGCGGCTCGACCTCCCTGCTGCTCGCGCTCGTCGCGCGGCCGTCCCGGGCCGGGGCCTGGACCGTCGCGGTGGGGTTCCCCGCGGTCGGGCTGCTCGCGGCCGCCGACGCCGGCGCGGACCTCGACCGTGTCGTGCTCGTCCCGCGGCCCGGTCCCGACGCGGCGCTCGCGATCGCGGCGCTCGTCGACGGCCTGGACGTCGTGGTCGTCGGGCCCGACGCCGCCCTCGCCGACGCCGACCGCCGGCGCCTCGCCGCCCGGGCGCGCGAGCGCGGGGCGCTGCTCGTCGCGGCCGGGGCGTGGCCGGGCGCGCACGTCGCGCTCACGGTGACCGGCGGCGCCTGGTCCGGGGCGGACCGCGGGGCGGGCTGGCTCCGCCGCCGCACCCTCGTCGTCGACCGCGTGGGCCGCGGGGGCGCCGCACGCCCCGTGCGGGTCGAGGTCGAGCTCCCGCTCGCCCACGAGGACTGGCCGGCGTTCCTCGCGGAGTCCGCACCGTCGAGTACGGGGAGCCTGCAGTCCGCCGGCACTCGTGACGACAAGGATCCAGCACTCAGCGAGCCTGGTGGCGCCGGGCTGAGGCTCGTCGGATGAGTGCGATCCCGACCCGCACGGCCGCCCTGTGGGTGCCGGACTGGCCGGTGCTCGCGGCGATGGCGGTGCGCGACGTCCCCGCTCACGTCCCCGCCGCGACGCACGACGGCCGTCGCGTCGTCGCCGTCTCCGCCACCGCGCGGGCCCACGGCGTGCGCCGGGGCATGCGCCGCCGTCGGGCCCGCGAGTGCTGCCCCGAGCTCGAGCTCATCGACGCCGACGACGCGCGCGACGCGCGCGAGTTCGAACCCGTCGCGCTCGCGGCCGAGACCGTCGTCGCAGGCCTGGAGATCACCCGACCCGGGCTGCTGCTCCTGCCGGCGTCCGGGGCGAGCCGCTACCACGGGTCCGACACCGCGCTCGCCCGGGCCCTCGTCGAGCGCGTCGCCGAGCGCACCGGGCACGAGAGCCAGGTGGGCGTCGCCGACGGCATCCTCGCGGCCGTGCTCGCCGCGCGGGCGTCCGCCGTCGTCGCGCCCGGCGGGTCGGCCCCGTTCCTCGCCGGGCGCCCGGCGCGCGACCTGGTGCACGTCGCGGCCCGCCCGGACGCCACGGTCGCGATCGACGAGCTGGTCGACCTCCTGGGCCGGCTCGGCGTGCACACCCTCGGCGCGCTCGCCGCGCTGCCGCCCGCGACCGTCGAGGGCCGGTTCGGCGACCTCGGCGCCTGGGCGCACCGGCTCGCGCGCGGCGAGGACCTGCGACCGCCCGCGCGCCGCCGCGTCGAGCCCGACGTCGCCGTGAGCGCCGAGCTCGACCCGCCCGCCGAACGCGTCGACGTCGCGACCTTCGCCGCACGCCGCCTCTCCGAGGACCTCCACGACCAGCTCGTCGCCCGCTCCCTCGTGGCCGGGCGCCTGCGCATCACCGCGCGCACCACCGAGGGCGACGACCTCGAGCGCACCTGGCGCCTCGACGGGCCGGGTGCGATGAGCCCGGCACGCCTCACGGACAAGGTCCGCTGGCAGCTCGAGGGCTGGCTCACCACCACGTCCGTCCGCGCCGGCCGAGCGGCCCGGTCCGCGCACCGCGGCGGGGGAGACGGTTCGCCGGGCGGGGCGGACGTCGTGCCCGACGTCGCGCCGCTGGCCCGCCTGTCCCTCACCGCGGAGGAGGTCGTCCCCGCCGGGGCCGAGCAGCCGCGCCTGTGGGGCGCGTCGAGCGGCGAGGACCAGCGCGCGCACCGCGCGCTCGGTCGCGTGCAGGGCATCCTCGGCGGCGACGCCGTCCTGCGCGTGCGGGCCCAGGGCGGGCGGGACGCGACCGACCGTGTGCACCTCGTGCCGTTCGGCGAGGACGTCGCGCGCCCGCGCGACCCGGCCCTGCCGTGGCCCGGCGCGCTGCCGAGCCCCGCCCCGGCCCTCGTGCCCGTCGAGCCGCAGGAGGTCGTCGTGCTCGACGACGCCGGGCGGCCCGTCGTCGTGGACGCGCGCCTGGCGATGAGCGGCGAGCCCGCGAGCGTGCGGTGGGCGCAGGCCCCCGACCCGGTGGACCCGACCCGACCGGCATCGGTGCGAGGTGCCGGGCGGCCCCCCGCGCGCGAGGCGGCGCTGCCGCCCGGGCCGGGGACCGTCCGCACGGTCGTGGACTGGGCCGGGCCGTGGCCGCTCGCCGAGCGCTGGTGGGGCCCCGCGCCGCGGCGCCGGGTGCACGTGCAGGTCCTGCTCGACGACGGCCGCGGGCTCCTCCTCGCGAGCGCGCGCGGGTGCTGGACCGTGGAGGGCCTGTATGACTGAGCGCCCGCGGTACGCCGAGCTGCACGCCCACTCCGCGTTCAGCTTCCTCGACGGCGCGTCCCACCCCGAGGAGCTCGCCGCCGAGGGCGCCCGGCTCGGGCTGTCCGCGCTCGCGATCACCGACCACGACGGCCTGTACGGCGTCGTGCGCTTCGCGGAGGCCGCGCGCAAGGTCCACCTGCCCACGATCTTCGGCGCCGAGCTGCACCTGCCCGTCGTCGAAGATCGTGGGCGGGGGCCCGCCGGCCTCCCAGTGCTCGACCCGCCCACCGGCGTGCCCGACCCGCGCTCGACCCACCTGCTCGTCCTCGCGCGCGGCCCGCAGGGCTACCGCACCCTGTCGAGCGCCATCGCGACCGCGCACCTCGCGACCGGGACCAAGGGCGCCGCCCGCTACGACCTCGACGCGCTCGGCGAGCAGGCCGCCGGGCAGTGGCTCGTGCTCACCGGGTGCCGCAAGGGCGCCGTGCGGCGCGCCCTGGTCACCTCCGGTCGCGCCGCGGCGCGCCGCGAGCTCGACCGGCTCGTCGACGTCTTCGGCGCGGACAACGTCGCCGTCGAGATCACCGCGACCGACGACCCGCGCGACGCCGACCTGCACGCGGCGCTCGCCGACCTCGCCGCCGACGCCCGGCTGCCGCTCGTCGCCTCGACCGCCGCCCACTACGCCCGCCCGCGCGACGCCGACCTCGCCGGGGCGCTCGCGGCCGTGCGCGCCCGCTCGGCGCTCGACGACATGGACGGCTGGCTGCCCGGCGCACCGACCGCGCACCTGCGCTCGGGCACCGAGATGCTGGCGCGCCACCCCCGCCACCCGCAGGCCGTCGCGACGGCGGCCGCGCTCGGGGACGAGTGCGCGTTCGACCTGCACCTCGTCGCGCCCGACCTCCCGCCGTACCCGGTGCCGGACGGGCACACCGAGGCCACCTGGCTGCGCGAGCTCGTGCGCCGGGGCGGCGAGGACCGGTACGGGCCCCGCGAGGCCGAGCGGGTCCCCGGGGCGTGGCGGCAGATCGACCACGAGCTGCGCGTCATCGAGGACCTGCACTTCCCCGGGTACTTCCTCGTCGTCTACGACCTCGTCGAGTTCTGCCGGGTGAACGGCATCCTCGCGCAGGGTCGCGGGTCGGCCGCGAACTCCGCCGTCTGCTACGCGCTCGGCATCACGGCCGTCGACGCGGTGCGGCACGGCCTGCTGTTCGAGCGCTTCCTCGCGCCCGAGCGCGACGGGCCGCCCGACATCGACGTCGACATCGAGTCCGCGCGCCGCGAGGAGGTGATCCAGCACGTCTACGAGAAGTTCGGGCGCACGCACGCGGCGCAGGTCGCGAACGTCATCTCCTACCGGCCGAAGTCGGCCGTGCGCGACGCCGCCCGGGCGCTCGGGTACGACGTCGGGCAGGCCGACGCGTGGAGCAAGTCCATCGAGCGCTGGGGGTCCCTGCGCGGGCCCGACCCGTCGTCGCCCGCGGCCGACCGGACGGCGAAGGAGCGCGCGCTCGCGGCGAAGACCGCCGAGCCCACGACGAGGACCGCGCGGAAGGACGCCGCGACGGCGCGGCTGTGGGGCGACCGCGACGCCGCCTCGCCGGCGCTCGCCGGCCCTCGCGACCGGTCGCCCGACCCGGGCGGCCGGGGCGGGCGCGTCGTCGACCCGCTCGCGGTCGAGGACGAGGTGCTGCGCGCGGACGACACGCACGACATCGTGCCCGCGCACCGGCCGCCGTCGGCCGCCCAGGAGGGCGAGATCCCGGACGAGGTGCTCGACCTCGCCGACCGGATGCTGCGCCTGCCACGGCACCTCGGCATCCACTCGGGCGGCATGGTCATGTGCGACCGCCCGGTCATCGAGGTGTGCCCCGTCGAGTGGGCGCGCAGGGAGGGGCGCACGGTCCTGCAGTGGGACAAGGAGGACTGCGCCGACGCGGGGCTCGTGAAGTTCGACCTGCTCGGCCTCGGGATGCTCACCGCCCTGCGCATCGGGTTCGACCTCGTGGAGCGGCACGAGGGCGGCCCGCGCCTCGCGCTGCACACGCTGCCCGAGGACGACCCGGCGGTGTACGACCTGCTGTGCGCGGCCGACACCGTGGGCGTGTTCCAGGTCGAGTCGCGCGCGCAGATGGCGACGCTCCCGCGCCTGCGGCCCCGGACGTTCTACGACATCGTCATCGAGGTCGCGCTCATCCGCCCCGGGCCCATCCAGGGCGGGTCCGTGCACCCGTACATCAACCGCGCGCGGGGCCGCGAGAAGGTGACGTTCCTGCACCCGCTGCTGGAGAAGTCGCTCGGCAAGACGCTCGGCGTGCCGCTGTTCCAGGAGCAGCTCATGCAGATGGCGATCGACGTCGCGGGCTTCTCGCCGAAGGACTCGGACCAGCTGCGCCGGGCGATGGGGTCGAAGCGGTCGGTCGAGCGCATGGAGGAGCTGCGCGCCCGGCTCATGGAGGGGATGAAGAAGAAGGGGGTCGACGACCCCGCCGTACGGGAGGAGATCTACGACAAGCTCAAGGCGTTCGCCGACTTCGGGTTCCCCGAGTCGCACGCGTACTCGTTCGCGTTCCTCGTCTACGCGAGCTCGTGGCTCAAGGTGCACCACCCCGCCGCGTTCTACGCGGGGCTGCTCGCGGCCCAGCCCATGGGGTTCTACTCGCCCCAGTCGCTCGTCGCCGACGCGCGCCGGCACGGGGTCACCGTGCTGCGCCCGGACGTCAACGCGTCCGAGGTCGAGGCGACGGTCGAGCGGCTCCCGGCGCACGGGGGCGAGGACAGGGACGGGGGAGGGGGCGACGTCGTGCGGACCGACCCGGCGTTCGGCCCGGAGCCCGACCTGACGCTCGCGGTGCGGCTCGGGCTCGCGAGCGTGCGCGGGCTCGGCAAGGAGGCGGCCGAGCGGGTCGTCGCGGCGCGGGAGACGCCGGACGGTGAGGTCGTGCGCCCGGCGGGCCCGCCGTCGGGCAGCATGGACGGGTCGGGCACGCCTCGGCCGTTCCGGGACCTGCGCGACCTCGTGCGGCGCGTCGACCTCACGACCGCCCAGCTCGAAGGGCTCGCGACCGCGGGCGCCACGGACTGCCTCGGCGTGACGCGGCGCGAGGCGCTGTGGGCGGCCGGCGCGCTCGCGCAGGAGGGCCCGGGCACGCTGCCCGGGGTGAGCGTCGGCGTCGAGGCCCCGGAGCTGCCGGGCATGACCGCCGTCGAGACCGCCGTCGCCGACGTGTGGGCCACGGGCGTGTCCGCCGACTCCTACCCGACCCAGTACGTGCGCGACGGTCTGACCGCGGCCGGGGTGCTCACCGTCGTCGGTGCGGTCGAGGTGTCGCGGGAGATCGAGCGCGTCGACGAGGCCGAGCGCGCGGCCGGCGAGGTGCCGGGGACGCGCCCGCACCCGCCGTCGCGCGTCGCGGTGGGCGGCGTCGTCACCCACCGCCAGCGCCCGGGGACGGCCGGGGGCGTGACGTTCCTGTCCCTCGAGGACGAGACGGGGATCCTCAACGTCGTGTGCTCGCCCGGGCTGTGGCAGCGGTTCCGCAAGGTCGCGCGCGGGTCCGCGGCGCTCGTCGTGCGCGGGCGGCTCGAGCGGGCCGACGGTGCGACCAACCTCGTCGCGGAGCACCTCGCCCCGCTCTCGCTCCAGGTCGCGACGACGTCGCGCGACTTCCACTGACCCGCCGCCGGTGCCGTATCAGCCCGCTCGCGCACCGTTACGCCTCGACTACCTCCCGCCCGAGCCCGGAGGCGTCACGCCACGGACCGGACCGGTCGCCGCCGAGGGCCCCGGGTGCTGAGCGGCGCGTGCGCGGTGCGCGGTCCGGCGTGGTAGGAACGACCCAGGCGCGGCACGCCGAACGGTCGCCGGCGCCCGTACCGTCTCGCTGACGAGAGGACCACGACGATGCCGCCTCGCCTGGACGCCCGCACGATGCTCTGGACGGGGGTGGGGCTCGCCGCGGCGAGCGCTCTCGTCCAGAACATCGGTCTGGCGAACCTGACCTACGCGTTCGTCGGGACGTGGTTCGTCGGTCTGCTGCTCACCGTCCTGCAGCTCGCGTTCTACGGCGGCATCGTGCTCGCCGGGGGCTCGTTCGTCGTGCGGGCCCTGCAGTCCGACGACGGCTCCCGGCCGAGGCGGACGGCGTCGGCCTCGTGGGAGGACCGGGACAACCGGCTGTCGTGAGCCTCGAACGGCCCGGCCCGCGCCGGGTCTACGAGGCGAGGGGTGCGGCGACGCACACCTCGAACGTGTCGCGCGCGCGGCGCAGCAGGTACCGGACCTCCTGCGCCTCCTGCTCGTTCGCGTTCTCGTCGCGGTAGCTCCAGCGCACGTGCGCCCACACGAGCGCGTCGCCGACCTCCTCCACCTGGACCAGGCGCGCGACGACGCCGACGAGCCCGCGCTCGCGGAAGCCGCGCGCGACGTCCGCCGTCGACTCGCGCACGGCCTCCGGGTCCGCGAGCAGGACCGACCCGGAGGCCTCGACCACGAGCGCCGGGAAGTCGTAGCTCTCCCCGATCGCGTCGAGGTCGCCCGTCGAGAGCGCCACGCCGTAGGAGTTGAGGAAGGACTGGACGTCGTCGGCGTCGAAAGACTCGGTGGAGGGCTGCATGGTCCCGTTCTACCCGCTCCCGCCCTCGTCGGCGCGCGGACGTCACCACGCCTCGGCGAGGAGCAGCGCGAACAGCTCGTCGGCGTCGGTCTCGAGGCCTCGCGCCGCGAACCAGTCGGACATCGTGCGGCAGTCCCGCAGCAGGAGCTCGGTGCCGAACGGGTTCGCGACGAGGTCCACGACCTGCGGCAGGTCGATGAGGACGATCCGGTCGCCGTCGGCGAGGACGTTGTACGGGGACAGGTCGCCGTGCGCGTAGCCCAGACGCGCCAGCACGGCCATGCCGTCGCGGAGCTGGTCCCACCACGACGCGAGGACCTCAGGGTCGGGCCGGGTGCGCGCGAGCCGGGGCGCGGCCTCGTGCGAGACGCCGTCGGACGTGCCCACGAACTCCATGAGGATCTCGTCGCCGTCGATCTGGACGGGGTAGGGGACCGGTGCGCCCGCGGACCACAGCTCGCCGAGGGCGGCGAACTCCGCCGCGGCCCACTGCCCGGCGGCGACCTGGCGGCCGTACCGGGACTTGCGGTCGAGCGCGCGCCGGTCGCGTGTGCGGCGCACGCGCCGGTCCTCGGTGTACACGGTGTCGCGGCGGAACGCGCGGTGGTCGAGGTCGCGGTAGCGCTTGGCGGCGAGCAGGGTGCGCTGCGAGGCGTCGCCGGGCACGGCGCGCTCGACGAGGAACACGTCCGCCTCCTTGCCGGTCTTGAGCACGCCGAGCTCGGTGTCGACGGCCGCGTCGGCGGTGACGACCCAGTCGGGGCGTGGCTCGGGTCCGCGCTGGCCCTTCTCCACGGCGGACCACGTGGACCAGCGCTGGTCGTCGCCGAGCGCGGCGTCGAGGACGCCCGCCGTCGGTCCGGCATCCGCGTCGGACAGGTCGTCGTGACGCCGTAGGCGTCGGGGCGGGGGAGTGCGGGGGTCGCCCGCGAACGTGGGCGGGAGGTACGGGTCGGGGTACAGCAGCTCGTGCTCGGGCACGGGTGGGCTCCTTCAGGCAGGGAGCGCACGGCGCTGCGCGGCCCGCCTCGCAGGCGGGCGGCGCGCGCGAGCCGGCTCGGGCGGTCGTGGACCGGCCTAGCGGTGGTCGGCGCTCCCAGGGATGGTGGACACGCGAGCGTGGGTCGTGCGGCTCATGGCGTTCCTCCTCTCCTCCGGTGCCCGCCGGCGCGGGCTGCTCTGCGGCGACCGTCCCACCCGGGCGAGGGGCTGGGCAAGCGAATAACGGGGTACCCGCGCCCGGCGGCGGGAGGGACGCCTCAGGCCGCGCCGGTCGCGAGCGCCTGGATCGCCGACGCGACCTTCTCGTAGGTCCCGTAGGTGTCGAAGCCCATCTGGTCGAGCGCGGCCCAGACGAACCCGACGACCGCGTAGATGCTGACCGCGGTCGCGAGGATCCACTCGCGCACCGACCCGGTGTCGCCGAGGAGCGGCAGGGCGAAGCTGCCGCCCGGTCGCCACACGCCGTGGACGGCGGTGCGGCGCACCCAGCGTGGCGAGCGGAACTTCACGGGCCACAGCAGGGGAGCGCCGTTGGTCGTGAGCAGGTCGCCGAGGATGTGCACGGTGACGCCCATGCCGACGGCGAACGGCAGCCAGTTCCACTCCTCGGGCGAGAAGAGCGCGACGAGCAGCGCGACCGTGAGCGACGTGACCCACGGCATGAGCTTGCCTCGCCGCGTCAGCTTGAGGGCCTTGAGGGCGAGGGCGACGAGCAGGACGGCGAGCAGGCCACCCCCGACGTAGACGGTGCCGAAGCTCGAGGTCTCGATCGTGACGAGCCCCGCGAGCCACGCGAGCGCCGTGAAGACGGCGATCCCGAGGAACGAGTGCGTGCCCTGCCGGTGCCCGCCCGAGATCGTCTCGACGGCGTCGGAGACCCACTCGCTCACGGGCGGCAGGGAGTGGGCGAACGTCCCGTTGTGGTGGTCCGCGTCCGGCAGGAGCGCGGCGCCGGCGCACACGACCGCCCCGGTCATGACCCCGACCGACGACACGGGGTGCCAGCCGAGCGCGAACGGTGCGGTCGACGTCACGGCGATCCACGCCGCAGCCCCGGTCGCGGCGTGGTTGGCCCCCATCATGGCGCGGCATCTCCTGTCGTCGATCCCGTCGCGCGTACGTCGGCGTCGGGTGGTGTGTCCGGAACGTCCGGAACCTTACCGGGTGCGGCCCACACCCCGGCGGTGCCGCTCGCACGGCGCACGGGTGGCGGTCGGGCTCGGGGGAGCGCCGCACAATTCTCGGCAATTCGACAAACAAAGTTGTGTTGCGTCAGGAATGCGCGTACGGTCTTCCTCGGTCCACTGCACATCAGGGTGGGCCGTCCGTCCGAGGCCGAGAGGAGCGATCCCGTGCGCGAGTTCTCCCAGCTGAGCGAGCGACGTCCCGCGCTTCCTCGTGAGCAGCGGCGTGACGCGCTGTTCTCCGCCTCTCTCCGCGGCTGCTCCTGCCCTGCCGGCGGATCCGGCGGTCCTGTCGTCTGACCTCAGAGTCGATCGGCGGGCCGTTCCGGGAGTTCTCCGGGGCGGCCCTTTTCGTGTGCCCCCGGCGGTGGCGCGCATTATTGCTGCTGCATTTCTCCTGCCCTTTCCGGCACGGTGGCGCACGCATTTGTCGCGCGCCGGTCGATCGAGGGAACCGCCTTCGTGGTCCAGCGGACACGACGCCGCTCTACGGAAGCGGAGACGAGGGTTCGACTCCCTCCGAAGGCACCTGGGCGCCCCGTGCGCCCCGTCTGCTCGACGCTAAAGGGCACCAGCGCGCGTAGCTCAGCGGACAGAGCGCCGGCTCCCGGAGCCGGGCAGCGGGGGTTCGAGTCCTCCCGTGCGCACCGCGCCGCCCCGCCGGGGCGGCGTCATGATCGTCAGGACGACCCGAGGAGGTCATCACCGTGAGCATCGAGGCCCACGCGTTCCCGGTCCCGCTGTCGGGGGCGAAGGCGCCCACCCTCATGTGGGCGCACGAGCACGCCGTGGAGGCGGCCGCGCTGCAGCAGCTGCGCAACATCGCGGCGCTGCCGTGGGTCGAGGGCGTCCGGGTCATGCCCGACGTCCACCTCGGCAAGGGCGCGACCGTCGGCTCGGTCATCGCGATGCGCGACGCGGTGTCGCCCAACGCCGTCGGCGTCGACATCGGCTGCGGCATGATCGGCGTCCGCACGTCGCTCAGGGCGGAGGACCTGCCCGACGACCTCGGGCCGGTCCGGGCCCGCATCGAGGCGGCGATCCCCGTCGGGTTCCACGCGCACGACGAGCCGGTCGACCCGCACCGGCTGCGCGCGATCTCCGGGCGCGGGCCGGCGGAGGTCGCGCGCGGCGCCGATGCCTTCTGGTCGCGGTTCGCGGGGCTCCGGGGGCGCGTGTCGGACATCGAGGGTCGGGCGCGTCGCCAGCTCGGAACGCTTGGCGGAGGCAACCACTTCGTCGAGCTCTGCACGGACACCGACGGGCAGGTCTGGCTCCAGCTCCACTCGGGGTCGCGGAACATCGGCAAGACGCTCGCCGAGCAGCACGTCGCCGTCGCCAAGCGCCTCGAGCACAACCAGGGCCTCGTCGACCGCGAGCTCGCGGTGTTCCTCGGCGGCACGCCGGAGATGGACGCCTACCTCGCCGACCTGTGGTGGGCGCAGGAGTACGCGGCGCGCTCGCGCGCGGTCATGATGACGCTCGTCGTCGACGCGGTGCGCGCGTCCTTCCCCGGGCGCGAGATCGCGTTCGACGAGGCCGTGAACGTCCACCACAACTATGTGGCGGTCGAGCACGTCGACGGTCAGGAGCTCGTCGTCACCCGCAAGGGCGCGATCCGCGCGGGCGCGGGCGACCTCGGGCTCATCCCCGGCTCGATGGGTACGGGCTCCTACATCGTGCGCGGGCTCGGGAACCCCGCGTCCTACTGGTCGGCGTCGCACGGCGCCGGCCGGCGCATGTCGCGGACGAAGGCGAAGAGGACCTTCACGCTCGACGACCTCGCCGCCCAGACGGCGGGCGTCGAGTGCCGCAAGGACGCCGGTGTGCTCGACGAGATCCCGGGCGCGTACAAGGACCTCGACGAGGTCATCCGCGCGCAGTCCGACCTCGTCCAGGTCGTCGCCCGCCTCACGACGCTCCTCTGCGTCAAGGGGTGACCCGGACGCGGCGACCACCGGACCGGCGGCAGCCACGGCGCCGCGAGGCGTGGCGGGTCGAGCCCTGGTCGCTGGACCAGGGCTCTACCTCGCGGGGCCAGGGCTCTCCCTCGCTCGACCAGGGATCGGCCTCGGCGGACCAGGGCTCGTCGTCGTCCGAGCCGGCGGCGCGATGCCGGGGGAGACGGAGGGCAGGAGACGGGCGTGCTCGCCCCGCCGCGACGGTGCACGCCGGCTCGCGGGATGCACCGGAGACGACGCGGGTGGAAACGCCAGGAGGTTCTTGACTTCTGAAGCATCTCCGCCAAAACTCGCTGCATCGGCACGATGCCGACGTCCACGCACGCAGGAGTGCGCAGACTCCGCACGGTCGCGGCAGGACCGGCCGGTGGCGGCGCTCTCGAAGGAGAGGGAGAAGAACGTATGGATTTGTTCAACCGCAAGACGATCCGGTGCCTCACGGCCGCCGCCGTCGCGCTGCCCGTCGCTGCGGGAGCCACCCTCGTGGCGGGTCCGGCGGCCGCAGCGGACGAGGAGTACAAGATCCTCGTCGTCGGCAAGACGCTCGGCTTCCGCCACTCGCACATCGACGACACGACGAACGCCCTGATCGACCTCGGTGAGGACAACGGCTTCACCGTCGACGTGTGGGACCCGCCGAACAGCTCGGCGGGATGGTGGGGGCCCGGCTCGCCCGGCCAGCCGGACCTCACGCTCGACGCGTCGCCGTTCACGAGCGCCGAGGACCTGTCGCAGTACGCGACCATCGTCTTCGCCTCGCCGGTCGACAACACCAACTCCCTCAACCCCGCGACGCCGCGCCTGCTCGACGACGCCGAGCTCGCCGCGTTCCAGGGCTACATCCGCGGCGGTGGCGGGTTCGTCGGGCTCCACGCCGCGACGGACACGATGCACACCGTCCCCTGGTACAGCGAGCTCACGGGCGGTGGAGCGCGCTTCGTCGCCCACCCCGCGCAGCAGACCGCGACCATGCGCGTCGAGAGCCCCGCGCACCCCTCGACGGCGCACCTGCCCGCCGTCTGGGAGCGGTTCGACGAGTGGTACAACTACTCGACCAACCCCCGCGGCGACGTGCACGTGCTGATCACGCTCGACGAGTCCACGTACTCGCCCGGCAACGGCGCGATGGGTGAGGACCACCCGCTGTCGTGGTGCCACAACTTCGAGGGCGGGCGCTCCTGGTACGAGGGTGCCGGGCACACGGACGCGTCGTGGACCGACCCGCTGTTCCTGCAGCACGTCCTCGCCGGCGTGGAGTGGACGGCCGGTCTGGTCGAGGGCGGCGGCAACTGCGTGACCTTCCCGGAGGTCGAGGGCGTGCTGGCCGGGCTCGACACCTCCGCGGTGGGCGACAGCGCGATCGCGGGCGCGATCTCGACGCTCCTCGCCAGCGCACGCAGCGCCGCCGAGGCGGGCGACCCGGCGGCCGCGGTCCAGGTGCTGGGTGGCGTGCGTGCTCTCGTCGACCACCTCTCGCCGGCGGCGGGCGACCGGTCGCTCCTGGGCACGAAGATCGACGACCTCGTCGACTGGCAGAGCGCGCTCGTCGACGACGGCGGCCCCGCGCTCGACCTCGCGGCCGAGGCCGAGCTGCGGACGATGGGCGGCAAGCAGTACCTCGCCGTGCGCGTGCTCAACGAGGACGAGTCGGCGGTCGACGTGACCGTCACGACGGCGTACGGGTCGCGGACGTTCTCGGACGTCGCGCCGGGCAAGAACGCCTACCAGTCGTTCGCGACGCGCCTCGTGGAGGTGCCCGCCGGAGAGGTGAGCATCACCGCGACCGCCGAGCGCGACGGCACCACCGTCACGGAGGAGCTGACCGTCGCCTACGGCGGATGACGCTCTGAGCGCGCGGCGTCGCCGACCGGCTCGTCCGGCTCGGCGGCGCCGCGCCGTCGTGCGCGCCGCGCCGTCGTGCGCGCCGCGCGCCGCGCGCCCGCACCGTCCCGCCGCCGCGCCCGCCTCGCGCGCCCGGTCAGCCCTCGACGCCCGTCGACTCGTGCGGGGCGCCGACGGGCTTGGACTCGGGCGACCCGCGCTCGCGCAGGTAGACGGCGAGGAGGACCATGCTCAGCACGGCGAGCATCTCCGACTGCCAGTTCTGCAGCGTCCGGCTCCAGAAGTCGGGCATGGTGAGGTACTCGGTCCACCGGACCGGGTCCTCGAGGTCGCGCATCCGTTCCTCGTTGAGGGCGACGACTCCGGCCGCCGACTGCGCCGCCCAGGACGCGAGGAAGATCGCGCCCATCACGAGCGACAGCGACCGCGAGTACAGCGCGAGCCGCCAGCCGCGGACCTTCGCCCAGGCGGGGGAGTCGTCGAGGGCGTGCTCGCCGACCATCTGGTCCTCGTCGGAATCCCGGCCCGCGTCGTCGAGCGTCTTCGACTCGGGCGAGCCGCGCTGGACGAACCACACGGTCGCGGTGGTGAAGAGCAGGAACTGGAGGAACTCGGACTGCCAGTTCTCCGTGACGTCCACCCAGAACGCCGAGGACGTGACGTACTGCCCGAACGTCAGCGGGTCGAGGCTCGCGGAGCGCTGCTCGGTGTTGAGGAGCGCCACGCCGCTGACGGCCTGGCCGACGAGGGAGGCGAGGAACGCGAGCCCGAAGAAGAGGCTCAGCGAGCTGGCCCGGAGCGGGCCGTGCGGCTGGCGGCTCATCGGTGCACCGCCGCGAGCACGAACGTCGTGAGCAGGCCGGCGGCGATGAGCACGAGCGTCGCCCAGAACAGGAACCGGGTCGTTCTCATGCCTCCACCCCGCAGTCGTACGGGCGTTCCGGCCGTGGTCGGCACGCTGCCGCGGTGAGGACCCACCCCTCGCCGGAGCGCGCGAGGAAATAGGTGTCGGACGCGGTCACCACCTGGGCCTGGCGGCCGGCGACGTGGACCTCCTCGACGTCGGACCGGTCCGGGTCGGCGATCGTCTCGGTGAACGGCCCCGTGGGTTCGACGACGGCCTGGGGGCACGGTTCGCCCGCGCTCTCCTCGAGCGCGGACGCCGCGTCCGGCAGGAGCAGGTCGCACGCGGCGTCGCCGTCGCCCGCGGCGACCGCGCGGGCGAAGTCGTCGACCACCCGAGCGGGGCCCGTCGCGTCGGGGCCGGCGCACCCGGCGAGGATCGCGACGGCGACCGCGAGGAGCGGCACCACGGTCCACGACCGTCGTCGTGCTCTCCACGACCTGCGCTCAGCGTGCACGGGCGTCACCCTTCCCGACGACGACGACGGACCGGAGCGTCCAGCCTCATCGTCACCGGTCCGCGGCCGGTCGCAACCGGGCGACGTGCGGCGGGCGGCCCGGCGTGCAGGGCACCGGGACGTGTGCCAGCGTGGGGGTCCCGGGTCCAGCAGCGAGCCCGCCCCGTGAGCGCGAGCGCAGGTCGGGGCCGTCGGCCCGTGACGCGTCGGTGCGCGCCGTCTCGAGGAGCCGAGCATGGACGACCACCCGGTGACGAGCACGAACCAGGACGAGACCCGGTCTCGGGAACGGCCGCACGACGGGACACCGGTGCCGCCGCGCCCGGTGCGCCGGGCGGTCGTGACCGGCGGAGCGGGGTTCGTGGGCAGCCACCTCTGCGAGGCCCTCGTCGCGCAGGGCGCGGAGGTCGTGTGCGTCGACGACCTGTCGACCGGCGACGTCCACAACCTCGCGTCGCTCGCCGACGATCCCCGGTTCGTGTTCGTGCAGGGTGACGTGTCGGCGGGGCTCGACGTGCCGGGCGAGGACCAGGTCGACCTCGTGCTGCACCTCGCCTCCCCGGCCTCGCCCACCGACTACCACCGCCTCCCGCTCGAGACCCTGCTGGTGGGGTCCGCGGGGACGCGGCACGCGCTCGAGCTCGCCGCGCGGACGGGGGCGCGGTTCGTGCTCGCGTCGACCTCCGAGGTCTACGGGGACCCGGAGGTGCATCCGCAGGGCGAGGACTACTGGGGCCATGTCAACCCCGTCGGGCCTCGTAGCGTCTACGACGAGTCCAAACGGTTCGCCGAGGCGACGACCGCCGCCTACCGGCGCAGCCGCGGCGTGGACGCGGGGATCGTGCGGATCTTCAACACCTACGGTCCTCGGATGCGCGGTCACGACGGCCGCATGATCCCGACGTTCGTCCGGCAGGCGCTCGCCGGTGAGCCGCTGACGGTCGCCGGCGACGGGTCGCAGACGCGCTCGGTCTGCTACGTGGACGACCTCGTGCGCGGGATCCTCGCGTTCGCGCGCTCGGGGCTGCCCGGTCCGGTGAACCTGGGCAACGGCACCGAGCTCACGGTGGCGCAGGTCGCCGAGGACGTCCTCGCGGCGACCGGGAGCGAGGCGGGAGTGGTGCGGGTCGAGCTCCCCGAGGACGACCCGCGCCGGCGCCGCCCCGACACGCGGCTCGCCGAGCGTGCGCTCGGGTGGCGGGCCTCCACGCCGTGGCCGGAAGGGCTCGCGCGGACCGTCGCGTGGTTCCGCCGGGAGACGCGCACTCCCGAGCCGGGAGCGCCCGCGGACCGGCGGTCGAGGCTCCGGGAAGGGGCGACGACGTGAGGATCTCCGTGCACGGCTGCGGGTACCTCGGTGCCGTCCACGCCGCGGCGATGGCGCACCTCGGGCACGACGTCGTGGGGATCGACGTCGACGGGTCGAGGGTCGGCGCGCTCTCCGAGGGACGCGCGCCGTTCTTCGAGCCCGGCCTCGCGGCGCTCCTCACCGACCGGCGGGACGCCGGCTCCCTGCGCTTCTCGACCGACCCGGCGGCCGCGGCCGCCGCCGCGGTGCACTTCCTGTGCGTCGGGACCCCGCAGTCGCCGGGCAGCGGCGTGGCCGACCTGCAGCAGCTCGACGCCTCCCTCGCCGCCCTGCGGCCGCACCTACGTCCCGGCGACGTGGTCGTCGGCAAGTCCACCGTCCCGGTCGGCACGGCGGCCCGCCTGGCGGCCGACCTGCCGGACGGCGTCCGGCTGGCGTGGAACCCCGAGTTCCTGCGCGAGGGCCACGCCGTGACCGACACCCTCCGTCCCGACCGGCTCGTCTACGGCGTCCCCGACGACGACGCCGCCCCGCTCGTCGAGCGCCTCGACGAGGTCTTCGCGCCGCTGCTCGACGCCGGCGTCCCTCGGCTGGTGACGGACCTCGCGACGGCGGAGCTCGCGAAGGTCGCCGCCAACGCGTTCCTCGCGACGAAGATCTCGTTCGCCAACGCGATGGCCGAGGTGTGCGAGGCGGTGGGCGGCGACGCGGTCGCGCTCGTCGGCACGCTGTCGCTGGACCGGCGTATCGGCGGCGACTACCTGGGCGTCGGGCTGGGTTTCGGGGGCGGGTGCCTGCCCAAGGACATCCGTGCCTTCGCCGCGCGGGCCCGCGAGCTCGGGGTCGGCCCGGCCGTGTCGTTCCTCGACGAGGTCGACGCCATCAACGAGCGCTGCCGGGAGCGGGCCGTCGAGCTCGTCCGGGCGGCGTGCGACGGCTCGCTCGCGGCGCTCCGGGTCGCCGTGCTGGGCGCCGCGTTCAAGCCCGGCAGCGACGACGTGCGCAGCTCGCCCGCGCTCGGCCTCGCACGCCGGCTCGCGGCCGAGGGCGCGGAGGTCGTGGTGACCGACCCCCGGGCCCTCGCCCTCGCGCAGGCCGCGGCACCGGAGCTGCGCTACGCGGCGGACGTGCGCGAGGCGGCGGCCGACGCCGACGTCGTCGTGCTGGCCACCGAGTGGGAGGAGTACCGCGCGCTGGACCCGGAGGCGCTGGCACCCGTCGTCGCGGCACGGCGCCTCGTCGACACGCGCAACGCGGTCGACGTGGACCGGTGGCGGTCGGCCGGGTGGGACGTCCGCACGCTCGGGGTCGCTCCCGCCCGGGCCGTCCGCTCCGCCGCCGCTGCCCGGACGCCGTCGCGCCGCCCGGCCGCGTAGCCGTGCTGGGACGGCGCGGCGGAGCCGACCCTCACTCGGACGCTGCCGCTGCCGTCGCCGTCGCCGTCGCCGTGACTGGTCGACCGGCGGTGCGGGGCACCGCCTCGTCGGAGCTCGCCCGGAGCGCGACGATCGCGACGTCGTCCTCGCCGGGGCCGGGCAGCATGCGCGCCAGAGCCGTCGAGACGAGCCCGTCCAGCGATGTGCTGTGGGTGCCCTCCAGCGCCTTCGCGAAGGCGGCGACGTCCTCGCGGATGTTGTGGTCGCGCCGCTCCACGAGACCGTCGGTGTAGAGCACGAGCGTGTCGTCCGGACGGAGCTCGACGGTGTGGTCCCGCCGGGTGGTCTCGGGGAGGAGGCCGACGGGCAGGTCGTTCGGCACCGCGAGCGTGGCGACGGAGCCGTCGGCACGCACGAGCATGGGCGGCAGGTGCCCCGCGCTGGACCAGCGCACGGTGCGCACGTCGCGCCGACGCTCGTCGTCGGACTGCTCGATGCGCGCGACGATCGCCGTCGCGATCGCCCGGGAGCCCAGGGCGAGCCCGGCGATGGCCGCATCGACGCGCTCGAGGACGCGCGCGGGGCTCTCCCCGCTGTCGTAGCCGATCGCGCGCACGAGCCCGCGCAGCTGGCCCATGGTCACCGCCGCGGTCAGGTCGTGACCGACCACGTCCCCGATGACGAGCGTGGTCGCGCCGTCCGGCGTCACGAACGCGTCGTACCAGTCGCCGCCGATGTCGCGCTCGAGCGCCGCGGGCTGGTAGTGCACCGCGACCTCCATGTGAGGGGGCGCCGGCGGCGCGGTCAGGACGGCCCGCTGGAGGGCGAGGGCGACCTTGCGGGCCTCCGCCGACTCCTCCTCCGACCGCTGGGCGCGCAGGCGCAGGGCGTCGATGGTGCTCCGCAGACGCACCGCGTCGCGCAGCGCGGCCCCGATCGTCGAGGCGAGGACGGACAGGTAGCGCGCGTAGTCACCGTCCCAGGACCGCCCGCTGATCGCCTGCAGCACCACCACGCCGGCCAGCCCGCCGCGGCTCGAGTCCCGCAGGGGCTTGACGACCACGCCGTCCGCGATCTCGCGCTGCCGGGTGCTCAGGGCACGTTCCAGGAGCAGCTCCTCCGTCTCCCCGGGCGCGCCGCCGGCGTGCACGAGGAGCTCGGCGCCCGAGCCGTCCAGGGAGTAGAACGCCACGCGACCCACGTCGGCGCTGCGGGAGAGCACGTCCACCACGGGGCGGGCGAACGTCCGCAGGTCGGTGAACGTGGTGGGCAGCGCCGCGTGCAGCTCGCCGAGGGTCACCAGCCGCCGCTGGTTGACGACCTCGTGGGTGGTCTCCGTCGCGATGTCCAGCACCCCGGCGATCTTCCCGTCGTCGTCGAGCAGCGGGCTGTACGAGAAGGTGAAGTAGGTCTCCTCGGCGAAGCCGGACCGCTTCATGACGAGGGGCATGTCACGGCTCCACGTCGCCCGGCCGCCGGTGAGCACCTCGTCGAACAGCGGGCCGACGTCGTCCCAGATCTCCTCCCAGACGACGCGTGCGGAGGAGCCCAGCGCCGCGGGGTGCTTGTCGTTGCCGAGCATGTCCCGGTAGCCGTCGTTGTAGATCAACGTCAGGTCCGGCCCCCAGACCACCATGACCGGGAACCGCGTCGAGAAGCACAGGCGCACGGCGTGACGCAGCGCGTCGCACCAGCCGCTCGGCGCACCCAGGGGGGTCGTCTCCCACACGACGTCACGCGCCTGCCGCCCGACGACGCTGGGCTCGGTCGCCTCGAGGAACCACTCCGCATTCACCAGCGCATCGTACGGGCACGGCCCCGGGGGCCGTGCTCAGGAGCTCGTCCGCCGCGGCGACGACCTCGTCGACGGCGATGCGCGCGAGAGCGGGATCCACGGCGTCGGCGTGCGGGTCGCCCCGGTGGCGCGCGGCGCCGTCGTCGCCGTGCCAGAGCACGACGTGCAGGTCGGGGTCGAGCGCCGGGCCCCACGCGGAGGGTGGGGTCGGGCCGAACAGGACGACCGACGGCGTGCCGTACGCCGTCGCGAGGTGGGCCACGCCGGTGTCGCCGCACACGACGAGCCGGGCGGTCGCGACCACGTCCGCGAGCGCGGGCAGGTCGAGCGTGCCCGCGGTGTCGGTCACGGTCCCCGCGCTCGCGCCCGGCGCGGACCCGTCGCGGTCGCCGACGGCGTCCGCGACGACGCGGGCGCACAGGTCGCGCTCGTCCCCGTCGCCCGTGACGACGACGTGGTGCCCCGCGCGGGCGAGGTGCCGTGCGCTGGCGGCGAAGCGCTCGGCGGGCCAGCGGCGCGACCCCGAGGCGGCGCCCGGGTGCACGACGACGTGCGGCCCGCGCGACGACGGCGCGTCGAGCCGGAGGTCGTCGCGCGAGCAGGCGCCTCCCGCCTCGGTGACGAGGCGGCACCACCGGTCCACCTCGTGCTCGTCGGGGTCCCAGGACGGCCCGTCCACGCCCGCCTCGCCCGACGCGAAGGCGACGACCTGCACCGGCGCGGTCTCGAGGAGCACCCGGTGGCTCTCGGGACCGCTCCCGTGCAGGTTCACCGCGACGTGCCCGGCGGGGTGCGCCCGGGTCACCGTCGCGGCCTCCTCGGCCCACGCGAGGGGCTCGAGGCCGCGGGTGGGCACGACGCCGTCGACGAGGCCGAGGTCGCGCAGCCACCCGCCGACGTCCTCGGGCGCGGCGAGCAGGACGCGCCGCCCGGGCCACGCCCGGCGCACGCCGCGCAGCGCGGGGACCGCCGTGAGCGCGTCGCCGAGCCCGAGGGCACGCAGCACGAGGACGGTGCCCTCGTCCTGCCCCGCGAGCCCGGGGAGGTCGGGTGCGAGCTCCGTCGCGCCGCTCGTCACGGCCACGACGTCTCGCCCGACGCCATGACGAGCATCTCGCGGATCTCGCAGCCCACGGGCTGGCGCAGCGCGGTGACGACGGCCGCCGCGGTCGCGCGCGGGTCGTTGAGGTCCGCGTCCGGGCCGGGCCGGTACTGCTCGGTCCGGCCGTCGAAGAACGCGGTCCGCATGCCGCCCGGGACGAGGCACGTCACGCCGACGCGGCCCGCGAGCTCGGCGGCGAGCGCCTGGGAGAAGCCGCGCACGGCGAACTTCGAGGCGCAGTACGCGGTGGCGTCCGACACACCCTTGAGGCCGAGGGTCGACGCGACCGTGACGACCGTCCCGCGCCGTTCCTCGAGGAAGGGCAGCGCGGCGCGCACCACCGCGACCGTGCCGAAGAGGTTGACGCGCACGACGCGTTCCCACGTCGCGGCGTCGATCTCCTCGAGCCGCCCGCACGCGTCGGTGCCGGCGGCCGTGACGACGGCGTCGGGCGGCCCGACCTCGAGGGCGAGGCGCTCGACGGCCTCGGCCGCCGAGGCGGAGTCGGACAGGTCGACGACGGCGTGGGGGACGCCGTCCGCCGGGGCGACCCGGTCGAGCACGACGGGCTTGCCGCCCGCTGCGGTCACCGCGTCGACGAGCGCGGCGCCGAGCCCGCTCGCGCCGCCCGTGACGTAGACGGTGCCGAGCTCGCGCGGGACCGGGACGGACCGGTCGTCGGCCTGAGGGAGAGCGGTGGTCGAGGTCATGCGGTGGTCTCCTTCGTCAGAGGGCGAGCGCCCGGCGCGAGGCGTCCGGTCCGCTCGAGGATCGATGTCGTGGAGCGTCCGTCCACGAAGGGCAGCACGACGACCCGGCCACTGTGGCGCCGGACCACCTCCGCCTCCGGGAGCGTCTCCTCGGTGTAGTCGCCGCCCTTGGCCCAGACGTCGGGGCGCAGGCGCTCGAGCGCGGCGCGCGGGTCGTCCTCGTCGAACACCACGACGGCGGACACGCAGTCGAGCGCGGACAGGACGCGCGCGCGGTCGCCCTGCTCGACGACGGGGCGCTCGGGCCCCTTGAGGCGACGCACGGACGCGTCGCCGTTGAGCAGGACGACCAGGTGGTCGCCGAGGCGGGCGGCGGCCTCGAGGGTCGCCACGTGCCCGGCGTGCAGGATGTCGAAGCAGCCGCCGGTCGCGACGACCGTGCCGCCGCGGGCGCGCAGGCCGGCCGCCACCTCCTCGGGCGTCTGCGCGCGTGCCCGACCGGCGTCGGGCGGCGCGGTCGTGGACGACCCGGCCGGCGACGCGGCGCCGTCCGGGCGGGCGGCCCGTCCCGCGTCCGCGCGCCGGCGGTAGCCCTCCGCCCCGCCCGTCGCGACCCAGTCCGACGCCGACCGCACCGCCGCGACGACCGCCTCGACGAGACCGGTGCCGTGCCCGAGCGCGACCGCGACCGTCGAGGCGAACCGGTCGCCCGCCCCGCACGGGTCGCCCGGCGTCACGACCGCCGGGACGTAGGCGGGCTCGCCCTGGGCGCGCGCGACGAAGGCGCCGTGCTCGCCCGCGGTGACGCACACCGCCTCGACGTCCCACGCGGCGGCGAGCGAGCGCGCGAGCCCGCCCGGGTCGTCGGCACGGGCGTCGAGCCCGAGCGCGTCCGCGGCGTCGAGCGCCTCGGCGAGGTTCGGGGTCACGAGCGCGGTCCCCGGGACCGGCGCCCCGCCGCGGGGATGGGGGTCCCACACGACCGTCGTGGTGCGCGCCGCGTGCGCGAGCGCGTCGCGTACCGGGCCCGGGTGCGTCGTCCCGGCCCCGTAGTCCGAGACGAGGACGACGTCGGCCCGGCCGAGCGCGGCGCGGACCGCGCGCTCGGGCACGTCGTCGGGCCGCGCCGGCCCGCCGTCGTCGACACGCACCACCGTCTGCCCGCCGGAGCGCACGCGGGTCTTGCGGCGCGTCGTGCCGACCTGGGGCAGCGCGACGACGTCGAGGTGCGGGCGCAGCAGCCCGCGCAGCTCCGCACCCGCCTCGTCGTCGCCGAAGGGTGCGACGAGCCGCACGCGCGCACCCTCCGCCGCGAGGAGCGCGGTCAGGCCCGCGCCGCCGGGGCTGCGCCGGACGCCGAGCGTGTCGACGACGGGCACGGGGCCGTCGGGGGAGAAGCGCGTCACCTGCCCGTCGACGTCCCGGTCCAGCAGCACGTCGCCGACCACGACGACCCGCGGCCCGGAGCTCGCGGCAGAGCCCGTCGCCTCGGCGACGTCCGGCACGCCGAGGTGCTCGGGGCCGGTCGCGTCCGCGCGCGCCGTCGCCTGCCGGTGGCGCACGTGTGCGTCGAGCGCCGCGCACAGCGCGTGCACGGCGACGAGGTGCAGCTCCTGGACGGACGACGTCGACGCGCCGTGCAGGGCGAGCACGTCGTCGCACTCCGCGGCGAGCGAGCAGTCCCCCGGACCCGTCAGCGCCCACGTCGTGAGACCGAGCTCGCGCCCCCGGCGGGCCGCGGCGACCACGTTCTCGCTCTCGCCCGACGTCGACAGCAGCATCAGCACGTCGCCCGGGCGCCCGTGCGCGGCGACCTGGCGCGCGTACATCTCGGCGATCCCGTAGTCGTTGACGATCGCGGTGAGGCTCGACGTCTCGGCGTGCAGGCTGATCGCCGACAACGGGGTCCGCTCGCCGTCGAAGCGGCCGACGAGCTCGGCCGTGAGGTGCTGGGCCTCGGCGGCGCTGCCCCCGTTGCCCGCCACGAGCAGCCGCCCGCCGGCCAGCGCGGTCCCGGCGAGCCGCGCGCCCCACCCGTCGAGGCGGCCCGCCTCGGCGACGAGCAGGTCCAGCCCGTCGTGCAGGTCCTGCGCGTGCCCGGCGAGCCAGCGTCGCGCGGCGCCCTGGGGGACCACGGGCAGCCCGTCGTCGTCCCGCACGTCCTCGGCCCGCGTCACGGTGCGCTCACCGCCCGCAGCGCGGCGCGCGCCGTCGGCACCGCGTGCACCCGGCCGGGACGCACGACGTCCCGCCGGGCCCGGCGCGTGGTCACGACCCGCTCGTACGACTCGGCGGTGCGCGCCGCGACCGTCGACCAGCCGTAGAGGTGCTCGGCGCGCACCCGGGCCGCGGAACCGAGGCGCTCCCCGAGGGCCGGGTCGTCCGCGATGCGTCGCAGCGCGGTCGCGAGCGCCTCCGGGTCCCGCGGTGGGATGAGGAGGCCGGTCCGTCCGTCGACGACGGAGTCGAGCAGACCGCCGACGGCGGCGCCGACGACGGGTCGGCCGCACGCGGCGGCCTCGAGCGGCACGATCCCGAACGGCTCGTACCAGGGGTCGCACACCACGGCGTCGGCGGCGTGCATGAGCTCGCGGACCTCGTCCTGGCTCACGCTGCCCACGAACCGCACGCGGTCGGCGACGCCCGACGCGTCCGCGACGGCGCGCAGCCGACGCACCTCCGGGTCCGCGTCCAGCGCGTCCACGCCCGGGCCGCCCGCGACGACGAGCTCCGCCCCCGGCACCGCCGCCAGCGCCTCGATGACCGTGTCCACGCCCTTGCGCTCGACCAGGCGCCCGACCGAGAGCAGGCGCAGGCGCCCGGGCTCGCGGTGCAGGTGCGGCGTGCGGTCGGTGTCGGGCAGGAACCGCCCGAGGTCCACCCCGCAGGGCACGACGTCGATCCGGTCCGGGTCGGCACCGAGCGCGACGAGCTCGGCGACCTCGTCGGCGCACGTGGCGACGATCCGGTCGACGGCGCGGCACAGCAGGCGCTCGCGCGCCACGCGCTCGGCCGGGCTCGTGTCGTGCGTGCCCTGGTGCCGACGCTTGACCGAGCCGAGCGCGTGGAACGTCTGCACGAGGGGCACGCCCAGGGGGGCGGCGGACAGCAGGCCCGCGATGCCCGACATCCAGAAGTGCGCGTGCACCACGTCGGGACGCGGCCCGGGCTCGACCCACCGCCGCAGCAGGTCGGCGCCGAACGCGTCCATGTGGGGGAGCAGGTCGTCCTTGGGCACGGCGACGGACGGGCCGGCGTCGACGTGGACGACGTCGACGCCGCGCGCGAGGGGCACGCGCTCCGGGAGGGAGGCGTCGTCGCGGCGCGTGAACACCTCCACGCGGTGGCCCTGGGCGCCGAGCCGGGTCGCGAGCGACGCCACGTGGACGTTCTGCCCACCTGCGTCGACGCCGCCCAGCGCGGCGAGGGGGCTGGCGTGCTCGGAGATCATCGCGATCTTCATGAGGTCACCTCCGTCAGGACCGTGTCCCAGCGCCGCAGGAACGCGGCGTGGGAGTAGTGCTCGAGCACGTGGGCGCGTGCGGCCGTGCCGTGCTCGCGGGCGTCGTCGGGGTCGGCGAGCCAGCGCCGCGCGGTCGCGGCCAGCTCGTCGGGGCGGGCGCTGAGGAGCCCTGCGGCCGGGGGCACCGCGACGGGCGCCTCCGTGGTGGGGAGGGCGAGGACCGGCATGCCGAGCGCCATCGCCTCCAGGAGCGAGAGCCCGAGGCTCGTCCAGCGGTAGGGGTGCAGGTAGGCCCGCGAGGTCGCGAGCCGCGCGTGCATCGCGGCCTGGGGGACGTCGTCGTGCAGCGCGTGCGCGAGACCGCCGGGGGCCGGGCCCGAGAGGTGCTCGGCCAGCTTGCCGACGCCCATGCCGAAGACGTCGAGCGGGACGTGCCGGCCCAGGCCGACGAGCACGTCCGTGCCCGCGACCCGCCAGCGCCGCACCGGCTCGTTGACGACCGCCCCGACGCTGGCCCGCGTTCCCGTCCACAGGTGTCCCGGGTCGGGGATGCCGTGGTCCACGACGAGCGTCCGGGCGTCGCCCGTGTCCCACATGAGCGCGTTGAACGCCGTGACGTGGACGATCGGCACGAGGCCCTCCTCCACGACGTCGAGGTCCGCGAGCGGGTGCCGCGTCGCGGCCGCGTGGCCGGTGGGGGCGTTGTGCTCGACGTAGACGGCGGGCACGTCGCGGCCCGCGACGAGACCGGTCCAGCGGCGCAGGAGCCCGACCTCCTCGGGGCGCTGCAGCACCACGACGTCGATCTCGCGCCCGGCCGCCCGGTCCGCGATCTCGGCCGGGGTCACCTCCCGCACGCCGGACGGCCAGTCCCAGGTCCGCGCGCGCCCGCGGCCGTCGGGCCCGCGGTCGGGGACGACGGGGACGAGGTACTCGTGGCCGCCGGCGACGAACGAGGTCGCCCACGACCCGTGCACGTGCCAGACGAGGACACTCATCGCGCCACCCCCACGGTCCAGGGCATGGCGCCGCGTCGAGCGCCCTGCCCTCCGGTCCCCACGACGTGCGGCGCGTCGAGGCGCGCGACGGCGGCCACGACGTCGTCGGGGTCGACGCCGCCCAGGCACGGGTGCCCCGGGACCGGGCACACCCGTGCTCGCGTGTCGCGGCACGCCGCGTCCTGGTCGCCCAGCACGACGCTCGGCACCCCCCAGGGGGCCCACCTCTCGGACGGGACGACAGGTGCGAAGAGCGACACGACGGGCGTGCCGACCGCGGCGGCGAGGTGCGCGGGTCCGGTGTTCCCCACCACGACGCAGGACGCGCCGTCGAGCACGGCGGCCAGCCCGGCGAGGTCGGTCCGTCCCGACAGGTCCCGGGCGCGGCCGCCGGCCACGTGGGCCGTCAACGCCCTCTCGCCCGGGCCGCCCGTGACGACGACCTCCCGTCCCGCGGCCGCGAGCGCCGCGACGACCTCCCGCGCGTGGTCGGGCGCGGGGGCGCGCGCGGGCACGGACGCACCCGGGTGCACGACGACGTAGGGGCCGGCCGGGGCGAGGGTCGACACGTCGGGCAGCGGCCGGCGCACGCGCAGCCCGTCACCGTCGGGGGGCGCGCCGAACCCGGCTGCGCGAACGAGGTCGAGCGCGGCCTCGACCTCGTGCAGCCCGGCGAGGCGGACGTGGCGCAGGTCCAGGAGCGATCCGGGGTAGTCCTCGCTCACGGCGGCGACCCGTGCGACCCCGGCGATCTTGAGCAGCATCGCGACGGGCAGCGGGCTCTGGTGGAACGAGGTGAAGACCACCGCGGCGGCGTAGCGCCGGGCGGCGAGCGTCGCGACGAGGTCGAGCACGTGCGTCCGGTCCACCGGCGGTGGGCGGTAGCCGGACCATGGCGCGTCGAAGACGAGCACGTCGCGCACGCCGGGCAGGAGGCGCGCGGCGGCGTGCCCCGCGGGCGCTGCGAGGACGTCGACCTGCCCGCCCTGCCCGGCGACGGAGCGGGCCATCGCGCGGACCGCGGGGCCGGTGAGCAGGACGTCGCCGTCGCTGTCGAGACGGACGGCGAGCACGTCGGCGCTCATGCCGCACGCTCCTCGGGGCGGCTCCCGCGGCTCCCGCGGTTCCCGCGGTTCCCCCGGTTCTCCCGGTTCCCGCGGTGCCCGGCGGGCGAGCGGTGCGACGGGGCGCTCCCCGGGAGGCGGTCGTCGAGCGTCCGCACCGCCGCGGCGAGGTCCACGGCGACGTGCGGCGCGGCGGTGACCTCCTCGGGGCGCGTGACGGGGGTCGGGACGAGGACGGGCGTCGCGCCCGCCGCGGTCGCGGCCCCGACGTCGGCCCCGATGTCGCCGACGACGGCGCACCGCCACGGCTCGACGGCGAGCGCGTCCGCGGCCGCGAGCACGAGGCCCGGTCCCGGCTTGCGGCACGTGCACGCGTCGTCGGGTGCGTGCGGGCACACCTGCCAGGTGTCGAACGGGCCGAGCAGCTCCTCGACGCGCGCGTTCACGGCGTCGACCTGCGCGCGCGTGAGCAGCCCGCGCCCCACGCCGGACTGGTTCGACACGACGCCGACCCGCACGCCGCGGTCCCGCAGGCCGTCGAGCACCGCGCGCGCACCCTCGACCGGGCGCACCGCCGCGGGGTCGCCGTTGTACGGGACGTCGTGCACGAGGGTGCCGTCGCGGTCGAGGAGGACCGCGGCGAGCGTCGGCGGCCACGGCTCCAGGCCGTCCCGCGCGGCGAGGGTGCCCGCGACGCGGTGCCGCACGGCGGCGAACGGGATGGCGGCGCTCGTCCACGCCATGCGCCGCAGCTCGGGCCCGAACACGTCGTCGCCGGGCCGTGGCCCGGGTGCGAGGCGGTGCCGCAGGAAGTCCGCGGTGAGGCCGGCCCACGTGAGCGTGCCGAGCGCGGCGACGCGCGGTCGCCGGGCGAGGAGCGCGCCGGCGGCGACGGTGGCGGCCGTGACCGTCGCGACGTGCCACGCGAGCCGGCCCCGGCCGGTCTCGGCGCGCTCGCGCCAGCGCGGCCCGTGCAGGGCGCGGAACGTGGCGTCGTCGCGCGTGCCGGCCTGCACCCGAAGGCTCACCGCGTCGTCCGCGGGCCGCACCGGGTGCGTCGTCGTGCGCGCGCCGCGCACGAGGTCCCACCCGGCGTCGCGCACGCGCAGCGCGAGGTCGGCGTCCTCGCGGTAGGCGCGCGGGAACCGCTCGTCGAACCCGTCGACGTCCTCCAGCGCGTCGCGCCGGTAGGCCATGTCGGCGGTCGCCCACGCGGCGTTCTCGAGGCCCGCGGTCCCGCGCTCCCAGTCGGTCGGGCGCCGGTCCCGGGGCAGGGGCACGTGGAGCCGTCCCTGCACCCCGCCGGTCGACGGCCCCGCCGACGCGAGGTCCTGCCCGAGGAGGCGCGCCCAGCCGCGGGGGAGCTCGACGTCGTCGTCGAGGAAGACGACCCACGGCGCCGACGTCGAGCGCCACCCGGCGTTGCGCGCCGCGGCCGGGCCGCGCCCGCCCGTGCGCACGACCCGCGCGCCGAGCGCGCGCCCGGCCGTGCCGAGGTCGAGGGGTGCCGGGGCCTCGTCCGACGTGCCGGTGCGGGGCAGGTGGCGGTCGTCGGCCACGACCACCTCGGCCGGCTGCGGGGCGTCCGCGTCCTCGCGCTGGGCGACGAGCGTCGTCAGCAGCCGGTCGAGCGACGGGCGGCCGATCGAGGGGACCACGACGGCCCACGCCGCGGCGCGAGCTACCGGCGTGCTCATGCCGGCACCTCCGCGGGAGCGGCGAACACGTCCGCGCGCCGCACCAGGTGGGGACCGAGGACGAGCGCGTCGACGGGCGCGGACCCGAAGAGCTCGAGCGCGTCACGCGGGTCGTCCACCATGGGCCGCCCCGCGGTGTTGAGGCTCGTGTTGACGACCACCGGCAGACCGGTGCGCTCCTTGAACGCGCGGATCGTCGCCTGCAGGCGCGGCGTGGAGTCGTCGACCGTCTGGATGCGTGCCGTGCCGTCCACGTGCACGACCGCCGCGATCCGGTCGCGCCACGCGGGCGCGACGTCGTGCACGAACAGCATGTAGGGGCTCGGGACCGGCCCGCCGGAGAAGATCTCCGGGGCGTCCTCCAGCAGCACCATGGGCGCGACCGGCCGGAACTGCTCGCGGCCCTTGACGTCGTTGAGCCGCTCGAGGTTCTCGACCGGGCCGGGGTGCGCGAGCAGCGAGCGGTGTCCCAGCGCGCGGGGCCCGAGCTCGGCGCGCCCGTCGAACCACGCGACGACCCCGTTGTCCGCGAGGATCCGCCCGACCTCGGCGGGCAGGTCCTCGGGCGTGGTGAACGGCACCTTCGCCGTGCGCAGCCACCCGGCGAGGGCGGCGTCGTCCCACGCGCGCCCCAGCGCCGCCGAGCCCATCGGCTCCACGGTGTCACCGGCCTCGGCGGCGAGCTGGAGCGCCGCCCCGAGAGCCGTGCCCGCGTCGCCCGCCGCGGGCTGGACCCAGACCTCCTCGAACGGCGACTCGCGCCACACCCGCGAGTTCGCGACGCAGTTGAGCGCCGTGCCGCCCGCCATGGTGAGCACGCGGTCCCCGGTCTGGCCGTGGAGCCACGTGGCCAGGTCGACGAGCACCTCCTCGAGGCGCGCCTGCACCGAGGCCGCGAGGTCGGCGTGCTCGGCGCGGCCCCCGTGCTCGGCGCCCCACGTGCCGTCGTCGGTGCGCCGCGGCGCCCAGCGCTCCCAGTCCGGCACCTCGGCGACGAACCCGCCGTCGCCGGTCGCGTGGAGGACCTCCCTCAGGTCGTCGAGGAACCGCGGCTCGCCGTAGGAGGCGAGCGCCATGACCTTGTACTCGTCGCTCGAGCGCAGGAAGCCCAGGTGCTCGGTGAGCGACTCGTAGACGAGGCCGAGCGAGTGCGGCAGCTCCTGGCTCGCGAGCACCTCGAGGCGGCCGTGGTCGTAGCGCCCGGCGAGGTGCGACGAGCGCTCGCCGCGCCCGTCGAGCGACAGGACGCTCGCGACGGGGAACGGCGACGCGAGCGCGGCCGACGCCGCGTGCGCGACCTCGTGCGGCACGAAGCGCACCGCCGAGGGGGACAGGCCGGGCAGCGCGGTGGCGAGGAACTGCGGGGCCCGCTCGGCGTACTGGACGCGCAGCCAGTCCCACGGGTCCGGCAGGCCCATCTCCTCGGCGGGCTTGGCGAGCGCCGGGTCGAACGAGTAGGCGACGGCGTCGAGGTCCTGGGGGCGCAGGCCGCCCTCCTCCAGGCACCAGGCCATCGCCTTCTCGGGCAGCTCCCACGCCGCGAAGGGCAGCGGCCGCTTGCCGTGCTTGCGCCGCGAGAACCGCTCCTCCTCCGCGGCCGCGACGACCCGGCCGTCGACGACGAGGGCTGCGGAGGGGTCGTGGAACAAGGCGTTGACGCCGAGGACGCGCATGGGCTGCGAGCCTCCCTCGTTCGGGTCAGGCTCGTGGTGCGCCTCCAGAAATCGGGGCCACACCGCCTGACGCGTGCGGGTCGGCTCTGCTGCAACCCGACTTCACCCTCACCCCGAGAAGCGCTTCTCGCACGCCGACACCGCACCCATCGGTAGTTCTCTTCGTGTGATTCCCCGGAGGCCCGCATGACCACGTCCGCCGCACCCGCCACGCGCCGCGCCGACGAGCCCGCGCGTCCCGCCGACGACCGCCGCCTCGAGCGCGCCGACCCCGCGACGGGGCTCCCGCGCGGCCCGGTCCGCTGCGCCACGGTCGCCGAGGTCGACGCCGCCGTGCGCGCCGCCGGGGCCGCCTGGGCCGGCTGGCGCGCGACGCCGCCGTCGGACCGCGCGGCAGCCCTGCGCGCCGCCGCGCGCGCGGTGCGCGACGGCGCCGACGAGCTCGGCGCGCTCCTGCGCGCGACGACGGGACGGCTCGAGACCGAGGCGCGCGCCTCCGCCGAGGTCGCGGCCGACCTGCTCGACGAGGCCGCCGTCGCGGGCCTGGGCAGGGCGGGCCGGGTGCTCGCGGGCGACCCCGCGGCGCTGGACGTCGTGCGCCGGGAGCCGCGGGGCGTCGTCGCGGTGATCACGCCGTGGAACGACCCCTACCCGGCTGCGGCCGGCCTGCTCGCCGCGGCGCTCGTGACCGGCAACACGGTGGTGCACAAGCCGTCCGAGCGCAGCGACGCGCCCGGCGTGCGCCTCGCCGAGCTCGTGGCCGGCGCGCTGCCGGCGGACGTGCTGCGCGTCGTCAGCGGGGACGGGGCCACGGGGGAGGCCCTGGCGGCGCACGACGGCGTCGCGCTCGTCGCGCACGTCGGGTCGAGCGCCGCGGGGCGCCGGATCGCGGCCGCGGTGGGCGCGCGCGGCGCCACGGCGCTGCTCGAGAACGGCGGCAAGGACCCGCTCGTCGTCGACGCCGGCGTGGACCCGGTCCTGGCCGCGCGCCAGATCGCGACCGGTGCGTTCACGAACGGCGGCCAGCTGTGCACGGCGGTCGAGCGCGCCTACGTGGTGGGCGAGCTCGTGGACGCGGTCGTCGCCGAGCTCGCCCGGCTCGCCGAGGAGGTCGTCGTCGGCGATCCGGCCGACCCCACGACCACGATGGGGCCGCTCGTCGACGAGGAGCAGCTCGCCGTCGTGGACGCCCACGTGCAGGGCGCGCTCGCGGCCGGCGCCCGCGTCGTGACGGGTGGTCGGCGGCTCGACCGGCCGGGGTCGTACTACGCACCCACGGTGCTCGACCGGTGCCCGGACGACGTCGCGCTGCTCACCGAGGAGACGTTCGGACCCGTCGCCCCGGTCGTGCGCGTGGCGGACTTCGACGAGGCGCTGCGCCGGGCCTCCGCGTCGGCGTACGGGCTCGCGGCGACCGTCCTCACGCCGTCGCTCGACCACGCGCTGCGCGCGGCCGACGCGCTCGACGTGGGCACGGTCAAGGTCAACGCGGTGTTCGGCGGCGCGCCGGGAGGGTCGGCCGACCCGCGGCGCGGCAGCGGCGGGGGAGCGGGCTACGGCCCGGACCTCCTCGACGAGATGACGGTGCGCAAGGCGGTCCACCTCGAAGGGCTGGCACCGTGAGCGGGGGCGCGAGCGCGACGCTCACGTTCGGCGGCACCGCGACGACGATCCTGCGGTTCGGCCGGCTCACGGTGCTCACCGACCCGAACTTCCTCCACCGCGGTCAGTGGGCCTACCTCGGCAAAGGCCTCGCGTCGCGGCGCCGCACCGAGCCCGCGTTCGGCCCGGTCGAGCTCCCGCCGCTCGACGCGATCGTCCTCTCGCACCTGCACGGCGACCACTTCGACCGCGTCGCGCGCCGCGGGCTGACGCGCCAGGTGCCGCTGCTCACGACGCCGTCCGCGGCGCGCCGCCTGGCGCGCCACCACTTCGCGACCGTCGGCATGCCCACGGGCACGGTGGAGACCTTCCGCTCGGGCAAGGAGACGCTCGAGGTCGAGTCGGTGCCCGCGATCCACGCGCGCGGCCTCCTGCGCCCGCTGCTGCCGGAGGTCATGGGCACCGTGTACACGCACCGCGTGGACGGGCAGCGCCACACCCAGGTCTACGTCACGGGCGACACCCTCACCGGCGACCACGTGGACGTCGTCGCCCGGGCCTTCCCGCACCTCGACTCGGTCGTGGCGCACCTCGGCGGGACGCGGATCCTCGGCCGGACCGTGACGATGGACGACGTCCAGGGTGCGGACCTCGTGCGCCGCGTCGGCGTCCCGCTCGTCGTGCCGGTCCACCACGACGACTACGGCGTGTTCCGCAGCCCGCTGCGCGACTTCCTCGCCCGCTCGCCGGAGCTGCCCGGCGTCGAGCTCCGGCCCGTCGCGCGCGGGGCGACGGTGAGCCTGCGCGTCTCCTGAGCGCGACGCCCGGAGCGGTCCGGACGCGCGCCGGGGCTCCGTGGAGGGCCACGCACCGGGCACTTCGGACCAAAGATCGTCCTAATCAACACCAAGCGGAATCGACTTCTGACTTGGCATCGGCGAAAGGCGACCGTATGGTCGAAACCGTGCGCGGACGGCGAGGACGCCGACCGCCGCACGAGGGCCTCGCCACGAGGCCCGCAGCTCGTCCGGGGTCGACCGATCGGTGGTGATCGTCGAACAAGCGGTATCGCGTTCCGGCGACGCGCTGCCGAAAGGGGGCTCCCGGCTTCCTCGATACACGTCAAGGAGGACGTCTTGCACAGACCACCATCCACAGGCAGCCGCCGGCTGACCCGAGGCGCCGCCGCAGCGCTCGCCGCCGCGGTACTGGTACCGCTGGCCGTCAGCGGTGCCAGCGCACATCCAGGACACGACGAAGGACCTGCCGGCACCACGGTCACGGCCGCGCAGGACGAGACGGCCGTCGACTGGAACGACTACGAGAAGACGCTGCTCACCAAGGACACCGGTGAGCCGATCGACCTCGCCGTGCTCCCCGACTCGCGGGTCCTGCACACGGCGCGCGACGGCGTCGTCCGCCTCACCGACACGGCGACCGGGCAGACCACCCAGGTCGCGAAGCTCGACGTCTACGCGAACTCCGAGGACGGGCTGCAGGGCATCTCCCTGGACCCGGACTTCGAGGAGAACGGGTACGTGTACCTCGTCTACGCGCCCCGCGTCATGGAGGGCACCTCGCCCACCGGTGTCGCGTACCCCGAGACGACCCCGCAGGGCAGTGCGCCGAACTCGCTCCCCGCGGGCGAGGACGAGAGCTACTGGGACCGGTGGCTCGGCTACAACCAGCTCTCACGGTTCACGTGGGACGCCGAGACCAGCACGATCGACCTGGACAGCGAGCGCCCGATCATCAAGGTCGACGCCCAGCGCGGGCAGTGCTGCCACGTCGGCGCGGACATGGCGTGGGACGCCGAGGGCAACCTGTTCCTGTCCACCGGTGACAACACGCCGGCCAGCACCCCCGGCGCCAACGGGTACGCCCCGAACAACAACGCGCCCCGCATGAACCCCGGCTTCGACGACCGTCGGAGCGCGGGCAACACGAACGACCTGCGCGGCGCGATCCTGCGGATCAACCCGATCGAGGACCTCGGGCCCGACGCCGAGGTCGGCCCCGGCAGCACCTACACGATCCCCGAGGGCAACCTCTTCGACGACCCGCAGTACGAGGGCTCGGAGGACCTTGTGCGCGAGGAGATCTACGTGATGGGTCTGCGCAACCCGTTCCGGCTCGACTACGACGCCGAGTCCGGTGCGCTCGTCTGGGCCGACTACGGTCCCGACGCGGCGAACGCGAACCCGGACCGCGGCCCGATGGGCTACGTCGAGTGGCAGCTGACCACCGAGCCGATGAACGGCGGCTGGCCCTACTGCCACGGTCCGAACGCCAACTACAACGAGTGGGACTTCGCGACCGGCACGCCGGGCGAGTGGTTCGACTGCGACGCCGGCGCGAGGAACAACTCCACGTGGAACACGGGTCTGGACGTCGTCCCGCCAGCCACCGCGCCGCAGGTCTACTACGGCGACCGTCCCGGTGACCAGCCGGCGATCCTCGACCCGCTGGTCGAGCTCGGCGGCGGCGGCCAGGCGCCCATGGGTGGCCCGATCTTCCGCTCCGCCGACTACCCCGACGGTCCGGGCAAGTTCCCCGCCTACTGGGACGGCAAGCCGTTCATGGCGGAGTTCTCCCAGGACTACGTCGTCGCCTTCACGCTGGACGAGCTCTCGTCCGCCGGTCAGGTCACGGCGGTCGAGGACTTCCTGCCCAACGCGCACCTGGAGTCGGTGAACCAGCCGATCTGGGACAACGTCATGGACATGGAGTTCGGCCCCGACGGGTCCCTGTACGTCCTCGAGTACGGTGACGGCTTCTTCCGCCAGAACCCCGACGCCGGCCTGTACCGCATCTCGTACGGGTCCCAGAACACGACCCCCCAGGCCGTGATCTCCGCCGACCCGGTCTCGGGCAGCGACGCGCCGCTCGAGGTGACCTTCGACGCCTCCGGGACCACGGACGCCGAGACCCCGAACGCGGACCTCACCTTCGAGTGGGACTTCGACGCCGACGGCGAGTACGACGCCCAGGGCGAGACGGTGACGCACACGTTCACCGAGCGCGGCCAGTTCGACGTGCAGCTGCGCGTGACGGACCCCGAGGGCAACTTCGGCCTCGCCGTCCAGCAGATCACCGTGGGCAACACCGCGCCGGTGATCACGCTCGACCAGCCGGACGGCGCGATCTTCGACTGGGGCGACGCGGTCCCGTACACCGTCTCGGTGCAGGACGCCGAGGACGGCGACGAGCCGGTGTGCAGCGACATCCAGTACACGTTCGGGCTCGGGCACAACGAGCACGCCCACCCCGAGGTGAGCGGGCGCGCCGCGGACACGGAGGCCGGCTGCGGCTTCACGATCCAGACGAGCCCCGACGCCGTCGAGCACGGCGAGGGCGAGAAGATCTTCGGCACGCTCGTGGTGACCTACACGGACCAGGCCCAGGGCGACGTCCCGGCCATCGCCGGCGAGGCAACGCACGTCCTCAAGCCGCAGGCTCAGCAGGCCGAGTGGTACGACGCCTCCGAGGGCGTCGAGGTCGTCGAGGACGCGGCGGCGAACGCGGGGCGCTACGTCACCTCGCTCGACGCGGGCGACTCCTTCACGTACCGACCGATCGCGCTCGAGCACGCCCCGACGGGCGAGACGATCGACGAGGTCACCGTGCGCGGCAGCGGCGAGGGCACCCTCACGCTGAGCTGGCAGGGCGCGGGGGCCGGGTCCACCGAGCCTCTCGCCGAGCTCGCGTTCACGGGCGAGGGCTGGCAGGACGTCACGCGGACGCTGAGCAGCGTGCCGGAGGGCTCCGGCTCGCTCGTCGTGACCAGCACCGGCGGGGTCGACGTCGACACCCTGACCTTCGCCGTCGGCGAGGGCCCGGGCGAGCCGGTCACCGTACCGGTCGACCAGGTGTCGATCCAGATGTACTCGCTGATCCCGTGGGTGAACGAGGCCGGCCTCCCGGCCGTGCTCGAGCGCCTGTCCGAGATCGGGTTCGAGAACATCGAGCCGTACGGCGGCAACTTCTCGGGCTACACGGCCGAGGAGTTCCGGGCGCTCGCGGACTCCTACGGGCTGAGCGTGAAGTCGTCGCACTACGACGTGAACGAGGGCACGTTCGACCAGACCCTCGCGTACGTCGGCACGCTCGGGCAGGAGTACGTCGGCTCGGGCGGCTTCCCCGCCCCGGGCATCGGCACGTACGAGAACACGCTGGCGACGGCCGAGGCCATGAACCGGCTCGGCGAGCGCGCGGTCGAGGCCGGGTTCGAGAAGTTCTTCGGCCACAACCACGACGGCGAGTTCCGCACGACGTACGAGCACGACGGCGAGACGCTCTCGGCCTGGGAGATCCTGGTCCGCGAGACGAACCCGGAGTACGTGACGTTCCAGCTCGACGTGGCCTGGGCCGCGCACGCGGGCGTCGACGTCCCGGCGCTCCTCGAGGAGTACGGCGACCGGATCGACCTGATCCACGTCAAGGACGCCACCGGGCTGAACGCCGGCGGCCGTCCGGCCTTCACGCACCTCGGCGAGGGTGAGGTGCCGCTCCAGGAGATCCTGGCCGCGGCGCAGGAGGCAGGCGTCGCGTACTACGTGCTGGAGTGGGACCTCGCTCCCGACGGCGACGCCTTCGCGACGCAGGGGTTCGAGTACCTCACCGGCCTCCCGGCCGGCGAGGCGGGGCCCGACGTCGCGGTGACCGCCCAGACGCGTTGCCTCGCGGGCAACGCCTACGTCGCGGTCCGCGCCCTCAACGAGGACGACGTCCCGCTCACCGTCACGCTCGAGACGCCCTACGGCACCAAGACGGTCGAGAACGTCGCCCCGGGCGCGAACGCCTACCAGGCGTTCAACGCACGGGCGGGCGAGATCGCGGCGGGGACGGCGACCGTCACCGCCACCGACGCGGAGGGGAGGACCGCCACGGTCACGTCCGAGCACGACGCGCTGTCGTGCGGCTGACAGCGCACTGAAGCGCTGACGCGCTGGTGCGCCGGGTGAGGCGGGCGTCCGACGCCGCCTCACCCGGCGCTCGCGCGACCGGAGGTCCCCCGAGGTCGGGGCTGGGGGTGCGCGACGTGCGACGGCCCGGGTGACGCGTACGTCACCCGGGCCGTCGGTCGGTCAGGGGGCCTCAGCCCTCCCGCACCTGGTCGCGCACGTCGGCCGCAGCGTCCTTGCCGTGCTGGCCCACCGACTGCGCCGCGTCCTTCGCCGCGTCGCGGACGGCCTCCGCGCCCTCCTTCGCCGGCTCCTTGAGGTCCTGCACGACCTCCTGAGCCGTGGACCTCACGTCGTCCACGAGCGGGGCCGCCTTCTCCTTCACGCCGGCGGCAGCGCGCTGCTCGGCGCCGCTCGACGGCAGGAGCGAGGCGACGACGAGACCCACGCCGAAGGCGACCAGCCCGACGGCGAGCGGGTTGCCCTGCGTCTGCTCGCGCACTGCGCGCGGCGCGGAGCCCACGCTCTCGGCGACCGAGGACGCGGTGCTGCGCGCCGAGCCGGCGACCGAGGAGGCCGCCTCGCGCGCTCGGTCGGCCGCGTCGTGGGAGGCGTCGCGCGCCGAACCCGTCGTGTCGTGCGCGCTGCCCATGACGCGGTCCTTGACGCTCGTCACACCGGACCGCACGCGGTCGACCTGACGCCGGGCCACGTTCCCGGGCTTGACCTTCTCCCCGAGCGCGTCGACGTCCTGGCTCAGCTCCGTGCGCGTGCGCTCGATGTCCGCCCGGATCTCCTCCGGATCGCTGCTGCTCATGAGTTCTTCTCCTCGTGTCCTCGGACGGCGTTCGGGATCTTCTTCAGGGTGTCCGTCGTCTCCGGCATGCCCTCGACGGTGCGCAGATCCTTGCGCCCGCGCGCCGCGAGCACCGCCGCGACGACGGCCCACACCACGGCGACGACCACCGCCGACCAGCCCCGGCCCATGACGGCGCCGAGCGCCCACCACAGCGCCACGGACAGGAAGAGCAGGACCATGTGTCCGGCCACCCCGGCGCCGGCGAGCATCCCGGCGCCCTTCCCGGCCCGCTGCGCGGACTGCTTGGCCTCGGCCTTGGCGAGCTCGACCTCCTGCCGCAGCAGGGTCGACAGGTCGCGGCTCACCTCCGCGACGAGCTCGCCGAGGCTCTGCTGCTCGCTCGCGTCGGCGGCGGGCGACGACAGGGGCGGTGCGCCCGGGTCCGGACCGCTGCCCGCAGCGTGGCGGGACCCGGGCGCCGCGGCGAACGGGTCAGGGGTGTACGACATCGGGCCCACCTCCTGGCCGGGCGGCGCCCGTGCCGGGCGTCGCGGGCGGGTACGACGGCGGTGCGGACGTGCCCTCCGCCGAGGTCGCCACGTCCGGGTCCTGCGCCAGGCGGTCGTTGGCGAGGCCCGGGAACGCGCCGGCGGTCCCGATGTCGGGCTCGCCTCTCGTCCCAGCGCCGCTCGTCCCGGCGCCGCCGCCCGTCCCCGGCGCGGTGGCCGGCGCTGCGTGCGCGCCACGCGTGCCCGTCGCGCCCGTGCCCGTCGCGCCCGTCGGGGTCGTGTCGGCGCCGGAGCCCTCGCCCGAGCGAGGGCCGCCGGAGTCCGGCGCGTCCTTCATGCCGCGCAGGAGCCGCCCGACGAGCAGGCCGGCACCGGCGGCGAGCACGAGGAAAGTGCCCGGCCGGCGCCGTGCGAAGTCCTCGACCTCGTGCAGCACGGACGAGGGCTCACGGTCCTCGAACCATTGCGCCACCTGACCGGTGGCGTCCCCGGCGCGGCGCACCAGGTCGGTCGCGTAGCCCGGGTCCTCGGTGCCGTCCGCCATCTGGCGGAGCTCGTCACCGAGGGACCGCAGCCCGCCCGCGAGGCGCTCCTGCTGCGAGCGGGCCTGGTCGCTGAGCTCGGTCCTGGTCTGGTCGACCAGGCTGCGCGCGCGGTCCGTCGCCTCGTGCGCGACGTCGCGCGCCTTCTCCTTCGCGTCCTGCGCGACCCCCCGGCCCGCGTCGCCGACCTGGGACGCGGCCTCGCTCGCACGTTCCTTCACCCCGGTGGTGGCGCCACCGCTCTCCCCGGTCTCCTGCGCCGTCCCGGCACCCGGCGAACCGGGCCCCGAGCCGTACGGCACGTTCGTCTCGCTCATGGTCGGACTCCGATCGTCGTCGCCGCGCTGGGGCGGCGTGACTGGCGACGGAGCAGGAGCCGTGCCGGGCTCTCGCTCCGCCGGTACGGCCGCTTCCTCGACCGCTTCCCACGGTAGGACGCGCTCGCCCGCACACAACCCGGAGGGCGTCTCCCGCGGTTGCGAGCGCCCGCAGCCTTGCGACGGTGGGAGTGGTCCAGCAGCCGGCCGCCCCCGCCGGGCCGTGCCCGGCAGAGATCACGCCCTTCGGGGCACAGGAGGTTTCGATCATGGCCACAGGAGAGACCGGGTTCGACGACGTCACGTTCGACCTCATCTCGGTGCAGTACCACTCGCTCAAGGCCGGGCACGACTACGGCCAGTACGTGCGGGACGCCCGCAACGCGGGCAAGGAGGAGATCGCCACCTTCTTCGAGAAGGTGATGGCGGAGGACTCCGAGCGCGCCCAGCAGTGCCACCGCTTCATCGCCGAGCTCACGCAGGGCGGCACGTCCGCGACGTCGCCGCAGGGCTCCGGGCAGGGCTGAGCCACCTGCCGGCCCCGGCGAGCGGCGGTTCGGCTCGCGAGCCGGGCGGTGCGTGGGGAGCATGACGGTGGTGTCGAGCACGGGCACCGTTCCCCTCGAGCGCGAGGAGTCTCGATGACGTCCACCGCCGTCCCCGCACCCGTCCCGGCCACCGGCCCCGCACCCGGGACCACCCCGGCACTCGCCGCCGAGCCCGTGCCCGGTGCCCTCGTGGCGCCGGGCACGGCTCGGCTGCCGTTCCCGCGAGCGCGCGGCCCCCTGACCGAAGCGCTCCGGGACGTGCTCACCGACGGACCGCCCGGGGACGACGCGGCCGAGCGGCTGCAGCCGGTGCGCGCGGCCGCCACCGTCGCGGCCGCCGCCCCGATCCTGCGGGACGAGGACGCCCAGCTCGCGCTGACGATCCTCTACGAGCTGCACTACCGCGGCGTCGAGGGCGTCGACGACGCGTGGGAGTGGGAGCCGTCGCTGCTCGCCGTCCGCGCGGGGCTCGAGGCGCCCTTCGAGGCCGCGGTGCGCGAGCGCGCGGGGCAGCCCGCGTGCGACGCGACCGACGCGGCGGGCGTGGCACGGCGGCTGTTCGAGCTCGCCGCCGCCGACGACGGCCCGAGCCTCTCGCGCTACGTCGCCCGGCACGCCGACGCGGAGCAGGTGCGCGAGCTCCTGGCGCTCAAGTCGCCGTACCAGCTCAAGGAGGCCGACCCGCACACGTGGGCGGTCCCGCGGCTCGCGGGCGCGCCCAAGGCGGCGCTCGTGGAGATCCAGGCCGACGAGTACGGCGGGGGCCGTGCCGGGCGCATGCACGCGGAGCTGTTCGCCCGGGCGATGCGGGGCGTGGGGCTCGACGACACCTACGGACGGTACGTCGACGCCGTGCCCGCCGTGGTCCTGGCGGCGCTCAACACGATGTCCCTGTTCGGCCTCCACCGGCGGCTGCGGGGCGCCGTCGTCGGGCACCTGGCCGCGTTCGAGATGACGTCCTCCGTGCCGAGCCGCCTCTACGGGAACGGGCTGCGCAGGCTGGGGCACGACGCGGACACGACCTGGTACTTCGACGAGCACGTCGAGGCGGACGCGGTCCACGAGCAGATCGCGGCGCGCGACCTCGCGGGCCGCCTGGTGGAGCAGGAGCCCGCGCTGCGCGACGACGTGCTCCTCGGCGCCGCCGCGTGCCTCGCCGTCGAGGGGGACGTCGCCGCGCACGCGCTCGAGCGCTGGCAGCAGGGCCGGTCGGCGCTGCGGGTGCCGCTCGCGCCCCTGGCGCCGGGGCCGGACGACAGGTCCGGGGAGGGCGAGGACACGCGTGGATGACGTGACGTACGTGCTGCCGCTGCGCCGCGAGCAGTTCGACGACCGCGCGGTGGCCGAGCTGGCCCGGTACCTGCACGAGCTCGCGCGTCACGCGGACGTCGTCGTCGCGGACGGCTCGCCCGCCCCGGTCCGCGCCCGGCACGAGCGCGCGTGGGGTGCACCGGTCCGCACGGTGGTCGTCCCCGAGGTGCCGGCCGGCACCAACGGCAAGGTCGTCGGCGTGCTCGCCGCGCTCGCCGCGACGACCTCCTCGCGGGTCGTCCTCGCGGACGACGACGTGCGGTGGGACGCCCCGACGCTCGACCGGGCGCTCGCGGCGCTCGACGGGGCCGACGCCGTCGTGCCGCAGAACGTGTTCGACCCCGCGCCGTGGCACGCGCGCTGGGACACCGCGCGCTCGCTCGTGAACCGCGCGGTCGGGCACGACTGGGCCGGCACGGTCGTGCTGCGGCGGACCGCGCTGGGGCCGGAGGGTTACGACGCGCGCGTGCTGTTCGAGAACCTCGAGCTGGAGCGGACCGTGCAGGCACGGGGTGGCCGCGTCGTGCACCGCCCGGACCTCCTCGTCGTGCGCCGGCCGCCCGAGCTGCGCACGTTCCTCGAGCAGCGCGTGCGCCAGGCGTACGACTCGCTGGCGCAGCCCGCACGGCTCGTCGTGGAGCTCGTCCTGGCCCCGCTCCTCGGTGGGTGCGTGGCGGGCGCCGTGCGCGCCCGCGGCAGGGTGCGCGCGGTGTCCGTGGGCGTCCTGGCGGCGGTCCTCGCGGGCTCCGCCGTCCTCGCCGAGGCCGGGCGCCGCACGGCCGGGGGCGTCGCGGCATGGCCGCCGACGTCGGCGCTGTGGGCCCCCGCGTGGCTGCTCGAGCGCGCGGTGTGCGCGTGGGTGGCCGTGGGGTGGTGGCTGCGCGGCGGCGTGCCCTACCGGGGGACGCGGATCCGCCGGGCCGCCCACCCCGTGGCGCGGCTGCGCGGTGCGACCGGGACGCTGCGCGGGGCGACCGGGACGCGGCCGCGGTGACGGCCGAGGGACGCGCGACCCGCGCGCAGGACGTCGTCGTGACCGCCTGCCCCGACGGCCCGTTGCTCGTGCGCGGGCCGGCGCGCCTCGTCGACCAGGAGGGTCGTGAGATCGAGCGGCACCGTGCGACGGTCGCGCTGTGCCGGTGCGGCGGCACGGCGATCCCGCCGTGGTGCGACGGGACGCACAAGGTGAACGGTTACCGCAGCGGCGAGCGCGACGGGGACGGCCGCGGCACGGCGAGCGAGGCCGGGACGGGGGCGTAGAACCAGCCGTGGAACGCGGCGCGCGCGGGCTGGGGCAGCACGCGCGCCATCGCCAGCATCGCCAGCCCCTGCACGCCCGTGACCACCTCGGGCCGACCGCGCACGAGGGCGTCCACCGCCTGCCGTGCGACGGAGGCCGCTCGCGGCTTCGGCAGGCGGCCGACGTGCGTGCGCTCCATCCCGGCCTCGCGGAAGAACGGGGTCCGCGTCGGGCCGGGAAGGAGGGCGGTGACGGTGACGCCCGTCCCGGCGAGCTCGCCGCGCAGCGACCACGCGAAGGACCGGAGGAACGCCTTGGAGGCGGCGTACGTCGCGAAGTGGGGAGCGGGCATCTCGGCCGCGACGGAGGCGGTGACGAGGACACGGCCCCGCCCCTCGGCGAGGAGGTCCGGCAGGAGCAGGTGGGTCAGGTGCGCCACGGAGCGCACGTTGAGGTCGAGCAGCCGCAGCTGGTCCGCGAGCGGCGTGCGGGCGTACGCCCCGTGCACGCCGACGCCCGCGTTGAGGACGACGGTCGAGACGCCGAGGTCGCGCGCGCGCCGGGCGGTCGCCTCGACACCGCGGGGCGTCGTGAGGTCGACCGTCAGCCCCTCGTGCGTGCCGCCCACCGCGGCCAGCTCGCCGACGGTGTCCTCCACGTCGCGGTCGGCGACGACGAGGACGTCGTGCCCGCGGCGCGCGAGCTCCACCGCGAGGGCGCGCCCGATCCCGCTCGTCGCCCCGGTCACGAGGGCGCCGCCCCGGTCCGCCACCGGCCCGGCGGGGCGTGCACCGGTCACGACGGGCTCGGGCCGTCGTCGCCGAGCGCGACCTCGGCGGGCGGCTCGCGCAGCGCCTGGGCGAGGTGGCCGCCGAGGAACGCGCTCGCCCCGGCCACGGCGTAGCCGAGCATCGAGACGGCGACGCCGGACCGCCGCCGGCCGCCACGGCGCAGCAGCCACGACGTGCCGTAGAGCACCGAGGCGCCGGTGTTGAGCACGGCGTGCACGGCGCCGACCCGGCGGGCGCGCCGGTCCACGTCGAGGTAGTCGGTGAGCCCGGTGAGCGCGGTCGGCGCGACCGCGAGGACGCCGAGCCCGACCAGCCGCTGCGCGGCCGGCGCGCTCTGGCGGCCACCGACGAGGTCGAGCACCGCGGCGCTCGTCCACAGGCCGATCGGTACGTCGGTCAGGGTCGCGTGGAGCGCGTGCCCGAGCGAGCGCCCGTGCAGCTCCTCGCGCAGGCGGCCGCGGGTCGGGACGACGGCGAGCGCCAGCCCGCGCACGGTGCTCGACAGGTCGTCGAGCCCGCTCGCGTCCTCGAGCCGGCGGGCCAGGCGCAGCAGGACGGGGGAGTCCGCGTCGTCACGGACGGTGGTGGTGCGGGACTCGGACATGGGCGCTCCTCACGTCGTCGCGCTCCTGTTCTCGAAGCCCTGCGACGACCGTAGGCACGATCGTGCGCGCTCGCGCGACCTCCGCCGGGCGCACACCGCCCTCGTCCCGGCACGCCGGGACGAGGGCGGTCCGTCGCGGGGAGCACGGCGGGCTTCTTCACCGGCTGCCCGTACGACGAGTCCCACGCTAGGGACACCGGTCGGGGACCGCGCCCCCGCGGCGGGTGAAGTTCGGCCGCTTCTCGACGAGGGCCCGACCTGCGCGTCGACACGCGCCTCGACGAGCGTCCAGATGCGACCGGGTGCGGGTGACCTCACGCTGGAAGCACGCTCGTTGCGTCGAGAAGAGGGCGCGTGTCGTGGCCCTCGCGCGCACGCCCGTGCTCGGAGGGCCGACCGTCCGAGGGAGAGACCATGTTCTTCCACCGTCAAGAGCTCCAGCACAAGGCCACCCCGGACCGGCCGGACGCCGTCTACGCCCGCAAGCTCCAGGAGGTGCTGGGCGGCCAGTACGGCGAGATCACCGTCGCGATGCAGTACGGCTTCCAGTCGTGGAACGCGCACATCCCGGGCAAGTATCGCGACCTGCTCTACGGCATCGGTGCCGAGGAGTTCGGGCACGTGGAGATGCTCGCGACGATGATCGCGCAGCTCCTGGAGAAGGCGCCCGTCGGGCTCGTCGAGGGCGCCGTCCAGGACGACCCCACCGTGGCCGCGATCATCGGGGGGACGGACCCGCAGCACGCGATCGTCGCCGGTGCGGGCGCGCGTCCCGTCGACTCGAACGGCAACCCGTGGAGCGCGGGCTACGTCACCGCGAGCGGCAACCTGCTCGCCGACTTCACGGCCAACGCGAACGCCGAGATGCAGGGGCGGGTCCAGGTGGCGCGGCTCTACCACATGACCGACGACGCGGGCGTCAAGGACCTGCTCGCGTTCCTGCTCGCACGGGACACGATGCACCAGAACCAGTGGCTCGCCGCCGCGCAGGAGCTGCGCGACGAGGGCGTCGAGGAGCTCCCCGTGCCCAGCACGTTCCCGCTCTCGAAGGAGCACCGCGACGTGTCGTACCAGTACATCAACTTCTCCGACGGCGAGCACGCCTCCGAGGGCCGCTGGGCCAGCGGGCCGACCCCGGACGGCAAGGGCGAGTTCACGTACGTCGCCGAGCCGCCCGCGGGCGTGCCGATGCCGCCCCCCACGACGCCGGACGAGCGCCTGCACGGTACGACCGGCAAGCCGTCGACGCTCGAGAAGGCCAAGGGCGCCGTCAAGGACGCCCTCCACAAGGACTGAGAGGGGAGACCGTCATGACCGCAGCATCCGCACCCCGGGACGTCGCACGCGCCGAGCGTCCCGCGCGAGGCGTGCACCAGTACCTCGCCCTCGTCATCGGCGTCGTCTACCTGCTGGTGGGTCTCGTCGGGTTCGCGATCACGGGCTTCGACGAGTGGACGGTCCACGACCACTCGCAGACGCTGCTCGTCTTCGCGATCAACCCGCTGCACAACGTGGTCCACCTCGTCATCGGCCTCCTCGGCGTCCTGCTGTGGAGCCGGTCGGCGAGCGCCCGCACGTACGGCTGGATCCTCGCGATCGGCTACGGCGCCGCGTTCGTCTACGGGCTGATCGTCGTGAACGACCCGGAGGCGAACATCCTCAACATCAACGGCGCGGACAACGTGCTGCACGCGGTGAGCGCCGTCGCGGGTCTCGCGATCGCGCTGTGGCCGGTGCGCCGCGAGGCCGGTCCCGCGACGCCGACCACCCGGACGGGCGCATGACCGACACTCCGGTCGATCTCACGACGGGCGAGACCGGGCGCGTCCTGCGGGACGTGCTCGGTCCGCTCGTCGCCCAGGGGGCCGTCGTGCGACGGCCCCGCGTGACCGCGTGGGCGGAGCGACGGCAGGTGGACCGCACGTCGCACCGGCTCCTGGAGCGGCTGCGCGCCCGGTACCACGGCGCCCCGCTCGTCGTCCGCCTCGGTGGCCGACGGCTCGTCGTCGCGACCCGACCCGAGCACGTCGAGCGCGTCCTCGCCGGGTCGCCCGAGCCGTTCACGCCGGCGTCGTGGGAGAAGCGGGGCGCCCTGGTCCACTTCCAGCCGGACGGCGTGCTCGTCTCCCCGCTCCCCGAGCGGCTCGTGCGCCGCCCGTACAACGAGACGGTGCTCGACATGAGCGAGCCCGTGCACCACGACGGCGCCGCGCTCGTCGCCGCGGTGGAGCGCGAGACGGCGGAGCTCGTCACGGCCGTCGAGTCGTCGGGGCGGCTGGACTGGGACACGTTCGCCGCGTCGTGGTGGCGCACCGTACGGACCGTCGTCCTCGGGCGTGCGGCCCGGGACGACGAGCGGCTCGTCACGCTCCTCGACGCGCTGCGGCGCGACGGCAACTGGTCGTGGTTCCGGCCGCGCCGGCCCTGGCTCCGGGCCGCCCTGGACCGTCGGATCGAGGAGTACGTGACGATCGCGGAGCCGGGAACGCTCGCGGCGCGCGGGCGCGAAGCCGGCGGTGCGGACGTCGTGCGCCGGCAGATCCCGCACTGGCTCTTCGCGTTCGACGCCGCGGGCGCCGCGACGTTCCGGGCGCTCGCCGTCGCCGCGGCACGGCCCGCCGTGCGGGACCGCCTGCTCGCGGAGCCGACGACCGCCGAGCGGGGTCCGGCCGTGCTGCCGTTCGCGCGCGGGTGCGTGCTCGAGTCGGTCCGGCTGTGGCCGACGACGCTCGCGATCCTGCGCGACGCGACGGCTCCCGTCCGGTGGGGCGCCCGCACGTTCCCGGCGGGCACCGGTTTCGTCGTGCTCAGCGCGTTCTTCCACCGGGACGCGGACCGCCTGCCGTTCGCCGACGCCTTCGCACCCGAGGCGTGGCTCGACGGCCGGGCCGACGCCGACTGGGGGGCTCGTGCCGTTCAGCGGCGGTCCCGTGCCCTGCCCCGGCCGCAACGTCGTGCTGCTCCTGGCGTCGCACACGCTCGCGCGAGTCGCCCGGCTCGACCTCACGGTCGGTCGGGGGCGCTACCTGGCGCAGGACCCGCTGCCCGCGACGATGGACCACCTCGGCCTGCGGTTCGGGCTGCGCAGCGGACGGAGCGGCGCGCGGGCGAGGTGCCGACGGCCGCGGCCGTGCAGGCGGTCGCCCCGCGTCTCAGGCGTCTCCGGACGCCTGCTCGCCGGTGCGGGGGTTGAGGTTCGCCGGGTCGGCGTCGGGGTCGGCGCCCGTCTCCTCCGCCTCCGCGCCGCTCGCCTGGCTCCCTTCGCGGGGGTTGAGCGAGCCCGGGTCGGCGTCCGGGTCCTCGGCGGGGTCGTAGCCGCGCTCGTCGTTCTCGCTCATGTCGGCCTCCTGGGTCAGGCGCTCCGTGCTGGGCTCGGACCGCGCCGTGCGGCGCGGTCCTGCCACCGTCGCACGGCCCGCGCACGCTCGCAGGCCCGGGATGCCAGTACCGCGGGGCCTTCGTAACCTGACGGGGGCCGGACGCCGACTCCGGACGAGGGCGCGTCGCCACGGCGAGTCGAGAAAGGGCGGACCGGCAGTCAGCCACGCCTGTCCAGGAGGTCCCGAATGCCCGAGGAGAAGAGCACGCTCGACGCCCTGCCCCGCCTGCGGGACCTGGCAGAGGTCGCCGAGCTCGTGTCGGTCGTGAGCCCGCTCTACGTGCGCTTCAGCGGGGGACCGGACTCGGACCGCGCCACGGTGAGCCGGGACCACGAGAGCGGCTGCCTGCTGCCGGGGCTGAGCGTCAACCCGATGAATCCCGAGCCGTGGTGGGACCGTCCCGTCGAGCACTGGGTCGCGCGCCAGCTCTGCCAGTACGCGCACCTCATGACGGCCGAACGCTCCCCCTGGCTCCTCACCGGCGAGCTCGCGGGACGCGGGCCGGACTGCGAGCCGCTCCTCGTCGACGTCGAACCTGCCGCGTCGATCGACCCGCGGGTCGTCGAGGAGGCGGGCCGCCTCTACCGCGAGGTGTTCGACGCGGGCGACGACGGGACGTGAGCCGCCGTCCGCGCCGCGTCAGGCGGCGGGGGCGCCGCCCGGCACGAAGACGGCACGCACGCAGCCGTCGGCCTTCCGCTTGAAGAGGTCGTAGCCGCGCGGGCCGTCCTCGAGCGACATGACGTGCGTACCGAGGTGCTCCGTGACGAGCTCGTCGCGCGCCATGAGCTCGAGCAGGCCGGGGATGTACCGCTGACCGTGCATCTGGGCGGAGCGCAGCGTCAGGCCCTTGTTCATGAGCGCGCCCAGCGGAAAGCCGTCGGTGAGCGCCGCGAAGACGCCGAGCACGACGACGGTCCCGCCCTTGCGGCAGTGGTAGATCGCGCGGCGCACCGCCGAGGGTCGGTCCGTCTGCAGCCGCAGCTGCTGCTTGACGCGGTCCACGACGTCCTCGACCGGACCGCCGCTCGCCTCCATGCCGACGGCCTCGATGCACACGTCCGGCCCGCGGCCCGCGGTCATCTCGAGCAGCGCGGGCCCGACGTCGTCGCGCTGGTCGTGGAGCGTCTCGCACCCCACGTGGGTGCGGACCATCTCCAGGCGGTCGTCGAGCCGGTCGACCACGACCACACGCTCCGCGCCCCGCAGGACCGCGGCCGCGGCCGCCATCTGCCCGACGGCGCCCGCGCCCCAGACCGCGACCGTCGAGCCGGGACCCACGCCGCCCAGGTCGGCGCCCATCCAGCCGGTCGCCGCGGAGTCCGACGCGAAGAGGGCGCGCGCGTCGTCGACGCCCTCGGGCACCGCGAAGGCGCCGACGTCCGCGAACGGGACGCGCACGTACTCGGCGTGCGAGCCCGCGTAGCCGCCCATCGCGTGGGAGTAGCCGAAGCACCCGCCGGGGGCGGAGCCCCACAGCGTCTCCGTGATCGCCGGGTTGCGGTTGCCGTTGTCGCACAGCGAGTAGAGCTCGCGCGTGCAGTACCAGCAGCGGCCGCACGCGATGAACGACGAGACGACGACGCGGTCGCCCACGGCGTGCCGCCGCACCTCGGGCCCCACCTCCACGACCTCGCCGACGAACTCGTGGCCGAGGACGTCGCCCGAGCGCATGAACGGGATGTAGCCCCCGAGGAGGTGCAGGTCCGACCCGCACGTGACGGTCCGGCGCACGCGGACGACGACGTCCTGCGGGTGCTCGATCGCGGGGTCGGGCACCGTGCCGACCTCGAGCCGGTTCACGCCGACCCACTGCAGCGCCCTCACAGCCGGCCTCCCGCCCCCGCACGCCGGATCGCGATCTCCAGCGGCAGCGACGTGAGCGTCGGGCGCCGGGTCACGGCCCGGTCCGGCGGCATGGTCGCCCCGGTCTCCAGGACCTGCTTCGTCGCGCGCAGACCCTGCCGCGCCTGCGCGCGCGAGCCGTGGCTGTGCGAGGTCCTGCGGAGCCGGACCTCCGTCCCGAACGTGCCGGGTGCGGGCGTGAGCTCGAGCTCGGCGTCGTCGTCCAGGCACCGCAGGGCCGCGGCGTCCGGACGGCCGAGCTCTTCGACGAGCTCGTCGTACGGCCGGTAGACCGTCACCGCGAGCGGCCGGTCGGGCCCGTCGTCCGTGCGTCCGTGTCGTCGTACCCACCAGGCGGCGCCTGCGACCCCTGCCGCCAACGCCGCCGTCCTGAGGACCCTCATGGCGTCTCTCCCGTCGGGCGAACCAGGACCCGCGGTCTCGAGGTCTTCTGCTCACGCTAGGCCGGGGTGCTCCCGTACGCACGCAGGCGTGAGGGCTCGCGGCCGGGAGGCGGCGTACCAGCCGGCCACCAGGAGCACCATGAGCGCGACGTCGACGGCGTCGCCGGCGTAGTACATGAGCTGAGCGCCCGCGCGCGCGTCGGCGGGGGAGACGCCCTCGGGCGGGTGGGCGTAGACCCACTTGGCGAGCACCGAGTGCGCGGCGACGAACACGACGAGCACCGTCGCGCGCACCCGGAACGAGGCACGGTGCGGGTGCGGGTCCGGCCCCACGAGGGATGCGGTGAACAGCCAGCCGGCCAGCAGGACGTGCGCGTGGACGACGAGGCCGACGGACGCGGACGTGTGGGCGAGGTGGAAGAGCCCGGTGGTGTACAGGACCCAGAGCCCACAGGCGTCCAGCAGGCCGGCGACGACCGGGTGACCGACCACGCGCGCGACGGGAGACCGCAGGGCCGCCGTCACGCGCCGCGCACGGACGGGCGGCAGGGCACGCAGGAGCAGCGACACGGGGGCCGCGAGCACGAGGAGCAGCGGCGCCAGCATGCCCAGGAGGACGTGCCCGGCCATGTGGGCCGTGAAGCTCGAGCGCGACGCGTCCACGAGCGGGCCGACGGTCGCGGCGCCCGCGCACGCGAGCCCCGCGTACCAGGGCAGCGTGCGGCGTGCCGCCCACGGGCTCCGCGTGCGAGCCGCCCGCAGCCCGGCGGCGTAGGCGGCCGCGCCGGCGGCGAGGGCGACGACCGCGACGACCGTCAGCAGGGGAGGTCCGGCGGCCGGCACGTGGTCGTGGGGGTGCATCACGCGCTCCGGGAGGCGCCGGGACGAGCGGGCCGCGCTCGGCGCAGGAGGACCAGCCCGACGACGAGCGCGACGACCGCCGTCCCGATCCACACGACGTCGTAGACCAGGAGGTCGACGCCGTACCGGATCTGGTGGATCCCGAGGATCTTGTGGTTGAGGACGCCGTCGAGGAGCTGGAAGCCCCCGACGCCGGCGACCACGGCCCCGACCCACCGCGGCCACGACACCTCCGTGCGGCGGCGGACGTCGGCGAGCAGGAACAGCCCCCACACCGTGACGAACCAGCCGACCGCGTGGAAGACGCCGTCCGCGGCGAGCGCGACCTGCGTCGTCGACAGGTCGTAGAAGTGGTGCCACTGCAGGCCCAGGTGGAACACGAACAGGTCGATGATCGAGGCTGCGATCCCGGCACCGAACAGCACGCCCGACAGGACGGTTCGGCGGTCGTGCCCCGCCGAGTCGTCCCGCGCGGCACCGTTCGTGGGGTGTGCAGACATGCTCTCTCCCGTCGCAGCCGTCCGCCGGGCCGGTACCCGGACGTTCGTCGCCCGCCACTTCTCGAGAGCTCCCGTCACGCTACGCCACGCCGTGGCGGTCCGCAGCCCGCGTACACCCGGCCCGCTCTGGTGCGGGCCGACGGGTCGTCGTACGCTGGCGGGACCTCTCCACGTACGGCGTGCAGAAACCGCGCTCCTCACAGACTCTGAAGGACGCGCCATGGTCGTCGTCTCCTCCGAACCCACCGCCTCGCCGGACACCCGTCCCGCACTCGGCAGCGCGGTCCTGCGCTGGATCACCACGACGGACCACAAGACCGTGGGCCGCCTCTACCTCGTCGCCTCGTTCCTGTTCTTCTGCGTGGGCGGCGTCATGGCGCTGGTGATCCGGGCAGAGCTCTTCGAGCCCGGGATCCAGATCGTCCAGAGCAAGGAGCAGTACAACCAGCTCTTCACGATGCACGGGACCGTGATGATGCTGCTCTTCGCCACCCCGCTCTTCGCCGGGTTCGCCAACGTCCTCATGCCGCTCCAGATCGGCGCTCCCGACGTCGCGTTCCCGCGCCTCAACATGCTCTCGTTCTGGCTGTTCCTCTTCGGCGGGGTGATCGCCGTCAGCGGGTTCTTCACGAGCCAAGGGGCCGCGTCGTTCGGGTGGACGGCGTACACGCCGCTCTCGCGGGAGACGTTCAGCCCGGAGCTGGGGGGTGATCTGTGGGTGATGGGGCTGGCCCTGGCGGGTTTCGGCACGATCCTCGGGGCGGTCAACTTCATCACGACCATCGTCACGATGCGCGCGCCGGGCATGACGATGTTCCGGATGCCGGTGTTCACGTGGAACACGCTCGTCACCAGCATCCTCGTGCTCATGGCCTTTCCCGTGCTGGCCTCCGCGCTGCTCGCACTCGCGGCCGACCGCCTGCTCGGCTCGCAGATCTTCGACCCGGCGAACGGGGGAGCGATCCTGTGGCAGCACCTGTTCTGGTTCTTCGGGCACCCGGAGGTGTACGTCATCGCGCTGCCGTTCTTCGGGATCGTCACCGAGGTGCTGCCCGTCTTCAGCCGCAAGCCGCTGTTCGGGTACAAGGGGATCGTCTACGCGACCATCGCGATCGCGGCCCTGTCGATGACGGTCTGGGCGCACCACATGTTCACCACGGGTGCGGTCCTGCTGCCGTTCTTCGCGCTCATGACGATGCTCATCGCGGTGCCGACCGGCGTGAAGTTCTTCAACTGGATCGGCACGATGTGGCGGGGGAAGCTCACCTTCGAGACGCCCATGCTGTGGGCGGTCGGGTTCCTCGTGACGTTCCTCTTCGGCGGCCTGACCGGCATCATCCTGTCCAGCCCGACGCTCGACTTCCACGTGCACGACTCGTACTTCGTCGTCGCCCACTTCCACTACGTCGTGTTCGGCACGGTCGTGTTCGCGATGTTCGCGGGCTTCTACTTCTGGTGGCCCAAGCTCACAGGTCGCCTGCTCGACGAGCGCCTCGGAAAGATCCACTTCTGGATGCTCTTCGTGGGGTTCCACCTGACGTTCCTCGTGCACCACTGGCTCGGCGCCGAGGGGATGCCGCGCCGCTACGCGGACTACGCGCCCAGCGACGGCTTCACGATGGAGCACCAGGTCTCCACCGTCGGGGCGTTCGTGCTCGGCGCGTCCACGCTGCCGTTCCTCTGGAACGTCTTGCGCACGTGGCGCCACGGGCCGCGGGTCCTGGTCGACGACCCGTGGGGGTACGGCCGGTCTCTCGAGTGGGCGACGTCGTGCCCGCCGCCTCGCCACAACTTCGCATCCCTGCCGCGCATCCGGTCGGAGTCGCCCGCGTTCGACCTGCACCACCCGGAGGTGATCGCGATGGAGCACCAGGAGCCGCACCCGGGGCCGCTCGAGCAGGTCTTCGGCGAGGCGGACCGGCGTGGCGAGGGTGAGGCCGCGCGGGCGAACAAGCGCGGTCGGCCACGGCGGCAGGACTCGTCCACCACGCACGTCGTCGACCCTCCCCACGGTCCGGCGGATCCCGCCGCCGACGGCCGGGACACGTCGGACGGGACGCCGTGACGCGGCACGTGGAACGTCGGAGCGCCTCCGGGGTTGCCAGTGACGGCCCGGCGGTTAGCGTCGTGCCATGGTGACGGTCTCCCGTACGGCGCGGTGCTCCTCCGACGCGGTGCTCGCCGTGCTCGCGGACGGCTGGTCCTACGCGACGTGGGTGGTCGGGACGGCCCGTATCCGGGCCGTGGACCCGCAGTGGCCCGCGCCCGGGTCACGCGTCCTCCACTCGGTCGGGCTGTGGCCCGCGCTCCTGGACGACGAGACCGTCGTGCGGGCGTGGGATCCCGAGGGCTCGATCGAGCTGCAGGCACGCGGCTGGCCGGCCGGAGAGGCGCGTGTGCGCATCAGCGTCGCCGCGGACGGGTCCGGGAGCGGCTGCACCCTGCGGATGACCGAGGACGCGGACAAGGGACCGGGGACGCTCGTCCCGCGCCCCCTGCGCAGCGCTGTGATCGCACCGCGCAACAAGGAGACTCTGCGTCGGCTCGTGCTGCTCGCCGAACGTCGCGCGCCTTCGTCCTAGCCACCGCCGTCAGCGGTCGGCGCGCTCCTGCGGCGTCGGCACGACCAGCGCGCGGAGCATGGTCTCGGCGACCTCGCGCGGGCTGACGTTGCGGTGCCGCGACGCCGACTCGACGATCCTGCGGGCCTCGTCCTCGGAGCACTGGTTGGTCTGCATGATCGCCCCGACTGCGCGCTCGACGGTCACGGCGTCGGAGGCCGAGCGGTAGAACCCGACGGCGGAGTCCTCGAGCGCCGCGAGCCGCAGGCGCACCCGGACGGACACGGCGATGAGCTGGGCGTACGCGTCGGCGGCCGTGAGCAGCGCGTCGTCCCACGGGTCGCCCTGCCGCGAGTAGAGGTTGAGGGCGACGGCGATGCCGTGGGTGACGCGGGCGGGAGCGGCGAGCGCGGAGACGAAGCCCTCGCGCTCGGCCTGGTCACGCCACCGCGTCCACCGCTCCTCGGCCGCGACGGCGGGGACGATGCACGTGACGTAGGTGTCCATCGCCTCGATGCAGGGGCCGCCCCTCCTCCGTTCGCCGGGGGACCGGGTCAGGCGTGCGCGGCCCGGGTGCCCACTCCTCGGAGCCGCTTCTGGACCCTGCTCCCACGGTGGCGCGGGAGACCGTCGGAGGCAGCCCGGCGCGGCGCACCGGTGGGCGCCGTCAGGAGTCGTGCAGGAGCCGCGACCACGCGGTGCGCGCGAGCGCACGCCGCAGCGCCCCGCGCGGACCCGAGGCGGCGAGCGCGGCGCGTGCCGCGTTCCACCCGCAGGCCCCGTGCGCGCCGCCACCGGGGTGCGCGGACGCGCTCGCCAGGTAGAGCCCGGTGATCGGTGTCTCGGGGCGCCCGAGCCCGGGCGTCGGGCGCAGGAAGAGCTCCTGGTGGACGGCGGAGGTCCCCCCGTTGATCGCCCCGCCCGCGAGGTTCGCGTCGGCCGCCTCGAGGTCGGCGGGCATCTGCACGAAGCGGCCCGTCACCGCGCCCTGGAAGCCCGCTGCGACGCGCTCGACCGCGTCCTCCACGCGCCGCACCTCCTCCGTGGCGACCTCGGGCGACCACCGCACGCCGTGCGGGACGTGCGTGTAGGCCCAGGCCGACTCCGTGCCGGCCGGCGAGCGCGAGGGGTCGGTCGTGGTCATCTGACCCAGCACGAGGAACGGCCGGTCGGGCACCCTGCCGTGGGACAACGAGGCCGCGACGTCGACGAAACCGGCACGGTCCACCCCGAGGTGGACCGTGCCCGCCTGCCGCGCCCCGGGCGCGGTCCACGGGATCGGGCGGTCGAGCGCCCAGCTCACCTTGACGGTCGGGTGGTCCCACTGGAACCGTCCGAGGTCGCGCACGAGCCGCGGCGGCAGCCGGTCCGCCCCCACGAGGTCGAGGTAGAGGGCCGGGGCGCTGACGTCGGCGAGCACGGCGTGACGTGCGCGCACGTGCCGTCCCTCGGCCGTGCTCACGCCGACGGCCCGCCCGTGCACGACGTGGACCCGCTCGACCCGCTCGCCCGTGACGACGTCGCCGCCGCGGGCGAGCAGCCGCGCGACGAGCGCGTCCGGGAGGCGCCCCGCGCCCCCTGTCGGGGCGGGGAAGCCCACGTCCTGGCCGAGCATCGCGAGCAGCCACCCGAACGCACCGCTGCCCGCGGCGTCGGGCGGCACGTCGGCGTGCATCGCGTTCCCGGTGAGGAGGAGGCCACCCCCCTCGCCGCGGAACGACTCGTCGGCGAGCCGGCGCACGGGCAGCACGGCGAGGCGTGCGAGATCCAGCGTGCCCGCGACGCCGAGGCGGCGCAGGACGCGCAGCACGGGGCCCGCCGCCGGGAGCGGGCTGAAGAGCGCGTCGAGCAGCGGGTCGCGCACGCGGTCCCAGCCGGCGACGAGCTCCAGCCACGCGTCCCCGTCCCCGGGCGCGAGGTCCTCGAGGCCGGCAGCGGTGTCCTCGGCGCGCTCGCGCAGGACGACGGCGCTCCCGTCGTCGAGCGCGTGCGCGAGGACGTCCGGCGCTCGCGACCACGACAGCCCGTGGTCCTCCAGGTGCAGGCCCCGGATCACGGGCGACCCGGCCGCGAGCGGGTAGAACGCGCTGAACAGGTCGGTGCGGAACCCGGGTGCCGCGACCTCCGCGGTCCGCACGGCACCGCCGTACGCCTCCTGCTCCTCCAGGACGAGGACGTCCCACCCGGCGTCGGCGAGCGCGTTCGCGGCGACGAGGCCGTTCGGCCCCGCCCCGACCACGACGGCGTCGACCGTGGTCAGGCCCACGGGTCGAGCACGACCTTGATGCAGCCGTCCTCCTTGCGCTGGAACGTGCGGTAGGCCTCGGGGGCGGACTCGAGCGAGAGCCGGTGGGTGCGCAGGTCCAGGACGCCGAGCGGGTCGGCCACGTCGGCGACGAGGGGCAGGACGGCGTCGGTCCAGCGCCGGACGTTCGCCTGCCCCATGCGCAGCGTCACCTGCTTGTCGAAGAGCTGCATCATGGGCAGCGGGTCCTTCGCGCCCCCGTAGACGCCCGAGATCGACACGGTGCCGCCGCGGCGGACGAGGTCGAAGGCCGTGTAGAGGGCCGCCAGCCGGTCCGTCCCCGCGCGCTCCGTGAGCGGGCCGGAGATCGCGTCGGGAAGGACGCCGACCACCTTCTGCGTGGCGTGCGCCACGGGGGAGCCGTGCGCCTCCATGCCGACCGCGTCGATCACCGAGTCCGCCCCGCGGCCCGCGGTGAGGTCGCGCACGGCGGCCGGGAGGTCGTCCACCGCGGTCGGGTCGAGCGTCTCGACGCCGTGCCGCTCGGCCATGGCGCGCCGTTCCGGCACGAGGTCGACGCCGACGACGCGGGACGCGCCGCGGTGCAGGGCGATCCGGGCCGACATCTGTCCGATCGGCCCGAGACCGAGGACGACGACCGTGCCGCCCGGCGGGACATCGGCGTACTCGACCGCCTGCCACGCCGTGGGCACGACGTCCGAGAGGTACAGGTACCTCTCGTCCGGCGAGCCGTCGTCGGGCACGACGACGGGCCCGTACTGCGCCTGCGGTACCCGCAGGTACTGGGCCTGGCCACCCGGCACCTGCCCGTAGAGCTTGGTGTACCCGAAGAGGGCGGCGCCCTTGTCCTGGGAGCGGACCTGCGTCGTCTCGCACTGCGTCTGCAGGCCCCGCTCGCACATCCAGCAGCGCCCGCACGCGATGTTGAACGGGACCACCACGCGGTCGCCCACCTGGAGGCTCCCCGCTTCGGGACCGACCTCCTCGACGACTCCCATCGCCTCGTGCCCGAGCACGTCGCCGGCGTCGAGGAACATCCCGAGCACCCCGTACAGGTGCAGGTCCGACCCGCAGATCGCCGTCGACGTGACGCGCACGATCGCGTCGGTCGGCTGCTCGATCCGGGGATCGGGGACGTCCTCGACGCTCACCTTCTCGCGTCCCTGCCAGGTCAGTGCTCGCATGTGCTGCCGTCCTTCCGTGGTGGTGGTCGTGGTGGTCGTGCCGGTCGTGCCGCCGGGCGGGCGGTCTCCACCAGGTCAGCCCTTGCTCCCCGTCGTGGCCACCCCCTCGACGAAGTGCCGCTGGCCGACGAAGAAGAGGAGGATCATCGGGAGGGTCGTGATCACCGAGGCGGTCACGACGATCTCCCACTGCGACTCGCCCCCGGGCCCGAACTGGTCGATGAGCGCCTTGAGCCCGCGGGGGATCGTGAACGTGGACGAGTCCTGCAGGTAGATGAGCGGGCGCATGAGGTCGGTCCACGAGGCCTGGGCCTCGAAGAGGAGCGTGAGGACGAGCGCCGGGCGGCACAGCGGCACGGCGATGCGCCAGAACATCTGCCAGTTGTTCGCGCCGTCGAGCCGTGCCGCCTCGAACGGCTCGCGCGGCAGCCCGAGGAAGAACTGCCGCAGGAGGAACACGTAGAACGCGCTCGCGAAGAGGTTCCCCGCCCACAGGGGCACGTTCGTCCCGACGAGCCCGAGCTGGTTCCAGATGAGGAACGTCGGGATCATCGTCACCGCGCCGGGCAGCATCATCGTCGCGAGGACCAGGCCGAAGAGGGGGCCGCGGCCGCGGAAGCGGAAGAACGCGAACCCCCACGCGACGAGCGCGCTCGACACCGTGACGAGCCCGGCCGCGAGCACGGTGACCACGACCGTGTTCCCGAGCCACAGCGCCAGCGGTGCCTCCTGCCAGACGGTCACGTAGTTGTCGAGCGTGAACGTGCGCGGCACGAGGCGGTTGTCGAACACCTCGGCGCGCGGCTTGAACGAGGCCGAGAGCAGCCACAGCAGGGGGTAGACGAACGCGACCGTCGCGAGCACGAGCGCCGCGACCAGGACGGCGCGCGCCCACCGGCGTCGCGGCCCGCGCCCGGTGCCGCGGGGGAGGTGCGGGGGCGGGGGCGGGGGACCCTGCGCCGCGGGGGTGCCGGCCGCCGGGTCGGGGGACGCGCCGGGGCCGCTCACGGCGGGGCGCGGGAAGGAGGGTGCCGTGGTCATCGCTGCTCCCCCTCGTAGTAGACGAGGCGGCGCGACACGAGGAGCTGGACGAGCGTCACGAGCATGATGACGACGAACAGGAGCCACGCGAGTGCCGACGCGTACCCCATGTGGAGCTCCTGGAACCCTTCCTGGAACAGGTAGATGACGTAGAACAGCGCGGCGTCGTTGCGATACGTGGAGTTCCCGGCGCCGAAGTACGCCGAGTACGCCTCGGTGAACATCTGGAAGCCGGCGATCGTGTTGACCACCACCACGAAGAACAGCGCGCCGCTGATCATCGGCACGGTCACGGCGCGCGTGCGGCGCCAGAAACCGGCGCCGTCGACCCGCGCGGCGTCGTACAGGTCGTTCGGGACGTTGCGCAGCGCGGCGAGGAGGATGATGACCGCGGCGCCGACGGTCCACAGGCTGATGAGCACCAGGCCGGGCTTGATCCAGTCCTGGTCCGTGGTCCACGAGGGGCCCTGGACGCCGAACCACGACAGGACCTCGTTGACGATCCCGTACTGCCCGTTGAACAGGAGCAGGAGCAGCACGCCGACGGCGACCGGCGGCGTCATCTTCGGGACGAAGAACGCGGTGCGGAAGAACCCGGCCGATCGTCCCGCCTGGTTGAGCAGCAGGGCGAGCGCGAGGGCGACGACGGTGTACAGCGGCACCTGGACCGCCGTGTAGACGAGGGTGTTCCACAACGACAGCGCGACCTTCGGGTCCTGCGCCATCTCCCGGTAGTTCTCCAGGCCGACGAACGTGGGGTCGTTGATCACGTCGTAGTCCGTGAGCGACAGGTAGGCGCTGTACACGATGGGCCACGCCGTGAAGACGAGGAAGCCGACGATCCAGGGGCTGATGAAGCGCAGCGCGGCGTTGCGCTCCCGGCGCTCCGTCGGGCTCGGCCGCGCACGGCGCCGCGCGGGTGGCTGCGTGCCCGTGCCGCCCGCGGCCGGGGGCGTCGGGAGGGTCGGGACGACGTCCGCTGTCGTCACCTCAGCCCTCCTCGTCCCACTGGGCCCACGCGTCGTCGAGCGCCTTCTGCGCCTCGTCCTGCGCCTGCGCCAGGGCCTCGGCAGGATCCTGCTGGCCGTTGAGGACGCGGTTGACGGCGTCCTGCCAGGCGGTCTCGAACTCGTTGTCCGCGGGGTTGGCCGGCAGCGCGAAGCTCGCGTCGTTCGCCTCGTACATGGCGTCGATCGCGTCCTGCCAGGGTTGCGGTGCGTCGTCGGGCACGAGGTCGTCACGGATCTGCTCGTCGGCCTCCTCGTTGCCCGTGAGCACACCCGTGAACACGAGCCCGTCCTCGGCGCGGGCGTCGGCGCGGGCCTGCGCCGCCTGGACCCAGGCGTCGGTCTCGGTCATGAGGCGCGCGAACCGGCACGCCACGGCGGGGTTCTCGCTGCCGCGGGGCACCGCCCAGGCCGACCCGGACGCGAAGGCGATCGGGGCGCCGTCGGTCGTGCGCACGGCGTCGAACGCCATCGGCGCGTCGGGGGAGGACTCGTTGAGCACGTTGATGTACCACTGCTCCATCGGCATCGCCCCCAGCGCGCCCGTCGCGAACTGGTTCCCGGCGCCGAAGAAGTCCGCGGAGTCCCGGTACGTCTTGACGGCCGGGAAGCCGCCCTGCGCGTCGTAGATGCCGACCGCCCACTCGAGCGACTCGACGACCTCGGGCGCGTCGAGCTGCGCCGTCCGGCCGTCCTCGGACAGCAGGTCCGCCCCGACCGACCGGGCCCACAGGGGGAGGAACTCCGGCAGCTTCGAGTCGTACCCGATGACGCTCAGCGTCCCGCCGTCGGTGCGCATCAACGCCTCGTTGGCGGCGGTGACCGCGTCGCGGTCGGAGCCGTTGACGTCGTCGATCGTCAGCCCCGCCGCCGAGAGCAGGTCGGCGTTGGCCATCGTCACCTGGACCTGGTTGAACTCCGGGATCCCGTAGACGCTGCCGTCGAACGTCACCTGCTCGACGGCGGTGTCGACGAACGCGTCCAGGTCGACGCCCTCGGCGTCGACGCACTCGTCGAGCGGGAGGATCGCGTCGCGCGAGGCGAACGTGCCGATCTGGTCGCGGTTCGCGTAGACGAGGTCCGGAGGGTTGCCCGACGCGACGGCGGAGAGGAAGGCCTGGATGTCGAGCTCGCCCTCCGACAGCCGCACGTCGACGCCGTCGAGGTCCTGCACGGCGCGGCCGTACCGGACCTCGCCGATCTCGTCCCCGGTGCCGAACCCCATGACCGACAGGTCGCCGGACGGCGACCCGTCAGCGGAGAAGTCGGCCTCCGCACCGTCGTCGCCCGTGCCCTGGGCGCAGCCGGCCAGGGCCAGTGCGGCGACCACCATGTTCGTTCCAGCGGCTGCGGCGCCGCGTCGTCGGACCATCATTCGCCTCCTCGTGGGAGCCACGGGGGCGGACGACAGGGGTGTGCCCGACGCCACCGTGCTGCTCGACGGCGTCGGCGACCCTCTGCACCGACGCCGCCAGTGAAGCACCGGCGTGGTGCGCTCACACGCCGAGGCGAGCGGGCGGCCTAGCGGAGGAACGCCGCCACGCGGTCCAGGCGGTCAGAACGGTCGCACAGGCCCTCCTCGACGACGTCGCGGGCGAGGTCGCGCAGGCGCACGTTGCGGTCGTTCGAGGCACGCTTGAGGACGGCGAACGCGTCGTCGAGCGAGACCCCGCACGCCATCGCGACCATGCCCTTGGCC
>Ga0233385_1000009_pt1 | contig 101376 bp, 89 predicted proteins | sample ElkDunMinimDraft_16_FD_191543 | JGI IMG/M metagenome (GOLD analysis project Ga0233385, IMG submission 191543) | Fecal eukaryotic communites from dung pellets of Tule Elk in California, USA - Elk Dung G36 | ecosystem: Host-associated > Mammals > Digestive system > Large intestine > Fecal...
CACCCCGCCGTTCGCGATCGTCGAGAAGACGCTGGTCGCCTGGATAGCGTTCACCGAGACGCCCTGGCCGAACAGGACGGCGTACTCGGTGCGGCCGTCCCAGGCGTCGACCGGGTGCAGGATGCCCGCGGACTCGCCGGGCAGCCCGAGACCGGTCTTCTCGCCGAAGCCGAACTTGCGCAGGTAGTCGTAGCGCACCTGCTTGGGGATGCTCTCGCCCACCTGGACGGTGCCCGTGTTCGAGGACTCGGCGAGCACCCCGGCGAGGGTCAGCCGCTGCGGCGGGTGGTCGTGGGAGTCCTTGAACGTCTCGCCGTTGGCCGTCGTGTAGCGGTCCGTCACCTCGTACCGCGAGCCTGCCTCGGCGAACCCGCCCTCGAGCGCCGCGGCCATCGTGACCACCTTGCCCGTCGAGCCCGGGTCGAACACGTTCGTCACCGCCCGGCTCGGTCGCGACACCGCGTCCGTCGAGCGGTCGTTCGGGTTCACGGTGCCGGAGTCGGCGAGCGCGAGGATCGCTCCCGTGCGGACGTTCTGCACGACGGCGATCGCGTGCTCGGCGCCCGTCTCGCTCACGGCCCGGTCGACGGCGTCCTGCGCCTTCCACTGCACGTCGCGGGCGACCGTGAGGCGCACGTCGCGGCCCGAGACCGCGTCCACGACGTCGCAGTGCCCCGTCGGGATGATCTGGCCGCCGAGGCCGGTCTCGCACGTGCGCGACCCTGGCGTCCCGGCGAGGACGTCCTCGTAGGCGGCCTCGATCCCACCCATGCCCTCCTGCTCCCGGTTCACGTACCCGACGAGGTTGCCCGCGACGGTGCTGGCCGGGTAGCTGCGCTTGCTCGTGAGGTCCGACCGGATGTACGCCGACAGCCGCAGCTCGGCGACCGCACGCTGGACCTCGGGCACCACGTCCTTGGCGAGCACGACGTAGCCCGTCCCGTTGAGCGTCGCCGCGAGCTCGGGCGCCGGCTCCCCCAGCACCGGCGCGAGGAGCTTCGCCACGCCTGCCGCGCCGCCCTCCGTGAGGGGCTGCCCGTCGGCCAGGACACGGTTGCCCGGGGTGAAGCTCTGGATCGACGTACGGTCCGCGCCGATCGTGTAGCGGTCGACCGACGCCGCGAGCACCACGCCGTCCACGTCCGTGATGTCGCCACGGTGCGCCAGGGTGGTCGTGCTGCGCAGGCGATCGTTGCGCGCCTTCTCCGCGAGGGACGCGCCTTGGACGACCTGGACGTTGACCAGCTGGCCCACGAAGATCAGGGTGATCACCCCGGCGACCACCATGAGCCAGCGCTGGCGCCGCTCCGGGCGGCCCGGCTCCCGCGGTGGAGCGGGCGGGCGCGACGGCGGACGGGAACCGCCGCGCGAGGCACGCGCCGAGCTCCCGCCGGCCCGGGGCACCGGCACCCGCCGCGGGGCCGACCCCTTCGCCGCGGCCGTCCGGGGGGTCGACGTGCGCGGGGCGGACGCCTGCGGCGTCGCACGCGCCGACGTCGTGCGCGGGGCGCCGGAACCCGGGGTGCCGGAACGCGGGGTGCCGGAACGCGCCGGACGGGCGGGTGACGCCGACGCCCGCTGCGCGTCCCCGCGTCGTCCGCCCGTCCCCTGCGTCACTGCCCGGCCCCCTCCTGCGTGACGCCGAGCACGGCGCCGTCGGAGAGGCGGAGCATCGCCGGGTCCTGCGCCTCGACCATGCCGAGCGCGCGCGCGTTGTCCGGCAGCGCCGTCTCCTGCGCGTCGACCTGCGCCTGCAGGCTCTGCGTGTCCTGGGCCACGAGCCCCACCTCCCGGCGCAGCTCCGACATCTCGTAGGAGTTGCGCGCCATCGTCGTGTTGACCAGGAGAGCACACAGGAGCGCCGCGCCGAGGACCGACATGCACAGGACGAGGAACGGAACCTTGGAGCGGGCCTGCAACGGCGCCCGGACGAGCTCGAGGCGGGAACGGGCCCCGCGCTCGGTCGCCCCGCCGGGCAGCGCCGTCAGCGACGGACGGGGGGCGGGCGCCGTGCGCGGGAGCGGGCGGGCGGCGGTCGACCTCTGTGCGCTCATCGTGTCCTCTCCCCGGGCTCGTTCGTGCGGTCGGTCGGTCGGTGCTTCGGGCCCGCGGACGGGCGACGTCGGGCGCTCGGGGCGCGGTGGGCGGGCGTCGGGCGGGTGCGCTCGGCGGCACGCAGCCGCACGGAGGCCGAGCGCGGGTTGGTCTCGCGCTCCCCCTCCGGTGCCTCCTCGGCACCCCGGGTGAGCAGGCGCAGGTACGGCTCGTCCTCCGCCGGCACGACGGGCAGGCCCGCCGGCGCGCTGATCGTCGCCCCGGCCGCCAGCTCGCGCTTGACGATGCGGTCCTCGAGCGAGTGGTAGGACTCCACGACGATCCGGCCGCCCACGGCGAGCACCTCCACCGCGGCGGGGACCGCACGCTCGAGCACCTCGAGCTCGCCGTTCACCTCGATGCGCAACGCCTGGAAGGTCCGCTTCGCCGGGTTGCCGCCGGTCGCGCGGGTCGCGGCCGGGATCGAGGCGCGCACGAGGTCGACGAGCTCCGCGCTGCGCGTCCAGGGGCGTTCGTCGCGCCGCCGCACGACGGCCCGGGCGATGCGCTGCGCGAACCGCTCCTCGCCGTACTCGCGCAGGACGCGCGTGAGCTCGCGCTCGTCGTACGTGTTGAGCACGTCCGCTGCGGTTCGGCCGGTGGTGGCGTCCATGCGCATGTCGAGCGGGGCGTCGTGCGCGTAGGAGAACCCGCGCTCGCTCTCGTCGATCTGCAGGGAGGAGACCCCGAGGTCCATGAGGACCCCCTGGACCGGACCGCCCACGACGTCGGCCACGACCTCGCCGATCTCGTCGTAGACGGCGTGCACCGCGCGGAACCTGTCGCCGAAGCGCGCCAGGCGCCGCGAGGCGCGGTCGATCGCCTCGGGGTCGCGGTCGATGCCGACCACGCGCGCCGTGGGGACCTGCTCGAGGACCGCCTCCGTGTGTCCGCCCATGCCGAGGGTGCAGTCCACGAGCACGGACCCGGGCGCGGCGAGCGCCGGGGCGAGGAGGTCGACGCAGCGCTGGAGGAGGACGGGCACGTGCCGCTCGGCGGCGTCGTCGGGCGTGCTGGTCATGAGCGCTGCTCCTCTCCGCTGGTCGTCTCGTCGTGCTGTGCTGGCGTCCGGGCCGAGGTCCGAGGTCGTACGGTCAGGTCTCCCTCCGCGTCCTTTCTGACACCGGGGAAGTGCGTCAGACCGGGCGGGAGGAGGCCTCACCGTGCGAGACCGGGTCCTCGTCCTAGAAGCGCAGGTCCGGGAACACCTCCTCCGCGGTGTCGGCGTAGGCCGACTCCTGCTCCGCGAGATAGGTCTCCCAGGCCCCCACGTCCCAGATCTCCACCCGCGTGCCTGCCCCGATGACGGCGACGTCGCGGTCGAGCCCCGCGTACGCCCGCAGGGGCGCCGGGATCGACACGCGCCCCTGCTTGTCCGGGATCTCGTCGCTCGCTCCCGAGAGGAAGACGCGCAGGTAGTCCCGAGCCTGCTTGCTCGTCACCGGCGCCTGCCGGATCTGGTCGTACATGCGCCGGAACTCGTCCATCGGCAGGAGGAACAGACAACGTTCCTGCCCCCGCGTCATGACGAGACCCGACGCGAGCCGCGGCCGGAACTTCGCAGGGAGGATGAGCCTCCCCTTGTCGTCCAGGCGTGGCGTGAAAGTGCCCAGGAGCAGGCCGGAGGAACCACCGAGGACGTCGTCCATGAGACCGGACATCGCACCGGGCACCTCCCTTCCTGCTCCCTTCTCCTCCACGGTACTCCACTTCGCCCCACCGCTCCTGGTGAAACGGTGAGGATTCACCCCCCTTCGCAGGATCTCCGCAGGTCAGGCGACGTGGAGCGCGGTGGGGGCGAGACGCACCCGCGGCGCGTCGCGGGTCGCACGGACGCCGCCGCGGCGCGCGCCCCGGCGCCTGGCGCGGCCTCCCGGGAGGACGCGAGGGTGACGGTCGGCGTGCTCCCGCGGGTCCACTAGGCTCTTTCCCACCCCGTGGGCTTCGCGCCCCGCGGGTCCGTGCCACCGACGACGGAGGTCCCCGTGCTCCCCGACATCGCCCCTGTCGTGCCAGCCGGCCAGCCGAGCAGAGCGCTGCGCGCCGACCTGGACGAGCTCGTCGAGGCCACCGGCCGGATCCGGTCGAGCATCGAGTCGGTCGTCACCGGCCGTCCCGACCTCGTCAACGTCACCGTCGCGGTGCTCCTCGCGCAGGGCCACCTGCTCGTCGAGGACGTCCCCGGCGTCGGGAAGACGACGCTCGCGAAGGCGCTCGCCCGCACGATCGACTGCAAGGTCGGGCGCATCCAGTTCACCCCGGACCTGCTGCCGAGCGACCTCACCGGCGTCAACATCTACCGCGCGGCGAGCCACGAGTTCGAGTTCCGCCCCGGCCCGGTGTTCTCGAACATCGTCATCGGCGACGAGATCAACCGCGCGTCCCCCAAGACGCAGTCGGCGCTCCTCGAGTGCATGGAGGAGGGGCAGACCACGGTCGACGGCACGACCCACACGCTGCCGAGTCCCTTCCTGGTGGTCGCGACGCAGAACCCGGTCGAGATGGAGGGCACGTACCCCCTCCCGGAGGCGCAGCGCGACCGCTTCATGGCCCGGCTGACGGTGGGCTACCCGGACGTCGACGCCGAGCTGCTCATGCTCGACCGCCAGGAGTCCGACAACCCGCTCGCGCACCTGCGGCCGGTGACGACGGGCGCCGCCGTCGTCCGGTTCGCCGGGATCGCCCGGGCGGTCCACGCGTCCACCGCGGTCAAGCGCTACGTCCTCGCCCTCGTGACCGCGACGCGCGAGCACCCGGGCCTGCGGCTCGGCGCGTCGCCTCGCACGTCGCTCCAGCTGCTGCGGGCCGCCAAGGCCGTCGCCGCGATGGCCGGCCGGGACCACGTGCTCCCGGACGACGTGCAGTACCTCGCCGTCCCCGTCCTCGCGCACCGCCTCGTCATCACGACCGAGGCCCGCCTGGCGGGCCAGGACGCCGAGGCCGTCGTCGCGTCGATCGTGGCGCAGACACCGATCCCCGCCCTGGACGCGACCGAGCGACGCTGACGTGCGCGCACCCTCGGCCCTCACGAGGCTCCGCCGCGCGAGCCGGAGCCTCACCCGGGCACGCCTGACGCGCCGGGGCGTCGCGGTGCTCGGCGCGGGCGTCGCGCTCGTGGTGCTGGGCGTCACCCTCGGGCTCCCGGACCTCGTCGGGCTCGGTGCCGCCGGCGTCCTGACCGTCGGCATGTCGTGGGTCTGGATGACCGCGCGCCGCATCGACCGCGGTCGCGGTGCGCTGCACGTGACCCGACGGGTCCAGCCCAACCCCGCCGTGCGGGGGCAGTTCACGACGGCCCGGCTCACGGTCGCCGCGGCACGCACGACCTCGACCACGGCGACGACGCTCTCGCGGCTGCGGATCAGCGAGCAGGCGGCGCACGAGCTGTGCGACCAGGGGTCGCTGCGCGCCCAGGTCGCGACCGTCGGCGACCACATCGCCGTGCGCTACCGGCTGCGACCGCTCCGGCGCGGGCGGTGGCCGCTCGGCCCGCTCCTGACGACGCGCGTCGACCTCTTCGGCCTCGTCAGCGCGACCCAGGAGCTCGGCGACCCGACGTCGGTCGCGGTCTGGCCGCGGACGGTCGAGCTCCCGGTGCGCGGGACGCGCGCGTTCGGCGAGCACGAACGCTCCGCGTCCGGCGCCCGGCTCGCGTCGAGCGACGACACCGTGCTGCGCGAGTACGTCGCGGGCGACGACCCGCGGCGCGTGCACTGGGTGAGCGCCGCCCGGCACGGTTCGCTCATGGTCCGCGTCGACGAGAGCGCCGGCCTGCCCCCGGTCACCGTGCTCCTCGACCGCGGCCTGCTGCCGCATCCCGAGCTCGCCGCGTCGAGCTCGCGCGCGCTCGCCGACGGCGAGTGGGCGGTCGAGTGCGCGGCGTCGATCGGCGTCTCGCTCCTCCAGGCAGGGCACCCCGTGCGCCTCGTCCCGACGTCGCTCGCCCCGGTCGTCGCCGGCATCGGCTTCCGCGTGAACCGCTCCGGCGAGGGCCCGGCGGACCTTCTCGACGCGACGGTCGACCTCCACGGGCACCACGTCGTCGCCGACGCGGACAGGTCCGTCGTGGCGACGTCCGAGGCCGTGCGGCGCGACCGGCGCCCTGGCGAGATCGTCGTGGCGGTCCTCGGTCCCCTCGGGTCCGTCGCCCGTCACACCGTGGCGGCCCTGGGAGGCGACGGCGTGCACCGCGCGCTCGTCGTGAGCGCGCGGCCGTGGGCGCCCGAGCACGCGGACGCCCTCGAGACCGTGGCCGCGCTGCGCTCGACCGGCTGGCACGCGGCGCTCGTCGACCCGTCCACCCCGCTCGAACGCGCCTGGACCCTGCTCGTGGAGGGCTCACGATGACCTCGCCCCGTCCCGACCCCGCGGGGCCCGTCGCGCTCCGCGTCCTCGCCACGAGCCTGTGCGTGGCCGTCGCGGTCGTCGCGTCGACCTACGCGCTGGGAAGCGTGATCGGCCCCGGTGGCTGGTCCGGCACCGCGGTCCGGACGGTCGTCGTCCTCGCGCTCGTCACCGGGCTGACGCGTTACGGGCTCGAGCGCTCCCGCGCGACCCGCGGCGAGACGCTCGCCCCGCCCGCGGCCCTGCTCCCGTCCCTCGCCGGCCTGGTCGTCGGGGTCTGGGCCCTGCTGGGCCTCTACGGCGGGCCGACGGACCGCTTCTCCCTGCTCATCGGCCTGACGAACGTGGACCGCGTCCTCTCGCGCCTGCAGACCGCGCGCGAGCTGACCCTCGCGGAGGTCGCGCCCATCGACGCGAGCCTTCCCATCGCGCTCATGGCGGTGGGCGGCGCCGTCGTCGTCTTCCTCGTGGCCGACCTCATGGCGGGCGGCCTGCGACTCGGTGCCGGGGTCGGCGTGCCGCTGCTCGCCCTGTGGATCCCGGGTCTCGTCATCGTCGGCGAGATCCCGCCCGTCGCGTTCGTGGTGACCGTCGGGGCGCTGGTGGTGCTCCTGGCCGTCGACAACCCGCACCGCCCGGCGCGGCGCGGCACGGCGCGGGGTGCGGGCTCGCGCGGCGTCGAGGGCCGTGGGGCGACCGGGCTGCGGGCCGCGGGCGCAGTGGTCACCGCCCTCGCCGTCGCGGTCGCCGCGCTCGGACTCGGCAGCGCGAGCGCCGCCCTGCCCGAGGTGGCGTCCGCGTCGTGGTCACGCCTGTTCTCGTCGACCGGGCAGACCGTGCGGCTGTCCGACGACCTCGACATGCGCCGCGACCTCGCCGAGCGCTCGAACGAGGTCGTGCTGCGCTACCGGACCGACGAGGACGACGTCGGCCCGCTGCGCGTCTTCACGCTCACCGGGTTCGACGGGACGAACTGGCGCCGCGGCGCCGACCGCGACGGCGAGCCGGTCGAGGGCGCGGACCAGGTCCTGTGGCCCGACCAGTCCCCCGGCGACGACCCGACCGCGCTGCGCGTGACGCTCGAGTCGCTGCGCGACACGAAGCTGCCCGTACCGACCGAGCCGCGCGCCCTCGACATCGACGGCGACTGGTCCTACGACCCCGTGCGCGACGAGGTCGTCGGCGACCGGCCGACCGGTGAGGGGACCGCGTACGACCTCACCGTGTACCCCCGCCCGCTCGAGGCGCAGGCCTTGCGCGAGGCGTCCGGCACCGACCCCGACGACCCGAACTACCTCGACGTGCCGGCCACCGAGCACGAGCAGGACATCCGGGACCTCGCGGCGGCGGTCGTCGACGGCGCGGCCACGCGCTACGACCAGGCGCTCGCCCTCCAGACGTACTTCCGGGACGCGTCCCAGTTCACGTACTCGACCGAGATCCCGCCGGGCGCGTCCGACGACGCGGTGTGGGACTTCCTGCAGGACCGCACGGGCTACTGCGTGCAGTTCGCCACGTCGATGACGATGATGGCGCGCTCGCTCGGCATCCCGGCGCGCCTGGGCGTGGGCTTCCTGCCCGGCGAGCGCGTCGACGACACGACGTACGAGGTCACGGGACGCGACTCGCACGCCTGGCCCGAGCTCTACTTCCCCGGGCACGGCTGGGTGCGGTTCGAGCCCACCCCCGCGCAGCAGACCGGCCCGACGCCCCGGTGGGCGACGCCCGTGAGCATCACGCCCGGTGGGCCCACCGACCCGGGGAACGTCCCCACACCGGGGGCCACGACGGCGGCGCCCTCCGCGCCGGCGAGCGAGGCGCCGACCGCCGGAGGAGGCACCGGCGCCGGCAGCGGCACGCAGCCCGAGGGCGCGCCGTGGCCCGTGGCCGCGGGGGTCGCGCTGCTGGTGGTGGCCGTCCTCGGCGGTGCTACATGGCTGTACCTGCGCCGCCGCACCCAGGACGACGCTCTGCACGACGCGGAGGACGCGTGGCTCGACCTCGTGGGGCGCCTGGCCGCGCTCGAGGTCCGGTGGCCGTCGTCGACGACGCCCCGACAGGTGCCGGCCGCGGTCGTCGCCGCGCTCCGGCAGCAGCGAGGTGCTCACCCGCTCGACGAGGACGTGGCCGAAGCGGTGGCCGCTCTCGCGTCAGCCCTCGAGGCCGAGCGCTACGCCCCCCGGCCGCAGACGCTCGTCCCGCCGCAGCGGCTCCGGGAGCTCGTCGACGCGGCGGCCGACGTGATCGAGCGGTCGCTCAGCGACCGCCCTGCTCGCGCCGACGGTCCCAGCGCTCTTCCAGTCGGCTGAGGAACGGCTTCTTCGCCGCCTTGCCCTGCGCGGCGGGCCGCACGGTGCCGTCCGCCTCGACGGTACCGACGGGGCCGCTGCGCGCGGTGCGCGGCCCCTGGAACACGAGCACGACGCCCGTGAACATGAGGACGAAGCCGACGACCCCGAGCCACGTCTGTGAGAGGGCGGCACCGAGGACCAGCAGGAGCAGGCCTCCCACGACGCCGACCCCTGCCAGGACGTAGCGCAGCACCGGTCGCCGTCGTGGCGACTGGAGCGTGTTCGCCAACCGTGGGTCGTCCGAGGTGAGGGCGCGCTCCATCTGCTCCAAGACCCGCTGCTCGTACTCAGACAGAGGCATGAGCACCCCGTTTCTCCGCGGTGGTGGTGTACGCCCTCAGGATAGATCGACATCTGCGGGGTTGGTAGTCGAGCGGGCCCTGGCAGGGCCCAGCGCGATGGATCTCACCCCGAAACGGCCGCGGACCGCGTCGACGGCCACCTCGGCGCGCCGACGGACGGCGTTGACCTCCTCGACGGCCTCCTCGAGCGTCGGCTGGACCACGGCCTCCGCGCGGCGCCCGAGCCCTTCGGCACGGACCCCGACGAGCCGCACGGCCAGCCCGTGCAGGTCCACGCCCGCGACGAGCTCGCGCGCCACCAGGTAGATCTCGCGGGCGACGTCCGTCGGCGCGCCGAGCGTCCGAGCCCGGGTGACGGTGCGGAAGTCGCTCGTGCGGACCTTGACGCTCACGGTCCGGGCGACCAGCCCCTGGCCACGCAGCCGCGCCGCGCACCGGTCGGCCAGCTCCAGGACGTGCGCCTGCACGGCCGCGAGGTCGCGCAGGTCGTGGGCGAACGTCGTCTCCGCCCCGACGGACCGCTCCGCCCGTCCGGGCTCGACGGGTCGCGGGTCGCGCCCCCAGGCGAGGTCGTGCAGGTGCGCCCCGGCCACCTTCCCCACGGCGGCCTGCAGGGCCGCGACGTCCGTGTCCGCGAGCTCGGCGACGGTCCGGATGCCCCACCGGCCGAGCGTCTGCTCCGTCCGCTCCCCCACGCCCCACAGCGCGCCGACGGGCAGCGTCCGCAGGAACGGGACCGTCGCCGCGGCAGGCACGAGCATCGTCCCGTCGGGCTTGGCGTGCGTCGAGGCGAGCTTGGCGACGAACTTCGTCGTCGCGACGCCCACGGAGCACGTGATGCCGTGCTCGGCGTGCACGCGGCGCCGCAGCTCGGCCGCGATCCTCGTCGGCGCTCCGAGCCGACGGCGCGCGCCGCTCACGTCGAGGAACGCCTCGTCCACGCTCACCTGCTCGACGAGCGCGGTGACCTCGCCGAGGATCGCCATGACGGCGCGCGAGACGTCGTAGTACCTGGCGTGGTCGGGCGGGACCACGATCGCCTGGGGGCACAGCCGGCGTGCGACCGCCATCGGCATGGCCGAGTGGACGCCGAAGGCCCGTGCCTCGTAGGTCGCGGCGAGGACGACGCCGCGTTCGGCGCCACCGACGAGCACCGGTCGTCCCACGAGCTGGGGCCGGCGCGCGAGCTCGACGGACGCGAAGAACGCGTCCATGTCGACGTGGAGGATCGAGCACCCGTCCTCGTCGTCCCCCCAGTCGCGGCGGACGACGGCGCGCGGGCCGCGGCTCACGGCCGGCTCACCGCCCGCCGGTCGCGCCGCGTGGAACCGCTCACGACGCCACCGTCCGCACGCCGGGCATCCGGAGGAAGCCGGCGTCCGGGTCGACGAGCATCGCGACCTCGTCGCGGAAGTCCTCGGCACAGGCCATGAGCTCGTCGGCACGATGCGCGTCCACGGCGTCGAAACGACCGGCGTCGACGGCCGCCCGCACGCGCGCGCCGCTCGCGAAGTAGCCGGACCAGGACGCGAGCGACGGCTCGGCGTCGGCGAGCTGCTCCCACACCGAACGCGCCCGGCCACGCCGGGCCGGGCGGGCCCGCAGCGCGACGACCGCGGCGGCAGCGCGCAGCGCGCCGAGGTGGGCGTGCACGAACCGCTCGCCGGCGTCCGCCGCGAGCGCGGCCGCCACCAGCTCCGCGTCCGCCCGGTCGAGCAGCCGACGGACGTCGGCCGGCACCGCGACCGGACCCTTCACGCCTGCATCGTTCGACATCGCGCACCTCCCGCTCCACTATCGAACACCTGTTCGATCCTGTCAACGTCCGGACGGGGCGCCCTGCCCAGCGAGGCGCGCCCGCCCCCGTACGGTGGGCACATGGCTCGCCGTACCACCCGTCGTCCTCCAGGGTCCTCCGCCCCACCCACACCGCACCGCCGACGGGGCGGCGCACGCCCGGCCGACCTTCCCGTCGAGCCCGTCGCCACGAGCACCGGGACGGCGCGCGTCGAGCGCGACCGCGACCACCCCTCCGCCGTCACGCTCTACCTCAACGGCGTGCCGAGCTCGCACCTCGACCTGGACGACCCCGGGATGCTCGCCTTCGAGTACATGCAGCAGATGGCAGCCGTCGTCGACGAGCTCGCGCCGGGCCCGCTCCGCGTCCTGCACCTCGGCGCCGCGGGATGCACCCTGGCGCGCTGGGTGGAGCATGTGCGGCCCGGCTCCACACAGCTCGGCGTCGACCTCGACGCCCGGCTGCTCGAGCTCGTGCGCACGTGGTTCGACCTGCCGCGCTCTCCCCGCCTGCGGCTGCGCGCGGACGACGCCCGCGCCGCGGTCGCGAGCCTGCCGGACGAGTCCTTCGACGTCGTCGTCCGCGACGTCTTCAGCGGGGACGCGACCCCCGAGCACCTCGTGACGCTCGGCGCGGCCACCGACGTGCGGCGCGTGCTGCGCCCGGGCGGCGTCTACCTCGTCAACTGCGCGGACCGGCCGCCGCTGGCCACGACGCGGCGCGAGCTCGCGACCCTCGCCGCGGGCGTGGCCGGCGCGGCGGCGTGGGACGCCGGTCGGCTCGCGGCGATCGCCGAGCCCGGCCAGCTCAAGGGGCGGCGCTACGGGAACGTCGTCCTCGTCGCGGTCCGCGACGGCGCCGGCGCGCCCGACCTGGCGGGAGCGACCCTCGCGCGGTCCGTGCGCTCGCTCCCGGTCCCGGGACGCGTCCTCGTCGGCGAGGAGCTCCAGGCGTTCGTCGGGTCGGCGACGGCGCTCGACGACCCTCCCGAGGGACCCGCGGCGTCGTGACACGCCCGGACGTGGCAGGAGCCGCGCCCCGGGGGGACGCGGCTCCTGCGACTGCTGCGGCCGGAGGCTCCGGCCACGGGACGTCAGGGACGTCAGAGCGGGCGGACGTTCTCCGCCTGCGGGCCCTTGGGCCCCTGGGTGATCTCGAACTCGACCCGCTGCGCCTCTTCGAGCGTGCGGTACCCGTTCGTCTCGATCGCCGAGTAGTGCACGAAGACGTCGGCGCCGCCGCCGTCCTGCGCGATGAAGCCGTAACCCTTCTCGGCGTTGAACCACTTCACAGAACCCTGCGCCATGCTCTTCCTCTGACCTTCTGTCCATCCGGGGACATCAGCGAGCGGACCCTTCGTCCACCCCCGTGCGCCGCAATGCCATGTCCCACGTCCTTCGCCGGGAGCCCGGCCGTGTGCGGCCGGCAGGCCCCGACGTCGGACCGCCCCGCCGGGCGGACCAGCGTGAGGACCTGCACCGGGTCGTGCGCAAGTACGTCACTGCAACGGGTGACAGTGTGGCACGGACCACGTCGGGTCCGCCACGGAACTCGCCACCTCTCGTGATGATTTTTCGGCACATACCCACCCGCCCTGCAGGGTGGGTGGGCGGCTCAGTCCCCGGCCTGCTGGGCCAGGAAGCGCTCGAACTCCGCGCCGAGCTCGTCGGCCGTCGGGATCGGCGCCGACTCGGCCAGGAGGCTCGTGCGGCCGATCGAGCGCGCGAACGCGTCGTACTGCTCCTCGAGCGCACGCACGACCGCGGCGACCTCCTCGGAGTCGCGCACCTGCCGCTCGACCTCGGCGCGCGCGTCCTGCGCGGCCTCGGCGAGACCGCCGGTCGCGAGGTCCAGTCCCGTGACCCGCTGCACCTGGTCGAGGGCCGTGACGGCCGCGGGCGCGAACGACGACTGCGCGAGGTAGTGCGGCACGTGCACCGTGTAGCCCACGGCGTCGTGCCCCGCCCGCCCGAGGCGCAGCTCGAGCAGCGCGGCCAGGCTCGCGGGCACCTTGACCGTGCCGAACCACGACGTGTGCTCGCCGAGCAGCTCGGGGCGCGTCGCGTGCGCGGTCACGGACAGCGGGCGGGTGTGCGGGATGCCCATCGGGATGCCGTGGAAGCCCACGGTGAGCGACACCCCCAGGCGCTCGACGACGTCGCGCACCGCGGCGACGACACGCTCCCACTGGACGTCGGGCTCGGCCCCGTGCAGGAGCAGGAAGCCGGTGCCCTCCGCGTCGCGCACGTGGTCGATCACCAGGTGCGGCTCGTCGTAGTCCGACCAGCGGTCGCCGCTGAACGTCATCGTCGCCCGCTTGGACCGGTAGTCGAGCAGCTGGTCGACGTCGAAGGTCACGACGCGCGTGACCTCGCCGACCTCGAGCAGGTGCTCGACGGCCAGCTCTCCCGCGCTGCCGGCGTCGACGAAGCCCGCCACCGCGTGGAGCAGCACCGGACCGGCGCCGGGCTCGGGCGGTGCCGGCCACAGGCGGGCGACGGCCTGCTCGTCGATCTCGTAGATCCCCCGAGGGTCAAGCATGGATCCTCCTCGTCACGTCCTTCGCACGGGCGCCGCGTGTGCGCGCCGTGCCTGACGAGGACAACGCGACACCCGGGCCGGATCTTCCCGAACCGGGCACGGTCCGCCCTCGCGCCGCAGGAGCGCGCGGCCGCGCGGGGTCAGCGACCGGGCAACCGCACGACCGAGACGAAGAAGTCGTCGATCTGGCGTACGACGTCGATGAACCGGTCGAAGTCGACGGGCTTGGTGACGTACGCGTTCGCGTGCAGCGAGTAGCTGCGCACGACGTCCTCCTCGGCCTCCGACGTGGTGAGCACCACCACGGGGATCTTGCGCAGCGCCTCGTCCTCCTTGAGCTCGGCGAGGACCTCGCGCCCGTCCATGCGCGGCAGGTTGAGGTCGAGCAGGATGAGGTCCGGCGTCGGCGCGTCCGCGTGCTCGCCCTGCTTGCGCAGGAACTCCAGCGCGCTCACACCGTCGGAGACGACGGACAGGCGGTTCGTGACCTTGTGGTCCTCGAAGGCCTCGCGGGTCATGAGCACGTCGCCGGGGTCGTCCTCGACCAGCAGGACGTCGATCGGCTTGCTGCCGTTGCTCATGCGGTGCTCTCCTCGTCGTGGCCCGCGCGGACAGGGCTGTCCCGCGCCGCGTCCTCGTGGTCCGTGCGAGCGTAGCCGACCTGCGCGTGGACGTACCTGTGGGCGAGGGTGAAGCGGATCGTCGTCCCGCCCTCGCGCGGCTCGATCCAGATCCGGCCGCCGTGGTACTCGACGATGCGCTTGCACAGGGCGAGCCCGATCCCGGTGCCCTCGTAGACGTCCTTCGCGTGCAGGCGCTGGAAGATCACGAACACCCGGTCGGCGTACTGGGCGTCGATCCCGATCCCGTTGTCCTCCACCGAGAGCTCCCAGTGCGTGTCGCGCGCGAGGACGCCGACGTGCACGACGGGGGCCCGGCCCGGGTCGCGGAACTTCAGGGCGTTGCCGACGAGGTTCGCCAGGAGCTGGTGCAGCAGGGCGCGCTCGCCGACGACGACGGGCAGCGGGTCGTGCGTCACGGTCGCCCCGGTCTCGGCGACCGTCACGGACAGGTCCTGGAGCACGCCCTCGAGCTCGTGCTCGAGGTCCACGTCGACGCGCTCGTTGCCGGTCCGACCCACGCGGGAGAAGCCGAGCAGGTCCTGGATCAGGCGCTGCATGCGCTTGGCCCCGTCCACCGCGAACTCGATGTACTGGTCCGCGCGGTCGTCGAGCTGACCGCCGTAGCGCTTCTTGAGGAGCTGCGTGAAGCTCGCGACCTTGCGCAGCGGCTCCTGCAGGTCGTGCGACGCCACGTACGCGAACTGCTCGAGGTCGCGGTTGGAGCGCTCCAGCTCCCGCGTGCGCTCCGCGAGCAGCTCGTGGGAGCGGGCCGCGTCCTCGTGGGACGCCTTGATCTCGGCGACCTGGTTCACGAGCTCCACGCGCATGTGCTCGACGTCCTGCGCGAGGTCGGCGATCTCCGCCGGACCCGACGTCACCACAGGCTCGTCGAGGTGGCCCGAGCTCACGAGCCGCACCCGGTCGGCGAGCGCCGCCATCGGCTCGGTCACCCACCGCTTGAGGCACACCCAGAGGATGATGCCCACCGCGAGCGCCGACCCGACGAGCACGAGCACGCTCCCGAACAGCGCACGGCTCCACCGCTCGAGCGCGTCGAGGCGGTCGAGCCGCTCGGCGCGCAGCGCGGCGACGTACTGCGCCGTGTCGGCCCGCGCCGCCGCGAACAGCTCGGCGCCGTCCGCCTCGTCGACCGCTCGCACCCGCCCTGGCCCCCGGTCGGCGGTCGCCTCCAGCGCGGGTTCGGCGAACTGCGTGAGCCACGCGCGCACCGAGGCGTCGGCGCGGCGCAGCAGCGGGTCGAGGGTCCCGTCGAGACCGAGCCGTCCGTCGAGCGCGAGGTCCGGCGTGATGTCGCGGGCGTCCGGGCCGAGCACCCGCGTGAAGGCCTCGAGCGACGTCGGGTTCGCCGTCGTCGTGTACGAGCGGAGCGCGACCTCGGCGTCGAGCAGCCCCCGGTACTCGGAGTCGGCCTCGGTCACCGCGTCGAAGAACGGCCCGGTGACCTCGTCCTGGATCGTCAGCACGCGCGAGAGCGCGATCGCGGACGTCGCGAGCACGCCCAGGAGGATCACCCCCGCCACGACGAGCGCCCAGCCGAGCCGGCGGCGCAGGGTCGCGGCGCGTCCCGGGGCGGTGCGCGGTGCGCTCATCGCGACCACTCGTCGGAGTCGGCGAGCGTGGCCGTCCGCTCCCCCGGGGCGGCACCCTCGCCGCCCCAGCCGATGACGAGGAGCGCGGCGTCGTCGGCGAGGGGCCCGCCGTGCAGGTCGCGGACGCGCCGGAACACGCGCTCGACCACGCCCTCGACGCCGTGCTCCAGCGCGCTGTCGACCGCGCGGCGCAGTCCGTCGACGCCGACGCGTTCCGCCCGCGTGCGCGGACCCGCGAGCGAGGTGCCGGCACCCGCGACGGTCGCCTCCACGAGCCCGTCCGTGTAGAGCATGATGGCCCACCGCTCCCCGAGGTCGACCCCCTGCGGCGACCAGCCGCCCGCGACGGGGATGCCGAGCGCACGCCCGCGCGTCGTCGGTTCGATCTCCGTCGCGGTCCCGCGCAGCAGGAGCGGGGCGAGGTGGCCCGCGAGGTAGATCTCGGCGCTGCGGCGGTCGGCCGCGACGACGACCTGGCAGAGCGTGACGAACACCTCGGGCCGCGCCCGCTCGGGCACCAGCACCCGCTCGAGCAGGGGCAGGATCCCCCCGGGCGGCGTCTCGCTGAGGACGATGGTGCGCCACGCCGTGCGCAGCGTCGCCCCGAGCGCCGCCTCGTCCGGGCCGTGGCCGGCGACGTCGCCGATGACGCACAGGACGGTCCCGTCCGGCCGCTCGACCGCGTCGAAGAAGTCGCCCCCCAGGAGGCCCTTGCCCCCGGGGACGTAACCGACCATCACGTCCAGGCGGTCGTCCTGGACCAGCGGCCTGGGCAGCAGGGCGCGCTCCAGGCGCGCCGTCTCCGCGGCACGGACCTCGCTGCGGTACAGGGCCCGCTGCTGCTCGACCGACATCCGCCGCTGCACGGCGTACCGGACCGAGCGGCCGAGCAGGTCACCGTCGACCTCGCCCTTGACGAGGTAGTCGTCGGCGCCCGCGGCGACGGCCTGGACCCCGAGGTCGATCCCGGCGTGCCCCGTGAGGACGACGAGCGCGGGCGGGTCGACGCCGGCGCGCACGCGCTCGACCGCCGACAGACCCACGGAGTCCGGCAGCCCGAGGTCGAGCAGCACGCAGTCCACGTGCCGGGCGCCCAGCATGTCGAGCGCCTCGTCGAGCGTGACGGCGCGGTGCAGCTCCACCGTGAGGTTGCCGTCGGAGAGCAGCTCCTCGACGAGGATCGCGTCGCCGTCGTCGTCCTCGACGAGGAGGATCCGCAGCTCGTCCGTGGGTGCGAGGACCGCGCGCTGGGGACGCGCGGGCTCGCCGCTCGCCGGTTCGTCCCGCGCGGTCGCCATGGGCCACGATCCTAGCCGGAGGTGCACGAACGGCCCGGCCAGGGGCGCGGGGCGCGCCGCGGCGGGTCCCGGGGAGCGGCCGGGTACGCCATAATGGACGGCCGTGTCATGAGCGGCCGCACGGGCGCCGGCACGGAGTCGACGAAGGGACAGCGTGGGACGCAACGACGAGCTCCGGCTCGAGCAGGAGGTCGTGGACGCCCTGTACGCACGCCTCGACGAGCTGCGCGCGGCCGCCCGCGCGCGCCTCGCCGACGTGCGACGCTCGGGGCCGTCGGGCTCGCCGCAGAACCGCAGCGAGCGCGACGCCTTCGCGACGCTCTACGAGGACCGGGTCGCCCAGCTGGACGCGGTCGAGGACCGGCTCGCGTTCGGCCGCCTCGACCTCGACGACGGCACGCGGCGCTACGTGGGTCGTATCGGGCTCACCGACCCCGAGCACACGAGCCTCCTCACCGACTGGCGCGCACCCGCGGCCCAGGCGTTCTACCGCGCGACGGCGGCCCACCCCGACGGCGTCCTGCGGCGCCGGCACCTCGTGACCCGGGGCCGCGACGTGACAGGGATCGAGGACGAGCTCCTCGACCTCGACGCGCCGGACGACGTGACGGGCACGACCCTGTCGGGCGAGGGTGCGCTCCTGGCCGCGATGGCCGCGGGCCGCACCGGGCACATGGGCGACATCGTCGCGACCATCCAGGCCCAGCAGGACGCGATCATCCGGTCCGGGCTCGCGGGCGCGCTCGTCGTCCAGGGCGGGCCGGGCACGGGGAAGACCGCGGTCGCGCTGCACCGCGCCGCCTATCTCCTCTACGCGCACCGCCGCGTGCTCGAGCGCTCGGGCGTGCTGCTGGTCGGGCCGAGCCTGTCGTTCCTGCGCTACATCGACCAGGTGCTGCCCTCGCTCGGCGAGACCGGCGTGGTGAGCACGACCGTCGCCGACCTGCTGCCCGGGATCGTCGCGGACGGCGACGAGGACCCGCGCGTCGCACGCGTCAAGGGGCGTGCCGTCATGGCGCGCGCCGTGCGGCGCGCGGTCCGGGCACGCGAGCGCGTGCCCGCCCAGGACGTCCCCGTGCGGCTCGACGGGCACGACCTCGTGATCCGGCGCCGAGACGTGCGCGACGCGATCGCCAGGGCGCGGCGCACCCACAAGCCCCACAACCTCGCCCGCGTCACGTTCGTGCGCGAGATGCTCTCGCGGCTCGTGGACCAGTACGGCCGCGCCCTCGGCGAGCCGTTGACCGGCGAGGACCGCACGATCGCGCTCGAGGACCTGCGCTCGCACCGGGACGTGCGCGTCGCGCTCAACCTCGCGTGGCTGCCCATCACGCCCGAGCGCCTCGTCGAGGACCTGTGGACCAAGCCGCACCGGCTGGCCGAGGCGGCACCCGAGCTCTCGCCGGCGGACCGGCGTCTGCTCGAGCGCCCGAAGGGGTCGCCCTGGACGCCCGCGGACGTCCCGCTGCTCGACGAGGCGGCGGAGCTGCTCGGCGAGGACGACCAGGCCGAGCGTGCCGAGGCCGCGGCCCGCTCGGCGCAGCGCGCGCAGGACCTCGAGTACGCGCGCCAGGTGCTCGAGTCCTCGGGCGCGGGGGGCGGCATCGTCGGCGCGGACGTCCTCGCCGAGCGCTTCGCGACGACAGGGCCACGCCTGACGACCGCGGAGCGTGCGGCGCAGGACCGCACGTGGACCTACGGCCACGTCGTCGTCGACGAGGCCCAGGAGCTGTCGGCGATGGCGTGGCGCATGCTCGTGCGGCGCTGCCCGACGCGCTCGTTCACGATCGTCGGGGACGTCGCCCAGACGTCGTCGCTCGCGGGCGCACGCTCCTGGAAGGGCGCGCTCGACCCGGTCTTCCGGGACGCCTGGCGCCTCGCCGAGCTCACCGTCAACTACCGCACGCCCGCCGCGGTCGCCGACGCCGCCCGGCGCGCTGCCGTCGCAGCCGGCCTGCCCGTCTCGCCGCTCACCTCGGCGCGCGAGGTCCCCGACGCGCTGCGCGTCGTCGCCGCCGGGGCAGACGTCGCCGCCGAGGTCCGCGCGCAGGTCGAGGCGGCGCGCGCGGAGTTCGTCGCCGCGGAGTCCGGTCGCGTCGCCGTCGTGGCCGCAGCGGCGTCCGCCCCGGCTCTGCGCACCGCGCTGGGACTCGGCGACGACCGCCCGGACGACCCCGTGGTGGTGCTCGACCCCGTGCAGGTCAAGGGCCTCGAGTTCGACGCGGTCGTGCTCGTCGAGCCGGCGGACGTCGCGGCAGGGGCCTCGGGGGCGTCGGACCTCTACGTCGCGATGACGCGCCCGACCCAGCGGCTCGTGATCGTGCACGCCCGGGCGCTGCCCGCGGGCGTCGTGGAGCCGCCGACGGCGTGACGGGACCGGTCCCGGCGCCCGACGGCGCGCGCCGGCCACAGGGCACGGCGGGCCGTTCACCTCGTCCCGAGGGTCAAGACCCGTTTGGCCGGGACGGCACCCGCGGCGCACCATGGGTGCGTGCTACGCGCCCTCCTCCTCGAAAACCTGCACCCCCTCGCCGCCTCGAACCTCGAGGCCGCAGGGATCGACGTGACCGTCCGGACCGGGGCTCTCGACGAGTCCGAGCTCATCGAGGCGCTCGACGGCGTCCACCTGCTCGGCATCCGGTCCAAGACGAACGTCACCGCGAAGGTGCTCGAGAACGCCCCGGACCTGGTGGCGCTCGGAGCCTTCTGCATCGGCACCAACCAGATCGACCTGCACTCCGCCGCGACGCAGGGCGTCGCCGTGTTCAACGCACCGTTCCAGAACACCCGCTCGGTGGTCGAGCTCGCGCTCGCCGAGATCATCGCGCTCACGCGTCGGCTCACCGAGCGCGACCGCGCGCTGCACGAGGGTCGCTGGGACAAGTCCGCGGAGGGCGCGCACGAGGTCCGTGGACGCACGCTCGGCATCGTCGGCTACGGCAACATCGGCACGCAGCTGTCGGTCGTCGCGGAGAACCTCGGCATGTCGGTCGTCTTCTACGACACGGCGGAGAAGCTCGCGCTCGGCAACGCGCGCCGCATGGACACGCTCGACGAGCTGCTCGAGCAGGCCGACGTCGTCACGCTGCACGTCGACGGCCGCCAGGGCAACGCGGGGCTGTTCGGAGCCAAGCAGTTCGCGCGCATGCGCCAGGGCTCGATCTTCCTCAACCTGTCCCGCGGGTTCGTCGTGGACTACGGCTCGCTGCGCGAGGCGATCCTCGAGGGCAGGGTCGCCGGCGCCGCGGTCGACGTCTTCCCGCAGGAGCCCAAGCGCAAGGGCGACAGCTTCGACTCCGAGCTGCGCGGGCTGCCGAACGTCATCCTCACGCCGCACATCGGCGGCTCGACGGAGGAGGCGCAGGAGGCGATCGGGCAGTTCGTCTCGGCCAAGCTGCGCGACTACCTCACGACGGGCTCGACGACGCTCAGCGTCAACGTGCCGAACCTCGCCCTCGAGCAGACGACCGGGATCACGCGCGTCACCCACCTGCACCGCAACACCCCGGGCGTGCTCGCCGCGGTGAACGCCACCCTCGCCGAGCACGGCACGAACATCGAGGGACAGCTCCTCGCCACCCGCGGGGAGATCGGGTACGTCGTCACGGACGTCGGCTCGCGCGTCGAGCCGGCGGCGATCGAGGCCCTCGCCGCCATGGAGCAGACGATCGCGCTCCGCGTCCTCGACTGATCCCACGCAGGACGCCACCCGCCGTGTGCGGTGGCGCCGACCGGGTACGGCTGCGGGCACGCGCGGCGAAGGTCCCGCGTCACGGGGACCTCGGCCGCTGAGCAGCCGTCCCGGCCCGGTGTCACCATGAGGCATGACCGGATACATGCACGACACGCCGCAGAGCCTCGACGCCGACGCGTCGTGGGCTCTCGTGGAGGGGACGCACGTCGCTCGCCTCGCGGTGAGCGTGCGCGGCGAGCCGGACATCTACCCCGTGACCGTGCGAGCGCACGAGCGCACGCTCGCGTTCCGCACGGTGCCGGGGACCAAGCTCGCCACGATCGCGACCAACGAGCGGGTCGCGCTCGAGTGGGACCACGTCGACGACGACGGCGCGTGGAGCGTGGTCGCGCGTGGCACCGCGCACCGCCCTCGGACCGAGCACGAGGTCGCGGACCTGGAGCAGGGGGCCGACCCCCTCGTCCCGACCGTCGACGTGCCGACCGAGGAGTGGGTCGTCGTCGAGGCGCGCGAGCTCACCGGCCGCCGCTTCGCGCGCGCCGAGGACTGAGCGCACGTCCGGGGGCCGGACGCACGTCGTCCGGCCGCCCCACGACGGGACGGCCGGACGACGGGCCTCGATCAGCCGGACTTGCGCCGGAAGGTCCGCTGGACCGGGCCGACGGTCTCGGAACCGTGGACCGACCCCGTGTTCCCCTCGCCGTCCGCGGTCCGGTGCTGCGCCGCGTTCTTGCGGTCGAGAGCCTCCCGGAACTTCGCCTTGGCCTCCTCGCTGGGTGTGGTGTCTGCAGCGGGTCGCTGCGGGTCGGACGCCATGGGCGGTCTCCTCGTGGGTCGGGTGCTTCGGGCCCGGTGGCGGGCCCACCGCAAGCCTCTCCCAACGCCCCGCCCGACGCCAACTCATTCCCCGGGCACGAGCCCGCGCGGCGGGCCCGCCCGCCGGCTCCACCCGGTCCCGGCGGAGCCACGACCGGGGCGTCCGTCGTGGCGGTCGGGTAGCGTCGACGACGTGCCGCCCTCCTTCCCGTCAGCGCCGCTCCCCCACCGTCGGCTCGGCCGGACCGGTCTGCTGCTCCCTGCGGTCTCCCTGGGCCTGTGGCAGAACTTCGGCGAGGCGGACCCGTTCGCGAACCAGCGGGAGATCCTCCTGCACGCCGTCGACCGCGGCGTGACCCACCTGGACCTCGCGAACAACTACGGGCCTCCCGGGGGTGCGGCCGAGGAGTCGCTCGGCCGGCTCCTGGCGCGCGAGCTGCGGCCGCTGCGGGACGAGCTCGTCGTGACGACGAAGGCGGGGTACCGCCTGGGCCCAGGGCCCTACGGGGAGGGCGGCTCGCGCAAGTACCTGCTCTCCTCGCTCGACGCGTCGCTGCGCCGGCTTGCGCTGGACCACGTGGACATCTTCTACTCCCACCGCTTCGACCCGACGACGCCGCTCGCCGAGACGATCGGCGCGCTCGCGATGGCCGTGCGTTCCGGGCGGGCGCGCTACGCGGGGATCTCGTCCTACTCCGCGCGCCGCACGCGGGAGGCGCTGCGCGTCGCCGCGGACCTCGGCGTCGAGCTCGTCGTCACCCAGGTCTCGTACTCGATGCTCAACCGGTGGGTGGAGGAGCCGGACCCTGCCGATCCTGAGCGGGACAGCGTGCTCGACGTCGCGGGCGCGGCCGGTCTGGGCGTGGTCGCCTTCTCCCCCCTCGCCCAGGGGATGCTCACGGACCGCTACCTCGACGGCGTCCCGCAGGACTCGCGCGCCGCACGCGGGGGACCTCTGCGCCGCGCGTTCCTCTCCGAGGAGAACCTCGCCCACGTGCGGCGCCTCGACGAGCTCGCGCGAGTGCACGGCCGCTCTCTCGCGACGACGGCGATCCTCTGGGCACTGCGCGACGAGCGCGTCACCTCGGTCCTGCTCGGCGCGAGCTCGACGCGGCAGCTCGACGAGAACCTCGCCGCTCTCGACGCCCCCGGTCTGTCCGCCGAGGAGCTGACCGCCGTCGACGCGATCCCCGCGGACACCGGGATCAACATCTGGGCATCGCGCTCGAGCGACCTGTAGCGACGCTCGCCGCTCGCGAGGTGGCGGACGCTCAGACGCCGGGGGCGGGCTCACGCTCGACGACGTCGGGCTCGCGCGCGGAGCGGCCGGCCGCCTCGCGTTCCTCGCGCTCGACGCGCAGCGACGTGATGGCGCTCTCGAAGTCCTCGAGAGAGTCGAACGCCTGATAGACGCTCGCGAACCGCAGGTAGGCGACCTCGTCGAGCTCGCGCAGCGGGCCCAGGATCGCGAGCCCGATCTCGTACGCGTCGAGCTCGGCGCTGCCGCTCGCACGGATCGTCTCCTCCACGCGCTGCGCCAGCACGGCCAGGTCGTCCTCGTTGACGGGCCGGCCCTGGCACGCCTTGCGGACGCCGTTGACGATCTTCTCTCGCGAGAAGGGCTCGGTGACGCCCGACCTCTTGACGACCGACAGGCTGGCGGTCTCGATCGTCGTGAACCGACGGTTGCACTCGGGGCACTGGCGGCGCCGGCGGATCGAGGCACCGTCGTCGGAGGTGCGCGAGTCGACGACGCGGGAGTCCGCGTGGCGGCAGAACGGGCAGTGCATGGGCGGGCTCCTCCGCGGTCGCGCCGACGTCGTCGGCGCGTCGAACGTATGTCGTCGCGGTGTTCCGGTGCAACACGCGGTCGCTCCCGTGCCGCACGACCCGGGCAGCAGGACGGGGGCGGTCGTGACCGACCGCCCCCGTCGGGACGCCCCCGTCCCCATCTCGCACGCGACTCGCCTCGCGCGCGGCGACGTGCAGCAGGAGACGCGGTGGACCGCGATGCTCCTCTCCTCCGTCACCAGCCCCCCAGCCGGCGTTGTGAGGTGTGACTAAGTTAGGGGAACCTAAAGGGCTAGCGCAACCCCTGTGACCGACCGGGCGCAGCCAAGCATGGCGCGGCGGACGCCACGGGTCAGCCGTCGGCCACCGGGAGCACGATGCGCTGTCCCACGCTCAGCCCGGACGAGTCGAGGTCGTTGAGCTCGACGAGGCCCCCCACCACGTCCCGCAGGTCCTCTCCCGGGTGGGCCACGCCGTGCGCGAGCGCCCAGAGCGTGTCACCAGCACTCACGACGTGGACACGCACCTCGACGGGCTCCCCCGGGCCACCCGCCACGGCGGCACCGACACGGGCCGCGAGCAGGACGACGAGCGCGACCAGGACGACGAGCACGACCCGACCTCGGGTCGTGAGATGGAGCCGCCCCGGGACTCCGTCCTCCGCCGACACCTCACGGCCGCGCGCGGACCCGCGCCCGACCGGGTTCGACACCGCCAGCACCACCGCGTCCATGTCCACTCCGTTCCCCGACCCACGGCCGGATCGCCTTCCCCGGTCGATCCGACACCACGAGCCGCGTCGCCCTCCCGGTCCGGCCGGCGCCGGCCCGGGTCCCGCCCTGCGCCCCACCAGGACCGGACGCGGCCCGCTGGTCGAACACCTGTACGTAGAACATCTGTACGAAGGTCTATCACGATCGGGCACCGGAGTCGAGACATGCTCGAACAGATGTTTGATTCGTGTCGCGTCCTCCCCTAGCCTGGGGGCAGGTCGGTTCGCCGGACATGTCCGCTCGGACCCGGAGGGACGGACCGAGGTCCCGGGGTGCTCGCCCCGGGGAGGGGAGGCCGTGGTCCGCGGGGAAGCCCGCGGGCCCGCGACGGACGAGGGCGGAGTGCACCATGGCGGGACGAGGCACGAACAGCGCACGGGGGCTCGCCGAGGTGCGCGAGCTCCCCGACGGCTCGGCAGGAGGTGACGGGCTCACGCCGAGGCAGCGTCTCGTGCTGGAGACGATCCGCGCGTGCGTCGAGCAGCGCGGCTACCCGCCGAGCATGCGCGAGATCGGCGAGGCTGTCGGGCTCACGAGCCCGTCGTCCGTCAAGCACCAGCTGACGACGCTCGAGCGCAAGGGGTACCTGCGCCGCGACCCGAACCGCCCGCGCGCGATCGAGGTCGTCCAGCCCGACGACGCGCGGCGGGCCACACCCTTCGGCGCACCGCTCGCGCCGGCCGAGCCCGTCCACGACGAGGCACACCCGGCGCCGTCGTACGTGCCGGTCGTGGGGCGGATCGCCGCGGGCGGGCCCATCCTCGCCGAGCAGGTCGTCGAGGACGTCTTCCCGCTGCCGCGCCAGCTCGTCGGCGAGGGCGAGCTCTTCCTCCTGCGGGTGCAGGGCGACTCGATGGTCGACGCGGCGATCTGCGACGGCGACTGGGTGGTCGTACGCCGCCAGCCGGTCGCGGAGAACGGCGAGATCGTCGCCGCGATGATCGACGGCGAGGCGACCGTGAAGTCGCTGCGCCGCACCGACGGGCACGTGTGGCTCATGCCGCACAACGCCGCGTACGACCCCATCCCGGGCGACGACGCGCAGGTCCTCGGTCGTGTCGTGTCGGTGCTGCGCAGCCTCTGATCCGTCCGGGCCGCCACGCAGCGGGAGAGCCGGGTGGTCGTCGACCGCCCGGCTCTCGCGCTGCGTGGCGTCAGGGCGCGACGCCGCCCCTCACAGCCCGAAGCGCCGGGCCACCGCACGCAGGGACTCGGCGGACGAGCGCAGACCCGCGAGCTCGTCGCCGGCCAGGGGGACGTCGATGCGCTCGGCCGCGCCCCGCCGGTCGACCAGCGTGGGCAGGGACAGGCACACGTCCTCGAGCCCGTGGACGCCGTCGAGGAGCGTCGAGACCGGGAGCACGCGGTGCTCGTCGTCCAGCACGGCCTCGATGATGCGCGTCCCCGCGAGCCCGACGGCGTAGTTCGTCGCGCCCTTGCCCTCGATGATCCGGTAGGCCGACTGCACGACCTCGTGCGCGATCTCGTCGCGCGCCTCGGCCGTCAGGGGCCCGCGACCCGCGAGACCCTGCCAGGCGAGGAGCGGGACGCCGCCGATCGTCGCCGAGCTCCACAGCGGGATCTCGCTGTCGCCGTGCTCGCCCGCGACGTACGCGTGCACGTTCTGCACCGCGACGCCGCAGTGCTGGGCGACGAGGAACCGCAGGCGGGACGAGTCGAGCACCGTCCCGCTGCCGAACAGGCGCGACGGCGGCAGTCCCGAGAACTTGAGCGCCGCGTAGGTCACGATGTCGACGGGGTTCGTGACCATGACGTAGACGGCATCCGGCGCGACCTCGACGAGACCGGGCAGGATCGTCCGCATGAGCCCGATCGTGGCCTCCGCGAGGTCGAGACGGGTCTGCCCGGGCTTCTGCTTCGCACCCGCCGTCACGACGACGACGTCCGCGCCCGCGCACACCGCGACGTCGTCGGAGCCCTCCACGCGCGCCATCGGCATGAACTGGATGCCGTGCTGGAGGTCCAGGACCTCCGCCTCGACCTTGGCCCGGTTCACGTCCAGGAGCGCGACCGTGCGCGCGGCGCCGCGCATGAGCGCCGCGTACGCGAGGGTCGAGCCCACGGCCCCCGCCCCGACGATCGCCAGCTTCGTGGTCCGGGCGCCGCTCGCTCCCGGACCTCCCGTGGTCGCCCCGCCGGTGCCCTGCCCGGACGTGCTGATCGTCATCTCGCCTCCGTGAAGTGTCGCTCGGAGCCTCAGCCTAGAGCGACCAGGCGCTGCAGCGCAGCGGTGGCGACGTCGCGGTCGGTCGTCTGCCAGAAGCCCGGCATCGACCGCGTGAGGAACGAGCCGTACCGCGCCGTGACGAGGCGCGGGTCGAGCACCGCGACCACGCCCCGGTCCGTCGTCGTGCGGACCAGGCGCCCGGCGCCCTGTGCGAGCAGGAGCGCCGCGTGGGTCGCCGAGACCTGCATGAACCCGTTGCCTCCCGCCTCCTCGACGGCGCGCGCGCGGGCCGAGCGCACGGGGTCGTCGGGGCGCGGGAAGGGGATCCGGTCGATGAGGACGAGCTGGCACGACGGTCCGGGCACGTCCACGCCCTGCCACAGCGACAGCGTGCCGAAGAGGCACGTCGCCGGGTCGGCGGCGAACTCGCGGACGAGCGTGGGGAGCTGGTCGTCGCCCTGGCACAGGACCGGGACGTCGAGGCGCTCGCGCATCGCGTCCGCCGCCGCGACCGCGGCCCGGCGCGACGAGAAGAGCCCGAGCGTCCGCCCGCCGGCGGCCTCGACGAGCGCGGCGATCTCGTCCAGCTGGTGCTCGGTCGCCGCCTCCCGGCCCGGGGTGGGCAGGCGCTTGGCCACGTAGAGGATGCCCTGGCGGGCGTAGTCGAACGGGCTGCCCACGTCCAGGCCGCGCCAGGGCGGTGCCTCGCCGTCGTCCGCGGCGCCCCCGAGCCCGAAGGTCCGGGCGACGGCGTCGAAGTTCCCGCCGAGCGCGAGCGTCGCGGAGGTGAAGACGCCGGTGCGCTCGGTGAGGAGGTGCGTGCGGATGAGCCCTGCGACGCCGAGCGGAGCGGCGTGGAGCCTGCTGGCGCCGTCTCCGAACCGGTCGGCGGACCACCCGCCCTCCCCGGGCCGGGAGCACCACAGCACGTCGTGACCGGTCGGGTCCGCGGCCATGCGCTCGGCCACCTCGAAGAGCTGCAGCATCGTCGACTGCGCCATCTTCAGGCCGGTGTCCGGCTGGGCGGGCTTGGTGACGCCGGTCTCGGGCTTGAGCGTCGACAGGACCTCCCGGGCGGCGTCCCGCACGGCGGCGACGGCGGTGCGGGCCGCCTCGGGCAGGCCGTCCGGGAAGCGCTCGGCGGGCAGCGACCCCACGACGGTCCCGAAGGCGGCCGACGCCGCGTCGAGCGCATCGGTCTGCACTCCCCCGTGCCGGCGCGCGAGGCGCGCCGCGCTCTCGATCGCCGGCACCGCCAGGTCGACCGTCGCGGCGGCCGTCACCCGGTCGGCGAGCTCGTGCGCCTCGTCCACGACGAGCACGTCGTGCTCGGGCAGCACCCCGGGCGAGCCCATCGCCGCGATGCCCAGCATCGCGTGGTTGGTCACGACGACGTCCGCCTCGCGCGCGGCCGCGCGCGCCTTCTCCGGGAAGCACTCGGCGAGCAGGGGGCACCGCTGCCCGAGGCACTCGAGCGCGGTCACGGAGACCTGGCGCCACGCCTTGTCGCTCACGCCGGGCACGAGGTCGTCGCGGTCCCCCGTCGCCGTCTCGTCGACCCACTCCCGCAGCCGCACGACCTGCTCGCCGAGCGCCGCGGCGCTCGTGCCGCCCCGGGCGGCGGGGTGGTCCGCGGCGCCCGCGCTCTCGCCCGGCAGGTCGAACAGGGTCGGCTCGTCGACCGGGTAGCCGCCGGCGATCTTGTGCACGCAGACGTAGTTGTGCCACCCCTTGAGGAGCGCGATCGACGCAGGGCGCGGGAGGCGGTCGGCGATCGCGTCCGCGACGAGCGGGAGGTCGCGCGTGATCACCTGACGCTGCAGCGCGAGGGTCGCCGTGGAGACGACGACGCGCTCGTCGGTGGCCACGGCGTGCCGCACGGCGGGCACCAGGTAGCCCAGCGACTTCCCGGTCCCGGTGCCGGCCTGCACGACGAGGTGCTCAGGCCCCTCGATCGCGTCCACCACGGCCCGCGCCATCGCGTGCTGCCCCTCGCGGCGTGCGCCGCCGAGGCGGGAGACCGCGAGGTCGAGGAGCTCGTCCACGTCCGGCACGTCGCCGCGGGCGGGCGCCCCGGCCTCCCCCGCGCTCTCGGCCTCGTGGTCGAGACGGTCGTCGGGCGGCGCAGAACGGGTGGTGGGGGGCACCCGCCGAGTGTACGGTCGGGCGCCCACGCACCGCCGGGCCTGTGGACGGTGTCCCCGGACGCGCGCGACCCCGCGCGGCGGAGCGCCGCACGGGGTCGTGGAGGATGTCGCCCGGCACACCGGGCGAGGCGGGGTCAGGCCCGGCCGGCGGCGCCCACCAGCTCGGTCGCGAGGGCCTGCGCGACGCGGCCGCGCAGGAGCGTCCCCTCGGGCGTGTGCTCCTCGTGGTCGATCTCGCCCTCGCTGTGCACGCGGTGCACGAGGTCGCCCCGGTGGTAGGGCACCACGACGTCGATCGCGACGTCCGGCCGCGGGAGCTCGCGGGCGATGAGCTCGCGCAGCTCCTCGATCCCCTCGCCCGTGTGCGCCGAGACGACGACGGTGCGGCGCTCCCGGCGACGGATCCGCGCGACGGTCTCCGGGTCGGCGACGTCGGCCTTGTTGAGGACGACCACCTCCGGCACGTCCTCCACGCCCGGGATGTCCGCCAGGACGTGGCGCACGGCCGCGATCTGGCCCTCGGGGTCGGGGTGGGACGCGTCGACGACGTGGAGCAGCAGGTCGGACTGGCCGACCTCCTCGAGCGTCGAGCGGAACGCCTCGACGAGCTGGTGCGGCAGCGCGCGCACGAAGCCGACGGTGTCGGCGAGCGTGTAGACGCGGCCGTCCTCGGTGCGCGTGCGGCGCACGGTCGGGTCCAGGGTCGCGAACAGCGCGTTCTCCACGAGCACGCCCGCGCCCGTGATCGCGTTGAGCAGGCTCGACTTGCCGGCGTTGGTGTATCCGGCGATGGCGACGGACGGGACGGCGTGGCGCTTGCGCGACGCACGCTTGGTCTCGCGCCCCGGTGCCATGGCCTGGATCTCGCGGCGCAGCTTGGCCATCCGGTTGCGGATGCGGCGGCGGTCCAGCTCGATCTTGGTCTCACCGGGACCGCGCGAGCCCATCCCCGCACCCGCCCCGCCGACCTGACCGCCGGCCTGCCGGGACATCGACTCGCCCCACCCGCGCAGGCGCGGGAGGAGGTACTCGAGCTGGGCGAGCTCGACCTGGGCCTTGCCCTCCCGCGACTTCGCGTGCTGGGCGAAGATGTCGAGGATCAGCGCCGTCCGGTCGACGACCTTGACCTTGACGATGTCCTCGAGCGCGCGCCGCTGGGAGGGAGCGAGCTCGCCGTCGATCACGACGGTGTCGGCACCGGTCGCCGCGACGACGTCCGCCAGCTCGGCAGCCTTGCCGGACCCGAGGTACGTACCCGGGTCGGGCTTGGCACGGCGCTGGATGACGCCGTCGAGCACCTGGGAGCCGGCCGTCTCCGCGAGGGCGGCGAGCTCGCGCAGCGAGATCTCCGCCTCCTCGGCGGTCGTGGGCGCGCCGTCCTCGCGCGGGTCGGGACCGGGGCTCCAGAGCCCGACGAGCACGACCTTCTCGAGCCGCAGCTGCCGGTACTCGACCTCGGTGACGTCCTCGAGCTCGGTCGACAGCCCCGCGACGCGGCGCAGCGCGCTGCGCTCCACGAGGTCGAGCTGCTCGCCGTCGTGGTCCGCGTGGACCGTGCCGCCCTCGGCGCGCGCCGTCCCGGCCCGAGCGAGCACCCGTGCCACGACGTCGCTCGCGAGGTCCCGCGTCGCGCCCGTCGGCTCGTCCCGAGCCGTGGTGGGGTCCGCTGGGGTCTGGGTCATGTGCCGCCTTCCGTCGGGTCCGGGCGCGCACGCGCCCTGTGTCATGAACAAGCGTGGCACGGATATTCGTCCCGGAGCCACCCCATTGCGCGGTGCCGCCGGCCCGGGGACCCCCGTGGCGCCGTCCGGGGACCGCGGTGGCGCCGGGCGGTCCTCGTCGCACCGCTGCGGCGCCGCGGCCGATGCCGCGTAGGATCACGCGTCGTGACCGAGGACCAGGACCGGGCCGACGACCCGGAGCAGGACCACTACTTCACCGCGCAGCCCGCGTCCGCGACGGAGCGCCGCACGATCCGGGTGCGCCTCGCGGGACGCGACGTCGAGGTCGAGGTCGCGTCCGGCGTCTTCTCCCCCGGGCGCCTCGACCTCGGTACCCAGGTGCTGCTGCGCACGGTCCCCCCGCTGGACGACGTCGTGGCCGACCGCGCGGGCGCCGCCCACGTGCTCGACCTCGGGTGCGGCTGGGGCCCCGTCGCCCTGACCATGGCGAGCGAGGCGCCGGACGCGACGGTCTGGGCCGTCGACGTCAACGAGCGCGCGCTCGACCTCGTGCGCCGCAACGCCGAGCGCCTCGGGCTGGCGAACGTCCGCGCGGTCACGCCGGGCGACCTGCCCGACGACGTCGCGTTCGCGGCGATCTGGTCGAACCCCCCGATCCGCGTGGGCAAGGACGTGCTGCACGCGATGCTCCTGCACTGGCTCCCCCGCCTGGAGGCCGGGGCGTGCGCGCACCTCGTGGTGCAGCGCAACCTGGGCTCGGACTCGTTGCAGCGCTGGCTCGCGGAGCACCTGCCGCCGCTCCTGCCCGGCGCGCGCGTCGAACGTGCCGCGAGCGCCAAGGGGTTCCGCGTGCTGGAGGTCCGCGCACCCGCCTGACCCGGTGTTCTCCGGGTGCCGCGGAGGTCGCGCGGTCGCCGGGCGGGCACGCGCCCCGCCGCACACCCGGTCGGCGCCCGCCAGGTCGGTCGGCGCGCGTCAGGTCAGACGGCGCGGACGGTCAGACGGCGGCGGCGTCGTGCTGGTCCGTCGTGCCGGACGGCGCGGCACCCTCGTGCGGCCGCCGTGCCTCGGCGTCGGCCCCGGCGGGCGCTTCCTCCTCGGCGGGAGGTGCCGGCACGTCGGCGGCCGGGGGCGCCGGGACGTCGACAGCCTCGGGCTCCGCGAGCGGGACGAGCGCCTCCAGGTCGATCTCGCCCGTGTACACGAGCTCGGCGGGCCCGGCGAGCTCGACGCGGTCCCCCGCGAGCGCGCGCACGCGCACCGTCCCGCCCGGGACGTCGACGAGCCACGTGTCGGGTGCGTCGGGGCCGCCCCAGACGCGGACGGCGAGCGCCGCGGCGCAGGCGCCGGTACCGCACGAGGGCGTCTCCCCGACCCCGCGCTCGTGCACGCGCATCCGCACGCGCCCGACCAGCGTGCCGTCGTCGGCCGTCGTCTCCCCCAGGGGCACGACCAGCTCGACGTTCGTCCCGTGCGCCGGGACCGGCTCGACCGCCGGCGCGGTCGACAGGTCCGCGTGCTCGAGCACGTCCTCGCGCGCGACGGCGAGCACCGTGTGCGGGTTGCCGAGGTCGACGCTCAGCGCGGGTCGCGGGACCTCCCAGCCGCGCACGACGACCGTCGCGTCGTAGCCGTCGCGCAGCGCGGGACGTCCACCCGGCAGGAACCACGGGCCCATGTCGACCGCGAACCAGCCGTCCTCCTCCTTGCGCACGCGCTTGACGCCCGCGCGGGTCCCCACGGGGACCTCGTTCCCGCGGGCGAAGCTCACGAGCCCCAGGCGCTCGGCGAACGCGGCGAAGACACGCACGCCGTTGCCGCACATCTCCGCGACCGAGCCGTCGGCGTTGCGGTAGTCCATGAACCAGATGGCGTGCGGATCCTCCGCGAGGACCGCGCGCGACTCGGGCACCAGCGCCGTCGGGACCAGGCGGATGACGCCGTCGCCCCCGACGCCGCCGCGGCGGTCGGCGAGCGCGCGCACGAGCTCGGGCGTGAGGTCGAGCTCGCCCGTCGTGTCCGCGAGCAGCACGAAGTCGTTGCGGGTGCCGTGGCCCTTGGTGAACCGGGTGCGCGTCATGAGCCCAGACTACGGCGGACGGGCGCCGGCGTGTCCGCTTCGTCCGGCTCGTCGAGCGTCCCGGCGTCCGCGCGGGCGACGAGCGACAGCGCGTCGGCGACGAGCGTGGGCGACTGCGCGTCGAGCCAGTGCACGCGTGGGTCGCGGCCGAACCACCCCATCTGCTTGCGCGCGAGCCGGCGGGTGTTCGCGGCGACGGCCTCGCGCGCGGCCTCCTCGGTCGACTCCCCGTGCAGCGCGGCCAGGACCTCGGCGTACCCGACGGCGCGCCGCGCGGTCCGCCCCATCCCGGCGGCCTCCAGCCCTCGCACCTCGTCGACGAGGCCCGCGGACCACATCCGCTCCACCCGGCCCGCGACGCGCGCGTCGAGCAGCGCCCGGTCGCAGTCGAGGCCGACCTGCACGGTGGGCCGCACGTAGACCTGGCGCGGGAGGTTGGCCGTGAAGGGTTCGCCGGTCAGGGCGATCACCTCGAGCGCGCGCACGATCCGGCGCGTGTTCGACGGGCCGATGCTCGCGGCGGCCGCGGGGTCGCGGCGTGCGAGCTCGTCGTGGAGCGAGCGGGTGCCCTCGGTCTCGGCGCGCGCCTCGAGGGCTGCCCGCACCTCGGGGTCGGTGCCGGGGAAGCGCATGTCGTCGAGCAGGGCGCGCACGTACAGGCCCGACCCGCCCACGACGACGGCGCGCGCCGCGCGAGCGGCGATCTCGTCGAGCGCGCGGCGGGCCTCGACCTGGTAGCGCGCGACGGACACGTCCTCGGCGGGGTCGACGACGTCGAGGAGGTGGTGGCGCACGCCCCGGCGCTCGGCGACGGGGACCTTGGCGGTACCGACGTCCATGCCGCGGTAGAGCTGGTAGGCGTCGGCGTTGACGATCTCGGCGGGTGCGCCCGGGACGGACAGGCGCTGCGCGAGGTCGAGGGCGAGGTCGGACTTGCCCGTCGCGGTCGGACCCACGACCGCGACGACGACGGTCCCCCGTGCCGGGCGGTGCACGCCCGGCGGGTGCGCGTCGACGGCCGGGGCGTGCTCGTTCTTCACCCGCGCAACGCTACCGCCCGCTCCCTGGTCCGCGGGTCCCGTGCGCACGGAGGTCGGGACCGACCTCCGGTCCGGTGTGACGGAAGACCTCGTCGCGCCGCTGCGCCGCCCGGGGCCCGAGCGGGACGCCGCGGCCGTCGGCGCGGCGCTCAGCGGCCGAGGTCGTCCGGACCGACCGAGCGGGTCGAGGTCGCCTCCGCGTAGGAACGGACCTCGTACGCGAGACCCCCGCGCGGCCCCGTCGACACGGACGAGCGCACCGTCCACCGGGGGTCGACGAAGCCGTCGAGCACCGCGTCGCCGACCGCGGAGCGCGGGTCCTGCACGAGGACGAGCCCTGCACCCCGCCGGGCCGCCTCGAGACCGACCTCCCGGCACCGAGCGGTCGGGGTGGTGGCGGCGATCTCGACGACCTCGACGGGTGCCGCACGGCCCGCACCGGCGAGGGCGAGGACGCCGACGGAGGCCGCCGGGCCGGACGTCGGCAGGTCCGCGGGCCCGGCGGCGCGTGCCCACACCGGGTCGATCCACGCGTCGGCGACGCCGAACGCCGCGAGGGACGCGCGGGCCCGCCCGTGCGCGCCCGGGGCGCCGGGTGGGGCGGGTGCCACGACGAGCACGTCGTCGGACCCGGCGAGAAGAGCGCGCAGAGCGGACAGTGCTTCGTCCCGGACCGCCGCCAGCACGAGCGCGCGCCCTGCCGCTCCGGGGACGAGGAGCGGGGTACCGGGCAGGACGACGGCGCGGACGGTCACGGCCTCACCGTAGCCGCGTGCGCGGCACCGCCACTGCACCGCCGTGGACCGCGCGGCGCGGACGACGTCCCGTCGAGGCACCTGATGCGACGAGTGGCGACGCGCGCGAGTACGGTGGTGCAGTGAGGTTCTTCGGGGCGCAGGACGACGACCGGCGGGACGGCGATCCCGGCGGGGCTCCGGACGGCGGTCAGCACGGCCCGGACGGTCCGGACGAGGAGCTGCGGTCGCAGGTCGAGGACCTGCTGGCGCGTGAGCTCGGGCGGGTCGCGACGGTCGACCGGCGTGCGCCCACGCCGCTCGTGCTCGACCGCATCGTCGAGTGGATCACCGACAGCGGGTACAGCTACTTCGTCGACTCCGACGGCGACGTCGGCGGGCTGTGGCACGGGCGTCTCTTCTACTTCCTGCTGTTCGGCAACGACGACGAGATCCTCCAGGTGCGGGGGCAGTGGAACCGGGACCTCGCGATCGAGCGGCTCGAGGAGATCCTCGAGTTCTGCAACGAGTGGAACGCGGACCGGATCTGGCCCAAGACGTACACGCGCGTGCGCGACAACGGCATGGTCCAGGTGTTCACCGAGGTGACCGTCGACCTCGAGCACGGCGTGACCGACGACCAGCTCGACCAGCTCCTGCAGTGCGGCCTGAGCACGGGCTCGATGTTCTTCGACGCGCTCGACGAGTTCTACCCGGACCCCGCGAGGCAGGCGCCATGACGCAGGCCCGCACCAACTGGTTCACCCGGCTCTTCGGCAACCGCCGCCCCAAGACGCCGGAGTCGCTGCCGCGCGAGGAGGAGCTGCCCCGCGCGCTGTCCATGGCGCGCATCGGCGACCACCTCACACGACGCGGCTACCACTTCCGGGTGGACGACGACGGCGACATCACCGGCACGTGGGACGGTCACCGCTTCTGGTTCCTCCTCCTCGGCGACCGCGCGGAGATCCTCCAGGTGCGCGGGCGCTGGTCCACGACCTTGCCGCTCGAGTCGCGCCTCCTGACCCTCCAGGCGGTCAACGACTGGAACCGCGAACGCATCTGGCCCAAGGTCTACGTGCGCGAGGAGGCGGGTCGGCTCGCCCTCTACGCGGAGGTCTCGGTCGACTTCGAGCACGGGGCGACCGACGACCAGCTCGCGCAGACGGTCTCGTGCGGGCTCGGCACGGCCGTCCAGCTCTTCCACGCCGTGGGCGGCCACCTCCCCCCGGGCGTCCTGGACGGCTGAGGCGCGCTCCCGTGCCGGGCGGCCCCGCCGGCCGGGTTCGCGCTCGGGGGCGCCGTGGCGGGCGGCGGCTCAGCCGCGGACGGTGGGCAGCCCGAGGACGACGGGGCCCGACGGCGCACCGCCGCCGTGACCGTGACCGTGGTCGTCGTCGCCACCGCCCAGGCGTGCGCGCTCGCGGGCGGCCCACGCGTCGCCCGAGCGCGTGCGGCGCACGGCGAACGTCCCGCCCCCGAGCGCGGAGTCGGCGATGAGGTGGTGCGGCGCCGAGCGGGTGACCTCGACGGTGACGACGTCCCCGGGGCGCGGCAGGCGCGCGTCGGGCTCCGCACCGAGGCGCGGGTCCGTGGTCTCGGGCGAGCCGACGACGGGCGGCACGCCGGCGCCGTCGGGCACCTCGACCGTGACCCCGGCGGGCAGCGCGAGGTGCACGAGGCGGTTGTCGGGCGCACGCCCGGTGAGCCGGTGCGTCGCACCGTCCTTGCGGCCGGCGCCCTCGGTGACGAGCACGTCGAGGGTGCGCCCGACCTGGCGCGCGGACTCCTCGCCCGCGATGCGCTCCTGGAGCGCCTGGAGCCGCTCGAAGCGCTCCTGGACGACCGCCTTGGGAAGCTGGCCGTCCATGGTCGCGGCGGGCGTGCCCGGACGCGGCGAGTACTGGAAGGTGAACGCCGAGGAGAAGCGGGAGGCCTCGACGACCCGCATCGTCTCGGCGAAGTCCTCCTCGGTCTCGCCCGGGAAGCCGACGATGATGTCGGTGGTGATCGCGGCGTCGGGCATGACGGCGCGGACGCGGTCGAGGATGCCGAGGAACCGGTCGGAGCGGTAGGAGCGCCGCATCGCGCGCAGCACGCGGTCCGAGCCCGACTGCAGCGGCATGTGCAGCTGCGGCATGACGTTCGGCGTCTCGGCCATGGCGGCGACGACGTCGTCGGTGAAGGCGGCGGGGTGCGGCGACGTGAAGCGCACGCGCTCGAGGCCGTCGATCGTCCCGCACGCGCGCAGGAGCTTGGCGAAGGCACCGCGGTCGCCGAACTCGACGCCGTAGCTGTTGACGTTCTGGCCGAGCAGCGTGACCTCGATCGCACCCGCCTCGACGAGCGCGCCGACCTCGGCGAGGACCTCGCCCGGGCGGCGGTCGCGCTCCTTGCCGCGCAGGTGCGGCACGATGCAGAAGGTGCACGTGTTGTTGCAGCCCACGCTGATCGACACCCAGCCCGCGTAGACCGACTCGCGCTTGGTGGGCAGGGTCGACGGGAAGACCTGGAGCGACTCCGCGATCTCGACCTGCGCGGCCTCGTTGTGGCGCGCGCGCTCGAGGAGCACGGGCAGCGCGTCGAGGTTGTGCGTGCCGAAGACGACGTCCACCCACGGTGCCTTGTCGACGATCGTGCCGCGGTCCTTCTGCGCGAGGCACCCACCGACGGCGATCTGCATGCCGGGGCGGCGCGCCTTGACGGACGCGAGCTGGCCGAGGTTGCCGTAGAGGCGCGTCGCGGCGTTCTCGCGCACCGCGCACGTGTTGATCACGACGACGTCGGCACGGTTCGCCGCCTCGTCCTCGGCGCTCGCGCGCGTGTAGCCGGCCTGCTCCAGCATGCCGGCCATGTGCTCGGAGTCGTGGACGTTCATCTGGCAGCCGAGCGTGCGCACGACGTAGGTGCGCGGCTCCTCGCCGACGGGTGCGGGAGGGGCCGCGGCGGCGGCTGCGGGGGCGGGGGCGATCGCGGACATCACCGCCCAGGGTACGGCGCGAGCAGCGATGTTACGGAACTGTTGCCTGACTGTTGCGCGATTCGGTGGCACCGGCAACAGATGCCCCCTATGTTCGAAAAATGGTCGATGACACACCGACGACGCTCGCCGACGCCGTGACGGACGACCCGTCCGACCACACCCTCGGTGACCCGCTCGTCGAGCTCCGGGCGGTCAACAAGCACTTCGGCGCGCTGCACGTGCTGCAGGACATCGACCTCACCGTCCGTCGCGGTGAGGTGCTCGTCGTCATCGGGCCCTCGGGCTCGGGCAAGTCGACGCTGTGCCGGGCCATCAACCGCCTCGAGACGATCGACGACGGCGAGATCCGGATCGACGGGCAGCCGCTGCCCGAGGAGGGCAAGGCCCTCGCGCGCCTGCGGTCCGACGTCGGCATGGTGTTCCAGTCGTTTAACCTCTTCGCGCACAAGACGATCCTCGACAACGTCACCCTCGGCCCGGTGAAGGTCCGCGGGGAGCGTCCGAGGGACGCCAAGGCACACGCGCTGGAGCTGCTCGAGCGCGTCGGGGTCGCCAACCAGGCCCACAAGATGCCCGCCCAGCTCTCGGGCGGCCAGCAGCAGCGCGTCGCCATCGCCCGCGCGCTGGCGATGGAGCCCAAGGTCATGCTCTTCGACGAGCCGACCTCCGCGCTCGACCCCGAGATGATCAACGAGGTCCTCGACGTCATGGTCGCGCTCGCCGAGGGGGGCATGACGATGATCGTCGTCACCCACGAGATGGGGTTCGCCCGCAAGGCCGCGCACCGCGTCGTCTTCATGGCCGACGGTCAGATCGTCGAGGAGGCGCCCCCCGAGGAGTTCTTCACCGCGCCCAAGAGCGACCGGGCCAAGGACTTCCTGTCGAAGATCCTCACCCACTGACCCAGAACCCCGCTCCACACCGGACGTCCTCCCGGGCACACCTCGGCGGACGGCCACCACTCACGAAGGGTATGAACGATGCGCACACGACACGCAGGTGCTGCCGTCCTCGCCGCTCTCACCGCTCTCACGCTCGCTGCGTGCGGCGGCGGCGAGGTCGGGTCCGACAGCACGACCACGGACCCCGAGCAGTCGGCGGGCGGCACCGGAGGCGCCGACGAGACGATCAAGATCGGCATCAAGTTCGACCAGCCGGGCCTGGGCTACCAGGACGGCAGCACGTACACGGGCTTCGACGTCGACGTCGCGACCTACGTGGCGGGCGAGCTGGGCTTCACCCCGGAGCAGATCGAGTGGGTCGAGGCGCCGTCCGCGCAGCGCGAGACGATGCTCCAGACCGGCCAGGTCGACATGATCTTCGCGACCTACTCGATCACGGACACGCGCAAGGAGACGGTCGCGTTCGCGGGGCCGTACTTCGTCGCCGGCCAGGACCTGCTCGTGGCCGAGTCCAACACGGACATCACCGGCCCGGAGGCGCTCGAGGGCAAGAACCTGTGCTCCGTCACCGGCTCCACGTCCGCGCAGCGCATCAAGGACGAGTACGCCGCCGGCGTGCAGCTCCTCGAGCGCCCCGGCTACGCCGAGTGCGTCACCGCGCTCACGGCCGGCCAGGTCGACGCCGTGACCACCGACGACATCATCCTCGCTGGCCTGGCCGCGCAGCCCGCGAACGCGGGCAAGGTCAAGGTCGTGGGCGCGCCGTTCTCCACGGAGCGCTACGGCGTCGGGCTCTCGCAGGACAACGACACCTGCGAGGACGTCAACGCCGCGATCGAGAAGATGATCGAGGACGGGTCCTGGGAGGAGTTCGTCACGAAGAACACCGAGGGCACCGGCTACACGCCGAACGCGAGCGAGAACCCGCCGACGGTCGACACCTGCGCCTGACCTCGTCACCCGGGGTGCGGCGCGCGCGGCGCGCCGCACCCCTCGCCCGTCCGTCGCGGCCCTGGCCGCCGCACCACCCCTCCGGAGGATGACCGACCGTGGGTGACTACCTGTCCCAGTTCGCGGAGCTCTTCTCGATCTACGACGTTCCCGGCGCGTTCTGGGTCAACATCCAGCTCACGATCTGGGGCGCGATCCTCTCGCTGATCCTCGGGACGCTCCTCGCCCTCATGCGCATCTCGCCGATCGCGAGCCTGCGCTGGGCGGGCACGTTCTACGTGAACGTCCTGCGGAACACGCCTCTGACGATCATCATGACGTTCATGGTCCTCGCCGTGTGGACCCAGCTGCAGATCAGCCTCTCGCAGGACTTCGCGGCGAACTTCTTCCGCTTCGCGGTGGTCGGCCTGACGATCTACCACGCGGCGTTCGTGTGCGAGGCGATCCGCAGCGGCGTCAACACCGTCCCGGTCGGACAGGCCGAGGCGGCTCGCGCGATCGGTCTCTCGTTCCTCCCGGCCGCGCGGCTCATCATCCTGCCGCAGGCCTTCCGTGGTGCCGTCGCGCCGCTCGGCAACACCCTCATCGCGCTGCTGAAGAACTCCACGGTGGCCGCGGCCGCGAGCGTCGCCACCGAGACGTCGAGCCTCATGCGCACGATGATCGAGTTCAACTCGAACTACATCTACGCGATCTTCCTGACCTTCGCGATCGGGTACGTCATCCTCGTCATCCCCATCGGACTGTTCACCACGTATCTCTCGAACCGACTGGCGGTCCGCCGATGAGCTCCCAGCACTCCGTCCTCTTCGACGCTCCCGGCCCCCGAGCGCGACGCCGCGTCCTGGTCGGCAACATCATCGGTGCCGTCGTCGTCCTGGGCGTCGCCGCGCTCGTGCTGCTCGAGCTCGACCGCAAGGGCCAGCTCTCGTGGGACCTGTGGGGCCCCGTCTTCACCGCGAACGCCTGGGAGAACTACTTCATCCCCGGGCTGCAGAACACGCTGCGCGCAGCGGGCTTCGCGATCGTCGGCGCCGTGGTCTTCGGACTCGTCTTCGGGTCCGGCCGGCTGTCCCAGCTCCGCGTCGTGCGCTGGCTGAGCGGCATCGTGGTGGAGTTCTTCCGCGCGGTACCCGTGCTGCTCATGATGATCTTCTTCTGGCTGCTGCTCGGGTTCCAGCACGTGCCGAACGCCCCGTTCCTCGCCGTGGTGATCTCGCTCGTCCTCTACAACGGGTCCGTCATCGCGGAGCTCGTGCGCGCGGGTGTGGGGAACCTGCCCAAGGGGCAGGGCGAGGCCGGGCTGGCGATCGGGCTCACGCGCGGTCAGACCCTGCGCTCGATCCAGCTCCCGCAGGCGCTCATCGCGATGCTGCCGGCGCTCGTCTCCCAGCTCGTGGTCGTGCTCAAGGACACCGCGCTCGGGCAGATCATCACGTACCCCGAGCTGCTGCGCGCGGCGCAGATCTTCGGCAACGGGAACAGCAACAACCTGCAGACCCTCACCGTCGCCGCGGTCGTCTTCATCGTCATCAACTGGCTGCTCACCGTCCTGGCCCAGTGGCTCTCACGCTTCCTCAGCGGGCGGACCGCCGGCGCCACGGCGGCCGGGCCGGGGATCGGCAACCCGACGGTCGTCGCGGGCGGCCCGGAGGCCGGCGCCACTGCGGACGCGACCACGCGCTGACGTCCGGCGGCCGTACGCCGCCCCTCGATTCCCTGCGCGACGCGTCCGACGACGCACGCGTCGCGCGGGGACCGCGCCTGCACACCGCACAGTCAGACGGCGAGATGCTGCGCGTGTCGGCTCAGACGTCGTCGAGGGCTCTCTCGTGCTCGGCGTCGAGCTCCCGCTGCACGATCTCGAACGCGAGCGACGGGCTGTACCCCTTGCGCGCGAGGGCCCCGACGGCGCGGCGCACGCGCACGTCCCGCTCGAGCCCGCGCGTACGGGCGAGACGTGAGCGCGCGAGGTCGCGTGCGGCGTCCGCCTCGGAGTCGTCGTCGACCTGCTCGAGCGCGGTCGCACTGATCTCGGTGTCGATCCCGCGCCGCCGCAGCTCCGTCGAGATGGCGCGCCGCGACAGGCCACGCTCGGCGTGCCGGGTGCGGACGATCATCTCGGCGTACTGGGCGTCGTCGACGAGCCCGACCTCCTCGAACCGGTCGAGGATCGGCAGCACGACGTGCTCCGGGTATCCCTTGCGCGCGAGCGACTGCTCGAGCTCGGCGCGGCTCTTCGGCGCGGCCGTGAGGATCCGCAAGACCGTCTCGCGCGCCCGTTCGCCGAGGTCGGCGTCGGAGATCTCGCCGCGCTCGACGAGCTCCGCCAGCGACGGGCGCGGGCGCCGCGCGGCCTTGCGGCCCCCGCGACGCCCGGCGTCCTCACCACGTTCCTCGGACGCGTCGAGATCCTCGACCCCCACGGGCTCGTCGATCAGAACGGCCCCTTCTTGCCCTTGGCAGCGGCCGCCTTGGCCGGCGCCCCGGGTGCCGCCGCAGCAGCCTCGACCGGGACGGTGACGCCGGTGGCCGGGTCGGCCGGCGCGTCGACCTTGGCCCCGACGCCGAGCTTCTCCTTGATCTTCTTCTCGAGCTCGTTCGCGAGGTCCGGGTTGTCCCGCAGGAACGAGCGCGCGTTCTCCTTGCCCTGACCGAGCTGGTCGCCGCCGTAGGTGAACCACGAGCCAGACTTGCGCACGAACCCGTGCTCGACGCCCATGTCGATGAGGCCACCCTCGCGGGAGATGCCCACGCCGTACAGGATGTCGAACTCGGCCTGCTTGAACGGCGGGGCCATCTTGTTCTTGACGACCTTCACGCGCGTGCGGTTGCCGACCGCGTCGGTGCCCTCCTTGAGGGTCTCGATCCGCCGGATGTCCAGGCGCACCGACGCGTAGAACTTCAGCGCCTTGCCGCCGGTCGTCGTCTCGGGCGAGCCGAAGAAGACACCGATCTTCTCGCGGAGCTGGTTGATGAAGATCGCCGTGGTCCCGGACGCGCTGAGCGCACCGGTGATCTTGCGCAGCGCCTGCGACATGAGGCGCGCCTGGAGACCCACGTGGCTGTCACCCATCTCGCCCTCGATCTCGGCCTTGGGCACGAGGGCCGCGACGGAGTCGATGACGATGATGTCGAGCGCGCCGGAACGGATGAGCATGTCCGTGATCTCGAGCGCCTGCTCCCCCGTGTCCGGCTGGGAGACGAGCAGGGCGTCGGTGTCCACGCCGAGCTTCTTGGCGTACTCCGGGTCGAGCGCGTGCTCGGCGTCGATGAACGCGGCGATGCCCCCGGCGCGCTGCGCGCTCGCCACGGCGTGGAGCGCGACGGTCGTCTTGCCGGAGGACTCGGGCCCGTACACCTCGACGACGCGCCCGCGGGGCAGGCCGCCGATGCCGAGCGCGATGTCGAGCGCGATGGAGCCCGTGGGGATCACCTCGACGGGCGCGCGGCCCTCCTCGCCGAGGCGCATGACGGAGCCCTTGCCAAAGTTCCGGTCGATCTGGGCGAGGGCTGCCTCGAGCGCCTTCTCGCGGTCTGCGGGTGCGGGCATGTCAGTCCACCTTCGGTTCGACGTTCATCTCTTCGTTGTGGCCGACAGTACGGGGGGCCACCGACACGCACCGCCGGCGACCCGAGTGCCTGTGGATCGTCGCGACGGACCGTCCGTCCCGGCACCACCGGGGCGGCACCTGTGCACAACTCTAGCCGAACACCTGTTCGATTCCCGCACGTACATCGGCGTGTCACCGCTCCCGTGCGCCGCGCGTGCCGTCGCCGGCCGTCCACGAGTCCCCCGGTCGCAGCACGACGACCTGCGTGCCCGGTGCCTCGCGGCGCGTGGCCGCCGCGAACGCTGCGCCGGCGTGGTCCATCCACCCGCGCGGCAGGTGCCGTCCGCCCGGCGCGTGCAGCGTCCCCCAGTGCACGGGGATCGCGACGCCGACCCCCACCTCGGCGCACACGCGCGCCGCCTGCGCCGGGTCGAGGTGCCCGCCCGACAGGCGCGGACCCCACCCGCCCACGGGCACGAGCGCCACGTCGACCGGTCCGTCCGCGAGCTCCGGGACGTGGACCATGCCGGGGAAGTGCTCGGTGTCCCCGACGGCCCACACCCGGAGCCCGGCGGCCCCGCGGCCGCCGGTCCGCACCAGGTGCCCGTTCGTCGCGTTCGGCCGGTGCGGCATCGGCCGGTGGCCGTGCACCGCGGGCACGAGGCGCACCTCGACGCCCGCCCCCGCGGCGCCCACCCGGTGCCACGCGTCGTCGAGCCCGACGCCGCGCAGCCCCTTCGCGCGCAGCCACCGGGCGTTCGCGGGCGCCGTGAGCACCGGCACGTCGCCCAGCATCCGCAGCGAGCCCAGCTCGGCGTGGTCGTGGTGCAGGTGGGACAGCAGGACCGCGTCGCTCCCCCGCCACGACGGGCCCGGGCGCCCGCCCCGGCGCCGCAGCACGCCGGCGTGCCGCTGCAGGAGCGGGTCCGTCACGAGCCGCACCCCCGCCGCGCCGTCGGTCGCGGGCGCCACGTCGAGCACGACCGTGGAGTGCCCCAGCCACGTCACGCGCACGCTCACGACTCCCCCCGGGCGGCCGCGCCCTCCCCGGGCGGGCCGCCGCCGGCGTGCTCCCGCGGGCGCACGCCGAGCTCCTCGAGCCACGCGACGAGACGGCGGTGCACGGCCTCGGCGCCCACGAGCACGCGCTCGCCGTCGACGTCCTCGAGCTCGTCGCCGGGCAAGGCGAGCTGGGCCGGGTGGACGAGGACCGCGCGGTTCTGCGCCCCCCCGAGGCCGCCGTGCGACCCGACGAGGCCCTCGAACGCGTGCACCATCCCGACGTCGTCGACGCGCGAGACGAGCACGAGGTCGCCCGCGTCGTCGAGCCCCGCGACCCGCAGGAGGTCGGCCGCCGCGCGCGACCCGTACGGGGCGAGCGGGTCCGTGCCGACGACCTCTCCGGTCGCCAGGTCGCGCGAGCCGTCGCGTCCGTGCACCCGGACGGAGCCGTCCGCGTCCCGTTCGAGGACAACGCCCACGGCCGGGTTGGCGACGAGACCCGGCACGAGCGCGGGCCACCGCACCCGGATCTCGGCGCCGGTGAGCCGACGCGGCTCGCGCGGGAACCACACCATGCCGAGGTTGCCGGACCCGACCACCGCGACCTCGGGCAGCTCCGCGCCCGGTGCGGCGCCGCCCGGGGCGCGCTGGTCCGCGCGCTCCGTGCGCTCCGTGCGCTCCGTGCGGTCGGGGCCCACCATCATCCGGCCGGCACCGTCGGCGCCCGGCCGGCCGGACCGCAGCGCGTTGAGCGCCGTGTTGGCCGGTCCCCATGCCTCGGTGTCCGGCGCCGTCGCCCGGCGCCGTCCCCCGCCGCGCGCGCCCGGCCGCGCCGCCTCGCCGTCGAGCGCCATGAGCCGGCGGACCTCGTCGAAGAAGGACCGGCCGGTGACCTGCTCGAACGTCGCGCCGAGCGACTGACCGTGGTCGGAGAGCACCACGACGTCGTACCGGCGCGGCGCGACGGCGGCGACCTGCTCCCACAGCCCGACGACACGGTCGAGCCCCTCGAGCGCACGCAGCGACTCCGGCCGCAGCGGACCCGCGTGGTGCGCGATCTCGTCGTGGTCGACGAGGTCGACGCACACGACCGGGGCGCCGCGCACGAGCTGCTCGGCGACGAGCGTCGTGTTCAGGTCGCGCAGCACGACGTTCGTCGCCGCGCGCAGGACCGGGTACCAGCCGAGCCGGGACACGCGCGGCTCCACCCCGCGCACCGCCTGCTGCCACCCCTGGTAGAGCTCCTTGACGAGCTCGCCGAGCGCGACGAGCACCGCGCGCACGAGCACGAACGGGCTCGCGAAGAAGCGGACGAACATCTGCCCCGGGCCCAGGCCCTGGGTCGCGCGGCTCATCACGAGCAGGCTCGTCGCGGCGTCGCCCGAGAACATCGTCGACACGGCGACCCCGCCGCCCGCGAGCAGCCCCGCGCCGTCGCTCGTGCGGGCCTCGACCGTCGCGGCGTCCGCGGGGCGGTTCGTCACGACGAGGCGGCCCAGGGCACGCGACCACCACCGGAACGCCGGGACGTGCTCGGTCGACCCGTGCAGCAGCCCGATCGTGGACGCGGGGGTCGTCGCGGGCACGCGCGCCCACCACGTCGTCAAGCGGTGGCTGCCGCTGCCGAGCCAGCGCGCGAGCGTCGGGGCGAGCCCCGCCTGGAGCGCGTAGTCGAGCGTGGGCCGCGCGACGCCGTCGAGCAGGACGACGAGCAGACCGGCCGGGCGCTGCGCCCCCGCTCCCGCCCCGGTCGCCGCGCCCCGTACGCCGGCCTGGCGCCGTGCGCGTCGCAGCAGGTCACCGAGGACGTACTCGTTGTCGCTCGCCCCGACGACCCACCGCCCGAGGGCCATGAGGACTGCCGCGAGCACCAGGACCAGGAGCACGTCCGTCCAGGTCCCGCTGCGGAAGCCCGGGAGGTAGGTGAGCGCCGCCCACGCGACGACCAGCTGCGCCACGACGCCGGAGACGAGCGCGCCGACCACGCCGGACCGGCGCGCGACGCGGCGCAGCGCAGGGCGCAGGAGCGCGTCGCCGACGCCCACCGCGAGCGCCGCGAGGACGAGGGACCAGGGGTTCGTCACCTCGACGCCGGGCACGACCGCGATCGCCAGGCCGAGCCCCGCGGCCGTCGAGACGAGCGACCACGCCGCGCCGCGGACGTCGGCCGCGGTCGCGCGCGTGCGCGCGGCGAGACGGCCGGCCGGGGTGCTCATGCCGCCATCATGGTCGTGGCACGTGCTCCGCGCCCCCGGGAGGCCGTAGCACGTACGGCCCGGTGGCCCGCAGGGCGAGGGACAGGGCCCGTCGCGGGCACGGCCGGGCACCACGCCCGGTCGCGCGTCAGCGGGCGGGCGGCGCCTGGCGGTGCTGGTCGTGGCCCCAGCGCTGCGACTCGGGTACGTCGAGCGCGTCGCACAGCGCGTGCCAGACGACGCGGGGCTCGACACCGTCCTCGAGCGCCTGAGCGGCGGTGCGGTCGTCGAGCGCGGACAGCACCTGCTCCCGCACGTAGGCGCGGCCGAGGGCCTCGCCGAAGACCTCGTCGACCAGATCGGAGAACTCGCGGTAGCGCACGGCTCCAGCCTGCCACGCCCGACGGGGTCCTCGACACCTGCCCGGGCGACGGTCGGCAGCCGGGTAACGTGCCGGGCGCGGCGGCCTGTCGCCCCGCCGGGCGCCGCCCGTCGGTCATGGGCGGGTGCGGTGCGGGGGGCCGTGCGTCGGTTCGGGTCGTGCGGCGGGTGTGGGTGGTCGTGACGAGAATGGGCCCGTGACCTCCGACCCGCTCGAGCGCTTCGGCGCCCCCACGCGCGCGTGGTTCTCCGGCGCCTTCGACGCGCCGACCGCCGCGCAGGCGGGAGCGTGGGACGCGGTGTCGGACGACCGGCACGCGCTCGTCGTCGCACCGACCGGCTCGGGCAAGACGCTCGCGGCGTTCCTCTGGTCGCTCGACCGGATCATGGGCGAGCCCGTGCCCGAGCGCGAGCAGCGCTGCCGGGTGGTGTACGTGTCGCCGCTCAAGGCGCTCGCCGCGGACGTCGAGCGCAACCTGCGCTCGCCGCTCGCGGGCATCCGCCAGGCGGCGGTACGGCTGGGGCTCGAGGTCCCGGACGTCGTCGTGGGCACGCGCACCGGCGACACGCCCACGTCCGAGCGCCGGCGCCTGGCCACGCACCCGCCGGACATCCTCATCACGACGCCGGAGTCGCTGTTCCTCGTGCTCACCTCGCAGGCCCGCGCCGGGCTCGCGGGCGTGCAGACGGTGATCGTCGACGAGATCCACGCCGTGGCCGGCACCAAGCGGGGCGCGCACCTCGCCGTCTCGCTGGAGCGCCTCGACGCGCTGCTCGAGGCGGGCGAGCGACCACCCGCCCAGCGGGTGGGCCTGTCGGCGACGGTGCGCCCGGTCGAGGCGGTCGCGACGTTCCTCGCCGGGTACCGGCCCGAGGCCGAGGGCGGACGAGAGGTCGTCGTCGTGCAGCCACCCGCGTCCAAGCGCATCGAGGTCGACGTCGTGGTCCCCGTCCCGGACCTCGCGGACCTGGGCACGGCGGCCCTCGTGCCCGACGCCGCGGCGCGCGCGGGCGGGGGAGCCAGGGCCGGCCGCGGCGACGTCGACGGCGCCCCGGCCGCCCTGCCACCGCTGCCGCCGGGCGAGCCGGACCTGTCCGGGCCGGCGACGTCCCGACCGACGGGTGCCCCCGCCGTGCGGCCGCCGCGCCCGTCGGTGTGGCCGCACGTCGAGGAACGCGTGGTCGACCTCGTCGCGGACCACCGCTCGACGCTCGTGTTCACGAACTCGCGGCGTGGCGCCGAGCGGCTCACCGCACGGATGAACGAGCTGTGGGCGGAGCGCCAGGGTGAGGAGGTGCTCGACCCGGGTACCGTCACCGCGGCGCAGGTCCAGGCCCAGTCGGGCGCGAGCTCGGGCGTCGAGCCCGTCATCGCGCGTGCCCACCACGGGTCGATGAGCCGCGCGGAGCGCACGCGCACGGAGACCGAGCTCAAGGACGGGCGCCTGCCCGCCGTCGTAGCGACGTCGAGCCTCGAGCTCGGCATCGACATGGGCGCGGTCGACCTCGTCGTCCAGGTCGGCGCGCCGCCCTCGGTCGCGTCGGGGCTGCAGCGCATCGGCCGCGCCGGGCACCAGGTGGGCGCCGTGTCGCACGGCGTGGTGTTCCCCACGCACCGCGGCGACCTCGTGCCGTCGGCCGTCGTCGCCGAGCGCATGCGCACCGGCGGGATCGAGGAGCTGCACGTGCTCGCGAACCCGCTCGACGTGCTCGCGCAGCAGGTCGTGGCGATGGTGGCGGTCGACGAGTGGACGGTCACGGAGCTCGCGACGCTCGTGCGGCGCAGCGCGCCGTACGCGCACCTGGGCGACGCCTCGCTGCACGCGGTGCTCGACATGCTCGCCGGGCGCTACCCCAGCGAGGACTTCGGCGAGCTGCGCGCGCGCATCGTGTGGGACCGCGCGTCGGGCCGGCTCACGGGGCGCCCGGGCGCGCTGCGGCTCGCGGCGACGAGCGGCGGGACGATCCCCGACCGCGGGATGTACGGGGTGTTCCTCGCGACGGACGCCGGGACGGGGACGGTCGCGGGCGACCCCGACACCGCGGGCGGGCGTGCCCCGCGCGGCGGCAAGCGCGTGGGCGAGCTCGACGAGGAGATGGTGTACGAGTCGCGCGTCGGCGACACGTTCACCCTCGGGTCGAGCACGTGGCGCATCGAGGACATCACGCCCGACCGCGTGCTCGTGACCCCCGCGCCGGGTATCCCCGGGCGGCTGCCGTTCTGGAAGGGCGACGCCCCGGGGCGCCCGGCCGAGCTCGGCCGCGCGCTCGGCGCGTGGGTGCGCGAGACCGACGCGCTCGCGACGGACGACCACGACGCGGCGGCCGGGCGGCTGCGCGCCGCGGGGCTCGACGCCTGGGCCACGGACAACCTGCTGGCCTACCTCGCAGAGCAGCGCACCGCGACGGGCCGCGTCCCGGACGACCGGACCGTCGTCGTCGAGCGGTTCCGCGACGAGCTCGGCGACTGGCGGGTCGTCGTGCACTCGCCGTACGGGGCGAAGGTCCACGCGCCGTGGGCGCTCGTGCTCGCCGCGCGGCTGCGCGAGCGGTACGGGGTGGACGCCGCGGCGATGCACGCCGACGACGGGATCGTGCTGCGCCTGCCGGACACCGGGGACTCGTGGCTCGAGGGGGCGGGCGACGCCGCAGCGAGCGGCCTCGGTGCGGACGCACCGGTCGTCCCGGTGGAGGACCTGCTGCTCGACCCGGACGAGGTGCTCGACGCCGTGCGCGACGAGCTCGGCGGGTCGGTCATGTTCGCCTCACGGTTCCGTGAGGCCGCGGCGCGCGCCCTCCTGCTCCCCCGGCGACGCCCGGACCGCCGTCAGCCGCTGTGGCAGCAGCGGCAGCGCTCGGCCCAGCTCCTGTCCGTCGCGTCGCAGTACCCCGAGTTCCCCATCGTGCTGGAGGCGGCGCGCGAGTGCCTGCAGGACGACTTCGACGTCGCGGCGCTCACCGACCTCATGCGCGACCTCGCCGCCGGTCGCGTGCGCCTCGTCGAGGTCGCGACGCCGACGCCGTCTCCCTTCGCCCAGTCGCTGCTGTTCGGGTACACGGCCCAGTTCCTCTACGACGGCGACGCCCCGCTGGCCGAGAGGCGCGCGGCGGCGCTGTCGCTGGACCCCACCCTGCTCGCCGAGCTGCTGGGCGGCGACGGTGTCGCGGCACAGCTCGCGGACCTGCTCGACCCGGCGCAGATCGAGCGCACGGAGGCGGAGCTCGGTGCGCTCGCGCCCGAGCGCCGGGCGCGCCACGCGGAGGACGTGTGGGACGTGCTGCGCCGGCTCGGGCCGCTCACGGGCGCCGAGGTCGCCGCGCGCACGCGCGAGGACGTGCGCGACGAGGCCGAGGGCTGGCTGCGCGGGCTCGAGGCCGCCCGGCGCGTCGTGCGCGTCCGGCTGGCGGGCGTCGCGCCGGAGCGGGCGCAGCAGTGGGCGGTCGTGGAGGACGCCGGGCGGCTGCGCGACGCGCTCGGCGTCGCGCTGCCCGTCGGCATCCCCGAGGTCTTCACCGAGCCCGTGCCGGACCCGCTCGGCGACCTCGTGCGCCGCCACGCCCGCACGCGCGGCCCGTTCACCGCGCACGACCTCGCGGTGCGCCTCGGCCTGGGCGTCGCCGTCGTGCTCCAGACGCTCGAGCGGCTCGAGAACGCCCGGCTCGTCGTGCGGGGACGGCTGCGGCCCGAGTCGATCGGCGGAACCGGCGACGACTGGTGCGACGCCGAGGTGCTGCGCGTGCTGCGCCGCCGCTCGCTCGCGGCGCTGCGGGCGGAGGTCGAGCCCGTCCCCGCCGAGACCCTCGGCGTGTTCCTGCCGCGCTGGCAGGGGCTCGGCGCGCTCCGCGGCGTCGACGGGCTGCTGCGCGTGGTCGAACAGCTCTCGGGCGCGGCCGTGCCCGCGTCGGCGCTCGAGACGCTCGTCCTGCCCGCCCGGGTCACCGACTACACCCCGACGATGCTCGACGAGCTCACCACGACCGGGGAGGTGGTGTGGTGCGGCCACGCCCCGCTGCCCGGCTCGGGCGGCGGGGACGGCCTCGTCAGCCTGCACCTCGCGGAGTGGGCACCGCTCACGCTGCCCGACCCGGGGCCGGCACCCGAGGCCGGGCTCCACGCGGTCCTCCTCGACCTGCTCGAAGGGTCGGGCGGCTACTTCCTCCCCCGGCTCGCGGAGCGGGCGGGGGCCGAGGTCGGGCCGACCCTCGAGGCGCTGTGGGACCTCGTGTGGACCGGGCACGTGACGAACGACGGGCTCGGCTCGCTGCGCGCCCGGCTCGGCGTCGCAGGCGGGGCCCACCGCGCTCCCCGTGCCCCTGCGCGGGCGCGACCGCTCGCGCGGGGCCGGTTCGCGGGACTGCGGCCCCCGACGACGCCGGACACCACCCTGCGTGGCGGCGCCGGGCGCTGGTCCGCCCTGCCGGCGCGCGAGGAGGACCCCACCCGCCGGGCGCACGCGCTCGCCCGCGTCCTGCTCGACCGGCACGGGGTGCTCACGCGCGCCGCCGCCCCGGCCGAGGGCGTGGCGGGGTCGTTCCGCGCGGTGTACCGGGTGCTCAGCGAGCTCGAGGCGACCGGTGCCGCGCGGCGGGGGTACTTCGTCGAGCATCTCGGCGGCTCGCAGTTCGCGCTCCCCGGCGCGGTCGACCAGCTGCGCACCGACGCCCAGGACCGCGAGCGGGCCGTCGAGGCGGCCGGTGGCCCGAGCGGCACCGACGGCCTCGCGCCCCCGCGGCCCGACGGCGCGGCCTCGCGCGGCGGCCCGCGACCCGGGGCGGTGCTCCTCGCGGCGACCGACCCGGCGAACCCCTACGGGGCGGCGCTGCCGTGGCCGACCCGCGCCCCGCGGACCGGTCCCGACCCGGTCCCGGGCGCCGGGCGGACCGCCGGTGCCGCCGAGGAGCCGGGCGTCGTCGACACCGGGCGCGGGCACCGGCCGGGGCGCAAGGCGGGCGCCGTCGTGGTGCTGAGCGACGGCGACCTCGCGCTGTACGTCGAGCGCGGCGGGCGCTCGGTCCTGTCGTTCGTGGAGGGCCGGCGACTCGCCGAGGCCAGCGCCGAGCTCGTGCGCGCCGTCCGCGCCGGCCGGATCGGCAAGGTCGTCGTGCAGCGGGTCGACGGCGTCGAGGCGCTGGCCGCCGCCGGGACCTCGGCCACGCCCGCCGACGCCCCCGTCCAGGCCCTGCTCGAGGCGGGGTTCCGGCCGACCCCTCGCGGCCTGCGGGCGGCGTGACGTGACCGGGGCGGGACGGCGGAGCACCGCACGAGGAGGTGGCCGTGCCCGAGGGTGACATCCTGCGCCTCGTCGCCGGGCGGCTGGACGAGGCGCTCACGGGCCGGGAGCTCGTGCGCGCCGACCTGCGCTGGCCGAGCGCCGCCGAGTCCGGCCTCGCCGGCCGGACCGTCGTCGGGAACGTCCCGTACGGCAAGCACCTGTTCACGCGGCTGGACGACGGCCGCTCCCTCCACACCCACCTGCGCATGGAGGGCTCGTGGAGGATCGCCCGGACGGGCTCGCGCGACGCCCGCGGGGCCGACCCGAACGTCCGCGTCGTGCTCGCCAACGAGTGGTGGACGGCCCTCGGCCACCGCATCGGGATGCTCCACGTGCTGCGCACCACGGACGAGCGGCTCGTGACGGGACCTCTCGGCCCGGACGTGCTGGCGGACGACTTCCCCACGACCGGCCTGGCGGAGGCCGTCGCGCGGCTGCGGGCGGACGACGCCGCCGGAGGGACCGGCCCCCGGCACCAGCCGGGCCGGGAGGCGTCGGGCGTGCCGGTCGCGGAAGCCCTGCTCGACCAGCACCTCGTGGCAGGGATCGGCACCATCTACACCGCCGAGTCGCTCTTCGCCGAGCGCGTCTACCCGTGGACCTCGGTCCGCGACGTCGAGGACCTGGACGGGCTCCTCCTGCGGGCCCGCGAGCTCATGCAGCGGACCGTGGCGCACGGGTTCGACCCGCGGGCCGGCGTCGTGCGCCACGTGCACGGGCGCACACGAAAGGCGTGCCACGTGTGTGGCACGCCCGTCGCGGAAGGTACGGCCAACGAGCTGCCGTACCAGCGTCCGATCTTCTGGTGTCCCTCGTGCCAGCGACCGCCGCACGGCTGATGACGGCGGGCGCCGCTGCCCCCGTCGCCGGCCCTCGGACCTGTCAGCCGACGGGCTGCAGGTCCTCGCGGCGCGCGGTGCCCTCGGGGTTCTGCCGCCCGAGGACGGCCGTCGCGAAGTCGGCCGGGATGGTGTCCGGGATGAGCAGACCCTCGGCGACCGCTACCCGGTCGCTGACCTCGCGGAGCACCAGCGACATGGGGATGTCGAGGGCTTCGCAGATCGAACCGAGGAGCTCCGACGACGCTTCCTTCTGCCCGCGCTCGACCTCGCTGAGGTAGCCCAGCGAGACGCGTGCGGCCGAGGACACCTCTCGTAGGGTGCGCCCCTGCCGCTGGCGAGCGTCTCGCAGCACGTCCCCGATCTCTCGTCGAAGAACAATCATCTGGCGACCCCCTTCCGTGTCCCGTGCGCTCCCGGGGGCCGGGGTGGCCCCCGCCTGGGTGCGCGAACTGCTCGTGCCGGTCTTCCTGTTCACAACCCCGCGAGGCGGGGTCGTCCTACCGTACCCCGCTCGCGGTCCGCTCACGTCTCCGGCGCGACGTGCCGGCGGCGAGGTGGGCACGCCATCCGTCCGCCCTGCCGATCGGTTGACGTTCCTGTTGGCGATCACGTGCTGTGCAACGCGCCGACATGGGGCGTTGTTCCCGACCACGGCCGCGCACTCCCACGCGCGCGGCACGTTCACGAGCTCTCCACCGGGCACCCGCGAGCACGACGCGAGCGCGGTCCCCGCGCCGCGCGATCACCCGGCGAATTCACCCTCGCGAGGCCCGAGCACCGCCCGGACGAGCGCGAGCGCCGCGTCGACCGCGCCCGCACGCACGGCGCCGCGTCCGCCCGCCAGGCGCACGGCTCGCACCTCGGTCGCGACGGGGCTGCTCGCCGCGACGAACACCGTGCCCGGGTCGTGGCCGTCCTGGGGGTCGGGGCCGGCGACGCCGGTCGTGGCGAGCCCGACGTCGGCGCCGAGCACGCCGCGCACCCGCTGCGCCATCTGGCGCGCGACCTCGGGGTGGACGGCGCCGTGGGCGGACAGGAGCTCGCCGTCGACACCGAGGACGGACGCCTTGACGTCGGTCGCGTACGCCACCACGGCACCCCGCAGGACGCGCGAGGCGCCCGGTACGTCGACGATCGTGGCGCAGAGCAGGCCGCCGGTGAGCGACTCCGCGGTCGCGAGCGTCCAGCCGCGCGCCTCGAGCGACGCCAGGAGGCCGGCGACGTCGGAGCGCGGCTCGTCCGTCACGAGACCGGGGCCTCGCCGCCGAGCCGTGCGGCCCGGAGCGCGTCACGGCGCAGCCGCCACCCCTGGTACGCGTACTCGACACCGGTCACGACCGTGACGAGGATCGCCGCGGCGAGGACCACCCAGGCGACGACTCCGATCCAGGCCGGCAGGTGGGCCAACGGGAGCACGAGGAGCGAGATCGCGACGGTCTGCAGCACGGTCTTGAGCTTGCCGCCTCGTGACGCGGGCATGACCGCGTACCGCAGGACCGCGAACCGCATGAGCGTGATGCCGAGCTCGCGCGCGAGGACCACGACGGGGACCCACCAGGGCAGCTCGCCGAGGGGCCACACGAGCAGCACGAGGGCGGTCCCCACGAGCAGCTTGTCGGCGATGGGGTCGAGCAGCTTGCCGAGGTCGGTGACCAGGTCGTAGCGACGGGCGAGATACCCGTCGAGGCGGTCCGACGTCGCGGCCAGCACGAAGATGCCGGTGGCGACCAGGCGCCACGTGACCGAGTCGCCGCCGTCGGCGACGAGCGCCCACGCGAAGAACGGGACGAGGAGGATCCTGACCATGGTGACGATGTTGGCGGAGTTCCACGGCGAGGGGACGGCGGTGACCACGGCTCCAGCCTAGGGGGTCGTAGGACGTGCCCGGGGCGCGCTGGCCTCGCGCGCGTGAAGCACCACCGTGGCCCCGGTGCACGGCGCACCGGCCGAGCTCGCGCGCGACCTCGCCGAGCAGGGGTGGGACGGCTGCTCGACGGCGTCCACCCACTCGGTCGACCTCTCCACGGCCGGTGTCGTGGCGACGCTCGACGCGGCCGGGCTCCGGCACGTCGGCACCGCACGGACGGAGGCCGAGGCGGCGGCGGCGGCTCTACCGCCTCGATCGCGAGGGCCGCACGATGACCGTCGCGCACCTCGCCGGGACCTACGGCACGAACACCGAGTCCGCGCGATCGTCGACGCGCTCGCCGACCCGGCGAGCGGGACCCTCTCGACCGACGAGCCGGGTCGCCGGTCGTCCCGGCCACCTGACCCCTGCGCGACCCCGGACCCGGACCCGGACCCGGACCCGGACCCGGACCCGGACCCGGACGAGCGTGGCGCTCAGCGCCAGCCCGGCTCCGCGTCCGCGCCGTCGTGGTAGTCGGCCGCGACCGCCGGCATGTGGCCGTCCGTGCCGTCGGCGTAGTCCCGGCCGCCCGAGGAGCCGCCCGCGTGCGTCGCCGCGCCGGCACCTGCGTCGGCCTGCCCGTCGAAGACCTCGCGCGGCGGCTCGCCGCGGATGAGGGCGAGCGCGGACGGCAGCTCCTCGGGCGAGACGAGCACGTCGCGCGCCTTGGAGCCCTCGGACGGACCGACGATCTCGCGCGACTCGAGCAGGTCCATGAGCCGCCCGGCCTTCGCGAACCCGACGCGCAGCTTGCGCTGCAGCATCGACGTCGAGCCGAACTGGGACGTCACGACGAGCTCGGCAGCCTGCAGGAGCAGGTCGAGGTCGTCACCGATGTCCTCGTCGATCTGCTTCTTCGCGGCCGAGACCGTGACGTCCTCGCGGTACACCGGCTTGAGCTGGGCCTTGACGTGCTCGACGACGGAGTGCACCTCGGACTCCGAGACCCACGCACCCTGGACGCGCATGGGCTTGGCCGCGCCCATGGGCAGGAACAGGGCGTCGCCCTGGCCGATGAGCTTCTCGGCACCCGGCTGGTCGAGCACGACGCGGGAGTCCGCGAGCGACGACGTCGCGAACGCGAGCCGGGACGGCACGTTGGCCTTGATGAGCCCTGTGACGACGTCGACCGACGGGCGCTGCGTCGCCAGCACCAGGTGGATGCCCGCGGCGCGGGCGAGCTGGGTGATGCGCTGGATCGACGCCTCGACGTCGCGCGGGGCGACCATCATGAGGTCGGCGAGCTCGTCGACCACGACCAGGAGGTACGGGTACGGCGCGATCTTGCGCTCGGAGCCGGGCAGCGGCTTCACCTTGCCCGAGCGCACGGCGGCGTTGAAGTCGTCGATGTGCTTGTACCCGAACGCCGCGAGGTCGTCGTAGCGCGCGTCCATCTCCCGCACGACCCAGTCGAGCGCCTCGGCGGCCTTCTTGGGGTTCGTGATGATCGGCGTGATGAGGTGCGGGATGCCCTCGTAGATGGTCAGCTCGACACGCTTCGGGTCGACGAGCACGAGGCGCACCTGCTCGGGCGTCGAGCGCATGAGGATCGACGTGATCATCGAGTTGATGAAGCTCGACTTGCCGGCGCCCGTGGCGCCCGCGACGAGGATGTGCGGCATCTTCGCGAGGTTCGCGACGACGTAGCCGCCCTCGACGTCCTTGCCCACGCCCATCACCATCGGGTGCTCGGTGCGCCGTGCGGCGGACGAGCGCAGCACGTCCCCGAGCACGACGGTCTCGCGGTCGGTGTTGGGGATCTCGATGCCGATGGCCGACTTGCCGGGGATCGGCGCGAGGATGCGCACGTCGGCGCTCGCGACGGCGTAGGCGATGTTGTTCGACAACGACGTGATGCGCTCGACCTTGACCTTCGGTCCGACCTCGACCTCGTACCGCGTGACCGTCGGGCCGCGCGTGAAGCCCGTGACCTTCGCGTCGACCTCGAACTGGTCGAACGTCTGCGTGAGCGCCTCGACGACCCGGTCGTTCGCGGCCGACCGCACCTTGTGCGGCGCGCCCTTGACGAGCGAGTCCTCGTTCGGCAGGAGGTAGACCGTGTCGCCCTCGAGCATCGGCTGGACGCCGCGTGGCACCGGGCCGGCCGGCGGAGGCGGCGGGGGCACGCCGGGGCCGTCGTCCGCGGCGGGGGCGACGGCGGCCATCGCGGCCGCGGCGGTGTCCTGGGCGACGCCCGCCCCGGCGGCGGGGACGATCTCGGTCGCCGCGGTCCCGGCGGCCGGCTCGTCGGTGCGGCGCTTGCGCCCCCGACCGCGCGGCGCGTCGTCCTCGCGGTCGAGGAAGGCGGCGGTCTCGAACGCCTCGTCCCCCGCGAAGCCGCCCTCGGGCTTCTCGATCTCCGCGGCCTCGGCCGCGCGCTGCGCCTTGGTCTTGCGCGGCTTGCGCGGCCGGCGACCGGCCGGGGGCGCGTCCGTCCCGTCGTGGCGCGAGACCCCTTCGGCCAGGGCGAGCCCGTCGGGGTCGTCCTCGTCCGCGTGGTGGTTGCCCGTGAGCACGTCGTAGAGCCCGCGCAGGCGGCTCGGGATGCGGTGCACGGGGGTCGCGGTGACCACCAGCAGGCCGAAGAACCCGAGGAGCAGGAAGATCGGCACCGCGAACCACTCGGTGAGGCCGCTGGCCACGGGCGTGGCGGCGAGGTAGCCGACGATGCCGCCCGCGTCCTGGACCGCCGCGAAGCCGTCACGCGGCGCCGGCAGGTCCTCGGAGACGTGGACCAGCGAGCACACGGAGACCACGACGAGCGTGAGCCCGATCGCGACGCGCGAGTTGGCCTGCGTGCGCTCGGGATGGCGCATGATCCGCACGGCGAGCCACAGGAGCAGGACGGGCACGGCGACGCCGGCGAGGCCGAACGTGCCCGCCACCACGGCGTGCACCCCCCGGCCGAAGGGTCCGGAGACGCCCCACCACTCGCGGGCCGCGACGACGACCGCGAGGGCGATGAGGAGGAACGCGACGCCGTCGCGCCGATGTGCGGGGTCCAGCTCTCTTGCTCCCTTGCCGATGGTGCGGACGAGCGCTCCGACGCCGTGCGCCGCGCCGAGCCAGACCGCGCGCACGGCGCGGACGGGCAACGGGCGCTGCGCAGGCCGACGTGCGGCGGGCCGCGTGCTCGAGGACGACGACCGCCCGGTCCCTGCGCGCGACGCGCCGCGGGCCGCGGAGGAACCGCCGCGCGCCGCGGAGCGGGGCGCTGCCTTGCGGTTGCTCGCGGTCCGACGTGCCTGAGCGGGCGTGCGGGTCGCCATAGTGGCCCTAACCTACCCGTGGGGGACGACACGGACGCGGACCCCGGGGCGCGTGTCCCCGCTCGGCTGCACCGGCGACCTGCCCCACCGGCGGCCGGCCTCATCAGCGGGCGTCCGCGCAGGCACGAGCGCGCCGACCGGCGCGGGACCGCACGACCGGGAGGTACGGATGGGCGACGTCGACGACGCCGGCCGCCCCGCAGGGCCCGCGGCGCACCGCGACCTCGTCGAGGTGGCGTCCGGTGTCTGGGTCGCGACCGCCGTCATCTGGACCACGACGTCGACGGTGGTCGTCGGGCCGGACGACCACGCCCTCGTCGTGGACCCGGCGGTCACGGTCGCGGAGGTCGACGGCCTCGCCGCGACGATCGCGGCGCGCGGCTGGCGCGTGCGCGCCGGGTTCGCCACGCACCCGCACTGGGACCACGTGCTGTGGACGCGCTCGCTCGGAGACGGCCCGCGCTGGGCGACGGGGCGGGCCGTGGCCGCCGTGCGCCGTCAGGCCGCGGACGTGCTGGCCGCCACGCAGCACGCCGCGCCCGGCCACGACCCCGCGCTCGTGGGCGCGCTCGACCCGCTCCCCCGCGGCGCGACCCGCCTGCCCTGGCCCGACCACGACACGGCCCAGGTGGTCGCGCACGACGCGCACGCCCCCGGCCACGCGGCGCTGGTGGTGCGGGGCGTCCTGGTGGCGGGCGACATGCTCTCGGACGTCGAGGTGCCGCTCGTGGACAGCGGGTCGCGCGACCCGGTCCGGGTCTACCGCGGCGCGCTCGACGCGCTGGAGGCCGCCGCCCGGGGAGTCGACGTGCTCGTCCCCGGTCACGGGAGCCCTGCCGTCGGGCGTGCCGCGGTCGCGGAGCGCTTCGCGGCGGACCGCGCCTACCTCGACGCGCTCGAGGACGCCGCCGGGCGGCCGGGGGCCGTCGTGCAGGACGCGCGGCTCGCGGGCCACGTCGCGGCCTGGCACGACGGGCAGCTCGCCGCGCTGCGCGCCCGCTGACGCCGCCGTCGGCACGGACCCCTCGGGGCGGCGGAGAGCGTCCGCGCTCAGACCGTGAACAGCCCGATCGCGAGGGTGACGACGCCCGCTGCCAGCACGGTCGCGCCGGCCGGCAGCAGGAGCACCGCGCGGTTCGGGGTCTCGAGTCCCGTCCCGGCCGCGGAGAGGAAGAACCCGGCGGGCATGAGGATCGCCGCGACGAGCACGCCCGTGGCCCCCAGCCAGCGCCAGAACCCCTCGAGCTCCGTCGCCTCGGTGAGCAGGAGGCACACCAGGCCCAGGATCACGAGCACACCGGCGTGCGCGTGGCCCGCACGGAAGAACGACGCCTGGAACCCGGTCGCCGCCACGCGACGCGTGACCACCCGGACGAGGAAGGCGCCGCCGGACTCGATCCCGACGACGGTGAGAAGGACGACGCCCGCGGTGATGCGGGCGGCTTCGGTGAGCTCGAGCACGAGGACCTCCGGGCAGGTGTGTTGGCCGCGGGTGCGACCGATTCACGAACAGTGTTATCACACATCGTTCGTAAATCTGCGTCAAGGGCTCTAGACTTCCCTGCATGGCCCGCCCCCGCCTGCACGACGCCGCCCTGCGCGACCGCCTGCTCGACGTCGCGTCGCGCACGATCTCCGAGCACGGGGAGCCCGCCGTCACCGTGCGCTCCGTCGCCGTCGACGCCGGGACCAGCGCGTCGGCGGTCTACTCCCTCTTCGGCAGCCGGGACGAGCTCGTCGTCGCGGTGTCCGCCGAGGGCTTCCGACGCTTCGCCGGGCACCTCGACGCCGTGCCGCGCACCGACGACCCGGCCGGCGACCTCGCCGCCCTCGGCGAGGCGTACCGGAGGTTCGCGCTCGCCGACCCGCACTTCTACACCGTGATGTTCGGGCGCGGGGTGCGGCCCGCCACCGACGCGCCGGACGCCGTCGCCCGCCCGACCTTCCGCGTGCTGCGCGACGCCGTCGCGCGCCTCCTGCCCGACGGCGACGACCCACGGGCCCAGGACGTCGCGCTGGGCCTGTGGGGTCTGGTGCACGGCCTGGTGTCGCTCGAGATCGCCGGCCTCCTCGCCGGGGACGAGTCCGAGCGCGCGGCCCGGTACGCGGCCGCGACGGTCGTCGTCGGCCGCGCGCTCGTCGCGGGCTCGGCGCCGGGCGCCGCCGAGGAGCCCGGGCCCGACGCGTCAGGCCCGTCGTCCGGGGGACGACGGGCCTGACCGGGGCGAGCGGGGACTACGCCTCGACGACCACGGGGACGATCATGGGGCGACGACGCAGGCGGTTCGAGACCCAGCGCCCGATGACGCGCCGCATGATCTGCTGCAGCTGCTGGGTGTCCGTCGCGCCGCCGGCGATCGCGTCCTCGAGCGCCTTGACGACCTCGGGCTGGATCGACTCGAACACCTTGTCGTCCTCGGCGAAGCCGCGGGCGAGGATCTGCGGCCCGGCGAGCACCTTCCCGGTCGCGGAGTCCACGACGGCGAAGACGGAGATGAAGCCCTCCTCGCCGAGGATGCGACGGTCCTTGAGCTCCGCGTCGGTGATCTCTCCGACGCTCGACCCGTCGACGTACACGTACCCGCACGGCACCGCGCCCACGACGGACGCCCGCCCGTCGACGAGGTCGACGACGACGCCGTCCTCGGCGAGCACGACCCGGTCGGCCGGCACGCCCGTACGGACCGCGAGCGCCCCGTTGGCGACGAGGTGGCGGACCTCGCCGTGCACCGGCATGACGTTCTTCGGCTTGAGCACGTTGTAGCAGTAGAGGAGCTCGCCCGCGCTCGCGTGCCCGGACACGTGCACCTTGGCGTTGCCGCCGTGCACGACGCGCGCGCCGAGGCGCGTGAGGCCGTTGATGATGCGGAAGACCGCGTTCTCGTTGCCCGGGATGAGGGACGAGGCGAGGATGACGGTGTCGCCGTGGCCGACGCGGACCTTGTGGTCGCCGTTGGCCATGCGGGACAGCGCCGCCATGGGCTCGCCCTGCGAGCCGGTGCACATGAGCACGATCTCGTCGTCGCGCAGCGAGTCGACCTTCTTGAGGTCGATGAGCACGCCCTCGGGCACGTGCAGGTAGCCGAGCTCGGCCGCGATGGTCATGTTGCGGACCATCGAGCGCCCGACGAGCGCGACCCGGCGTCCGTGGTGGTGCGCGGCGTTGAGGACCTGCTGCACGCGGTGCACGTGCGACGAGAACGACGCGACGATGATGCGCTTCTCCGACGCGGCGAAGACGTTGTCGAGCACGGGACCGATCTCGACCTCGGGCGTGACGAAGCCCGGCACCTCGGCGTTGGTGGAGTCGACCATGAACAGGTCCACGCCCTGCTCGCCCAGGCGGGCGAACGCCCGCAGGTCGGTGATGCGCCCGTCGAGCGGGAGCTGGTCCATCTTGAAGTCGCCCGTGTGCAGCACGGTGCCGGCCGCGGTGGTGACGGCGACGGCGAGCGCGTCGGGGATGGAGTGGTTCACGGCGACGAACTCGCAGCGGAACACGCCGAGCTGCTCGACCTGGCCCTCCTTGACCGTGAGGGTCACGGGCGCGATGCGGTGCTCCTTGAGCTTCGCCTCGACGAACGCGAGCGTGAGCTGCGACCCGACGAGCGGGATGTCGCGGCGCAGGCGCAGGAGGTACGGCACGGCGCCGATGTGGTCCTCGTGGCCGTGCGTGAGCACGATCGCCTCGATGTCGTCGAGCCGGTCGGCGATGTAGTCGAAGTCCGGGAGGATGAGGTCGACGCCGGGCTGGTTGTCCTCGGGGAAGAGCACGCCGCAGTCGATGACCAGCAGGCGTCCCTCGTGCTCGAGGACGGCCATGTTGCGTCCGACCTCGCCGAGTCCTCCGAGGGCGACGATGCGCAGCCCTCCGGCGGGGAGCTCGGGCGGCAGGGTGAGTTCGGGGTGGGGATGGCTCATGGGGCCTCCTGTCGTGGCTGAGCCGGGTGGGGTCGAGAGATCGTGGTCTCTCGCTAGTTCTGGGTGGGAGCGCCCGCGCCCGCGGTGGTGAGCAGCCCGGCCGCGGCGAGCGCGTCACGCACGAGGGCGACGTCGTGCGCGTCCGCGGCGACGTGGGGCAGGCGCAGGTGCCGGTTGTCCGTGATGCCGAGCAGCTCGACGGCGGCCTTCGCCATGACGGCCTGGAAGCCCGCGGCGTTGAGCGCGTCGATGACGGGCGTCGTCGTGAGGAAGACCTCGAGCGCGCCCGCGTGGTCGCCCTCGTCGAACCGGCGCACGACCTCGGCGAGCTGCCGGGCGACGACGTGCGCCGAGACCGACACGACACCGGCCGCGCCGTGCGCGAGGAACGGCAGGAGCAGCGCGTCGTCGCCGCTGTAGAACGCAAGTCCCGTCGACGCCGCGAGCTTGGCGGCGGAGTAGACGTCGCCCGTGGCGTCCTTCGTGGCGACGATCCGCTCGTGGGCGGCGACGCGTGCGTACGTCTCGGGCGCGATCCGCACGCCCGTGCGGCCGGGCACGTCGTAGAGCATGACGGGCAGGTCGGCCGCGTCGGCGACCGCCGCGAAGTGGCGGTACAGCCCCTCCTGGCTCGGGCGCGAGTAGTACGGGGAGACGACGAGGAGCCCGTCGGCCCCCGCCTCGGCCGCCTGGACCGCCATGCGCAGCGCGTGGTCGGTGTCGTTCGAGCCGGCGCCCGCGAGGACCGCGGCACGGTCGCCGACCGCGTCCACCACGACGCGCACGAGGTCCTGCTTCTCCGGGGCGTGCGTCGTCGGGGACTCCCCCGTCGTGCCGCTGAGCACGAGGCCGTCGTTCCCGTCGTCCACCAGGCGCTTCGCGAGGCGGGCCGCCGCGGCGAGGTCGACGGCGCCGTCGGGCGTCATCGGGGTGACCATGGCCGTGAGGACGGCACCGAACGGGCGCGCAGGCGTGGCGGGAAGGACCATGTGCACAAACTACCGTGCGCACCGGCCCGGCAGCCTCCTCGTCCGGCGCCCCCGCCCGGGTGCGATCCCGGCGGGGACAGGGCGATACTCGGAGCATGTCCCGCCCGGCATCGACCTCGCACCTCTCCCCCGCGCTCGTCGCGCACGTCCCGACGGGGCTGCTCGTCGACGGGCACTGGGGCTCGGCCGAGGGCGGACGGACGTTCGAGGTCGAGGACCCCGCCACCGAGGAGTCGCTGTTCGACGTGGCGGACGCGAGCCCGGACGACGCCCTGCGCGCGCTCGACGCCGCCCACCGCGCGGCCCCGGCCTGGCGTGCGACGCCCCCGCGGGAGCGGGGTGAGGTGCTGCGCGCCGTCTACGACCGGGTCGTCGCGCGCGCCGACGACGTCGCCGCCCTCATCACAGCCGAGTGCGGCAAGCCGCTCGCCGAGGCCCGCGCAGAGGTGCTCTACGGCGCAGACTTCCTGCGCTGGTACGGCGAGCAGGCCGTGCGCGCCGGTGGCCTGGCCCGGACGGCGCCCGCGGGCGCCAACCGCCAGCTCGTGTTCCGCCGGCCCGTGGGCCCGGCGCTGCTCGTCACGCCGTGGAACTTCCCGCTCGCCATGGCGACGCGCAAGATCGGGCCGGCGCTCGCGGCGGGCTGCCCCGTGGTGGTCAAGCCGGCGCGCCTCACGCCTCTGACGACGGCGCTGGTCGCCGAGGTCATCCGCTCCGAGCTCGCCGACCGCGGCCTGCCGACGGGCGTGGTCAACGTGGTGCCGTCGTCGCGCGCCGCGGACGTCACCGGGCCGCTGCTCGCCGACCCACGGCTGCGCAAGCTGTCCTTCACCGGCTCGACGGCGGTCGGGCGCACGCTCCTCGAGAAGGCCGCCCCCCAGGTGCTGCGCACGTCGATGGAGCTCGGCGGCAACGCGCCGTTCCTCGTCTTCGCGGACGCCGACCTGGACGCGGCCGTCGCCGGAGCCGTCGTCGCGAAGCTGCGCAACGCGGGCCAGTCGTGCGTCGCGGCGAACCGCTTCCTCGTGCACGACGCCGTGGCCCGCGAGTTCGCGCAGCGCCTCGCCGCCGCGTTCGAGGACCTGCGGGTGGGCCCGGGCGCCGAGGACGGGGTGCAGGTGGGGCCGCTCATCGAGGCGACGGCGGTGGACAAGGTCGCCGAGCTCGTCGACGCCGCCGCCGAGGGCGGCGCGCAGGTGCTCACGGGCGCCGAGCGGCCGCGGTCCCCCGGCCACTTCTACGCACCCACGGTGCTGAGCGGCGTCGACCCCGACGCGCGCGTCGTGACCGAGGAGATCTTCGGGCCCGTGGCGCCCGTCGTCGCGTTCGGCGACGACGACGAGGGTCTCGCCCTCGCCAACGCGACCGAGTACGGGCTCGCCGCGTACGCGTACACGGCCTCGCTCGACCGCGCGGTCCGCGTGTCGGAGGAGGTCGAGGCCGGGATGATCGGCATCAACCGCGGCATGGTCTCGGACGCGAGCGCCCCGTTCGGCGGCGTCAAGCAGTCCGGGCTCGGCCGCGAGGGCGGCGAGGCGGGCCTCGAGGAGTACCTCGAGACGGTGTACGTCGCGCTCTGAGACCGGCCGCACGGGTCGGCTCGGGCGGCGCGGTGCAGCCCCGCGGCGTTGGTAGCCTGACGCTCCCCCGTCACCGACTCCCGGAGAGCCCACGCCCGTGCCCTCGTCGCCCGCGCTGACCACCAGCCCGAACGTCCCCTCCCCGAACGCCCGCGTCACGACCGTCGGGTACCTGATCTTCGCGTCCCGCTGGCTCCAGGCGCCGCTCTACTTCGGCCTCATCGTCGCGCAGGTCGTCTACGTGTGGCAGTTCCTCAAGGAGCTGTGGCTCCTCGTCGTCGGCGGGTTCACGGGACGGGCGACGGACCACGTGTCGCACGAGGTCGTGGACTTCGGCGCCGAGGAGATCATGCTCGCCGTCCTCGGGCTCGTGGACGTCGTCATGATCTCCAACCTGCTCATCATGGTCATCGTCGGCGGCTACGAGACCTTCGTCTCCCGCATCCGCCTCGACGGGCACCCCGACCAGCCCGAGTGGCTCAGCCACGTCAACGCCAACGTCCTCAAGACGAAGCTCGCCATGTCGATCGTCGGCATATCCTCGATCCACCTGCTGCGCACCTTCATCGACAGCGCCCGGTACACCCCGACGCAGCTCATGTGGCAGACGCTCATCCACCTCGCGTTCGTCGTCTCGGCGCTCGCGCTCGCGCTCATCGACCGCATGTCCCTCACCGTGCACCAGCGTGCGGCCAACGCCGCCGCCGCGGGCGAGGGCCGCGCCGACCCGCACGCATGAGCCGACCCGACGACGTCCCCACCCCGGACGCCGACGCCCCCGCGGCGCTCGACCCAGCGGTGACGGACGCCGTCGAGCACGCCGTCGAGGACGAGGTCCGCGCGGCGGTCCGTCAGGCCGTGTCGGTGTCGGTCGCGACGGGCCTGTACGGGATCTCGTTCGGCGCCCTCTCCGTCGTCGCGGGCCTCGACCTCGCGCAGACCATGGCACTGAGCCTGCTGCTCTTCTCCGGCGGGTCCCAGTTCGCGCTGATCGGGGTCGTGGGCGCCGGCGGAGCGCCCGTCGCCGCCGTGGCGACCGCGGGGTTCCTCGGCGTCCGCAACGCGCTCTACGGCGCGCAGCTCGGCCCGCTGCTCGCGCTGCGGTCGTGGCACAAGGTGGTCGCGGCCCAGTTCACGATCGACGAGTCGACGGCCGTCGCGACGGCGCAGCGCTCGCGACGCGCCGTGCGCGCAGGCTTCTGGTGGACCGGCATCGGCATCTTCGTGCTGTGGAACGCCATGACCCTGGCCGGGGCGCTCGCGGGCGACGCCCTCGGCGACCCCCGTGCGTGGGGCCTGGACGCCGCGGCGGCCGCCGCGTTCCTCGGCCTCCTGTGGCCGCGTCTCGCCTCGCGGGCGATGCGGGCGACGGCGGCCGCCGCCGTGGTCGTCGCGGCCGCCCTCGTCCCGTTCGCCCCGGGTGGCGTGCCCGTGCTCGCCGCGGCCGTCGTGGCGATCGTGATCGGCCAGGTCGACGCCCGACGACGCGTTCGGCGTCCGACCGGCGCGGAGCCCGGGGTCCGCCCCGGAGAGGAGTCCCGATGACGTCCGCGACCGTGTGGGTCGTCGTGCTCGCCGCGTCCGCCCTGTGCTTCGCGCTGAAGCTCGCCGGTCACCTCGTGCCCGAGCACTGGCTGGCCGACGAGCGCGTGTCGCGCACCGCCGCGCTCGTGACGGCGGCGCTGCTCGCGGCGCTCGTCACCGTGCAGACCGTCGGCGACGGCCAGGCGCTCGTCGTCGACGCGCGCCTGCCCGCGCTCGCCGTCGCGGCGGTCGCGCTCGCACTGCGGGCACCGTTCATCGTCGTGGTCGTCCTCGCCGCCGTCACCGCCGCCGGGCTGCGTGCGCTCGGCTGGGGCTGAGCGGCGCCCGCCGGCCGGGACGACGCCCGCGGTCTCGTAGGGTGAACCCGTGAGCCTCTTCCGCGAGACCGCCGACGTCTCCGTCCGCCCTGCCGTACCCGGCGACGACGTCGCGATGACCGCGATCCAGGTCGGCGCGTGGCGCTCGTCGCACGCCGACGTGCTCGGCGGCGAGGTGCTCGACGCACTCGACACCGTGCGCATGCGCGAGCAGTGGGCCGCCGCGATCTCGTCGCCCCCGGGCCCGGGCTTCGGGGTGCTCGTCGCGTGCGCGGGCGCCGACGTCGTCGGGTTCGCGGCCGTCGCGCCGGGGCAGGTGCTCGCGCTCGAGGTCGAGCCGCGCCACCAGCGTGGCGGGCACGGGTCGCGCCTGCTGGCCGCCGCCGTCGACCGGCTGCGCCGCGACGGCGCGCAGGAGGTCGTCACGTGGGTGCTCGACGGCGACGCGGCCCGCGAGGAGTTCCTGGCGGGCGCCGGCCTGGGCCCCGACGGCCGCACCCGTACCCTCGCGACCGGGGTGCGGGACGTCGTCGAGCACCGGTGGGCCGCCGAGATCTGAGGACCGCGCCCGTCACACGCCCGTGACGTCCCCGTGACCCGTGCGCGTCCCGCGCCTGTCATGCTCGACCGCCATGGGCATCCTCACGGACTACTTCGCCGCTCCCGACGACGCGAGCGCGAGCGCCGCCGCGCACCGCGCCCCCGGCACCCTCGACCCGCTCACGAACCGGCCGTCCTTCGCGACGGTCGAGCTCCGGGGCATCGACCCGTTCGTCGTCCTGGGCACGCTCGCGAGCCTGCTCGCCCACCGGCCCTACGCCGAGGTGACGAGGAGCGCGCGCCACGGGTCGCTGGTCGCCACGGGCGGCGACGAGGGGCCCTGGGTGGTGTCGGTGACGGACGAGCTGGTCGCCGCGCTGGCCGGGTCGGCCCCGTCCACGCTCGACGAGGTCGCCGTGCGCTGGTCCGCGACGGAGGAGCTCGAGGGGTCCGACCCCGCCGACCTCGCGGACGCGCTGCGCCGGCTCGCGGCGCTGTGCGTCGCGGTCGACGACGCGGGGCACCGGCTCTACTGCTGGACGAGCCTGTGACCCGCCGCCGTCAGCGTCGGGAGCGGTAGAGGGCCGCAGCCCTGCGCAGCGCCTCGCGCGCCCGGCGCCGGTCGCCCGCCGCGTCGTAGGCGAACGCGAGGTGGTACCAGGCCTCCCAGCTCGTCGGCTCCGCGTCGACGGCGTCGCGGTAGGGCGCGAACGCGGCGTCCGCCGCGCTGCGGTCGATCCGCCCGCCCGGCGAGCGGGGCAGGTCGTCGACCGGGAGGCGGCCGCGCGCCGCGAGGTCGTCGGCCATGCGCTGGACCGTCCCCGCCAGGAGGAACTCGCGCCCCACGAGCCCGACGACGAGCAGCGGCAGCAGGAGCACGCCCGCACCGATCGCGACCGCGACGGGCTCGCCCGTGCCGATCAGCGCGGCGGCGCGCCCCGCCACCTGCCACACGTACAGCGCGAGCAGGAGCGTGACGAGCACCGCGCCGACGATGCCCTTCCAGGGGCGCCGGGCGCGGGAGGGTCCGGGCCCGCCGGTGCTCCCCCTCGCCTCGTCGTCCGCGCCCCGCCCGCCCGCGGTGCTCACGCCAGATCCAGCACGTTCTCGAGCCCGACCGTCAGGCCGGGCCGGCCGACGACCTCGCGCACCGCGAGCAGGACGCCCGGCATGAACGAGACCCGGTCGAACGAGTCCTGCCGGATGACGAGCTGCTCGCCCGTGTTGCCGAACAGGATCTCCTCGTGCGCGACGAGACCGCGCAGCCGGACCGCGTGGACGCGCACCCCGTCGACGTCGGCGCCGCGCGCGTCCCAGCCGGACTCCGTGGCGTCCGGGGCCGTGCCGAGCCCGGCATCGGCGCGGGCGGCGGCGATCGCCGCCGCGGTGTGCCGCGCCGTCCCCGACGGCGCGTCCACCTTGTCCGGGTGGTGCAGCTCGATGACCTCGGCCGACTCGAAGTAGCGCGCCGCCTTCGCGGCGAACGTCATCGCGAGCACCGCCGAGAGGCCGAAGTTCGGGGCGATGAGGACGCCCAGGGCCGGACCGCCCGCGCCGGAGGCCCGCTGGAGGTGCTGGACGACGCGCCCCCGGCTCTCCTCCGTCCAGCCGGTCGTCCCCACGACGGCGTGAACGCCCGCGTCGATCAGCGCGTGGACGTTCGCCTCCGTCGCGGACGGCACGGTGAAGTCGACGGCGACGTCCGCGCCGCCCAGGGTCGCCGTCGACACCTCGTCGCCGGCGTCGAGGCGCGCGACGAGCTCGAGGCCCGCGGCACCCTCGACCGCGCTGCACACGGTGGACCCCATCCGGCCCGCGGCGCCGAGCACGGCGACCCGCAGCGGTCGGACGGGCGCCGGGTGCGCGGCGGAGTCGGGGGCGTCGGGCACGGTCGTGTTCTGCTCGTTCACGACCGTCACCCTATCGGGGCGCGGGGGTGGCCCGCGGCGCGACGGACAGCCCGTCGGGCCGTCGTCGCGCGCCCGGGGAGACACGACGGCGGCCGCCCTCCCGAGGGAGGACGGCCGCCGTGCTGCCCGGGTTCAGTCGCCGAACGGTCCGACCCGCACGACGGAGCGCGGGCGCGCGGCGAGCTCGCCGGCCAGCTTCTGCACGTCGTCGGCGGTCACCGAGCGGATCGCGTCGAGCGACTCCTCGACGCTCAGGAGCTCGCCGTAGACGAGCTCGGCCTTGCCGAGCCGGCTCATGCGCGATCCGGAGTCCTCGAGGCCGAGGACCATCCCGCCCGAGAGCTGGCCGATGCTGCGGTCGAGCTCGGCGCCGGTGATGCCGTCGCCCGCGAGGCGGTCCAGCTCCGAGTGGAGCAGGGCCGTGACCTCGTCGACCTTCGACGGCGCGCAGCCCGCGTACAGGCCGAACGTGCCGATCCCGCCGTGGCCCGACGCGAAGGAGTACGTCGAGTACGCGAGACCGCGCTTCTCGCGGATCTCCTGGAACAGGCGCGAGCTCATCCCGCCGCCCAGCACCGCGCTGAGCACGGAGAGCGTGAAGCGCCGGTCGTCGGTCGCGGACAGGCCCGTGCCGCCGATGACGACGTTGGCCTGCTCGACGGCACGGTGCACGGAGAGCTCGACGCCCACGGCGCCCACGCCCGCGAGGGCCGGGTCGGCGGCGTCGCGCCGTGCGCGCGGTGCGGCGGCCGGGTCGAGCGACCAGCCGCCGTCCTGCAGCGCGCCGCCCACCTGGGCGACCAGCGCGTCGTGGTCGACACCTCCCGCGGCCGCGACGACGAGCGTCTCGGGGCGGTAGTGCCAGCGATAGTGCTCCCACACGGCCTCACGGGGAACCGCGTTGATCGTCTCGGGCGTGCCTCCGATCGGCCGGCCGAGGGCGTGGCCCCCGAGGACGGCCGAGGCGAACTCCTCGTGCACGACGTCCGACGGGTCGTCGTCGTTCATCGCGAGCTCTTCGAGGATGACGCCGCGCTCGGTCTCGAGCTCGTCGGCGTCGATCCGCGCGGAGGTCACCATGTCCGTGATGACGTCGACCGCCATCGGGAGGTCGGCGTCGAGCACGCGCGCGTAGTAGCACGTGTGCTCCTTGCCGGTCGCCGCGTTGGCCTCGCCACCGACGGCGTCGAACGCCTCGGCGATGTCCATGGCCGACCGGCGGGCCGTGCCCTTGAACAGCAGGTGCTCGAGGAAGTGCGTCGAGCCGAAGTGGCCGTCGGTCTCGTCGCGCGAGCCGACGCCCACCCACGCGCCCACGGTCGCCGAGCGCAGGCCCGGCATGGACTCGGTGAGCACGCGGACCCCGCCGGGCAGGACGGAGCGACGGATCGTCGCGCCGTCCTGCCCGGCGGTCAGCTCGGCCCCGGCGCTGCCGGCGGGGACGAGCGGGAGGTCCCAGGGCACGTCAGGCGTCCGCGTCCTCGGTCGCGGGAGCGTCGGCCGGAGCCTCCTCCTCGACCACGGCGTGCAGCGAGAGCTTGCCGCGCGGGTCGACCTCACCGATCTCGACCTGGACCTTCTGGCCGATGGACAGCACGTCCTCGACGTTCTCGACGCGCTTGCCGCCCACGAGCTTGCGGATCTGGCTGATGTGCAGCAGACCGTCCTTGCCCGGGGAGAGCGAGATGAACGCGCCGAACGACGTCGTCTTGACGACCGTGCCGACGAAGCGCTCGCCGATCTCCGGGACGTGCGGGTTGGCGATCGCGTTGATCGCCGCGCGGGCGGCCTCGGCCGACGGGCCGTCGGTGGCGCCGATGTACACGGTGCCGTCGTCCTCGATGGAGATGTCCGCGCCCGTCTCCTCCTGGATCTGGTTGATCATCTTGCCCTTCGGGCCGATGACCTCGCCGATCTTGTCGACCGGCACCTTCACGGAGATGACGCGCGGGGCGTTCGGGGACATCTCGTCGGGCACGTCGATCGCCTCGGCGAGCACGTCGAGGATGGTCAGGCGCGCGTCGCGCGCCTGCGTCAGCGCGCCGGCCAGGACCGAGGCGGGGATGCCGTCGAGCTTGGTGTCGAGCTGGATGGCCGTGACGAACTCGCGCGTGCCGGCGACCTTGAAGTCCATGTCGCCGAACGCGTCCTCCGCCCCGAGGATGTCGGTGAGCGCCGCGTAGCGGGTCTCACCGTCCACCGTGTCGGAGATGAGGCCCATCGCGATGCCCGCGACGGGAGCGCGCAGCGGCACGCCCGCGTTGAGGAGCGAGAGGGTCGAGGCGCACACGGAGCCCATCGACGTCGAGCCGTTGGAGCCGAGAGCCTCGGACACCTGACGGATCGCGTACGGGAACTCCTCGCGGCTCGGGAGCACCGGCACGAGCGCGCGCTCGGCGAGCGCGCCGTGGCCGATCTCGCGACGCTTCGGGCTGCCCACGCGGCCGGTCTCGCCGGTCGAGTAGGGCGGGAAGTTGTAGTTGTGCATGTAGCGCTTGCGCGTCTCCGGACCGAGCGAGTCGATCTGCTGCTCCATGCGGAGCATGTTCAGCGTGGTGACGCCCAGGATCTGCGTCTCGCCACGCTCGAACAGCGCGGAGCCGTGCACGCGGGGCAGGACCTCGACCTCGGCCGAGAGCGTGCGGATGTCCGCGAGCCCACGGCCGTCGATGCGCACGCCGTCGGTGAGCACGCGCTGGCGCACGAGCTTCTTCTGGAGCGAGCGGTACGCGGCGGAGAGCTCCTTCTCGCGGCCGTCGAACCCGGCCTGGAGCTTGCCCACCATCTCGTTCTTGATCTCGTCGAGACGGTTCTCGCGGTCCTGCTTGTCCGCGATCGCGAGCGCGTCGCGCAGGTCGGCCGAGACCTCGGCCTCGACCGCCGCGAAGGCGTCGTCCTGGTAGTCCAGGAAGACCGGGAACTCCTTGACCGGCTTCGCGGCCTGGGCCGCGAGCGCCGACTGGGCGTCGCACAGCGCCTTGATGAAGGGCTTGGCCGCCTCGATGCCCTCGGCGACGACCTCCTCGGTCGGGGCGCCCACGCCCTCGTCCTTGACCAGGCCCCAGGCACCGTCGGTCGCCTCGGCCTCGATCATCGCGATCGCGACGTCGTCACCGACGGCACGGCCGGCCACGACCATGTCGAAGACCGCGCGCTCCTTGTCGGAGTACTTGGGGAACGCGACCCACTGGCCGTCGACGAGCGCGATGCGCACGGCGCCGATCGGGCCGGAGAACGGCAGGCCGGAGATCTGCGTGGACAGCGACGCCGCGTTGATCGCGAGCGTGTCGTACGCGTCGTCCGGGTGCAGCGCGAGGACGGTCACGACGACCTGGACCTCGTTGCGCAGGCCCTTGACGAACAGCGGGCGCAGCGGACGGTCGATGAGGCGGCACGCGAGGATCGCGTCCGTCGAGGGACGACCCTCGCGGCGGAAGAACGAGCCGGGGATGCGGCCCGCGGCGTACATGCGCTCCTCGACGTCCACCGTCAGGGGGAAGAAGTCGAACTGCTCCTTGGGGTGCTTGCCGGCCGTGGTGGCCGACAGGAGCATGGTCTCGTCGTCGAGGTACGCGGCGACGGAGCCGGCGGCCTGCCGGGCGAGGCGCCCGGTCTCGAACCGGACGGTGCGGGTGCCGAAGCGACCGTTGTCGATCGTGGCCTCGGCGAACTGGATCTCGGGACCCTCCACGGGTGCCCTCCCTTTCTCGAAGCGCCGCCCGGGTAGCCCTGTCGAGGGTTCCGGTCCGTGCCCCCGGCGCATGGCGCGAGGGCTCCGGTCGCACTCGACGCTCGGCGGTCTTCGATCGAGGTCCACGGCGGTGTCCGCACCGGTGCCGTCCGGGGACGACGACCGAGGGGGTCCGTGAGCCACTACCGAGGACCGAACGAGAGGCCGGCGGCGCGGTGGTGAGTGGTGTGCGGTTGTGGGTGTGACGGCTACATCACACCAGACCAGCCCGGTCCCCGCAGGGACCGGGCTGGTGGTGGCGTGTCAGCGACGCAGACCGAGGCGCTCGATGAGGCTGCGGTAGCGGTTGATGTCGACCTTCTGCAGGTAGCCGAGCAGACGGCGACGCTGGCCGACGAGGAGGAGCAGACCACGACGGCTGTGGTGGTCGTGCTTGTGCTCCTTGAGGTGCTCGGTGAGGTCCTTGATGCGCTGCGTGAGGAGCGCGACCTGGACCTCGGGCGAACCGGTGTCGCCCTCGCTCGTCGCGTACTCGGTCATGATGCGCTGCTTGGTGGCAGTGTCGAGGGGCACGGCTCTCCTTCGTGGGTTCGTTGCGCGGTGCGCCGGGACGAGTCTCCCGGGCTCTCTGGATCCGCGGCCGGTCAGACGGCGCATCGATCGTATCAGCCGGACGCTCCCGGCCGGACCGTGACGGCGCCGCCGCCGGTGCGGGGACCGCGCCGTGTGTCGGGTCGGGCGGGCGTACGTGTCGTCCTGGCGCCTCGCCGACGCTCGACCGCCTCGTGGCGTCAGCGGGCAGGACGCACGTGCGTCACGACCGCGAGCGCGACGCCGGCCGCGAGCGCCTGGGCGACCACCGCGCCCCAGCCCGCGGCGCCGACGAGCAGCGCGACGCCGAGCGGCACGGCGCCGAGCACGGCGACGTCCGGCCCCTTGCGCAGCACCGCGGCGGCGCCCGTGGGCAGGCCGCCCGAGGGCGTCGCGAGGAGGGGACCGCCCCAGTCGGGCGGCTCGCGGTACGCGCTGCGCACCGCCGCGGCGCCCTGCACGACGGCGGTGAGCACGGCGAGCACGACCCACCGCGCGTCGCCGGTCGCCGCCACGAGCGGGACCGTGCCCACGACCAGGCACAGGGTCGCGGCGAGGGCCGGGACGACGGTGCGCGCGAGGCGCGTCCAGCGCGCGGCGAGCGGGACGAGGGCGTCGACGACGGGAGCCATCTCGGCGGTGCGCGCACCCTCCGCGCCCAGCACCGCGGCGCCGAGGCCCGCGCCGACGAGCACGACGAGGAGGCCGAACCCGGCACCCAGGCCCGGCACCTGCTGCGCGACGACCGTCAGCGCGGTCACGCCGACCAGCTGCGCGAGCGCCGAGGGGCTGCGCCGCAGGAGCAGGAGGTCGGCCGCGACGACCGCTGCGAACGGACCGCGCACGCCGGTGAACCCGCGGGGGCGGCGCACGCGCACGCGAGCAGCCCCGGCGCGCCGCAGCGCGCGGCCGAGGTCGCGCGTGTCGAAGGAGAGCACCGCCCCGCCGACCTGGTCCGCGACCGAGCTCTGGCCGCGCAGGACCGGGGCCCCGAGCCCTTCCAGACCACGCCACCACCGCAGGGTCAGCAGCGCCGCGAGCCCGAGGAGCACGACCGCGACCACCGGGGGCGCGGCGAACGCCGGGATCCCCGTGCGTCCTGCGGCGACGAGCGTGAGGCCCGCGACCGGCACGGCCGCGACGGCGACGTCTCCCGCCCGCGCGAGGGCCGAGGCCGCACGCCGCGACGGCTGGGCGAGCCCCGCGACGGCGACCACCAGGAGCCCGGCCGCACCACCTGTCGCCGTGGCGCGCAGCACGGCCTCGACGCCGAGACCTGCCGCGACGGACACCGCGGCCGTCCCGACCGCCCCGAGCAGGCCGCCGAGCAGGACCGCGCGCACGAACGAGGGGACGAGCAGCCCGCGCCGGTCCGCCGGCGTCGGCACCCACCACCGCACGCCGGCGCTTCCGGCGCCGACCGGACCGAGCCGGACCGCGGTCCCGAGCAGGAACGCGAGCAGCGCGGTCGCTCCGAGCGCCTGGATCGTGGGCGCGCCCAGCACCGACCCGTTCTCCGGGGCCCGCCCGGGGTCGAGCGTCGAGCGCAGCATCGACGCCAGGCCGACGACCCAGCCGGTCGCGAGCACCACGGAGACGACCGCGTAGGCGACGTCGACGACGAGCTCTCCCGGACCGGCGTCGGCCCTCGACGCGGCGACGCGCGCGGTCAGCCGCCGCAGCTCGCGGCCGGTGAGCCGCTCGTCGGGGTCGGTCGCCGGTGCGGCGTCCCGGTCCTCGCCCACGCTCAGCGCACCGCCAGGAGCGCCTCGCGCGTGGCCGCGGGGTCGAGCGCGACGCACGCGTCGTCCGCGACGAGGAGGCCCCGCGCGCCCGTCCGGTCGACGAGGTCCGGGTCGTGCGTCGCGAGGACGACGGCGACGCCGCTCGCGGCGTCCTCCACGAGCAGGCGCGCAAGGCGCTCACGCATCCCCGGGTCGAGCCGCTGCTCGGGCTCGTCGAGCACGAGCAGCTCGCGCGGGCGCGCGAAGCCGGAGGCGAGCAGGAAACGGCGGCGCTGGCCGGACGAGAGCGCGGAGGGCAGCGCCGCGGCCTGCTCGGCGATGCCGAACCGCACGAGGAGCTCGTCCACGAGGGCGCCGGCACCGACCACACCGTGCCCGCGGGCGACGAGCACGAGGTGCTCGCGGACGGTGAGCGCCGGGAAGTACGCGTCGTCGTCGAGCACCCCCGCCACGCGCGCGCGGACGTCGCGCTCCCGCTCGTCGACGTCGCGCCCGAACGCCCGGACGGTGCCGCCGAGCGGCGGCTGCAGCCCGAGGACCGTGCGCAGGAGCGTCGACTTCCCGCTCCCGTTCGCCCCGATCACGACGACGAGCTCGCCGGGCCGCACCACCAGGTCGACCGGCGCGCAGACGGCCACGTCGGCGTACCCGACGCGCAGCGCGCGCGCCTCGAGCACCGGGGCCGGGAGCGCCACGGCTCAGGCCTCGGAGGGGTCCGTGGCCCGGCCCTCGCCGGGCGCGGCCAGGATCGCTCGGGCGCGCGCGACGTCGTCGTGCATCTGGGCCACGAGTGGCTCGATCCCGTCGAAGCGCAGCGTCGGGCGCAGGCGCTCGACGAGCTCGAGGACGACCTCCTCGTCGTAGAGGTCGAGGTCGGACCGGTCGAGGACGTACGCCTCCACGCGTCGCTCGACCCCGTCGAAGGTGGGGTTCGTGCCGATGGAGATCGCGGCGGGCAGGCGCACGTCCGCGTGCCGCGGGTCCGCGCCCGCGAGCTGCGGCCGCTCCAGCCACCCCGCGTACACGCCGTCCGCGGGGACCATCCCGCTGATGTCGGCGAGGTTCGCCGTGGGGAAGCCCAGGTCGCGCCCGCGGGCGTCGCCGTGCACGACCGTCCCCCGGACGTGGTGCGACCGGCCGAGGATCCGCGCGGCCTCGTGCACGTCGCCGGCGGCGAGCAGCGCGCGCACCCCCGTCGAGGACCAGCGCACCTGCGAGTCGCCCGGCGTCGACTCCTCGGTCACGGGCACGCCCTGGTGCTGCCCGACGTCGTCGATCGCCACGACCTCGAAGCCGAAGCGCCGGCCGAGGTCGACCATGGTCTCGAGCGTGCCCGCGTTGTCGCGACCGAAGCGCACGTCGTGACCGACGACGACGGTGCTCGCCCGCAGGCCGTCGACGAGGTACGTCCGGACGAACTCCTCGGGAGTCTGGCGCGCGAACTCGAGCGTGTACTCGACGAGCAGGACGGCGTCGAGGCCGGTGCCCGCGAGCAGCTCGACGCGGTCGGCGATGCCCGTGATGAGCTCGGGCGCGCTCTGCGGCCGGTGCACCAGGGCCGGGTGCGGGTGGAACGTGACCGCCACGGCCCGCGCGTCGCGCGTCCGGGCGAGGTCGACGATCCGGCCGAGCACCTGGGCGTGGCCGCGGTGGACGCCGTCGAAGTTGCCGATCGTCACGACCGAGGGGCCGAACCCCGGGGGAACCTGGCTCAGGTCCGTCCACAGGTGCACGCGAGAACTCCTCAGGTGAGCGGGTGTGTCACGGAGCACGGCCCGCTGCGGGCCGCCCGTGCCGACGGGAGGTCGGGCGGGCCGGCTGGGAGTGGTCGGCACCGCGCTGGACAAGACTGCCACGCCGCGGCCCGCACGCCGAACCGAGCACGTCAGGCGGGGGCGAGGACCAGCACCGGCCGCGCGAGGTCCGTACCGCCCCGGCGGGTGTCCTCCACGAGCGCGACGAGCTCCCCCGCCGGCGAGACCGCCGCGGTCGTGCCGGGCGTGCCGGTCGCCGGGACCCACTGCCCGTAGGAGAGTGCGGTGGCCTCGGCGCCCGTGAGCTCGCGCACCGGGAAGGTCGCGCGCGCCGCGTCCGCGAGCGGGAGCGTCGCGAGGACGCCGTCCCGGTCCGCCTGCGCCTCGAGCTCCTCGAGCGTCGACGCCACGTCGAGCCCGTACCCGCCGACGCGCGTGCGGCGCAGCGCGGTGAGATGCCCCCCGACCCCGAGAGCCGCGCCCAGGTCGCGCGCCAGGGCGCGCACGTAGGTCCCCGACGAGACGCTCACGGCGACGTCGAGATCGAGAGCCGGGGGTGCGTCGTCGGGCAGGCCGCCCTCCCCCGGCGCGACGGGCCGTACGGCGCGCACGTCGAAGCGGGAGACGACGACGGGGCGCGCCGCGAGCTCCACGTCCTCGCCCGCGCGCGCACGGGCGTACGCGCGCCGACCGTCGACCTTGATCGCGCTCACGGTGCTCGGGACCTGGAGGATCTCGCCCGTGAGCCGGGCGACCTCGCGGTCGAGGTCGGCCCTCACGACGCCGGAGGCGTCCGCGTGGGCGACGGGCTCCCCCTCGGCGTCGTCGGTCGTCGTGCTCGCGCCGAGACGGATCGTGGCGTCGTAGTCCTTGTCCGCGCCCACGACGTACGTGAGGAGCTTGGTCGCACGCCCGACCCCGAGGACGAGCACTCCCGTCGCCATGGGGTCGAGGGTGCCGGCGTGGCCGACCTTGCGCGTGCCCGCGAGCCGTCGGCCGCGGCCGACGACGTCGTGGCTGGTCCAGCCACCGGGCTTGTCGACGACGACGAGACCGTCGGGAGCGACGGGTCGTCGCTCCCGACGGTCCGGAGCCGTGCGCTGGCCCATCGGGTCAGGCCGGCTCGTCGCCGACGGCCGCGTCGTCGTCCTCGGCCGTGCGGTACGGGTCCGCGTCGCCGGCGAAGGTCTTGCCCTCGCGCAGCGCGGCCAGCTCCGCGTCACGCCGCCTGGCCTCGACGAGCGCGGCGTCGAGGTGCGCAGCGGTCTCCGGCACCGAGTCGAGGTGGAACTCGATCGTCGGGGTGAGACGGATCCCGGTCTGCTTGCCGACCTCGGAGCGGATGAGGCCCTTGGCGCTCTCGAGCGCCGCGGCGGTTCCCGCCCGCTCCTCGTCCGTCCCGTACACCGTGTAGAAGACCGACGCGTTCTGCAGGTCGCCCGTCACCCGGACGTCCGTCACGGTGACGAACCCGAGACGCGGGTCCTTGATCCGCGTGTCGAGCATCTGCGCGACGATCTCCTTGATGCGGTCGGCGAGCTTGCGCGCTCTGGGGTGATCGACCATGACAGCTTCCTTTCGTGACAGCCCGGCGCAGACGACGACCGGGGGCGAGCGAAACCGCCCACCCCCGGTCGTCGTTCACGTCAGGAACGCGGCTTCTCCCGCATCTCGAACGTCTCGATCGTGTCGCCGACCTGGAGGTCGTTGAACGACCCCAGACCGATACCGCACTCGAAGCCCTCGCGGACCTCGGTCGCGTCGTCCTTGAACCGCTTGAGCGACTCGACCGTGAGGTTGTCCCCGACGACCTTGCCGTCGCGCAGGACGCGCGCCTTGGAGTTGCGGCGGATCTCGCCCGAGCGGACGATCGACCCCGCGATGTTGCCGAACTTCGAGGAGCGGAAGATCTCGCGGATCTCCGCGGTGCCCAGCTGGGCCTCCTCGTACTCCGGCTTGAGCATGCCCTTGAGCGCGGCCTCCACGTCCTCGATCGCCTGGTAGATGATCGAGTAGAAGCGGACGTCGACGCCCTCGCGCTCGGCCAGGTCCTCGACGCGCTCGCCGAACTTCACGTTGAAGCCGATGATGATCGCGTTGTCGACCGTGGCGAGGTTGACGTCGTTCTGCGTGATGGCACCCACACCGCGGTGGATGACGCGCAGCTCGACCTCGTCGCCGACGTCGATCTTGAGGAGCGCGTCCTCCAGCGCCTCGACGGCACCGGACACGTCGCCCTTGAGGACCAGGTTGAGGGTCTCGACCTTGCCCTGCTGCAGCGCCTGCGTGAAGTCCTCGAGGCTGATGCGCTTGCGGCGCTTGGCCAGGAGGGCGGCACGCTCGGCCGCCTCGCGCTTCTCGGCGATCTGACGGGCGGTCCGCTCGTCGGGCGCCACGAGGAACGTGTCGCCGGCGCTCGGCACCGACGCGAGACCCAGCACGAGCACCGGACGCGCCGGGCCTGCCTCGGTCACGGCGTTGCCGTGCTCGTCGAACATCGCACGGACACGGCCGTGGGCCGTGCCGGCGACGATCGCGTCACCGACGTGCAGCGTGCCGGACTGGACCAGGACGGTCGCGACCGCGCCGCGGCCCTTGTCCAGGTTGGCCTCGATCGCGACACCGCGCGCGTCCTTGTCGGGGTTGGCCCGCAGGTCGAGCGAGGCGTCGGCCGTGAGCAGCACGGCCTCGAGCAGGTCGTCGATGCCCATGTTCTGCTTCGCGGACACGTCCACGAACATGGTGTCGCCACCGTACTCCTCGGCCACGAGGTTGTACTCGGTGAGCTGCTGGCGGATCTTGTCGGGGTTGGCCCCCTCCTTGTCCACCTTGTTCACCGCGACCACGATCGGCACGTTGGCCGCCTGGGCGTGGTTGAGCGCCTCGATGGTCTGCGGCATGACGCCGTCGTCGGCGGCCACGACGAGGATCGCGATGTCCGTCACCTGGGCACCACGGGCACGCATGGCGGTGAACGCCTCGTGACCCGGGGTGTCGATGAAGGTGATGGCGCGGTCGTTGCCCTCGTGCACGTGCCGCACCTGGTAGGCACCGATGTGCTGCGTGATGCCGCCGGCCTCGCCCGCGACGACGTCCGTCTGGCGGATCGCGTCGAGGAGCTTGGTCTTTCCGTGGTCGACGTGACCCATGACGGTGACGACCGGCGGGCGAGCGGCGAGCTCGTCGTCGCCCTCGGCCTCGAGCTCGGCGTCCAGGTCGATGTCGAAGGACCCGAGCAGCTCGCGGTCCTCCTCCTCGGCCGAGACCATCTCGATGACGTAGCCGAGCTCCGACGCCAGGGTGCCGAACGTGTCCTCGTCGAGCGACTGCGTCGCGGTCGCCATCTCACCGAGGTGGAACAGCACCGTCACGAGGCTCGCGGGGTTCGCGTCGATCTTGTCGGCGAAGTCGTTCAGGGACGAGCCGTGCCGCAGCCGGACGACGGTCTTGCCGTTGCCACGGGGGACCTGCACGCCGCCGAGCGACGGCGCCTGCATCTGCTCGAACTCCTGGCGCTTCGCGCGCTTCGACTTGCGGCCCCGGACCGGACGCCCACCGGCGCGCCCGAAGGCGCCCTGCGTCGAACCACGACCGGCGCCACCGCGACCGCCACCACCGGGACGACCGGCGAAACCGCCGCCACCCGGGGCGCCGCCGCCGCCAGGACGACCGCCGAAGCCGCCGCCACCGCCGCCGGGACGACCGCCACCGCCACCACCGGGACGACCACCGGGAGCAGGACGCTCACCGGGACGACCGATCGACGTGCGGCCGGGCATCATGCCCGGGTTGGGCCGGGGCCCACCGGGACGCGGTGCCGGACGGGGGCCACCCGGACGGGGACCGCCCGGGCGCTCGCCCGAGGACGCCGCCGGGGCACCCTCGGCGCGCTCGGGGCGCGAACCCGGCCGGGGCATGCCCTGGCTCGGGGCGAACGGGTTGTTGCCCGGGCGGGGCGCACCGGGGCGCGGACCGCCCTGGCGCGGCATGCCCTGGCTGGTCGCGAACGGGTTGTTGCCCGGACGCGGTGCGCCCGGCCGTCCGCCACCACCGGGACGCGGCGCGGGGGCGTTCGTGCCACCGGCCGGCTTGGGCGTGGCGTTCGGCTTCTGGGCCGGCGCAGGGCGCTCGGCCGCAGGGGCCTTGGGTGCCGGTGCCTTCGGGGCCGGCGCGGGGGCCTTGGGGGCCGGCGCGGCCGGTGCCGGGGCCGGGGCCGGGGCCTTCTGCTCGGCAGGCTGTTCCGGGGCGGCGGGCGCCGGGCTCTTCGGAGCCGGCGCGGCCGGGGCCGGGGCCGCCTTGACCTCGGGCTTCGGGGCCGGCTTCGGCGCCGCCGGACGCGCGGCGGCCGGTGCCGCCGACGACTTGCTCGCACCGCCGCCCCCTGCGGGGAAGGCGTCGCGCAGCTTGCGGACCACCGGTGGCTCGATGGTCGAGGATGCCGAGCGGACGAACTCACCGAGCTCCGTCAGCTTGGTCATGATGGTCTTGCTCTCCACCCCGAGCTCCTTCGCGAGCTCGTAGACGCGGACCTTTGCCACAACTCTCCTGTCTCGGCCCGCCCCGGACAGGGAGGACCGTCGTTAGTGCTGGGTGCTCATCGCTGGGTACTCATCGGGTGCCCATCGGCTTCTAACCCGCTTCCTTGTCGACGTGTCGTGCAGTGCGGCCCCGTACGGACGGGACCGTGACGCATGGCTCAGACGTGCTCTCTCCCGCCCGAGGCCTCGATCGCGGCGCGGACCGCCGCCAGGTCGAGGGGCCCGGCGAACCGCAGGGCCCGCGGGACCGCCCGCCGGCGTTCCGCCGTCTCGAGGCACCGGGGTGTCGCGTGGAGCCACGCACCACGCCCCGGCAGCGACCGGCCGGCGTCCACCACGAGCCGTGGCTCGTCGGTGCTCGCACCGGACCGGTCGAGGACCAGACGGAGGAGAACTGATCTCAGGTCGCGTTCCCGGCATCCGACGCACGTACGGACCGGACCCGGGCCCGGAAGTCCGGGGCGGGTCGTGGGGTCCTGGGGCATGGTCGAGGTGCGGGCGCGCGGCCCGGTCGAGGACAGTCTACCGTGCCGTCCCGTCCCGCGTGACCGTCCCACGCCGACCGGCTACCGGTCGGCAGGGCGTCGGCCGGCGGGCGGAGCGCCTTCGGCCCCCGCGGCGGGAGCACCGGGGTCGCCCCCCTCGTCCGACCGGATGTCGATCCGCCAGCCCGTGAGCTTCGCGGCGAGGCGGGCGTTCTGCCCCTCCTTGCCGATCGCGAGCGACAGCTGGAAGTCGGGCACGACCACGCGCGCCGCGCGCGCCACCTCGTCCACGACCGTGACGGACGACACCCGCGCCGGCGACAGCGCGTTCGCGACGAACTGCGCCGGGTCGTCGCTGTGGTCGACGATGTCGATCTTCTCGCCGTGCAGCTCAGCCATGACGGCGCGCACGCGCGAGCCCATCGGGCCGATGCACGCGCCCTTGGCGCCGAGACCCTGGACGGTCGAGCGCACCGCGACCTTCGTCCGGTGCCCCGCCTCGCGGGCGATGGCGGTGATCTCCACCGAACCGTCCGCGACCTCCGGGACCTCGAGCTCGAAGAGCTTGCGCACGAGGTTGGGGTGCGTGCGGCTCAACGTGATCTGCGCGCCCTTCATTCCCCGCGCGACGTCGAGCACGTAGGCGCGCAGCCGCTCGCCGTGCACGTACTCCTCGGTCGGGACCTGCTCGTGCGGGGGCAGGACGGCCTCCGTGCCCCCCACGTCGACGAGCACGACGCGTGGGTCGCGGCCCTGCTGGATGACGCCCGCGAGGACCTCGCCCTCCTTGCCCCGGAACGTGCCGAGGATCTGGTCGTCCTCCGCGTCCCGCAGGCGCTGCACGATCACCTGGCGCGCGGTCGACGTCGCGATGCGGCCGAAGTCGGCGGGCGTGTGGTCGAACTCGGGTCCGTACTCGACGGGGGCGCGCGGCGCGTCCTCGTCCTCGACGGGTGCGGCCGGGAGCGCCTCGCGCGCCCACACGGTGACGTGCCCGGACCGGCGGTCGAGCTCGACGCGCGCCGTGGTGTACGCGTCCGGGGTGCGGTGGTAGGCCGACAGCAGCGCCTGCTCGATCGCCGCGACCAGGACGTCGAGGCTGATGTCCCTCTCGCGTTCCAGCAGGCGCAGCGCGCTCATGTCCACGTCCATCGTCAGGCCTCCTCGTCGCGAGCGGTCGTGTCGGCCTGCTCGGCGGTCGTGTCGTCGGTGCGGTCGTCGTCCAGCTCGGGCAGCTCGGCCTCCAGCGCGCGCTTGAGCTCCACCTGGATCTGGCCCCGTACGACGTCCGCCAGCGGCACGCTGCGCTGCTCCACGGCACCACGCCGGCCCGGGACCTCCAGCTGCAGCGCGTCGTCGACGGCGCGCAGCCGCCCCTCGACCGTGCCGCCGTCCGCGAGCACGAGGCGCACCACCCGACCGCGGGCACGCTTGAAGTGCCGCGGTTCGGTGAGGGGACGATCCGTGCCCGGGGTCGAGACCTCGAGCGTGTAGGCGCCGTGCAGCGCGTCGACGGCGTCCAGCGCCGTCGAGATCGAGCGCGACACCTCCGCGACCGCGTCGAGGTCGAGGCTGCCCTCGGCGTCCTCCGGGAGGTCGAGCACGATGCGCACGACCGAGCGCGCTCCCGCACGCGACACCGTGACGTCCTCGAGGTAGAGGTCCGCGTCCGCGACGACGGGCTCGATGCCCTGCCGGACGCTCTCCCGGAGCGCGTGCGCCGCGGCGTCGCCCCCCGATCCCCTGCCGGACTGACCGCCCGCCTGCCCTGCCATGACTCAGCTCCTGTCCGTGTCCCACGCCGGGTACCCAGACGACCGGTGTGTTGTTGTGCTCGCTCGCGTCCGCGACCCGCTCGCCGGGGACGCTCGACCGGGCACCAGCCTAACGACTCGCACGCCCCGGACGTGACATCATCGCCCCCGATGAGTCCTCACGCGACCGCGGCCCTCGCCGCGACACCCCCGCGAACGCCCCTCGCGGTGGGTCGCGCCCCCCACGGGCGACACCGGGGGCGCGGCGTCGTGGCCGCCCTCGCCGTGCTCGTCGCGACGAGCGTCCTGGCGGCCGGCTGCGGTGTCCGGCTCGAGACCCCGCCACCCACCGAGCCGTCGCCCGACACCGTCGAGGTGCTCCGCGCGGGCGCCGTCGACGACGCCCGCGCGGTCGCCGACCTCGTGTCGCACGTCACGCCGTCCGTGACCGACCCGACGACGCTCGCCCTGCTCGACGAGGCCGCGGCGTTCGCCGACCGCCACGTCGAGGAGCTCGGCGGCGTGTACGACTCCGGCCTCGACGACCTCGATGCCCCGGGCGGGACCGTGCCCGACGTGACGGTCACCACCGAGAGCGGCGGCACGGGAGACTCGCCGGCGGACGGTACGGCGGGCCCGTCCGACGGCGGCACCGAAGGCGTCCCCGCGACGACCGACGACGTCGTGGCGGCTCTGGTCGGCGCCGCGCAGCGCGCGGGCGCGTCCGCGGACGTCGCGCCCGACCCCGGGCTGGCCCGCCTGCTCGCCTCGGTCGCCGCGTCCGAGCACCTCACGGCCCGGCGGCTCGCGACCGCCACGGGGTCCGCCGCCGCCGACGCCCTCGTGACGACCGCGCCGCCCGTCGAGGGCGCGCCCGCCGGCGTGGGCGCCGCCGACCTCGCGACCCTCGTCGCGTCCGAGGACGCCGCGGGGTACGCGTACGAGGTGCGGGCGGCGCAGTCCGACGGCGACGTGCGCACGGCCGCGGTGGCGCGCGCGGCCGAGCACCGCGCACGCGCGCAGGCCTGGGCGCTCGCCGCGGGGACCGACGGCACCGCCCAGGACCCGCGCCGCGCCGCCTACGCGCTCCCCGACGACGCGGACGCGGCCGGGCTGGCGCGCCAGGTCGAGACCGGGCTCGCCCGGTCGTACGCCAGCCTCGTCTCGACCGCCGCGCCCTCGTCGCGCGCCGAGGCGATCGCCCTCCTCGTGGACTCCTGGGCGAGCGCGGTCGCGTGGGGCGAGCCGCACGTCGCCTTCCCCGGGCTTCCGGAGCAGGCCGCGGGCTGAGGCGGACGCGCTCCCGACCGCGTCCACGCGGCCCCGGAAGCACGTCCGTCCCCGGTCCGGGGGCACCGGACCGGGGACGGACGTCGTGCGCTGCCGGGTCAGCCGAGCAGGTCGGCGACCTGCGCGGTGACGACGTCGACGGCGTCGGCCACGGGGACCTGGACCGCCTCGCCCGCGCGCGGGCGGACCTCGACGACACCGTCCGCGAGACCGCGGCCCACGACGAGCAGCAGCGGCACCCCGAGCAGCTCGGCGTCCTTGAACTTCACGCCGGGCGACACCTTGGGCCGGTCGTCGTAGACCACCTCGACGCCCCGGTCGGCGAGCTCGGTCGCGATCCGCTCCGCCTCGTCGAACACCGAGGCGTCCTTGCCCGTCGCGACGACGTGCACGTGGGCGGGTGCGACGTGCGCGGGCCAGGCGAGGCCCGCGTCGTCGTGGTTCGCCTCGGCGAGCGCGGCGAGGACCCGCGTGACGCCGATGCCGTACGAGCCCATCGTCACCACGACCTGCTTGCCGTTCTCGTCGAGCACCGTGAGGCCGAGCGCCTGGGCGTACTTGCGGCCGAGCGCGAAGATGTGGCCGATCTCGATGCCGCGCGCGAGCTCGAGCGGACCGGAGCCGTCCGGGGCGAGGTCCCCCGCACGCACCTCGGCGGCCTCGACGGTGCCGTCGGCGGCGAAGTCGCGCTCGGCGACGAGGTCGAAGACGTGGCGACCCGGCTCGTTCGCGCCCGTGATCCAGCGCGTCCCCGCGACCACGCGCGGGTCGAGGAGGTAGCGCACGGAGTGGCGCTCGGGCACCTCGGCCTCGGCGCCGTCGGCGGGCGCCTCGCGCCGCGCGTTCGGGCCGAGAGCCTGCGGGCCGATGTAGCCCTTGACGAGCTCGGGGTGCGCGGCGAAGTCCGCGTCCGTCGCGGGCTCCACCTCGGCGGGCTCGAAGGCCGCGCCCACCCGCTTGAGGTCGACCTCGCGGTCGCCCGGGAGGCCCACGACGACGACCTCGCGGCGCCCGTCCGGGTGCGTGAGGGCGAGCACGACGTTCTTCAGCGTGTCCGCGGCCGTCCAGGCACGGTCGGAGCGCGGGTAGCGCTCGTTCGCGAGGGCGACGAGCGTGTCGATCGTCGGGGTGTCCGGGGTGTCCTCGACGTGCGCCGCCGGGGCGTCCGCGTAGTCGACCTCCTCGGGGACGGGCGTGACGACCGCCTCGACGTTCGCCGCGTAGCCGCCGGGCGAGCGCACGAAGGTGTCCTCGCCGATCGGCGTCGGGGTGAGGAACTCCTCGGAGCGTGACCCGCCCATGGCACCGGACGTCGCGGCGACGATGACGTACTCGAGCCCGAGCCGGTCGAAGATGCGCCGGTAGGCCGCGCGCTGCGCCTCGTACGAGCGCTCGAGACCCTCGTCCGTGGTGTCGAACGAGTACGCGTCCTTCATGACGAACTCGCGCCCGCGGATGAGGCCCGCGCGCGGGCGCGCCTCGTCGCGGTACTTCGTCTGGATCTGGTAGATCGTCAGCGGCAGGTCCTTGTACGACGAGTACAGGTCCTTGACGAGGAGCGTGAACATCTCCTCGTGCGTCGGCGCGAGGAGGTAGTCGCCGTCCTTGCGGTCCTTGAGGCGGAAGATGTTGGGCCCGTACTCCGTCCAGCGACCCGTCGCCTCGTACGGCTCCTTGGGCAGCAGCGCCGGGAAGTGCACCTCCTGCGCGCCCGCGGCGGCCATCTCCTCGCGGACCACGTCCTCGACCTTGCGCAGCACGCGCAGACCGAGCGGGAGCCACGTGTAGATGCCGGGGGCGGCGCGGCGGATGTAGCCCGCGCGCACGAGGAGCCGGTGGCTCGCGACCTCGGCGTCGGCCGGGTCCTCGCGCAGCGTCCGGACGAAGAGGGTGGACAGGCGCAGGAGGTCGGCGCTCCGGACGCGGGTGGAGCCCGCGCCGGACGCGCCGGACGTGACGGAAGACATGCGCCCCACCCTACCGGCGAGGAGGATGTCCCCATGCCCGAGCTCCCCGAGGTCGAGGCCCTCGTCCGGTTCCTCGACGACCGCGTCACCGGCCGCACCGTCGTGACGGCCGACGTCGCCCAGATCGCCGCGCTCAAGACGTTCGACCCGCCTGTCACCGCCCTCGTCGGACGGGTCGTGACCGCCGCGCGCCGGCACGGCAAGTGGCTCGACCTGGTGCTCGACGACGAGCTCCACCTCGTCTTCCACCTCGCCCGGGCCGGGTGGCTGCGATGGTCGGAGAAGGCGCCGACGACGCCCGTCAGGCCCCGTCTCGGCGGCAGCGGGGGTGGCAGGATCGCCGTCCTCGCGCTGCGCGTGCGGTTCGACGACGGCTCGGGGTTCGACCTCACCGAGGCGGGGACGCGCAAGCGGCTCGCGGTGCACGTGGTGCGCCACCCGGAGGAGGTCCGGGCGATCGAGACGCTGGGCGTCGAGCCGCTCGGCCCGCAGTTCACGCCGGAGACCCTCGGCGCGCTCATGGCGGCACGCAACCAGCAGGTCAAGGGGCTGCTGCGCGACCAGTCGTCCATCGCGGGCATCGGCAACGCCTACTCGGACGAGATCCTGCACGCGGCGCGCACGAGCCCGTTCAAGCTCACGCGCTCGTTCACTCCGGACGAGGTGGTCCGCGTGCACGCCGCCGTGGGCGAGGTGCTCGCCCAGGCCGTCGCCGCGTCGTCGGGCAAGCCCGCGGCCGAGCTCAAGGACGCCAAGCGCTCCGGGATGCGCGTGCACGGGCGCACCGGGCTCCCGTGCCCCGTGTGCGGCGACACGGTGCGCGAGGTGAGCTTCGCCGACCGGAGCCTGCAGTACTGCGCGACGTGCCAGACCGGCGGGCAGGTCCTCGCGGACCGTCGGATGTCCCGTCTGCTGCGCTGAGGGGTCCGCTCAGAACAGGACGGTCGCGTACGTGCCGACCTGCTCGAAGCCCACGCGGCGGTACGTCGCGAGCGCCCGCACGTTGTAGTCGTTGACGTAGAGCGAGACCACGGGCGGCGCGGCCTGCGCGGCTCCCGGCGCGCCCGACCGCGCGAGCTGGACGACCGCGGCCATCCCGGGGGCGGCGAGGCCCCGACCGCGGTAGCGGGGGTCGACCCACACGCCCTGCACCTGCGCGACGAGCGGCGTCACCGCGCCGAGCTCGGCCTTGAAGACGACGTGCGGCCCGGACTCGTGCTCACCCGTCACGCGCACGAACGACCGGCCCGCGAGCACGAGCGAACGCACCCGCTCCTCGTACGCGCGGCCGCCGCCCTCGACGGGCGAGTAGCCGACCTCCTCGGTGAACATGCGCACGCACGCCGGCAGGACGACCGGGACCTCCGCCGGCACGGAGCGCCGCACCAAGGGGTCGGGCGCCACGTCGGGCTCGCGGTCGATCGCGAGCGACGGCTGCTCGGCGCGGATCTCCCGCGGGGCGGGCCAGTGCGGGGCGAGCAGCTCCCACAGGGCGAGCACGGCGTCGCGCTCCCCCACGACCGACGACGACCGTCGCCCCGCGTGGCGGGCGAGCTCCGCGAACGCCACCACGGCGGACCGCGCCCGGGCGTCGTCGAGCCCTGCCGGGAGGACGGGGACGAGGTTCGCCCCCGCCCAGCACACCGCCTCGAGCGGTCCGACGGCGGGGAACCCCCACGCCTGGCCACCCGCCCCGTGCAGGCCGGCCTGCTGGGCGACCGTGAGACGCGCGGCCGCGAGGGCCGACGCGACCGGGTCGGCCGCGCACACCGCCAGCGCCTCCGTGACGTCCCCGTCGACCAGCACCCGGGCTCGCTCGTGGGCGTCGACGCGCGCCCGCGGGCGCAGCGCCGGGACGGACGGTCGCCAGCGGGCCACGAGGGTGTCAGCCCACCGTGACGACCGGCGGGCCGGCCTGCGCGTCGTTCTCCGGAGTCATGGTCTCGGCGATGCGCAGGGCCTCCTCGATGAGGGTCTCCACGATCAGCGACTCCGGGACGGTCTTGACGACCTCGCCCTTGACGAAGATCTGCCCCTTGCCGTTGCCCGACGCGACGCCGAGGTCCGCCTCGCGCGCCTCGCCCGGCCCGTTCACGACGCAGCCCATGACCGCGACGCGCAGCGGGACCTCCATGCCCTCCAGGCCGGCGGTCACCTTCTCGGCCAGCGTGTACACGTCGACCTGCGCGCGTCCGCACGACGGGCACGAGACGATCTCGAGCTTGCGCGGCCGCAGGTTGAGCGCCTGGAGGATCTGGTTGCCGACCTTGACCTCCTCGACGGGCGGCGCGGACAGGGAGACGCGGATCGTGTCGCCGATGCCCTTGCTGAGCAGCGCGCCGAACGCCGTCGCGGACTTGATCGTGCCCTGGAACGCCGGGCCGGCCTCGGTCACGCCGAGGTGCAGCGGCCAGTCGCCCGCCTCGGCCAGCAGCTCGTACGCACGCACCATGACGACCGGGTCGTTGTGCTTCACCGAGATCTTGAAGTCGTGGAAGCCGTGCTCCTCGAAGAGCGACGCCTCCCAGACCGCGGACTCGACGAGCGCCTCGGGCGTCGCCTTGCCGTACTTCGCGAGCAGGCGGGGGTCGAGCGAACCGGCGTTGACGCCGATGCGCAGGGACACGCCCGCGTCCGACGCGGCCTTCGCGATCTCCTTGACCTGGTCGTCGAACTTGCGGATGTTGCCCGGGTTCACGCGCACCGCGGCGCAGCCCGCGTCGATCGCGGCGAACACGTACTTGGGCTGGAAGTGGATGTCGGCGATCACGGGGATCTGCGACTTCCTCGCGATCGCCGGCAGCGCCAGCGCGTCGTCCGCGCTGGGCACCGCGACGCGCACGATGTCGCAGCCCGAGGCCGTGAGCTCGGCGATCTGCTGCAGGGTGGCGTTGATGTCGGTGGTCGGCGTCGTCGTCATGGACTGGACGCTGATCGGCGCGTCACCGCCGACCTCGACCTTGCCGACCTTGATCTTGCGGCTCGTGCGTCGCGGCGCGAGGACCGGCGGCGGTGCGGCGGGCATTCCGAGGCTGATGGGTACGCTCACGTCCCCTAGTATCCCCCGACCGCCGTCCGACGCCGCACGTCACGGGTGTCCGGGACGTCACCTTCCCGTCGGGTCCGGCAGATCTTCGCGGGGCCTCCACGCCCACGCGGGAGACCTCACCCGCCCGCGGACTTCCCTCCGACGCCTTCCGCCTGCCAGACTCCGCGGCCATGGACCTCGACTCCCCCGCCGGGACGGTGCTCGTCAGCGCCGTCGTGCTCGTTCTCCTCGGCCTGGCCGTCGCCGCGGTCGCGAGCACCCGCGCCGCCCCGCTCCTCGGCATGCACCAGGACGGGCCCTGGTGGTTCTCGCCGCGCGGAGGCCGCACGCAGGGCCTGGTGCTCTCCTACCTCGCCGGCGCGGTGGCCGTGGGCGCACTCGTGTTCCTCGTGGTCGCCGCCGCGGTCCCGGACGGCGGACCGCTCGCCTGGACGTGCGCCTGGGCGTCGGTCGCCGTGGTCGTCGCGGTCACGGTCGCACGGTTCGGCAAGCTGGTCCTCTCCGTCGCGACGGGTGGGCGGGCCCTCCTCGGCGACCCCGCGCCCGAGGACTTCGTCGACCCGGACGACGCGCTCGACGACCTGGACGTCCGCGCGGCACGTGACGCCGCATCGCGCGGCGAGTGGCGACCGGCCGCGCACCTGCTCGCGGCGACCGAGGACCCCGATGTCCGTCACCACCGCACGGAGGTCCTCGCGCAGGCGGCGCTGCGACGTCGTGCGTGGCTCGACGCGTGGCTCCGGGAGGAGCCGGGCTCCGCCGTCGCGCACACCGTGCACGCGAGTCTTCTCGCCCAGCACGCCTGGGAGCTTCGCGGGGCGGACTTCGAGCCCCGCGAGGTCGAGCGCTTCCTGTCGGCTCTCGACGACGCGGAGGCGTCCGCGCGGCACGCCGTGACCCTCGACGCCGCCGACCCGGGCCCGCACGCCGTGCTCGTCGCGATCGCGCGCGGGCAGCAGGTCGGCCACGACGAGCTCGAGCGTCGCCTCGCCGACCTTCTCGCACTCGCACCCCGCCACCTCGGCGGGCACGAGGCCGCCCTGCAGTTCCGCTGCGCCAAGTGGTTCGGCTCGGAGGACGAGATGTTCGCCCACGCCCGCGCGGGGAGCGCGCTCGCGCGCCCGGGCGACGCGCTCGCCCTGCTCGTCGTCACCGCCCACCTCGAGCACGCGCTCGCGCTCGGGATGCGGTCCGAGAAGGCCGCGGCGCGCCACTGGGCCGCCGCGGAGACGCGTGCAGAGATCGCCGACGCCGTCGCCCGCTGGCGCGGCACCGACGGGCCGTCACCCGTCGGGGCCGTCCAGGGGCACAACCTGCTCGCCTTCACGGCGTGGCTCGCCGACGACGCCGACGCCGCGGCCGAGCACCTCGCGGTGACGCGCCGTCACCTCGCGACCTGGCCCTGGGCCGTCGCGGGCGACCCCTCCGAGGTCCACGCGGTGGTCCAGCAGTGGGCGCGTCAGACGACGCGGCCGAAGGCCGCCGTGGCGTCCTGACGCCTCGGGGTCCTCCGGGGACTACGTGACGCGGACAGGGTCGACGATGTCGGCGAGGATGAGCACGGCCCCGACGCCGATGAGCACGACGAACATCACGTACGCGACGGGCATCATGCGGGCGAGGTCCGCCGGGCCGGGGCGCGGACGACCGCGGACGCGGGCGACCGTGCGCTTGGCGCCCTCGTAGACCGCGTTCACGACGTGCCCGCCGTCCAGCGGCAGGAGCGGGATGAGGTTGAAGACGAACAGCGCGACGTTCAGCGCCGCGAGCAGGAGGAGCATCGTCATGACCCGGTCGAGGACGGGGTTGTCGGCCCCCGCCACGTCGACCGCGACACGCCCGACCCCGACCACGCTCATGACGGAGTCCTGGCCCCGCTCCGCGTCGGTGAACGTGGCCTCCGCGGCCTCGTACACCTTCACCGGCAGCGTGACGATGATCCCCGCCGTCCCGCTGACCTGGTCCCAGGTCGCCTCGAGCGCGGTGCCGACGGTGCCGCGCCGACGCTCCTGGACGGGCACGAACCCGACCGCGCCGGCCGGCTCGGTCACGGGCCTGCCGGCGTCGTCGACGACCGCGGTCCCGTCGTCCGCGACCACCTGTCGCTGGACCTCGACGGGAGTGATCGTCAGGTCGACGCGCTCGCCGTCCCGCTCGACGACCATCGGGACGGTCTCGTCGGCCGAACCGCGGATGAGTCCGGAGAGCTGTTCCCACGACGTCACGTCCTGGCCGTCGTACCCGACGACGGTGTCGCCGGGCTGCAGGCCGGCCGCGAGCGCCGGCGACTCGGTCGCGTCGGCGGCGCACGCCGTCTGCTCGGTGGTGATGCTCCCGGCCAGGCACGGGTTGACGCTCGCGACCGTCGTCGTGACAGCGCCGCCGGGCAGCCCGATGCCGACGAAGACGACGACGAAGAGCACGACGGCGATGACGAGGTTCATGAACGGGCCGCCGAGCATGACGACGACCTTCTTGGGCGCGGAGAGGTTGTAGAACGCGCGGTGCTCCTCGCCGGGACGGATCTCCTCGGTGCTCGCGTCGCGGGCGTCGGCGATCACCTGGGAGAAGAACCCGTCGCCGCGGGGGCGCGCGCCGGCCGGGGCCGGGGGGTACATGCCGACGAGGCGTACGTAGCCGCCGAGCGGGATCGCCTTGAGCCCGTACTCGGTCTCGCCCCGGGTGCGCGACCACAGCGTCGGGCCGAAGCCCACCATGTACTGGCTCACGCGCACGCCGAACTTCTTCGCCGGCACCATGTGCCCGACCTCGTGCAGCGCGATCGAGACGACGATCCCGACCACGATCACGAGGATGCCGATCAGCGTGGCCATCGCTCCCTCTGCTCCTTCTCCATGTCCCTGGCGCTGGTGCGCGTGGTGGGACGGTTCGGTGTCACCGGCGGTCCAGCAGCTCGTGCGCACGGGCCCGTGCCCACGTCTCGGCGTCCGCCACGTGGTCCAACGTCACCGCCTGGGCCGCGGTTCCGTCGTGCGCGGCGAGCACACGCTCCACGGTCGTCACGATGTCACCGAAACCTGCGCGTCCGCTGAGGAACGCCGCGACCGCCTCCTCGTTGGCCGCGTTGTACACCGCGGGGTGGGTCGCGCTGGTCGCGACGGCGGCGCGCGCGAGGTTCACGGCCGGGAACGCCGCGTCGTCGAGAGGCTCGAACGTCCAGGACGCGCCGGTGGTCCAGTCGCAGGGCGGGGTCACCGGATCGAGGCGGTCGGGCCAGGACAGACCCAGCGCGATCGGCAGGCGCATGTCCGGGGGCGACGCCTGCGCGATCGTGGACCCGTCGACGAACTCGACCATGGAGTGCACGACCGACTGCGGGTGCACGACGACCGTGATGTCGTCCGCGGCGACGGCGAACAGCAGGTGCGCCTCGATGAGCTCGAGGCCCTTGTTCATGAGGCTCGCCGAGTTGACCGTGACGACGGGGCCCATCGCCCACGTCGGGTGCGCGAGCGCCTGGTCGACGGTCGCGGCCTTCACGTCGTCGGGTGCCCAGCCGCGGAACGGCCCCCCGGAGGCGGTGAGGACGAGCCGGCGCACCTCGGCGTGCGTCCCGGAGCGCAGGCACTGCGCGATCGCCGAGTGCTCGGAGTCGACGGGAACGATCTGGTCCGGGCGCTGCTGGGCCGCGCGCACGAGCGCGCCGCCCGCGACGAGCGACTCCTTGTTCGCGAGCGCGAGCGTCGACCCGGCACGCAGCGCCGCGAGCGTGGGACCGAGCCCCACGGACCCGGTGACGCCGTTGAGGACGACGTCGCTCCCGCGACCCGCGAGCTCGGTGGCCGCGTCCGGGCCCGCGAGGACCTCGGGCGCTCGCCGCCCCGCGAACGCGTCCGCGAGGGCCGCCGCGAGCGCGGGCGCCCGCGTCGCGTCCGCGACGCCGACCGCGCGCACGTCGAGCTCGGCCGCCTGGCGCGCGAGGAGCTCGACGTCGCCACCTCCCGCGGAGAGGGCGTCGACCCGGAACCGGTCCGGGTGGGTGCGGACGACGTCGATCGCCTGCGTGCCGATCGACCCGGTGGAGCCGAGGATCGTGACCGTCCGGGGTGCGCCGGCGGCGGGCGAGGCGGGTTCCGGGAGCGCGGGTTCGTGGAGCGCGGGTTCGGGCATGGTCACCATCCTCCCAGGCGGTCGGTCGTGCCGGGGCACGGCTCGGCGTCGTGCGCCTCAGTGCGGACGGGTCCACTCGAGCGTGTACCGGAAGAAGAGCCGACGGCGCACGCGCGCGCCCGGAAGGGCCTCGCGCGCAGCGCGGGCGATCTCACCGAGGCTGTGCCGGGGCTCGAGGACCGGCATCCAGGGCGCGTCGGTCCCCGGGTCGTCCGGACGGATCCACGGGTTCGTCGTCGTGCGGTGGTTCACCGGTGCCGGGCGTGCTCGACCGGGACCGTCACTCGACCCCGAGGAGGACCTCGATGGCCCGAGCGAAGAACGCGTCCACCGGGCCCTCCGCGTAGCCGTCGCGGCCCCGGGCCCGTCCGAACGTCGCCGAACGGATCTCGGCCGCCGTGATCGGTACCTGGCGGTCGAAGTACGCGACGAGGCGGTCGCACAGGTCGTCGACGTCGTCGACGTCGTACGCCGGCTTGCCCCGCTCCGCGAGGGCGAACTTCTCGCCGTCGGGCCGGCCGAGGCGCCCGTAGAGCGAGCGGGCCCGCTCGGCCAGCGCGTTCATCCACGCCTGCTGCCCGTGCGCGGCCACGTACTCGGCGCGCTGGCGCGCGATGAACGCGCCCTCGAGCCGGTCGAGCGCGGCGTCCACCTCGTGCGTGTTGTAGCCCCCACGGACCAGGTCGAAGACCGAGGCCTGGATCTCGGTGCTCGTCAACCGGTCGTTCACCCGACCTTCGTACACGTCGCGGGCGTGGTCGAAGAAGTCGTCGACCTCCTCCGGGTCGTACCCGTTCCGGGTCTTGCCGACCGTGGTGAACAGCGAACTCACTCGTCCTCCTCTGCAGCGAGCTGCCCGCAGGCGCCGTCGATGTCGCTGCCGCGGGTGTCACGGATCGTCGTCGGGATCCCGTGCCCGCGCAATCGTGCCACGAACTCCGCCTCGACGGCAGGGTCGCTGGCCGTCCAGATCGAGCCGGGCGTGGGGTTCAGCGGGATCGGGTTGACGTGCACCCACCCGCGGCCGCGCGCGTTGAGCTTCTCGCCCAGCAGGTCCGCGCGCCACGCGTGGTCGTTCATGTCCTTGATCAGGGCGTACTCGATGCTCACGCGCCGGCCGGTGACCTCGAAGTAGTGCCGTGCCGCGTCGAGCGTCTCGTCGACGCTCCACCGCGTGTTGATCGGCACGAGCTCGCTGCGCAGGTCGTCGTCGGGGGCGTGCAGCGACAGCGCGAGCGTCACGGGGACGCCCTCGTCGGCGAGCTTGCGCATCGCGGGCACCAGCCCGACCGTCGACACGGTGATGTTGCGCGCCGACATGCCCAGGCCGTCGGGAGCGGGAGCCACCAGCCGGCGGACCGTGCCCATGACGGCCTTGTAGTTCGCCAGCGGCTCGCCCATGCCCATGAACACGAGGTTGTTGAGCCGGGCCGGGCCGCCCGGGATCTCGCCGTCGGCGAGCGAGCGGGCCGCGGAGCGCACCTGCTCCACGATCTCGGCGACCGACAGGTTGCGCGTGAGGCCGAGCTGGCCCGTCGCGCAGAACGGGCAGGCCATGCCGCAGCCCGCCTGGCTCGACACGCACAGCGTCGAGCGCTGCGGGTAGCGCATGAGGACCGACTCGACCTTGGCCCCGTCGAAGAGGTGCCACAGCGTCTTGACCGTCGTGCCGCCGTCGGCCTCCATCCGGCGCGCCGCGGTGAGCAGCGGCGGGAAGAGCGCGTCCGTCAGCACGTCGCGCGTCGCCTTCGGCAGGTCGGTCATGGCCTCGGGGTCGCGCGTGAGGTGCGCGTAGTAGTGCGTCGCGAGCTGCTTGGCCCGGAACGGCTTCTCGCCCAGCTCGACGACGGCGTCCCGCACCTCCTCGGGCGTCAGGTCGGCGAAGTGGCGCGGCGGCTTGCCGCGGCGCGGCGCGGACATGACGAGCGGGAGCGGCTTCGACTCCGCGGAGGGACGGACGGAACGGACGGTCATGGGAGGTCCAAGCGTGGGGGGCGAGCGGTCGGGGTCGCGCCGGCGCCGGCCGGCCGTCACACGGCCAGAGCGAGCAGCACGTACACGAACGGGGCGGTGAGGAGCATGGAGTCCAGCCGGTCCAGGATGCCTCCGTGGCCGGGCAGGAGCGACCCCATGTCCTTCAATTCTAGGTCCCGCTTGATCATCGACTCGGCGAGGTCGCCGATCGTCGCCGTGAGCGGCGCCAGGATGCCGAGCGCGACACCCAGGAGCGGGCTCGCGCCGAGGCCCACGACGGCGCCGACGACGCCCACCGCGGTCGCGAGCAGGAACGAGCCCGCCAGCCCCTCCCACGACTTCTTCGGGCTCACCGACGGGGCGAGCGGGTGCCGTCCGAACAGCACCCCCGCCACGTAGCCGCCGACGTCGTTCGCGACCGCCAGCAGGATGAACAGGAGCACCCGCACACGCCCGTCGGGCGCGGCGAGCATGAGCATGACGAAGCCCGCCATGAACGGCAGGTAGGCGGCGGCGAACGTGCCGGCCGCGGCGTCGCGCACGGCCGGGGTCCCGGAACCGTCGATGACGCGCCACACCACGACGCCGGCGACCGTGAGCATGAACGAGACGAGCAGCGCCTCCGGCCCCGAGTAGTACGAGGACACGAGGATGCCGACCGTGCCCACCAGCAGCGGGAGGACCGGGATGTGCAGGTCGCGACGCTCGAACGCCTTCGACAGCTCCCACAGGGCGGCGCCGACGGCGACCGTCGCGAGCAGCACGAAGGGCTCGGGACGGAACGCGAGGCTCGCCGCGACGAGCACGAGCAGCCCGAGCCCCACAGCGATCGCCGCGGGCAGGTTGCGCCCCGCCTTCGGGGCACGCCGCGCGGCGGCGGCGGGGCCGTCGTCGGCGGCCGTCGAGGGAGTGTCTGTCATCGGAGCGTGGAGGAGCCCGCCGAGCGAGGTGCTCAGACCTCGAGCAGCTCGGCCTCCTTGCCGGCGAGCAGCGCGTCGACCTGGTCGACGTGCGCCTTGGTGAGGGACTCGAGCTCCTTCTCCGCGCGCGTCACCTCGTCCTCGCCGGCCTCACCGTCCTTGACGATGCGGTCCAGCTCCTCCTTCGCGCGGCGGCGCACGTTGCGGATCGACACGCGCGAGTCCTCCGCCTTCGACTTCGCGAGCTTCACGAAGTCGCGCCGGCGCTCCTCGGTGAGGGCGGGCAGCACGACGCGGATCACGTTGCCGTCGTTCGAGGGGTTCACGCCCAGGTCGGAGTCGCGCAGCGCCTTCTCGACCGCGGCCATCGAGCTCTTGTCGAACGGGGACACGAGGATCGTGCGCGCCTCGGACACCGTGAACGACGCCAGCTGCTGCAGCGGGGTCGGGGCGCCGTAGTAGTCGACGGTGATCTTGTTGAACATCGCAGCGTTCGCACGGCCCGTGCGAATCGTGGCGAAGTCCTCCTTGGCCACCTCGACGGCCTTGTCCATCTTCTCCTCGGCCTCGAAGAGGGTCTCGTCGATCACCAGTGCTCCTTCGTCGTTCGTCGGTGGTGCGTGCGGCGGGTCAACGTCAGTCGGTCGTGACCAGTGTGCCAATATTCTCGCCGACCAGGGCACGCGTGACGTTCCCCGGCTCGCCCATCCCGAAGACGCGCATGCGCACGTCGTTGTCCCGGCACAGGCTGAGCGCGGTCGCGTCCATGACGCCCAGGTCGTTGACGAGCGCGTCGGTGTAGGTGAGGTGGTCCAGCTTCACGGCGTCGGGGTCCTTGCGCGGGTCCGCGGTGTAGACGCCGTCCACGCCGTTCTTGCCCATGAGGACCTCCTGGCAGTGCGTCTCGAGGGCGCGCTGCACGGAGACCGTGTCGGTGGAGAAGTAGGGCATGCCCGCGCCCGCGCCGAAGATGACGACGCGGCCCTTCTCGAGGTGTCGGATCGCACGCAGCGGGATGTACGGCTCGGCGACCTGGCCCATGGTGATGGCGGTCTGCACGCGCGTCTTCACGCCGGCCTGCTCGAGGAAGTCCTGGAGCGCGAGGCAGTTCATGACGGTGCCGAGCATGCCCATGTAGTCGGCCCGGGCGCGGTCCAGACCGCGCTGGGAGAGCTCGGCGCCACGGAAGAAGTTGCCGCCGCCGACGACGATGGCGACCTGCACGCCCTGCTCCACCGCCGCGGCGATCTCCTGCGACACCCGCTGGACGACGTCGGGAGCCAGGCCGATCTGCCCGCCGCCGAACGTCTCGCCGGACAGCTTGAGGAGCACACGCCGGTGCCCGGTCTGCGGTCGGGTCCCGACCGTCTGCTCGCCTGCCGTCACTGTCGATACCTGTCTCTCGTCCATGCCCGGTGGGGCGAGGTCATCGTGCTCCGCCACGGTCCCGGTGCGGGTGCGGCGGTCGTCGCGCGCCCGGGCTCGCCCGGGTGCGCGGTCGGCCCGGCCCCCTCGTCTCGTGGACGAGCGAACCGGGCCGACCTGGGCGTCAGGCGCCGACGCGGTACCGGACGAACTCGGTGATCGTGCCGCCGACCTCGGAGACGACCTTGCCGACCGTCTTCTTCGGGTCCTTCGCGAGCGGCTGGTCGACGAGGACGACGTCCTTGAAGAAGCCGTTCAGGCGACCCTCGACGATCTTCGGGAGCGCGGCCTCGGGCTTGCCCTCGTTGCGCGAGGTCTCCTCGGCGATGCGGCGCTCGTTCTCGACCGTGTCGGCCGGGACCTCGTCGCGCGACAGGTACGTCGGCGACATGGCGGCGACGTGCTGCGCGACGTCCTTGGCGACGGCCTCGCCCGCGGCGTCCGTCGCGACGACGACGCCGATCGACGGCGGCAGGTCGCGCGCGGTGCGGTGCAGGTAGGCCGTGACACGCTCACCCGCGACGCGGGTCACGCGGCGCAGGACGATCTTCTCGCCGAGCGTCGCGGCCTGGTTGTCGATGACCTGCTGGACGGTCTCGCCGTCCGCGTCGGCGGCGAGCGCCGCGTCGGCGTCGCGCGCACCGGCGTCCGCGGCCGCCTTGAGCACGCGGTCCGCGAGGGAGATGAACGTGTCGTTCTTCGCGACGAAGTCGGTCTCGGAGTTGAGCTCGATGAGCGTCGCGACCTGGCCACCCTCGGTGTCGCGGATGTCGACGGCGATGAGGCCCTCGGAGGTCGAGCGGCCCTCGCGCTTGGCGACGCCCTTCAGACCCTTGACGCGGATGATCTCGAGCGCCTTCTCCGCGTCGCCGTCCGCCTCGTCGAGGGCCTTCTTGACGTCGAGCATGCCGGCACCGGTGCGCTCGCGCAGGGCCTTGATGTCAGCGGCGGTGTAGTTCGCCATGGTGGTTCCTCACTCGTGGTTCGTCACGGGTACGTCGTCGCACGGACCTGCTGGTGGCACCTCGTGCGGTGCCTGTGCGACGGGGACGGCTCGGGGTGCGCGGCGTTCGAGCGCCGCGCACCCCGGGTCGTCACTTGGTCTCGTCGGCCTCGGCGTCGGCGACCACGGCCTCGGCGTCCGCGACGACGGCAGCCTCGGCGGCGGCCTCCGCGACGACCTCGGCAGCAGCGTCGCCCGGCTCCTCGGTGGCGACCTCGGCAGCAGCCTCGGCGACGCCCTCGGCCGCGGCGGCCTCGACGTTCGCCTCGGCGGCCTTCTCGTCGGCCTCGAGCTGCTGCTCGGCACCGGCGAGGAGCTCACGCTCCCACTCGGCCAGCGGCTCGGCCGCGGCGCCCGCCTCGGCCTCGGCGCCCGAGCGGCCGGAGTGGCGCTGGAGCAGACCCTCGGCGACGGCGTCCGCGATCACGCGCGTGAGCAGCGTGACGGAGCGGATCGCGTCGTCGTTGCCCGGGATCTTGTAGTCCACGACGTCAGGGTCGCAGTTGGTGTCCAGGATCGCGACGATCGGGATGTGGAGCTTGCGCGCCTCGTCGACCGCGAGGTGCTCCTTGTTCGTGTCGACGATCCACACGGCGGAGGGGACCTTCGCCATGTCGCGGATGCCGCCGAGCGTGCGGGCGAGCTTGTCCTTCTCGCGACGCAGGACGAGGAGCTCCTTCTTGGTGAGCGACGAGCCGGCGACGTCGTCGAAGTCGATCTCCTCGAGCTCCTTGAGGCGCTGGAGACGCTTGTGCACCGTGGTGAAGTTGGTGAGCATGCCACCGAGCCAGCGGTGGTTCACGTAGGGCATCCCGACGCGCGCGGCCTGCTCGGCCACGGGCTCCTGGGCCTGCTTCTTCGTGCCGACGAAGAGGATGGAGCCGCCGTGCGCGACGGTCTCCTTGACGAACTCGTACGCGCGGTCGATGTAGGACAGCGACTGCTGGAGGTCGACGATGTAGATGCCGTTGCGCTCCGTGAAGATGAAGCGCTTCATCTTCGGGTTCCAACGGCGGGTCTGGTGCCCGAAGTGGACACCGCTCTCGAGGAGCTGGCGCATGGTCACGACGGCCATGACACGTCCTTTCACCGTGCGGCCCGGGATCCACCCGGTGCACGCACGCTTCTGGCGGCCCTTCCCGGAGGGCGGGCCGCGGTGCGGTTGTCGGTGCCGACCCTGGTGGTCGCACCCCTGGCGCCACCCGAGCCGACGCCTGCGTGCGCACCGTTCGAGCAGGTGCGAGCAGGACCGACGCCGGACGCGGCCACGCCCGGGACTCCGGCGGACCGGAGGACGGGCGAGGAACGTGACGCGCGAAGTCGACCGGCTCCGCCCTCGGCCGAGGTCGGAACCTCGGGCCGGGCACGGCGAACGCGCCGGTCGCAGCGGCAAGTCTACCCGACCGGAAGGCCGTCCACAGCCGCCCCGCCGTACACCCTCCGCGGCCCGTCGTCCACAGCCCGGGCGGGGTCGGCGGCGCGCGCCGCGCGGGTGCGCCACCCTGGCACGATGACGACCGCCCGCGCCACCGTGCCGCCCCGGCACCGCACTCCCGCCCTCGTCCTCGCCCTCGCCCTCCTCGCCGTCGTCGGTGCCCCCGTCCCGGCGCAGGGTCGCGCGCCGGGCTCCACCGACGCGGCGAAGGAGGCGGGCACGACGGCGGAGGCGACGTCGACGTCGGCGCCTCCGGAGAGCCGGCCCCCGTCGGGCACGGTGTGGGTTCCGCCGCTCGACCGGCTACCAGACGCGCTGGGCGTGCTCGCCCCGTTCGACCCGCCCGAGCACGACTGGCTGCCCGGGCACCGCGGGGTCGACCTCGCCGCGACCACCGGGGAGGTCGTCCGCTCCCCCGCGCCGGGCGTGGTGACGTTCGCCGGTCCCGTCGCGGGACGTGACGTGCTCGTCGTCACGCACGACGACGGGCTGCGCACCTCTCTGGAGCCGGTGAGCGGGTCGACGGCCCGTGGCGCGCGGGTCGCGGCCGGTTCCGTCGTGGGCACGGTGCAAGCGACGGGCGGTGACGGGGTGCACGGTGGGCACTGCGCCGCGGTGTGCGTGCACTGGGGCGTGCGGCGCGGCGAGCGGTACGTCGACCCGCTCGCACTGCTCGGCGACCGTGCCCCGATCGTGCTCCTGCCGCTCGGCTGAGCTCCAGGTCAGGCCCGCGGAAAGGCCTGCTCGAACGAGCTGCGCAGGCGCTCGGCGGTCACGTGCGTGTACCGCTGGGTCGTGGCGAGCGACGAGTGGCCCAGGATCTCCTGCACGCTGCGCAGGTCGGAGCCGCCCGCGAGGAGGTGCGTGGCCGCGCTGTGGCGCAGGTCGTGCGGGGCCACGTCCTCGACACCGGCGGCACGGGCGAGGCGGTGCACCGCCTCGCGGACCTGGCGCTGCCCCCAGCGACCTCCGCGGTCCCCGACGAGCAGTGCGGGCCCCGTCCGCGCCGTCACGAGCGCGGGGCGCCCGTCGTCGAGCCAGAGCCGCACGGCGCGGCCGGCCGGCACGCCGAACGGCACCATTCGCTCCTTCGACCCCTTGCCGAGCACGCGGACGACGCGCTGCCCGAGGTCCACGTCGTCGACGTCGACCCCGGCCAGCTCTCCGACGCGGACGCCCGCCCCGTAGAGCAGCTCGGCCGCCGCCCACTCGCGCAGGCGTGCGGGCGCTCCGTCCGACGCGGCGTCGCGCGCGGCGTCGAGCAGCCGCGCCGCGGCGTCCTCGGCCAGCACCGTGGGCAGCGTGCGCGGCACGCGCGGGCTCGCCAGCCTCACTGCGGGGTCCGTCTCGACGAGGCGCGCACGCCGGGCCCAGTCGAAGAACGCCCGCGCGGCCGCGCCGCGGCGCGCGAGGGTCGCGCGGGCCAGACCGCGCTCCGACTGGACCGTGAGCCACGACCGCAGGGTCGCCAGGTCGAGGTCGGCGAGCGTCCCGGCCCCGTGCCGGACGGCATGACGCAGCATGGCCTCGACGTCGCCGGTGTAGGCCCGCACGGTGTGCGCCGACACGCCCTGCGCGACCTCGAGGTGGCCGGCGAAGTCATCGAGCGCGTCCTGCAGCGGGACAGGGAGCACGGCGCGCTCTCGGTGCGACGC